>Ga0210394_10000168_pt1 | contig 158262 bp, 139 predicted proteins | sample IncBWC12MmetaG_FD_160121 | JGI IMG/M metagenome (GOLD analysis project Ga0210394, IMG submission 160121) | Forest soil microbial communities from Barre Woods Harvard Forest LTER site, Petersham, Massachusetts, United States - Inc-BW-C-12-M | ecosystem: Environmental > Terrestrial > Soil >... | reverse complement strand
AGCCAGCCGATCCCATCAGGGACAGCGGCACGCGCCGCAGCAAGAGTCCGGATGTACGGGTGCAAGCTTGCCCTGCAAGCCATCAAGAGCTGAAAGCCTGGCAAGGTTGGGGGCGTCCATGTACGGTGGTTCGGTCGCTCATTAAAGGGGGGGCTCGAACCAGCGTGATCGCCCCGCGCAGATCCGCTTAAGCTCTACGCGGCCGCCCTGAAGTCGCTCAGCTGCGCATCCAGTGCGCGTCTGAAAGCCGGGCGGGCAGTGCAGCGCTCGACATAAGCCGCCAGACGTCGATCGTCAACCAGCTGCGGAAGGATGCGCAGTACCGTAGTCATCATCAGGTCGCCCGCCGTGAAGCGCTGGCCGTCAAGATAGAGCTTGTCGCCCAGCGCACCGGCCAGGCAGTTGAGGCGATGGCGCGCAAAGTCCTCCGCCCCGGGGCGGCGCAGTTTCGCCCACTCCTGATCGGCGTAGAACAAGCCGAGCACCGCGACGTTCATGATGTGCGGCTCGATGGAATTGAGCGCGGCGATCAGCCACTGTGTCGCGCGGGCACGCCCGGCGGAGTCCTTCGGCAGCAGCGCTTCTGAGCGTTCGCCGACGTGCAGAATGATCGCGCCGCTTTCGAACAGCACCCGGCCGTCCTCCTCGAAGATCGGCACCTGGCCAAAGGGCTGCAGCGCGCGGTAGTCAGGCTTGTCCTGATCGCCCTGCGCCAGCAACCGCGTGCGGTAGGGCAGCCCCGCTTCCTCGAGCGCCCAGCGCACGCGCAGGTCGCGCACCTGGCCCTGTGCAAAGGGTGGCACCCAGCGAAAAGCGGAGATCGTGATCATGCGGCGTGCTCCTCAGCACGGCTGCCCGGGCCGCCCTGCCGCGGGCCCGTTGCGGACTTTAGCCGAAGTTGATCTTCGCCTCGAGGTTGGCGCGCGAGTCGGCATTGGCCAGCGCCTCCTCCAGCGAGATGCGCCCCTGCTTGTAGAGCTGGTGCAGCGCGACGTCGAAGCTCTGGATGCTCTTCTCGCCGCTGGCGTTGATCGCTTCCTTGATCGACATCACGTCGCCCTTCTTGATGAGCGTGCCGATGTGCGGGGTGTTGAGCATGACCTCCACCGCGGCGACGCGCCGTCCGTCCTTACCCATCACCAGGCGCTGCGCCATGATGGCGCGCAGGTACTGCGACAGGTCGAGGAAGATCTGGTTGTGCTGCTCGCGCGGGAACATGTTGATGATGCGGTCGAGCGACTCCGCGCAGTTGTTGGCGTGCAGCGTCGCCAGCACCAGGTGGCCGGTGCCGGAGAGGTTGATGGCGGCCTCCATGCCATCCCGGTCGCGGATCTCGCCGATCAGGATCACGTCGGGCGCGGCGCGCACCACGCCGCGCAGCGCGCGTGCGTAGGTCTTGGTGTCGAGCCCCACCTCGCGCTGGTTGACGATCGAGCGCTTGTTGGTGTGCAGGAACTCGATCGGATCCTCGATGGTGACGATATGGTCGGAGGAGTTCTCGTTGCGGTAGTTGAGCATCGCCGCGAGCGTGGTCGACTTGCCCGAGCCGGTCGCGCCCACCATCAGCACCAGGCCGCGCTTGAGCAGCGTCAGCTCGCTCATCACCTCCGGCAGCCCGAGTGAATCGAGGCGCGGCATGTCGGCGGTGATGTAGCGCATCACCATGGCCGGGTAGCTGCGCTGCATGAAGACGTTGACGCGGAAGCGCCCAAGCCCGGGCTCGGACACCGCGAAATCGAGCTCCCATTCGTTGACGAAGTGCTCGCGCTGCGCCGACGTCATCAGCGCGTACGCCGTCTGGCGCACCGTCTCCGGGGTCAGCACCTGCTTGTTCACCGGCAGGATCTGGCCTTCGATCTTGATCTTGATGGGCGCGTTGGACGTGAAGAACAGGTCGGACGCCTTGCGCTCCACCATCAGCTTGAACAACGGCTTGGTGTTGAGCGTCGGGTGGCGGCCGGCGGCCACGGCGTTCACCACCTCGGTGATCACCGGGTTCGGCCCGGTGATCTCCAGGTCCTCGCGCGCCGGCGCGTCCTTGGCCGCCTTCACAGGCTGCGGCCCTGCTCTTCCTCGACGATCTTCAGCGCGCCGCCGTCGTCGACGCTCTTCTGCTCACGCTTGCTGTCGAGCTTGATGCGCAGCCGCAGCTCGTTCTTCGAGTCGGCGTTACGCAGCGCGTCCTCGTAGGAGATCATGCCGACCTCGTACAGCTCGAACAGCGCCTGGTCGAAAGTCTTCATGCCAAGGCGCGTCGAGCGCGACATCACTTCCTTGATCTTGGCCACTTCGCCCTTGAAGATCAGGTCCTGGATCAGCGGCGAGGCGAGCATGATCTCCATGGCGGCAATACGCCCGGCGCCGGATTCGCGCGGGATGAGGCGCTGCGACACCAGCGCGCGGATGTTCAGCGACAGGTCCATGAGCAGCTGATCGCGCCGCTCGTCGGGGAAGAAGTTGATGATGCGGTCGAGCGCCTGGTTGGCGCTGTTGGCGTGCAGCGTGGCGAGCACCAGGTGGCCGGTCTCGGAGAACTGGATGCCGTACTCCATGGTGTCGCGGTCGCGGATCTCGCCGATCAGGATCACGTCGGGCGCCTGCCGCAGCGTGTTCTTCAGCGCCGCCTGCCACGAGTCGGTGTCGACCCCGACCTCGCGGTGCGTGATGACGCAGCCCTTGTGGGTGTGCACGTACTCGACCGGATCCTCGATGGTGACGATGTGGCCGCGGGTCTTCTCGTTGCGGTAGCCGACCATCGCCGCCAGCGTGGTGGACTTGCCCGAGCCGGTACCGCCGACGATGATCACCAGGCCGCGCTTGGACAGCACCACTTCCTTGAGGATCGGCGGCAGCTCGAGCTCCTCGAAGGTTGGGATCTTGGCGTTGATCAGACGGATCACGCAGCCGATGGCCGCCTGCTGCACGAAGGCGCTCACGCGGAAGCGCCCGATGCCCGGCGGCGCGATCGCGAAGTTGCACTCCTTGGTGGCGTCGAATTCCTTGGTCTGGCGGTCGTTCATGATGGCGCGCACCAGCGTCGCCGACTGCTCGACGGTGAGCGCACGCTCGGACTGCGGGCGGATCTCGCCGTCGATCTTGATCGCCGGCGGAAAGCCGGCGGTGATGAACAGGTCGGAGGCCTTCTTCTCGGTCACCCGCCGCAGCAGGTCCTGCATCAGCTTGATGGCTTGGTCGCGGTCCATGTTGTTGCCTTCCTGAAGGAAACGCCGTTACAGGGCGTCCTTGTTCTGCGCCTTGTAACGCGCCTCTTCCTTGCTGACGACGCCCTTGGCGACGAGCTCGGTGAGACACTGGTCGAGCGTCTGCATGCCCTGCGCGCCGCCGGTCTGGATCGAGGAGTACATCTGCGCGATCTTGCCTTCGCGGATGAGGTTACGGATCGCCGGCGTGCCGATCATGATCTCGTGTGCCGCGATGCGCCCGCCGCTGTTCTTCTTCATCAGGGTCTGCGAGATCACCGCACGCAGCGACTCCGACAGCATCGAGCGCACCATGTCCTTCTCGTCGCCGGGGAACACGTCGACGATGCGGTCGATGGTCTTGGCGGCCGACGAGGTGTGCAGCGTGCCGAACACCAGGTGGCCGGTCTCGGCGGCGGTGAGCGCCAGGCGGATCGTCTCGAGGTCGCGCATTTCGCCCACCAGAATCACGTCCGGGTCCTCGCGCAGCGCCGAGCGCAGCGCCTCGCTGAAGCCGAGGGTGTCGCGGTGCACTTCGCGCTGGTTGACGAGGCAGCGCTTGGACTCGTGCACGAACTCGATCGGGTCCTCGATGGTGATGATATGGTCGGGACGATTGTCGTTGCAGTGGTTGACCATGCCGGCAAGCGTGGTCGACTTGCCGGAGCCCGTGGGGCCGGTCACCAGCACCAGACCGCGCGGCAGCATGCACAGGTCGCGGAAGATCTTGGGCGCGTTCAGCTCGTCGAGCGACAGGATGGCGGACGGGATGTTGCGGAACACCGCGCCCGCGCCGCGGTTCTGGTTGAAGGCGTTGACGCGGAAGCGCGCCAGCTTCGGGATTTCGAAGGAGAAGTCGGTCTCGAAGAACTCCTCGTACGCCTTGCGCTGCTTGTCGTTCATGATGTCGTACACCATGGAGTGCACTTCCTTGTGCGACAGCGGCGGCATATTGATGCGTTTCATGTCGCCGTCGACACGGATCATCGGCGGCACGCCCGAGGAGAGATGCAGGTCCGAGGCATTGTTCTTGACGGCGAAGGCCAGGAGTTGCGCGATATCGACGGCCATGGATGCTCCCTGGAACGCGCTCGCCGTGGCAGGAAGAAGCGACGTGCATGCCTGCGGCGCGAGTGCGGCGGCAGTATAGCGGAGGGGTCACACGTCCAATATGTTAATGGGTCCGCAGAATTTGTCCGCCGCACTCGGCGCGGTGCGCGAACGGCTGGCACGGGCCGCCGCCGCGGCCGGGCGGAGTGCGCACTCGGTCACACTCCTCGCGGTCGGCAAGGGGCAGCCCGCCGAATTGCTCGCCGCGGCCGCTGATTGCGGCCTCGAGGACTTCGGCGAGAGCTACCTGCAGGAGGGGCTGGTGAAGATTGCCGCACTGCAGGAGCGGCGCCTCACCTGGCACTTCATCGGCCGCGTGCAGACGAACAAGACGCGCCCCATTGCGGAGCATTTCGCCTGGGTGCACGCACTCGACCGCCTGCAGGTCGCCGAGCGGCTCGCGGCACAGCGCCCGCCGCATGCGCCGCCGCTGAACGTGTGCCTGCAGGTGAACGTGGCCGGGGAAGCGAGCAAGGGCGGCGTGCCGCCGGCCGCGGTGCCCGCGCTGGCAGCCGCGGTGGCACGGCTGCCGCGCCTCGCCCTGCGCGGCCTGATGTGCATCCCGCCGGAAGAGACCGAGCTGGCGCGCCAGCGCGCGTGGTTTGCCAGGGTGCGCCTGCTCAGGGACGAGCTCAACGCCGCCGGCCACCGTCTCGATACCCTGTCGATGGGCATGAGCGGGGATTTCGCAGCGGCCATCCTCGAGGGCGCGACCCTGGTGCGCATCGGCACGGCGCTCTTTGGGCCGCGACCCGAGTAGGTACAATTCCCACATCGCTATGACCAACAGCCAGGTGTGCATCCTCGGAGCCGGCAACATGGGGCGGGCGCTGCTCGGCGGACTGCTGCGCGCGGGCACGCGCGCCGAGCACCTGAGCGCCGCCGAAACGCTGCCGGCGGCGCGCGCCGCGCTGGTGCGCGAGCTGGGTATCAGCGCGGCGGCCGACGCGCACGCGGCCGTCGCCGGCGCCGCGGTCGTGGTCGTGGCGGTGAAGCCGCAGGAGGCGCGCGTGCTGCTGCAAGGGGTGGCGGGCGCCTTGCTGCGCAGCCAGCCGCTCGTCATCTCCGTGGTCGCGGGGCTGCGCATCGCCACACTGCAGTCGTGGTGCCCGGGCGTAGCGGTGATGCGCGCCATGCCCAACCGTCCGGCGCTGATCGGCGCCGGCGCGAGCGGACTGTACGCGCCCGCCGCGATCACGCCGGCCCAGCGCACGCTCGCCGCGCAGGTGATGAGCACGGTGGGCGAGGTGGCGTGGGTGGACGCGGAGGAGGCGCTCGACGTGGTGACGGCGCTCTCGGGCAGCGGCCCGGCGTATTTCTTTCTGCTCGCCGAGCTCATGGCCGAGGCCGGCGAGCAGCTCGGACTCGAGGCGGCCACCGCGCGGCGGCTCGCGACCGCGACACTGCGCGGGTCGGGACTCATGCTGCAGTCCCCGGATGCCGACGTGACACGGCTGCGCGAGCAGGTCACTTCCCCGGGCGGCACCACCGAGGCGGCCCTCGAGGCACTCGAACGCGCGGATCTGCGCGGCAGCGTCCGCAGCGCGCTCACTGCCGCGACGCAGCGCAGCCGTGAGCTGGCAAGCTCCACCGTAAGCTCCCCTGCAGACGCGGATCTGCCGCTCGCATGAGCGCCATCACCTTCATCATCGACACGCTGCTGTCGCTGGCGCTGTTCGTGGTGCTGGCGCGGCTGTTACTGCAATGGACGCGCGCCGACTTCAGAAACCCGCTGTGCCAGGCGGTGGTGAAGCTCACCAACCCGCTCATCCTGCCGCTGCGGCGCGTGCTGCCGCCGATCGGCAAGGTCGACACCGCCTCGGTGGTCGCGGTGCTGCTGATCGCGACGGTGGAGGTGGGCTGCATCTTCGCGCTGCACGGGGTGGGCCTGCCGCCGCCGGAGCTGTGGATCCGCCAGGTGCTGCTCGAGATCGCGCGCACGCTGCTGCGCACCTACCTGGTCGCAATCTTCCTGTACGCGCTGCTGTCGCTCATCGCCCCCGGCGGCTACTCCCCGCTGCAGTCGCTGCTCACCACGCTGTGTGAGCCGGTGTTGCGGCCGATCCGCCGGGTCATCCCGGCGATCGCGGGTCTCGACCTGTCGCCGTTGTGGGCGATCATCCTCATCCAGGCACTGCTGATCCTGATGCCCTGAAGAGCGCCGCTGCGGTGCGCCCCGCTGCTGCGGCGCTGCGCGTGGCACACGTGCCTTGCGCTGGCGGAACACACGCTTAGCGCCGACTTCGCAACGAGAATCGCAGCATTGCCGGCGCGGCGCGCTGCCCGCCGGGCCCTGCCGCGTGCGCTCAGCTGCGGCGTCGCTGCCACCAATGTGCTGCGAAAACCCTGTGAAAAAAGGCATTTTCGCCACAGCGAATTTCAAAAAAGCGCTTGCCAAAGTGCGCGCATGTGCTATTTTCCGCGCCGATTCTCATTGCGCAGCCGCTGTCGCGGCTGCGATTCGCAACACTAAATCCTCGAGGAGTACCGCAAAATGGCGAAAAAGGGTGGCGCACCGACGAAGTCGGAGGTTCTGACACACATCTCCAAGGACACGGGACTTTCCCGCAAGCAGGTCGGCGGCGTCTTCGATTCGCTCGGCGGCGTGATCAAGAAGAGCCTGCGCGGCAACGGCCTGTTCACCATGCCCGGCCTGTTGAAGATGAAAGTCGTCAAGCGGCCTGCGACCAAGGCCCGTGAAGGCATCAACCCGTTCACCGGCGAGAAGATGATGTTCAAGGCCAAGCCGGCGAGCAAGAAAGTGCGCGTCATGCCCCTGAAGAGCCTGAAGGCGATGGTCAACTCGTAAGCAGCGACTTTTCCGCGTCCGCGGAGCAAGGCCCGGCCAGGCGCTCACCTGAGCCGGGCCTTTTGTTTAGCGCGGCAGCCTTGCCATGAAGGCGAGCACCGTATCGCGCAGCTCGTTGATGCGGCCGTGAAAGAAGTGCCCTGCTCCGGGCAGCACCGTGAGCTGCGGCGACGGCGTGAGCGTGCGCGCCCAGGCGATCACCACGTCCGGCGGCACGACGTCGTCGGCGCCACCCTGCACGATCAGCCACGGACAGGCGGGGACTGCGGCCGGATCGACCGCGATGCGCGTGATGCCCGGCGCCACCGTGACCAGGCAGGCGGGCTGCGCCCTCGCGGCGGCCTGTATCGCCACCACTCCGCCGAAGGAGAAGCCCGCGAGCCACAGCGCCGCCTGCGGCCAGCGCTGCCGTCCGTGCGCGATGACCGCGAGCGTGTCGTCGGTCTCGCCGCGCCCCTCATCGTAGCTGCCGCCGCTCGCGCCCACGCCACGGAAGTTGAAGCGGATCGTGGCTGCGCCGCACTGCTGGAACGCACGCGCCAGCGCCCACACCACCTTGTTATCGAGCGTGCCGCCGTAGAGCGGATGCGGATGACACACCACCCCGAAGGCGCGCAGCGCCTGCGACTCCCCCGCCACGGCGGGCGGCGTCTCGATGAGCGTCTCGAGATCCCCGGCCGGGGCGGCGAGCGTGGTCCGCTCGGCGCGGCTCACGCCGCCGCCGGCGGCGCCGCCAGGCGCACCAGCAGGCGGTTGAGGCGCTGCACGAACTCGGGCGCGTTAGCCAAAGGCGCGCCCTCGGCGAGCGCGGCCTGGTCGTACATCAGCTGCGCGAGCTCGGTGAACTGCGCGCTATCGGTGAGGCCCTCGAGGTACTTCACCAGTGGATGCGCGACGTTCACCTCCAGCACCGGGCGCGCCGCGGGCGGCTGCTGGCCGGCGGCGGCAAGGATGCGCCGCATCTGCTCGGTGAGATCGTGCTCGCCGCGCACCAGGCAGGCCGGGGATTCCCTGAGCCGCTCGCTGACGCGCACCTCGGTCACCCGCTCGCCGAGGGCGTCCTTGATGCGCTTCAGCAGCCCCTTGCTCTCCTTGAGCTCGGCGTCGCGCTGGCGGCGGTCGGCATCGCTGGCCAGCCCGCCGAGCTCCAGGTCGCCGCGCGTCGCGTCCTTGAAGCGCTTGCCCTCGAAAGTCTCGACATAGCCCATCACCCACTCGTCGATGCGCTCGGCGAGCAGCAGCACTTCCAGGCCGAGCTCGCGCAGCCGCTCGATGGCGGGACTGCTGCGCGCCGCGGCGAGACTCTCGGCAATGATGTAGTAGATGCGCTCCTGGCCGGGCTTCATACGTGCGAGGTAGTCGGCGAGAGTGACATTCGGGGTATCGCCGGGCTCGTGCGTCGAGGCAAAGCGCAGCAGCGGCAGGATCGCCGCCTGGTTGGCCGGGTCCTGGGCGATGCCCTCCTTCAGCACCGCGCCGAACTCCTTCCAGAAAGTCGCGTACTTCTCCGGCTCGTCCCTGGCGAGCCGCGCCAGCATGTCGAGCACCCGCCGGGTGAGTCCGCCGCGGATCGCCTCGGCCTCCGGATCCTGCTGCAGGATCTCGCGCGAGATGTTCAGCGGCAGGTCGCTCGAGTCCACCACCCCCTTGATGAAGCGCAGGTACAGCGGCAGGAACTGCTCGGCGTCGTCCATGATGAACACGCGCCGCACGTACAGCTTCAGTCCGCGTGCCGCCTCGCGCTGCCACAGATCGAAGGGTGCGCGGCCCGGCACGTACAGCAGGCTGATGTACTCGCGCTTGCCTTCCACCTTGTTGTGGCTCCAGGCGAGCGGGTCGGTGAAATCGTGTGCCACGTACTGGTAGAACTGCCGGTATTCCTCCGCGGAAATCTCGGTGCGCGGCAGCGTCCACAGCGCCTTCGCCTGGTTGACGACCTCGTCGTCGAGCGCAGCCTCGCCTTCTTTGCGCATGCGTACCGGGAAGCCGATGTGGTCGGAGTAGCGGCGGATCAGGCCGCGCAACCGGATCGCATCGGCGAATTCGCGCGCGTCCGCCTTGAGGTGCAGCGTGACGCTGGTACCGCGCTGCGGCAGCGTCACCGTCTCCACGGTGAACTCGCCGTCGGCGCCGGACTCCCAGTGCACGCCGGCTTCCGCGGGCGCGCCCGCCTTGCGCGAGCGCACCGCGACACGCTCGGCGACGATGAACGCCGAGTAGAAGCCAACGCCGAACTGGCCGATGAGCTGCGACGCCTTCTGCTCATCGCCGGACAGCGCGCGGAAGAATTCCGCGGTGCCCGAGCGGGCGATGGTGCCGAGGTCGGCGATGGCCTCGGCGCGCGTCATGCCGATGCCGTTGTCGGTGATGGTGACGGTGCCCGCGGCCGCGTCCGCATCGACGCGAATGCCGAGCTGCGGGTCTGGCGCGAGCAGCGCGCCGTCGGCGATGGCCGCGAAGCGCAACCGGTCGCAGGCATCTGAGGCGTTGGAGATCAGCTCGCGCAGGAAGATCTCCCGGTGACTGTACAGTGAGTGGATCATGAGCTTCAGCAGCTCACGCACCTCGGCCTGGAAACCGTGCGTCTGCCGCGCGGTGGTGCCGGCGGGCTCGGGCGCGGCAGCGTCCGCGCCGGGGCTGGGGGAAGCGTCGGGTGTTGCGGATGCCATAGAGCTCCCGAAAGCACGCGGTGAGGGCGCGCAGACGAGCGATCTTTGGGAGCGGCGCGGGATTTTTCAAGCGCGGCGGGGCATGAGCGCCCCACCGCAGGCGTCAGGCGAAGGCGTTCAGCAGCGCTTGCTGCGCCAGCAGCAGGGTGGCTCCGCCGGCCAGCAGCGCACCGGCGGCCGCGGTGACCAGCGGCGCCGCGGCAAGGACTTCGGCAGCGGTCGCGGCGACGGTGTACCGGCAGATGCCGGCGAGGTCGTCGAGATCGTCCCAGAGATGCAGAAAGAACTCTTCCATGGCGCCAGCGACTCTACGGAAGCGCCGGCGGGTGCGGCGTGCGCGCGCTCACAGTCGCACGCACCGGCGGCGCGCTTGCAGGCGGCCGGGGGCCTGCGTAGGCTTGAGTGCGAAGCGCGTCACCACTGCGATATTACAGAACAAGGGCAACATGCAGCGTATCGTCGTCCTGAACCCCAAGGGCGGGTCCGGCAAGACGACCATCGCGATCAACCTGGCGAGCTACCTGGCGGCACAGGGACACACGCCGGTGCTCATGGACTTCGATCCACAGGGTTCCTCGCTGCGCTGGGTGAGGAAGCGCAAGCCCACGCAGCCGCAGGTGCACGTCATCGCCGCCTTCGAGAAGGACACCCGCAGCACGCGCGCTTTCCAGCTGCGCGTGCCCGAGCACACCACGCACATCATCGTCGACACGCCCGCGGCGCTCGAGGCGCACCAGCTGCCCGAGATGACCAGGGACGCCGACAAGGTGATCGTGCCGGTGCTGCCTTCCGACATCGACATCAATACCTGCTCGCGCTGCATCCGCGACCTGCTGCTGGTTGCCAAGATCCGCCGCGAGGACGACCGCATCGGCGTGATCGCCAATCGCATCCGCCGCAACACGCTGATCTACCAGTCGCTCATCCGCTTCCTGCACACGCTGCACATCCCGATCGTGGCCACGATCCGCGACTCGCAAAACTACGTGCGCGCCGCCGAGCTCGGCATCGGTGTGCACGAGATGAAGAGCTACGTGGCGCAGGAAGACGTCGAGCAGTGGCTGCCGCTGGTGCAGTGGCTGGCGCGCCCGCGCGGCGTGCCGGGCGCCCCGCAGCTGCCGCCGCAGGCGGGGCCTGCTGCCGGCGGCTCGTCCCCCGCAGGCGTGCCGCCCGCGCTGCCGATGACCGGGCAGACGGCTGCGACGGGCCAGGCGGCGGAAGATGCGTCAGTGGCGGCGCCGGCGGTGGTCGCCATCGCCTGAAGAATGCTGCGGGGATCGGAAGCGCACCGCCTGCGTTACGGCCAGGCGCTGCGCTGCAGGCTGTTTCCTGGCCTATTTCTTGGTCTTGGGGTGCGCGGCGGCGTGCGCCGCGTCGCTGGCCGCCCAGGAGTCGCGCACCTGATCCGCCCAGTTCTTGTAATTCGACCAGGTGTAGAGGTTGCGGGTGATCGCGGCCTGGCGTGCACGGGCGCGCTGCATGCGATCCAGCCAGTTGGCGTATGCGTCGGTACCACCCGTCGGGGTGCCAACTGCCGGCTCGCGTGGCGTGCCGGGCGCCTCGCCTCGCCCCCTGTCGCTTGAGCTCATGAGAAGCTCCTGAAGATTATGATTGAGGGTACGAGGTTACTAACGCGCACCGCAGGAACTGGTTCACAGGCATGTCGCTGCACCGCTACGCTGGGACGCAGCTCTCGTGTGGCTGGTCCGAAGTGTGCGGCGCGCGCCGCGAAGCGCAGCGTTATGTAAGGGCGCAGCGGGCGCTTCAGGCGACCAGGCGGTATACCGGCCGGTAGGCGCTGCCCGGCAGCCGCATGCGCCGCTGCGCGACGAATGCGGCGAGCAACTCATCGAGCAGCCGCATGATCGCCGCATCGCCACTGAGCTCGTACGGACCTTCGCGCTCGATCGCCTGGATGCCGTACTCCTTGACGTTGCCGGTGACGATGCCGGAGAAGGCACGCCGCAGGTTGGCGGCGAGCTGGTGCGCGGGCTGCGCGCGTCCCAGGTCGAGTGCCCGCATGGCGGCGTGCGTGACCTCGAAGGTCTGCTGGAACTCGCGGCGGATCGACAGCAGCCAGTTGAAGTTGTAGGAATCGCTGCACTGGCGGCGGAACTCACGCACCGCCTGCATGCCGCGCACCATGCGCCGCGCGACCTCGGGCGGATCGTCGACGATCAGCGTCAGCCGCCGGCTCGCCTCGCTGCCGAGGGTCGCGGCGAGGAAGCGCTGGATGTGCTCGAAGTACGCCGCGCTCTCCCTCGGGCCGGTGAGCACGATCGGCAGGGGCTGCTCGGCGTTTTGCGGGTCGAGCAGGATGCCGGCGAGGTAGAGGATCTCCTCGGCGGTGCCGGCGCCTCCTGGAAATACCACGATGCCGTGCGCCAGCCGCACAAACGCCTCGAGACGCTTCTCGATATCCGGCAGGATCGCCAGCTGGGTCACGATCGGGTTGGGCGGCTCGGCGGCGATGATGCCCGGCTCGGTGATGCCGATGTAGCGGCCGTGCTCGATGCGCTGCTTGGCGTGGCCGACCGCGGCACCCTTCATCGGCCCTTTCATGGCGCCGGGTCCGCAGCCGGTGCACACGTCGAGCCCGCGCAGCCCGAGCTCGTAGCCCACGTTCTTGCTGTACTGGTACTCGTGGGCGTCGATCGAGTGCCCGCCCCAGCACACCACCAGGTTCGGGCGCGACTTGTAGTCGAGCAGGCGCGCATTGCGCAGTACGTGGAACACCGCGTTGGTGATGGAAGCGGAATCGTTGAGATCGAAGCGCCCGCTCTCCAGGATCTCGTTGGAGATGAACACCACGTCGCGCAGCACCGCGAACAGGTGCTCCTTGATGCCGCGGATCATCTGCCCGTCGACGAAGGCGGCCGCCGGTGCGTTCTGCATCTCGAGCTTCACCCCGTAGGGGTGGCGCACGATGCGGATGTCGAAATCGCGGTAGCGGTCGAAGATTTCCTTGGAGTTGTCGGTGGGCGCCCCGGAGTTGAGCACCGCCAGCGCGCAGCGGCGGAACAGCGGGTACAGCCCCCCCTGCCCGGTGTCGAGCAGCTTGTCGATCTCGCCCTGTGAAAGGTTCTCGAGACTGCCACGCGGACCGACGCGCGCGTCGACGAACTCTGAAAACTCGCTGCTCACTCGCTTTAAGGGACGATGTCGATCGGCACGTCGTCGGAGGCGAGCATCCAGATCTCGACCATATCGGCGTTGGACACCGCGATGCAGCCGTCAGTCCAGTCGTGCGTGGCGTAGAACTCGGGGTCGTGCTTCAAGAGGTTCGGCAGGCCGTGGATCATGATCGAGCCGCCGGTGTCCCAGTGGCGGGTGCGCGCGCGCTTGAGGTCCCCGGCGTTCGGGTAGGACACCTTGATCGAGAGGAAGTAGTCGCTGCGCGGATTGCGGCGCTCGAGGCGGTAGCTGCCTTCGGGAGTGCGGAAGTCGCCCGAGCGCTCCTTCTGGCCGATGGGGTTGAGCCCGAGCTGGATGTGATACGAGCGCACCACGTTCCCGCCGTGCATCAGCAGCAGCTGCCGCGCGCCCTTGCGCACCACGACGCGATCGACCACCGGGAGGCTGGCGATGCTCGCCTGGTTCAGCATCACCGGGCGCGAGTCCGCCAGCCCGTCGGCGCGGGCGACGAGCCCCGCACCGCCGAGCAGCAGCAGTGCGGCTAAGCTCATGAAATTGATCGTGTTGCGAGGCATGGAGGGCATGTTGGCGGGATTATAGGCACAGGGCGGTGACAGCGGCAGGTACCTCCGTCACAGCGCGCACGCGGTGAGCCAAGGCTGAGGAACCTGACGCGCGCGCCGCGGCGCTGCCGCCGTGTCAGCCGCCGGCGCCGACCTCCTCCACGCGCGGCATGACGATCTGCGTGCCGGGATGCAGCTCGGCGAGATCGAGGTCGGGGTTGTACTGCTGCAGCAGCCACAAGGGCAGCTGCGCGCTGTGTTGGGTGAGCGTCCAGCCGGAATCGCCCGGCCGCGCGATGTAGACGTCGCTGCCGACGATGCGGTGCGCGGCGAAATACGCCGCCTGCAGCTCGCGGTGGTACTCGTGGCGCAGCGTCTCGAACACTTCGGGCGTCACCTGGGAGAAGTCGAGCCGGATGCGCTGCCCGATGCGCACCGGGGTGCGGTAACGCAGGTGGTTGATCTCGCGCAGCCGCGCCGAGGTCAGGCCGAGCCAGTCGGCGTAGTGCCCGAGCGTCTCCACCGCCGCGACGCGAATGGTGCTGTCCCGCGCCACGCTGTAGTCGGTCGGATCGGCGTTCTGCTCGCTCTCCGCGGCCGGACCGAGCGCCGGCCCGAGCTCCTCGGCCTGCGCGGCCGATACCGGTTGCGGAGTGGCGGCTGCGGCGTGGGGCTTGTCGCCCGCGGCCGCAGCGGCGGCCACCGCGGCGTCCTCGGCGCTCTCGCGCTCGGCGACGTCGGCCGTGACCGCCCCCCCCGGGGAGGGCGGCGCGAGCGCTGCGACGATGGTCGCGGATGCGGCGGTGGGCGCGGGCTGCGCTGCACCGGCCGGGGGTGCCGGGGCGGGCGCGGCGGGCGCGGCGGACGCGACCGTGACCGCCGGTGTCGCCTCCGGCAGATTGATGACGCGCCCCGGACTAAGCGGCGCACTGGTGCGCACGCGGTTCATGCGCGCCAGCGTCTCGATGGGCACGCCGTAGCGCTCGGCGAGCGCGGCGAGCGTATCGCCGGCCTGCACGCGGTAACGCCGCGGCCCGCGCTGTCCGGCAAACAGGTCCGCCGGCGTCAGGCGCTGTGCCAGCAGCTGCGGTGTCCACGGGCCGCCCTCGAGCGGCAGGCGCAGCCGGTACGCCTTGGGCACGCGTTGCGCGCCGCTCCATACCGACGGCAGCAGTGCCGGGTTGAGCGTGCGCAGCTGCCCACCGTCGACCTTCAGCGCGCGCTCGAGCGATGCGATCGACACGTAGCCGGGCACCTCGAGCTCCTGGAAGCGCGCCTCGCCGTCCTTCTGCAGGGAGCCGAAATACTTCTCCGGATTCCTGTCGATCTCGAGCGCGGCGAGAAAAGAGACGTAGAAGTTGCGCGAGGCGAAGCCGAAGGTGCGACCGGTGTAGCTGCGCACGATGCGCACGATGTCGTCCGTGGCAAGCGTCTCCTTGGCGTGGCGCACGCCGGCGGTGCCGTGGTTGTAGGCGGTAAGCGCCAGCGGCCAGCTGCCGAGTACCCGGTAGTTGTAGGCGAGCAGCTGCGCGGCGGCCTCGGTGGAGCGGAACGGATCGAGACGGTCGTCCACCGCGCCGTCGATGCGCATGTAGCGCCGGCCGGTCGAGCGCATGAACTGCCACAGGCCGGCGGCGCCCACCTTGGAGTAGGCCCGTGGGTTGAACGAGGACTCCACGTGCGGCAGCACCGCCAGCTCCGCCGGCAGGCCGAGGTTGGCGAGTGTCTCGGCGATGTGCGTCTCCCAGGCGCCCGAGCGGATCAGTCCGCCGCGGAAGCGATCGGCCTGGCCGAGCTGAAAGCGGATGTCCTCGATCGCGTCGCGCAGGCGCGCCGCGGTGCCTTCCGCTCCCCACAGCTCCCTGATGCGCTGATCCTCCGCGGACAGCGGGCCATCGCCCGCCGCGGCGATGCGGCGCAACGCCGCCGCGCAGCGGTTGCGCGCCTCGTCCACCTGGCGCTGCCGCTCGGCGGGCGGGGAGTTGGGCGCGAAGTGCAGCGTGTCGTACACCACGGCGAGGTTGTACTGGTCGTGCAGGAATCCGGCGTTGGTGTCGATCTGCGAGTAGACGCGGACCCAGAACTGCACGTCGCGCTCGAGCTGCGGTGGCCGGGGCATGGGCTCGCCGGACTGCGCCTGCGCGAGCGTGGCGAGCGCGCACGCGGCGAGCAAGCCCAAAACCAGCCGCACCGCCCACCCCACCCCCACCACACGCCAAGCTCGCGCCCCTGTCGACTTCATTTACACCCCTCTGACCCGGCCTGTTCCAATCTATCCGATTTAACTTCAAGGGCTTGCAACGTCTCGCACCGGTCCGTCGCCCGGCTGCTGACCCCCGGACGCGTCGGGTATCTTGACAATCGCGTGTCGGACACAGCGACGCACGCCCGTAGGACCGTAGCGCGCCGCGCCGCGTTATGCCCTTCGCGGTCGCGGCAACGTGCGCTGCGTCACATTTGGACACCTCGCAGAGCACCGCACGCGGGTTGCGCCCAGCGTGCGAACGTATTGGCACGAGTGTTGCTCACTCATACCCATCGACGGCAAATAGCCTTAGGGAAGAAACGAACGTCACGGGATAACCGAAGAAGCGCGGATGCGGAAGGTAGCCTCACGGCTCGTCGGCTACCGCGCCTGACCGAATAACAACGAGAACGAGACTCCTCCTCACACAAGCAAGCGACCGACAACCCCGCCTCCAGCGGGGTTTTTTTTGCCCACCCGCGGCGCGACGCAGCCGCGACGCCCGGATCTTCCCGGCAAATGGCAGACTTAGGTCCATGCCAGCTGCACGCATCACGACCGTGCGCCTGCTTGCGGCAGCAGTCTGGCTGGCGATGGCCAGTGTCCGCACCGCGGCCGGCGGCGGTCTGCAAACGGACGTCGTGTTCAGCGACTATGCGCCGCTCTCCTCGAGCGGCGAGCTGGTGCGGCGCCTGCTCAGCCCGTTGGCGGCCGCACAGGTCCAGGCGGCGCTGGCCCGCTCGGCCGAGCGCCTGATGGAGCAGTCGGTCGATCTCGCCGCCGAGCGGTTCGTGCTGTACGTGCCCGAACACGTGCCACCCGCTGGCTACGCCCTGCTGGTGTTCATCCCCCCGTGGCAGGATGCGCGGCTGCCGAGCGGCTGGGCGCCGGTGCTCGAGCGCGACGGCGTCGTCTATGTGAGCGCGGCGCGCTCGGGCAACGATGAGAATGTCATGGGGCGGCGTGAGCCGCTGGCGCTGCTCGCCGCCTTCAACGTCATGCAGCGCTACCACGTGGACCCGGCGCGGGTATACGTCGGCGGCTTCTCCGGCGGCTCGCGCATCGCGCTGCGCGTCGCGCTCGGCTATCCGGACGTCTTTCACGGCGCGCTGCTCAATGCCGGCAGCGATCCGCTCGGCACGCTGGTGCCGCCGCTGCCGTCGCGGGAACTGCTGCAGCAATTCCAGGAATCGACGCGCCTGATATTGCTCACCGGCGAGCACGATGCGACGCATCTGGCCATGGACGCGGCCAGCATGCAGTCGCTGCGCCACTGGTGCGTATTCAACCTGGACGCGCAGGTGACCCCGGGAGCGACACACGAGATCGCGGGCGCCGCCGCTCTCGCGGGCGCCCTGCACGAGCTGCAGGCGCCGCTCGCTGCCGCGACGGGCCGGCTCGCATCCTGCCGGGCGGACGTCGAGCGCGAGCTCGCCGCGGCGCTCGCCAAGGTGGAGTCGCTGCGCGCGGCCGGCAACCGGGACGCGGCCCGCAAGCTGCTGCTCGAGATCGACCGCCGCTTCGGCGGGCTCGCGGCGCCGCGCAGTCTCGAGCTGCAGTCGGCGCTCGAGTGACGGCGGGTGGCGCGCGCACGCCGCCGCCGTGTGGCAGGTCATTGCCGCATGCGCCGGACGCGAATAACAAGCGAGGCAGCCGAGCGGCTGCCTCGCAAAGGGACGCGATCTGTCAGTTGGAGTTGGTCGTCGCAATAAGAGTCGCGAAGTGCGCGCAGGTCGCGCTCAGCCGCACTTCGAATCGCCGCAGTTGAGGCACGTCATGCAGCCATCCATCATGACCACGGCGGCGGTGCTGCAGCGGCCGCACAGCTGCGCACCTTCCGGGAAGTGGCTCTTGGCGAAGGCGTCGGCCTGCTTGGCACGCGCCTCGAACTCGGCGCGCTTGGCATCCACCATTTTCTGCTGGTGCACGTCGAGCTGGGTCTTGCGTATCAGCCCGATGGTCTGCAGGTGTTTCTCGATCACGTGGCCGAGCTCGGCAATGATCGAGGGCATGAACTTGCCGCCCGGCTGCCAGTAGCCGCCACGCGGATCGAACACCGCCTTCAGTTCGTCCACCAGGAAAGTGACGTCGCCGCCCTTGCGGAACACCGCGGAGATGATGCGCGTCAGCGCCACGATCCACTGGAAGTGATCGAGGTTCTTCGAGTTGATGAAGACCTCGAACGGCCGGCGCTGCTCGTACTCGGTGCCCTCGTTCAGCACGATGTCGTTGATGGTCACGTACATCGCGTGATCGGAGATCGGTGTCTTGATCTTGTAGGTCGAGCCGATCAGCACTTCCGGCCGCTCGACCTTCTCGTGCATGCGGATGACCTTGGCGGTGCGCCCGTTCTTGTCGCGCACCAGCTCGCCGTCCGCACCCGGCGCGGCGGCGGCCATGGCGGCTTTGGCCGCGCTCGCCGCCAGCGCCTTGTCCGCGCTCCGCTCCTCGGGCTTCTGCACGTGATACTTGACGATGCGTTTGTCGATCTTGATGGTCATGTTCAGTTCCTGGGGTCGCGCCCGCCGTCTGCAAGCGTGCGGGCGCCGTCGGTGGGTTACATGCGCCCGTAGTACCCGTCTTTTATCGCATCAAACAAATTGGCGGCGGTATGGATCTCGCCGTCGTAATCGATCTCCTCATCGCCACGCGCCTCGATCACCGTACCGTCCTCGAGCGTGAACTTGTAAATGGTGTTCTTCAGGTCCTGCTCCTTCACCAATACGCCCTGGAACGCCTCCGGGTTGAAACGGAAGGTGGTGCAGCCCTTCAGGCCCTGCTCATGTGCGTACAGATAGATGTCTTTGAATTTCTCGTAGGGGAAATCCGTAGGCACGTTCGCCGTCTTTGAAATCGATGAATCGACCCACTTCTGGGCCGCAGCCTGCACCTCGACATGCTCCCTGGGAGTGACCTCGTCCGAGGCGATGAAGTAGTCCGGCAGTCTTTCATCATCGTTAGTGGCTCCGGGTTTGGCCTTCGGGTTAACCAGCTCGCGGTAAGCCAGCAACTCGAATGAGTAGACGTCGATCTTCTCCTTGGACTTCTTGCCCTCCCGTATGACATTGCGGAAATAGTGATGCGCGAACGACGGCTCGATGCCGTTGGACGCATTGTTGGCGAGCGACAGCGAGATCGTGCCGGTGGGCGCGATCGAGGTGTGATGCGTGAAGCGCGCCCCGGTCTCGGCGAGCTCGTGCACCAGTTGCGGCGCGACCTTCGCGATTCGCTGCATGTAGCGGCTGTAGCGGGCGTGCAGCAGCCTCCCGGCGATCTTCGAGCCCGGCCGCCAGCCGTCGCGCGTCATCTCCGGGCGCTTGCGCAGCATCTCCCTGGTGACCGTGAACTCCTCGTTCATGATCGGCGCCGGACCTTTCTCGCGCGCCAGCTCGAGCGCCGCCTCCCAGCCCGCCACCGCCATCTCGCGCGTCACGTCCTCGGTGAACTGCACCGCTTCCGCCGAGCCGTACTTCATGCGCAACAGTGTCAGCGTGCTGCCGAGTCCGAGGAATCCCATGCCGTGGCGGCGCTTGCGCAGGATCTCCTCGCGCTGGCGCTCGAGCGGCAGACCGTTCACCTCGACCACGTTGTCGAGCATCCGCGTGAATACCTTCACCACCTCGCGGTACTCGCGCCAGTCGAATTCCGCGAAGTCGGCGAACGGCTGCTTCACGAAGCGCGTCAGGTTCACCGAGCCGAGCAGGCACGAACCGTACGGCGGCAACGGCTGTTCGCCGCACGGGTTGGTAGCGCGGATATTTTCGCACCACCAGTTGTTGTTCATTTCATTAACGCGGTCGATGAGAATGAAGCCGGGCTCGGCGAAGTCGTAGGTAGACGTCATGATCACGTCCCACACACGCCGCGCCGGCAGCTTTTTATAGACCTTGCAGGCCACCAGTCCCTCATCATTGACGACGTAGCCGTCGTGCACCGGCCACTCGCGCCAGACGAATTTCGCGGCATCGCGCAGGTCGGGCTGATCCGTCTGGTACTCGCGCAGCGACAGCGGAAAGGCGAGCTTCCACTCACGGTCCTCGCGCACTGCCTGCATGAACTCGTCCGTGATCAGCAGCGACAGGTTGAACTGCCGCAGCCGCCCGCTCTCGCGCTTGGCGCGGATGAACTCCATGACATCCGGATGGCCGACGTCGAACGTGCCCATCTGCGCGCCGCGGCGGCCGCCGGCGGAGGAGACGGTGAAGCACATCTTGTCGAAGATATCCATGAACGACAGCGGCCCTGAAGTGTAGGCGCCCGCACCCGACACGTAGGCGCCGCGCGGGCGCAGCGTCGAGTGCTCGTAGCCAATGCCGCAGCCGGCCTTGAGCGTGAGTCCCGCCTCGTGGACCTTGTTGAGGATGTCGTCCATCGAGTCGTGGATCGTGCCTGACACCGTGCAGTTGATGGTGGAAGTGGCGGGCTTGTGCTCGAGCGCACCGGCGTTGGAGGTCACACGGCCGGCGGGAATCGCCCCGCGGCGCAGCGCCCACAGGAAGCGCTCGTTCCAGTGCTCGCGCTCGTCCTCGGACTCGACCTGCGCGAGCGCGCGCGCCACGCGCTTGTAGGTATCGTCCATCGATCTGTCGATGGGCGTGCCGTCCTTCGCGGTGAGGCGATACTTCTTGTCCCAGATGTCGAGCGATGCCTCCTGGAAAGGAATCGCGTCGATGTCCTTCGGATCGATCTTCACGACAGTGTTCATGTAATCCGCGGCGCTCCGAATGTTCTTTACGCCTCGTCCGACGGATTGCAGGGAAAATCCAGCCAAAGCACCTGTTGGAGCTGATGAGCCCCGCGAGCCCGACCGGTACCTGCCGTCTTTGCGACAGTCAGGTCCCTGAAATCTCCCCCCGACCGCGTGACCCCATTTCGCTTTGCGCGAACACAAGATCTTGTGTCGGGGTCAAAAGCCTAATGAGCGCGTCCGGATGCGTCAAGATTCCTGACCACATTTTGTAATGTCATTTTTATATAGCAATAACAAATAGTTATATGATTATTGGCCGTAGTTTCGATCATATTTTTTGATGAACTGCGCCGCCGGGACTCCCGGGTGCCCGCCCCCATATGTTGTGCTCAGGGCAGACACAGGTTCTGCACAGGCTGCCCACAGAAGCACGCACCTGCACACCGCGGCGGTAAGCAAAAGTCGCCGCGCCGACCCCGCACCGCCGCAGCACTGCGAGGTGATGACGCGCAACCCAGGCGCGGTGCGAGCGGGCGTGGCCACACCGCCTTCATGTGGCGCCACGCCTTTATGTGGCGCCACTGCCCGTATATGGAGGCGGACTGCCGCCTTCACAAACTGAAACGGCAGCAACCGCGCGCCGGCCAAGCGCCTGCTCGTTAGCCTGCGCCGGCAGCGGTGGGCGCACGCCGACGCCCACCGAGACTCCAGCGCGCGGCACGGGCGCTCTTGACACGCTGCACGGGCGCTCTTGAAACCACCACGCGCGAGCCGCACATCCGGTGCCATACGCGCGTCATGCGCCTTTTCGTTTCCAACAGGAGAGCCTTTATGACCATCGTCAGTTACGAGCCGTGGGCGCTCGTCGGCCGCCTGCAGCGGCAGTTCGATCGTACCCTGGCCGAGAGCGCTGACAGCGCCACTGTCAGCTGGATCCCGCACGTCGACATTCACGAGGAGGAGCAGCGCTTCGTGGTGAGCGCCGATCTGCCGGGCGTCGAGCGCAAGGACATCGACGTCAGCGCCGACAAGGGCGTGCTCACCATCAAGGGCGAGCGCCGCTCGGAGAAAAAGTCCGCGAAGGACGGCTACGAGCGCCTCGAGCGCGCCAGCGGCTCGTTCCTGCGCCGCTTCACGCTCCCCGAAAGTGCCGACGCCGAGGCCATCCAGGCGACGCTGGTCAACGGGGTGCTCGAAGTCAGCATTCCGAAGCGTCCGCAGGAGCAGCCGCGGCGCATTTCCGTCCAGGCTGCCTGAGAGCCTTGCGCGGGTAACCCGCAACGGACCGGCAGCGCTCGCGCCAGGCGCGCCGGTCCGCCTCCTTTGGAGTGTTCCCAGGTGGCGTGGGGCGCTTCGGGCTAGAATTCCTGCCTCATGCAACGCACTCTCGTCGCGCTGTGGCTGATGGTGGCGCTCATCGCCGCGCCGCTGCCGGCGGCCATGCCGCCGGCGGTGGGCGACACGCCACTGCCGACGCTCGCGCCGATGATCAAGAAGGTCTCGCCGGCGGTCGTGAACATCGCCACGCGCGGCACCATTCGCGAGCGCGGCGCGCAGAACCCGCTGCTCGATGACCCGTTCTTTCGCCGCTTCTTCGACGTGCCGCCGGATACCGGCCCGCGCGAGCGGCCGTTCCAGAGCGCCGGCTCCGGGGTCATTTTCGACGCCCGCAACGGCTACATCGTCACCAACGCGCACGTGGTCGAGAACGCCAGCGAGATCACCGTGACGCTGCAGGACAGCCGCGATCTCAAGGCGCAGATCGTCGGCGCCGACACGCCCTCCGACGTCGCGGTGCTCAAGGTGAAGGCCGACGGGCTCGCGCAGATCGCGCTCGGCGACTCGTCCAAGGCCGAGGTGGGCGACTTCGTGGTGGCGATCGGCAACCCCTTCGGCCTGCAGCACACCGTCACCTCCGGGATCATCAGCGGTCTGTCGCGCTCGGGGATCAATCCCGACGGCTACGAGGACTTCATCCAGACCGACGCCTCGATCAATCCCGGCAATTCCGGCGGCGCACTGGTCAATCTGCGCGGTGAGCTGATCGGCATCAACACCGCGATCCTGTCGCGCAGCGGCGGCAACATCGGTATCGGCTTCGCCATCCCGGTGAACATGGCGCACAGCGTCATGGAGCAGCTCATCAAGTACGGCACCGTCAAGCGCGGGCAGCTCGGGGTGAGCATGTACACCGTGACGCCGGACATCGCTCACTCGCTCGGACTGCCGAGCGCGGTCGGCGCACTGGTGTCGCAGGTGGTGGAAGGCTCGCCGGCCGAGCGGGCGGGCATCCGCACCGGCGACGTCATCACCTCGGTGAACGGCCAGCCGGTGAAATCCAACAGCGAGCTGCGCAACACCATCGGCCTGCTGCGCGTCGGCGACAAGCTCGACATCGGCCTGGTGCGCGACGGCAAGCCGGTGCGCGTGAGTGCGGTGATCGCCGACACGACCACCGAGCTCGCCGGCGGACCGGCGAGTATCCACAAGAGCTTCGAGGGTGCCGCGCTCGCCGATGCACCCGAGGCCGGCGGCGCGCTGGTGCGCAGCGTCGAGCCGGGCAGCGCCGCGGCGCAGGCCGGGCTGCGGCCCGATGACGTGATCGTCGGCGCCAACCGCGGTCGCGTCAGCAGTCTGCGCGAGCTGCGCGAGCGCGCCAGGGGCGCCGCGGTGCTGGTGCTGGAAGTGCGGCGCGGCAACACCGTGCTGCTGATTCCGCTGCGCTGAAGAAAGCGCGGCGGCGGGAAGCGCGATATGAACGTGTGCGTGCTCGGCGGCAGCGGCTTCGTCGGCACCGAGCTGGTGACCCGGCTGGTGCACGCCGGGCACTGGGTGCGCGTGCCGACCCGCAACCTCGGCCGCGTCGAGCGGCTGCGGGTGCTGGAAACCGCCGAGCTGCGGGTCGCCAACGTGCACGAGCCGCAGATCCTCAGCCAGCTGTTCGCCGACTGCGACGCCGTCGTCAATCTCATCGGCATCCTGAACAGCAGCGGTCGCGCGACCTTCGAAACGGTGCACGTGCAGCTCACCGCACGCGTGCTGGCCGCCGCGCGCGCCGCCGGCGTGCGCCGCCTGCTGCACGTGAGCGCGCTCGGCGCCGACCCGCACGGCCCGAGCCGCTACCTGCGCTCCAAGGGTGCGGCCGAGGCGCTGCTGCGCGCCGCGCCGCATGCGGGAAGCGCGCACCCGGCGGTCACCATCGTGCGGCCCTCGGTGATTTTCGGCCCGGATGATTCGCTCACCAACCGCTTTGCGCAGCTGCTGCGCCTGAGCGCCGGATGGTTGCCGCTGGCGCGTGCCGGCGCGCGCTTCGCGCCGGTGAGCGTGTTCGACGTGGCGGAGGCGTGCGTGCGCGCGCTGCAGCGCAGCGCCGCTGCCGGCGCGACCTACGAGCTGTGCGGTCCGCAAGTGCTGACGCTGGAGGAGATCGTGCGCCTCACCGCACGCGTGGCCGGACTTCCCTGCCACCCGCTGGCACTGCCGGATGTGCTGGCGCGCGTGCAGGGCGTGGTGATGGGGCTGCTGCCCGGCAAGCCGTTCTCGCTCGACAACTTCCGCTCGCTCACCCGCGACAGCATCTGCCGCGAGGACGGCTGCGCGGCGCTCGGCATCAAGCCGCGCTCGCTGCTCGCGCTGCTGCCGGCATACCTCGCACCGCAGGCCGCCGGCGCGCTCGCCTAGCACGCGCCGCTCAGTCCTCCTGCGGCTCGGCCGCCGTGCCGCACAGCCGTGCGTGGCGCGCCGCGCGCGGCAGCTTCGCCAGTTCGCGCACCGCCGCGTAGAAGCGCTGCAGATCCCCGCCCTGCTCCTTGAGCAGCTGCCTGAAGCCCGGCACGCAGTCGTAGTAGGTGGCTACCGCGGCCAGACGCGCGTTGTTGAGCCCCGCTGCGATCCACTGGTCGAACAGCGCGTAGTGCTCGCCATCGCGCTGCTCGAGCGCGCGCATGTCGGCCGCCAGCACGGCGAAGATCGCCGCCTTGCGGGCGCGCATCTGCGGCGCGGCCACGCCGGAGGCATACAGCACGGCCAGCTGCGCCCGCGTGCGCGACAGCAGCCCGACGAACTCCTGCTCGTGCTGCTGGTCGGCGCGAAACGCCTGCATGCGCGCGGTCTGGCCCTGGGTTGCGAGCCAGCGCTCGAGGCCCTCATTCTCGACGGTGACGGCGAACGCCTCGTTGAATTCGCTGTCGTCGCGCACGTACAGCAGCTGGTGCGCCAGCTCGTGGAAGATGGTGGCCGCGAGCTCGTCGTCGCCGTACGGCAGCATGCTCGAGAGCACCGGGTCGGCGAACCTGCCGAGCGTGGAGTAGGCCGGCACTCCTTCCACCGCAACGTCGTCGCCGCGCAACGCCAGATCTGCGCCGAACTCGCGCGCGCGCCGCTCGTGGAAGTAGCCGCGGTAGGCAACGCAGCCGGCCACCGGAAAGCACCAGCGCAGCGGGTGCACCGAGAACTCGGGAGTGGCGATGACGTTCCACACCACGTACGGCCGACCGATGTCGGCGTAGCTGCGGTAGCTGGCGTTGTCAGGCAGCCCGAGCTGCTGCGAGGCGAACGCACGCGCCGCGCGCACCTGCGTGAGCTGCGCGCGCAGCTCGGGCGAGGTGTGCGGATCGGCGAGCAGCGTGTCGATCGGCACGCGCGCGTGCAGCACGTGCCATTCCCCGCTCGCCGCCTGCAGCAGGTAGGTGGTGCCGCAGCCGGCGAGCAGCAGGCATGCGGCGCCGAGCGCCGCGCGCTGCAGGCCGCGCCGCAGCCGCGACACGCCGCGGCCAACACCGGCTGCGGGCGCGCTGCCCGGCGGCGTCTCGGTTAACATGCGCATCATGCGAGTCTACTTGGTCGGCGGCGCGGTTCGGGACCGGCTGCTCGGACTGCCGGTGCGCGAGCGCGACTGGGTGGTGGTCGGCAGCGAGCCGCAGGAGCTGGAGCGCGCCGGGTTCCGCAGCGTGGGCCGCGAATTTCCGGTGTTCCTGCACCCCGAGACGCACGAGGAGTACGCGCTGGCGCGACTGGAGCGCAAGGTGGCGCCCGGCTACCGCGGTTTCACCACGCAGTTTTCTCCCGACGTGACGCTCGAACAGGACCTGCAGCGCCGCGATCTCACCGTCAACGCCATGGCCGAGAGCGAGGGCGGCGAGCTGATCGACCCGTTCGGCGGTCAGGCGGACCTCGCCGCGCGGCGGCTGCGCCACGTATCGGCGGCGTTCGTCGAGGACCCGGTGCGCATCCTGCGGGTGGCGCGGTTCGCGGCGCGCTTCAGCGCCTTAGGGTTCAGGATCGCCGCGGAGACGCTCGAGCTGATGCGCCGCATGAGCGCGGCGGGCGAGGTCGGCGCGCTGGTGCCCGAGCGGGTATGGCAGGAAACCGAGCGCGCGCTCGGCGAAGCCGATCCGCAGGTGTTCTTCGAGACGCTGCGCGAGTGCGGCGCACTCGCGGTGATCTTCCCGGAGGTCGAAGCGCTGTTCGGCGTGCCGCAGCCGCCGCGCTGGCATCCGGAGATCGACACCGGGGTGCACGCGCTGCTGGCGCTGCACTCGGCCGCGCAGGCCGGCGGCTCCAACGCGGTGCGCTTCGCCGCGCTCACGCATGATCTCGGCAAGGCGCTCACCCCGCGCGAGCGCTGGCCGAGCCACCACGGGCACGAAGCCGCCGGGGTCGCGCTGATCGAGGCGCTGTGCACACGGCTGAAGGTGCCGGGCGGCCACCGCGAGCTCGCGGTGCTCACCGCGCGCGAGCACACCCGCGTGCACCGCGCGCTCGAGTTGAAACCCGCCACGGTGCTCGAGCTGCTCGAGAGCTGCGATGCGCTGCGCCGTCCGCAGCGCTTCGAGGAAGTGCTGCGCGCGTGCGAGGCGGACGCGCGTGGGCGCACCGGACGCGAACACGAGCCCTATCCGCAGGCTGACTACCTGCGCGCGGCGCTGGCCGCGGCCGCCGCGGTGACGCTCGCCGCGGACGAGCGCCGCGGGCTCGCCGGCGCGGCCATCGGGGACGCGCTGCGGCGGCGGCGCCTCGAGGTCCTCGGTACGCTCAAGGCATCCGCTCAGTAGCCGGCGCGGTGCAGCCACAGCACCGCCGCCGCCGCGACCAGGCAGTAGATCCCGAACAGATACCAGCGGCCGCCCTCGAGCCAGCGACTCAACCACCGCAGGGCGAGCAGGCCCGCGAGAAAGGCCACTACCGCGCCGAGGGCACTGCCGAGCGCTGCCGCACCAAGCCCGCCGCCACCGCCCGCGTGCACCGCGTGCACCAGGCGCGACACCTCGTGCGCCACCGCGGGCGGGGTGAGCACCACGGCGAGCGCGAAGCTGAAGGATTCGGCGCGCACCCGCGCGACGCCGAGCAGCATCGCGGTGGAGATCGTGGCCCCCGAGCGCGAGAAGCCGCGGAACGGCACGCACAGCCCCTGCACCGCGCCGATGACGCCGGCGCGGGCGGCGCTCAGGTCGTTCGCTGCCGACGGCGGCGCCGCGGAGCGACGGCCGCCGAAGACTGCGGACACCAGGATCAGCACGCCGGCGGCCGCGAGGGCCGGGGCGATGAAATCGAGTCGTCCGAAGAGATCTTCGATCTCGGCATGCGGCTCCCCGCGCAACACGGTCCTTGCGAGCAGCATGAACAAGCCCTCGTAGATCACCGCCGTGCACGCGGTCGCGATCACGAGCAGCGCGGCGAAGCGCCGGAACGCGGGCGCGCTCGAGAGCCAGTCGCGACGCCACTGCGGCCAGAAGTACGCGATGACCGCGACCATCGTGCCGGTGTGCAGCATGACCAGCAGCAGCGTCATCGGCGGTGACGAGGGGTCCAGGCCGAGGAGCTTCTCGGCGACCACCACATGCGCGGAGCTCGACACCGGCAGCAGCTCGGCCAGCCCCTGCACGATGGCGAGAACGATGATTTTCAGTAGCGGCATGCTCCATTCATCCTTTCATCTTCGGTTCGTTCGCGGCACGACGGCTGCCGCCCGGCCTCACAGCAGGTGCCGCAGGTCCTGCAGCGTAAAAGCCGCCAGCGGCTCATCGAGTGCGCGCGTCAGCGCCATCATCTTGAAGGCCTCGCCCATCTCCTCCGGCAGGATCAGCCGGCGTGCTTCACCGGCGAGCCGCGCGCGCTGCACCTCGTCCGCGGCTCCCGCCACCATGGCTTCGAGCCCGAGCGCGGCGAGGCAGGCGGCCTGCGTCGCGAAGCCGGCGACGCCGAGCCCCACCGAGAGGGCCGCTTCCGCCACGCGCGTGAAGTCCACCCACGCGGTGATGTCCTGCAGACCGAGGTTCACGTACGGATCGTCGTGCGCGCGCTGGCGGAAATGACAGCGCAGCGTGCCCGCGGCGCGCTGCCGGTGGTAGTAATGACGGCGCGGCAGCCCGTAGTCGCTGATCAGCAGCAGCCCGCGGCCGAGGCACTCGCCGAGGGTCGCGATCCACGGCGCGAGCCTCAGGCACACTTCCGAGGTGTAGCCTGGCGGCAGCGGCGCCTCCAGGGACGAGTCGATGTCAGTGCAGGCGCGCGCGAGTGCGCCCGGGGCTGCACGCGGCTCCTCGCGGAACAGGATCTCGCCGCGCGCCTCGAGCGCTACGACACCAAGCTCGCCGACGCCGGCAGGCTGACGCACGAAGCGCCGGCAGGGGAGCGCATCGGCCACCTCGTTGGCGAGCATCACGCCCGCGAGCGGCTGCCGCGGCAGCCGCTCGAGCCACACCACCCGCTCGCGCAGCTCCCGCGGCAGGCGCGCGAGGTGCGCCCGCTGCCGCGCGGCGAGGTCGGCGCTCACCTCGAGGATCGCATAGCGCTCGGGCAGGACGCCCTGCGCGGCGAGCTCGGTGAGCAGTGCCGCGGCCATGCGGCCGGTGCCGGCGCCGAGCTCGAGGATCTGCCCGCCGGTGAGGCGCAGCACCGCGGCGCACTGGCGCGCCAGACAGCGCCCGAACAGGTCGGAGACTTCCGGGGCGGTGACGAAGTCTCCACCTGCGCCGAGCTTGGCACTGCCGGCGCTGTAGTAACCGAGCCCGGGCGCGTAGAGCGCCAGCTCCATGAAGCGCTCGAACGACAGCCAGCCGCCCGAGGCTGCGATCGCGGCGCGGATGTGCGCGGCCAGGCGATCGCTGTGGGCCCGTTCTTCGGCGGAGAGCGCCGGCAGCATTGAGTGCAGCGGCGATGCCGTCATAATCGGGCCCCATGGCGCACGATACCCCGCCCGACGAACCGGCGAGCACGGCCGCCGCCGCGCTCACCAACAAGACCGTGCTCATTACCGGCGGAGCCCGGCGCGTAGGCGCCGCGATCGTGCGGCACCTGCATCGCGCCGGCGCCAACGTGGTGCTGCACTACCGCAGCTCCGCCGACGATGCCGCGGCGCTGGCGCAGGAGCTCAATGCGCAGCGCGCATCTTCCGTGCGGCTCATCGAAGCTGACCTGCTCGACAGCGCGCAGCTGCCGGCATTGGTGCGCGCGGCGGCCGATGGATTCGGCGGCCTCGACATCCTGGTGAACAACGCCTCGACGTTCTACCCCACACCCATGGGCGACATCACCGAGATGGACTGGAACGATCTCATCGGCACCAACCTCAAGGCGCCGCTGTTTCTCGCGCAGGCGGCCGCTCCGCTGCTGCACGCAGCAGGCGGCCTCATCATCAACCTCGCCGACATCCACGGCATCAAGCCGCTGCGCCGCTACCCGGTGTACAGCCTCGCCAAGGCGGGCGTCATCATGCTGACGCGCGCGCTGGCGCGCGAGCTCGCCCCGCACGTGCGCGTCAACGCAGTGGCGCCCGGACCGGTGATGTGGCCCGAGGACGGCATCGACCCGGCGCTGCAGGCGAAGATCATGCAACGCACCGCTCTGCGGCGCCCGGGCTCGGCCGAGGATGTGGCGCGCGCCTGCCTGTTCTTCGCCACCGATGCGCCGTACGTCACCGGGCAGGTGCTGGCGGTGGACGGCGGTCGCAGTATCGGCTGGTGACATCTTAGGCGGCTAACGCACTTCGCTCGCACCGCCCCCGCCCGCCTCGTCGCGCCAGGCCGGCACGGGCACGAGCGGATGGGCGGACTGGTCGAAGCGGCGCCACAGCTCGCCGATGGTGAGATGGGTGGCCGGATGCAGCGCGTGCGGGGCGAGCTGTGCCAGCGGTCCGAGCATGTAGGCACGCTTGAGCAGGTCCGGCCGCGGCAGCTTCAATCCCGGCTCATCGCACACCAGGTCCCCGTACAACAGCACGTCGAGGTCCATCGCGCGCGGCGCCCAGCGCGCGGCGCCGCGCGGCCGGCCGCACGCGCTCTCGATGGCGTGCAGCTTCGCCAGCAGCGCGTCCACCGGCAGCTGCGTGGGAAAGCCCGCGGCCAGGTTGATGAAGTCATCCCCGGCGAAGCCCACGGCGGGGTTGCGATACCAGGTGGAGAACGCTGCGCCGGGAAACTCGCGCGCGAGCGCCGCAACCGCGCGCGCCAGGCTCTTCTCGGGCGCGACATTGCTGCCGGCGGCGACGTAGACCTGCGGCACCGGCGTCAGGCCCGGCCGGCGCCGGCCGGCGGCAGGTCGGCGCGCCTGCGCTCGAGCGTCACGCCCACGTCGCGGGAATTGCGGATCGCACCGGGCTTGTTGAGCGAAATGCGCACCCAGGCGAGGCCGAACTCCTCCAGGATGAGCAGCGCCACGCGGTGCGCGAGCGTCTCCACCAGCTGGTATTCGGAAGAGGCGATGAAGGCCAGCACGCGCTTGGCCACCTGCTTGTAGTCGAGCGTGTCGGCCACCTCGTCGCTCAACGAGGCGCGGCGGCAATCGACCGGCATCTCAATATCGAGCACCACCGTCTGGCGCACGCGCCGCTCCCAGTCGATGAAGCCGATGATGCACTCGCTGGTGAGACCGCGCAGGAAGATCCGGTCGCCCTTGTCGGTCGTGTCGTTCACGTGGGCATCGCCGGCAGCGCGGTGAGCGGCCATTGCGCGCGCGCGCAGATCGCCAGGCCTTCGTGCTGGCCCGCCTGCAGGCGCTTCAGCCCGGCCACGGCAATCATCGCCGCGTTGTCGGTGGAGAATTCGATGCGCGGATAGTACACGCGCGCGCCGCGGCTGCCTGCTGCGGCGGTGAGGCGCGCGCGCAGCATGCGGTTGGCGCTCACCCCGCCGGTGACCACCAGCGTCGTGAGCCCGCTGTAGTCGAGCGCCCGCAGCGCCTTGGCGCTGAGCGTGGCGACGATCGCCTCCTGCACCGCGTGCGCCACGTCCGCGCGCAGCTGCTCGCTGAGCACCCGGCCGCGCAGCGCGTGCAGCACCGCGGTCTTCAGTCCCGAGAAGCTGAACTCCAGCCCCGGGCGATCGAGCATCGGGCGGGGGAAAGTGAACACGCCGGGCCGGCCGTGTACGGCGAGCTCGGCGAGCTGCGGACCCCCCGGGTACGGCAGTCCGAGGAGCTTCGCCGACTTGTCGAAGGCCTCGCCCGCGGCATCGTCGCGGGTAGCGCCGAGGATGCGATAAGCGCCGACGGCGGCGACCTCCACCAGCAGCGTGTGTCCCCCGGAGACCAGCAGCGCGACGTGCGGAAAAGGCGGCGGCTCGCTCTCGAGCAGCGGGGCCAGCAGGTGCCCCTCGAGATGATGAACGCCGATCGCCGGTACTCCCCACGCGTAGGCGAGGCTGCGCGCGAGGGCCGCGCCGGTGAGCAGCGCGCCGATCAGCCCGGGACCGGCGGTGTAGGCGACGCCGGCGAGCTCCCGCGGGGCGGTAGCGGCACGCTCGAGCGCCACGCGCACCAGCGGCAGCAGCCGCCGCACGTGATCGCGCGAGGCGAGCTCCGGTACCACCCCGCCCCAGGCGCGGTGCAGCTCGACCTGGCTGTACAGCTCGTGCGACAGCAGTCCGGCGCGCTCGTCCAGCACCGCGGCGGCGCTTTCATCGCAGGAGGATTCGAGGGCCAGTATCCGCATGGAAAAATTGTATGTGACGGCGGCGCCCGCTGGCCTTTTTGCCTTTGCCGGGGGGCTCCTTTAGAATCCCCCGCCCCCGACAGCCGGCGTCCGCGCGGTCCGGCCGGGGGATTTCCATTGCGATTAATCACTTAGAGGGATTCGATGCCGAGCGTGCGTGTCCGTGAGAATGAGTATTTCGATGCCGCCTTGCGGCGTTTCAAGCGCGCCTGCGAGAAGGCCGGCATTCTCACCGAGCTGCGGCGGCGCGAGTTCTACGAAAAACCCACGCAGGAGCGCAAGCGCAAGAAGGCCGCGGCCATCAAGCGCCACATGAAGCGCGTATCCCGCGACGGGATGCGCAGCTCCCGCTAGGGAGCGCGCGCGCATGGCGCTGAAGGAACGCATCACCGAAGACATGAAGACGGCGATGCGAGCCGGAGAGAAAGAGCGGCTCGCAACGATCCGCATGGCGCTCGCCGCCATCAAGCAGCGCGAAGTCGACGAGCGCATCAGCCTCGACGACACTCAGGTACTCAGCGTGCTCGAGAAGATGATCAAGCAGCGCCGCGAGTCGGTGGTGCAGTTCGCCAGCGGCGGGCGCGCCGATCTGGTCGCCAAGGAGAATGCCGAGATCGCGCTGCTGCAGGGTTATCTGCCGGCGCAGCTGAGCGAGGCGGATATCGATGCACTGATCGCCGCGGCCATCGCCGCCACCGGTGCGGCTTCGGTGAAAGACATGGGCAAGGTCATGGCGGTGGTGAAGCCGCAGGCGCAGGGTCGTGCCGACATGGGCGCCGTGAGCGCCCGGGTCAAGCAGAAACTCGGCTGAATCGTTGGGGCGCGGCGCGTGGGACGCATCCCCCAGCACTTCATCGACGAGCTCATCGCCCGCGCGGACATCGTGGAGGTCATCGGCGCGCGGGTGCCGCTGAAGAAGGCGGGCCGCGAGTACAAGGCCTGCTGCCCGTTCCACAACGAGAAGACCCCCTCCTTCTGGGTGAGCCCTGATAAGCAGTTCTACCACTGCTTCGGCTGCGGCAAGCACGGCACCGTGCTCGGCTTTCTCATGGACCACGACCATCTAGCCTTCCCCGAGGCAGTCGAGGAGCTCGCCACGCGGCTCGGCCTCAGCGTGCCGCACGAGGGCGGCCCCGAGGCCGGCGCACGCCGCGCGGATGAGCCGCTGTACGAGCTCACCGCGAGCGTGGCGCGCTTCTACGCGGAGAACCTCACGCGCAGCGCCCGGGCGCGCGATTACCTCGCCGGGCGCGGACTTACGCCCGAGACGGTCGAGCGCTTCGCTGTCGGTTATGCCAGCGATTCCTGGAACGAGCTGCTGCGGCGCTTCGGCGCGCACGACAGCGGCCGCAAGCTGCTCGCGGAGGCCGGGCTGATCGTCGAACGCGAGCGCGGCGCGGTGCGCGACGGCGAGCGTCACTACGATCGCTTCCGCGACCGCATCATGTTCCCGATCCGCGACGCGCGCGGCCGCGTGATCGCCTTCGGCGGGCGCATCATCGACGCCGGCGAGCCGAAATACCTCAACTCGCCCGAGACGGTGCTGTTCCACAAGGGGCGGGAGCTCTACGGCCTGTACGAAGTGCGGCGCGCGCGTGCCAACCTCGCGCGCCTCATCGTCGTAGAAGGCTACATGGACACCGTGCGGCTGCACCAGGCGGGCATCGACTACGCCGTCGCGACGCTCGGCACCGCCACCACTGCCGAGCACCTGAAGCGGCTGTTTCGCCTCAGCACGGCGGTGGTGTTTGCCTTCGACGGCGATCGCGCCGGACGCGCGGCCGCCTGGCGCGCACTGCAGCAGGCCCTGCCCGAGGCGCGCGAGGGACGCGAGATCCGTTTCCTGTTCCTGCCCCAGGGCCACGATCCGGATACGCTGGTCGCGGCCGAGGGACGCGTGGCTTTCGAGGAGCGCGTCGCCGGCGCCGTGCCGCTGTCGGAGTACCTGGTGCGCGAGCTGTCCGAGCAGAGCGAGCTCAGCTCCGCCGACGGGCGCGCGCGTTTTGCTGCCAACGCGCGGCCGCTGTTTGCCAAGGTCCAGGCGGGCGTCTACCGCGAGCTGCTGCTCGAGCGGCTCGCGCAGGTCGTCGGCCTGAGCGCCGCGCGGCTCGAGGAGTTATGGCGCGCGGCGGCACCGGCCGGCGCATCGCCTGCGCCGCCGGGCCCCAGGCGTCCTGCGCCGCGCCGTGCGGCCGGCAGCGGCGGCCGCGGCACCCTGGTGCGGCAGGCGATCGTGCGGCTGCTGCATTACCCCGCCATCGCCCTTGAGGTGACGCCCGCCGAGCGCGCCGACCTCGATGCGAGCGAGGAGGCCGGGGTGGGGCTGCTGCGCCAGCTGCTCGACAACCTGCGCGAGCAACCGGCGCAGATCCCGGCCCAGGTCATCCAGCGCTGGGAGGGCCGCGAGGGTGGCGAGGCGCTGCAGAAACTCCTCGAGCGCGAGGAGGTCATACCGGGAGCCCCCGCCGCCGCCGGCGAGCTGCGGGCGGCTCTCGTGAAGCTCGCCGACCAGGCCGCCAGAGGGCGTCTGGAAGCCCTCGAGGCCAAGAGCCGTGCCGGCGACCTTTCTGCCAGTGAAATTGAGGAATTTCAGAGGCTTATAGACAGATTGACCCCTCGCGAGGCGCGCGGAGGCTAAATCGACTTGGTGATTTCGCGCTGGTGAAATAAACTCGCGGGCTTTGCCTTTGCCCCTTGAGCCGTCCCCGCCCCGGCAGCACATAGAGGGATGAAGGCCACTCCCCCGCGTTCTACCTACGCGCTCCCACACATGACACGCAAGCACAAGCCACAGACTCCGCACAAGAAGCGCCCCGCAGCCCAGCCCAGCCGCCCTAAATCAGCCGCCGCCGAGAAGGCGGTGGCCGCGGTGGCGAGCGTGCGTGATAAGGAGCGCGGCAAGCACGCCGGCGCGATCGCCCGCAAGGTGGCGCTGCCGGCGGCACGCGCACCGCAGGCGCCCGCCAAGGGCGGCGACGGCGCCCGCCCGGCCGACGCCCGTGCCGGTGGCGGCAAGCCGAACGCCGACAAGCGCCCGCTCGGCATCGAGCGGCGCGTACCGGTGATGCCGGAGGACCGCCAGTCGCAGCTCAAGAAGCTGATCGCGCGCGGTAAGGAGCAGGGCTATCTCACCTATGCGCAGGTGAACGATCACCTGCCCTCCGAGATCGTCGATCCCGAGCAGATCGAAGACATCGTCAACACCATCAACGACATGGGCATCCCGGTGTACGAGAAGGCACCGGATACCGAATCGTTGCTCGCCAGCGAGCCGTCCGCGCCCGCCGACGAGGAGGCGATCGAGGAAGCGGCAGCCGCGCTCGCCGCTCTCGATGCCGAGCTCGGCCGCACCACCGACCCGGTGCGCATGTACATGCGCGAGATGGGCACGGTCGAGCTGCTGACGCGCGAGGGCGAGATCCGCATCGCCAAGCGCATCGAGGAAGGCCTCGACGCGGTACGCAGCGCGCTCGCCATGTACCCGCCTACTCACGACTTCCTGCTGCGCGCCTACGAGCCGGTGAAAGCCGGGCAGGCGCGGCTCGTCGACCTGATCGTCGGCTTCATCGACCCGAACGCCCCGGACGTCATCGCCCAGCCGCAGAATCCCACCAAGGTGGAAGTGGTCGCGGCCGTGGAAAAGGCCGACGAGGACGAGGAGGCCGACGAGGAAGGCGACAGCGAGGAGGAAGCGGTCGATACCGGCCCCGACCCGCTCGAGGCGGCCGCGCGCTTCGCCTCGATCGCCAAGATCCACTCGCAGGCACTCGTTTCGATCGCCAAGCTCGGCGCCAAGGAGCCGAAGACGCTGCGCCAGCGCAAGCGCCTGGCGGACGAGTTCATGGAGCTGCGGCTGTCGCCGCGCATGTTCGACGCGCTGATCCTCAACCTGCGCACGCACGTCGCCGAGGTACGCCAGCTCGAGAAGGAGATCATGGTCATCGCGGTGCGCGATGCCGGCATGCCGCGCAAGGATTTCATCGCCTCCTTCCCCAAGAACGAGACCAACGCGCGCTGGCTGAGCAAGCACGTCAAGGCCGGCAAGAAGTACTCCGCGCCGCTGGCGAAGTTCAAGGACGAGATCGAGCGGCGCCAGAAGAAGCTCGAGCAGCTCGAGGGGGTCTATCACCTCAGCATCAACGACATCAAGGACGTTAACCGCGAGGTGTCGATCGGCGAGGCCAAGGCACGGCGCGCGAAGAAGGAGATGGTCGAGGCCAACCTGCGCCTGGTGATCTCCATCGCCAAGAAGTACACCAACCGCGGCCTGCAGTTCCTCGACCTCATCCAGGAAGGCAACATCGGCCTGATGAAGGCGGTCGACAAGTTCGAATACCGCCGCGGCTACAAGTTCTCGACCTACGCGACCTGGTGGATCCGCCAGGCCATTACGCGCTCGATCGCCGACCAGGCGCGCACCATCCGCATCCCGGTCCACATGATCGAGACCATCAACAAGCTGAACCGCATCTCGCGGCAGATGCTGCAGGAGATGGGCCGCGAGCCGACGCCCGAGGAGCTGGCGGTGCGCATGGAGATGCCCGAGGACAAGGTGCGCAAGGTGCTGAAGATCGCCAAGGAGCCGATCTCCATGGAGACGCCCATCGGCGATGACGAGGATTCACACCTCGGCGACTTCATCGAGGACACCTCGGTGGCCTCACCCATCGATCAGGCCACCATGGAGTCGCTGCGCGAGACCACCCACGCGGTGCTGGCGCAGCTCACCCCGCGCGAAGCCAAGGTGCTGCGCATGCGCTTCGGCATCGACATGAACACCGACCACACGCTGGAAGAGGTCGGCAAGCAGTTCGACGTGACGCGCGAGCGCATCCGCCAGATCGAGGCCAAGGCGCTGCGCAAGCTGCGCCACCCGAGCCGCAGCGAGCAGCTGCGCAGTTTCCTGATGGATGACTGACGCGCGGACCAAGGTGTTGGCGACAACCCTGAAGGCCGCGATGTTTACGACTGACTAGATTCCCGCCCTCGCCAGCGCGTCGATGAGCTCGCGCAGCGCTTCAGCGAGCGCCGGGTGCCCGGCCTCGAACTTCACGGCCAGCGACTCGAGCCGCGGCACATGCCCCACGGCCGCGCCGGCGGCGTCGTTTGCCGCCGAGTCGTGCGCACCGAGCGCACGCTCGATATCGCGCATCACCGTGCCGAGCAGCTGCCGCGCCTCGTGATCGTGCGCACCGCTTGCGGCGAGACGCTCGCGCACGCGAACCAGCAGTTCGCGCAGGCTCTCCTCTGGCATCGGAACCGGCGGCGCCTTTAGGTCAGCTCGCCGAACGAGGGGCCCGGCGCGGCGGCTGCGCCCGCTTCCATACCCAGGAGCGACTTCCAGCTGTGCTCGCGCCCAAGCCGCTTGCCTTTCTCGGTGAGCTTCAAGCCCTCAGGCGAAAGCGTGACCATGTAGGGCTTGCCGTCCACGTCGATCTCGCGCTTCAGCTGCTTACTGAGTTTGGTAGCCATTGCGTCCTCTTGCGAACCTGGGAGTCATGAAGATGGTAACAGCAAACCAGCGTGAGCCACGCGCTGGCTATTTGACCAGCCCTTCCGCCTTGAGCGCCTCGATGACGTGCGGCCGGGAGCCAATGCGCTGCGCATAACGCTGCAGCTGCGGCCACTGGCCGATGTCGAGCTTCACGTAGCTCCCCCAGCTCAGCACGGTGAACAGGTAGGCATCGGCGACGGTAAACACCTCACCGACGAGGAAGCTGCGCTCGCCGAGCGCACGTTGCGTGTAGTCCAGCTGTGCCGTCAGGTTCTTGCGGGCGTACTGCTTGCTCTCCTCGGGCGCGTCGGCGCGAAACATGGGCGTGAAGGTCTTGTGCAGCTCCGAGTTGATGAAGCTCAGGGATTCGATCAGCCGGTAGCGCTCGAGCGTGCCTTCGGGCGGTGCGAGCTTCGCCGCCGGGTTGCGGTCGGCGATGTACAGCAGCACGGCGACGTTCTCGGTCAACACCTCGCCGCTGTCGAGCGTCAGGGCGGGCACGTAGCGCTTGGGATTGACCTCGTTGAAATCGAGTCCGTCGGCGGCCTTCCTGGTGTGGCGGTCCACCTTCACCAGCTCGAACTTCAGCCCCGCCTCGCGCAGGGAAATGTCGGCAGCCTGCGAGCATGCGGCGGGGAAATAGTAGAGCTTCATGTCGACGTCTCTCCTCGAGATGACTGACAGCCGGAAACGGCGTGTGCCCGGCGGGAGCGCCATGCTAACGTTGCGCACGGCGATGGCAAGAGGGTCATGCCATGAGGTCGCTCCGGGTCACGGCCGCAGTCGCCGGCGCAGCGCTCGCGCTCGGCGGCTGCCACAACAAGCGTCCCGAGCCGGTCCCCGGCCCGCAGACGGCGCACGCGCAGCAGCGTGCGCAGTCGCCGGCGCCGCGCAATGCCGCAGACGGCGCACAGCGCGATACCGTCAGCCAGATCTCCGGGTTGCCCGGGGCGCGCGCGCAGTCGCAGTGTCCGCGCCGCTCGCTGCTGCGCTTCTGAGCTACAATCCCAGCCCGTTTGGGCCTGTAGCACAGCGGTTAGTGCAGGGGACTCATCAATATGGTGCCTTCGCGTGGAAACGCGCGAAGTGGACGGGATGAATTCAGGGAAACCTTCGGACGGTCTCGCTTCCATGGCAACCCTGAGCCGAGCCGCCGGTACACCGGCGGAAGGTGCAGAGACTACCTGAGGGCTCGAGTGCCCTTGATAACAGGCGTTGAGCATCCCGCACCCTCCCGCACGTTACGCGTGCGCGGGTGAAGAGATAGTCCACTCCCGGCGGAAACGCCGGGGCAAGTGAATCCCTTGGTCGTAGGTTCGAATCCTACCGGGCCCAGTTGGCTTGAGGCTGGCCTCAGGCGGCGGAGCGCTCGAGCGCCGCCCGCTTCACGGGCACACGCCCCTCGTCTGGCAGCGCATCGTCGATCGCCATGCACATTTCCGCAACGTCGTCGCGCATCGTTTCGCTGTCGGCATCGAACAGGTAGCGGTCGAGAACCGCGCGTGCCCGGGTCAGCAGCGCGAGCATTTCGTCCTGCGGCATGAACTTCCCCCAACCGTCATGCGGATGCCGCCAAGCATACGACGAATGGCTCAGGTCGGCATACCATATGTTGTGTCCCGGGCCGGGTTGCGGCACACAACATCTGGTGTGGCGCCGCGAGCCATGACAATCATTTCAACGACTTATACCGCACCGGGCGGGGCGCCGGCGGGGTATATTCTGCCGGCGAGTTGGTCGATCGTCGAAGGAGCGCACGTGGCCAATCTTCAGCAGTTTCCCGTGACCCGTCGCTGGCCGCCGCGCCACCCCGAACGGCTGCAGCTTTACTCCGTGGCAACCCCCAACGGTGTCAAGGCATCGATCATGCTGGAGGAGACCGGGCTCGCCTACGAGCCGCATCTGGTGGACTTCGACCGCCACGAGCAGGCCACACCCGAGTTCCGCTCCCTCAATCCCTACGGGAAGATCCCCGCCATCCTCGATCCCGACGGACCGGGCGGCCAGCCGCTGGCGCTGTTTGAATCGGGTGCCATCCTGATCTACCTCGCGGAGAAGGCCGGGCGGCTGCTGCCGCGCGAGGCGGCAGCGCGCTACGAGACGCTGCAGTGGCTGATGTTCCAGGTGGGCGGAATCGGACCGATGTTCGGCCAGGTCGGCTTCTTTCATAAATTCGCCGGCAAGGAGTTCGAGGACAAGCGCCCGCGCGATCGCTACGTCGCCGAGGCGCGGCGGCTGCTCGCGGTGCTGAACGGGCGGCTGGAGGGTCGCGCCTGGATGATGGGCGACAGCTACACGATCGCCGACATCGCCGTCTTCCCCTGGGTGCGCAACCTGCTCGGCTACTACGACGCCGGCAAGCTGGTGGCGATCGAGGAATTCGCGCACGTCACACGCGCACTCGAGGTGTTCGTCGCGCGCCCGGCCGTGGCACGCGGACTTACCATTCCGGCGCGCGGCTAGCAGCGCCGCGCCCGACGCTACTTCGACTCCTGCATGAGCTGCCAGTTGCCCGGGCTGTCCGCACTCGGGTTGTAGTTGGGATCGTTGGTGTTGGCGTAGTTGCCGTAGCCGTCGGTCCAGTGGTACTGCTCGAGGTTGGAGTGCTGCGACTGTCCCCAGAACGGATCGTCGGTGGTATCGACGCCGCGGATGTTGTCGTCGAACTTGTCCCAGACGCTGCGCCCGCCGGCGCCGCCGGCGCCACCGCCCGGATTGGCGCGCAGCGAAGCGTCGAACTGATCAATCTGCTTGTTGAAGGCGGCCTCGTTGGCCATCACCTGTTCCATGACCTGGTGTGAAGCTGCGATCTGCGCGTAGCCCTGCTTGATCTTCTGCTCGACCGCCTCCTCAAGCTTGCTGCGGATGATCTGCACGCGCCGCGCCCAGTCGGGGTTCGGCTGGAAGGATTTCTCGATCGCGGCGAATAGCGGCAGGCGCTTGTCGAGCTGCCCCGCGGGGGCGCGGAAGCTATGCACCTTGGCCAGTCCCCAGTTGGTCTGCGTGAGCGCCGCCGCCTGACCCGGACCGTGACCCGAGTTCAGGTAGTAGACGGCGAAGAACGCCTCCTCGACCGGCTTGCCGTCCAGCTCGTAACCGATCTTGATCCCCACGCCCTGCTGATGGGGCAGGTCCGCAACGCCCAGCGCCTTGGCCAGGTCAGGCAGGTTCTTCTTGCCGATCGGATGCACGTTGGGCTCGTTGCCGCGCAAGCGCTTGATGAACAGTGCCAGCGTATCGAGCGGCTGGCGCGGTTGCAGACTGATGGCCCCGCTGCCGGTCGGTGAGCCGGGCTGGGCCGGATGCCTGTTGTACTGCTGCAGCTGCGCAGGCACGTCGATCCACTCCAACACCACCTGCGGAAAGCAGTAGAAGCCTTCCGCGTTGGCCGGATTTTCTACGGCGCAGGAAATGGTGACCGGGTTGTCGAACCAGTCATAGTGCCAGGTGATCGTCGAGCTGACCTTCCACTTCTGTGGCGCGAACAACCAGCCGGCGGTCATGCCGCCCTGCTGCTGATCGATGAGCGCGCGCTTGACGAATTTCTCCCCTTGGATGACCGGCTCCCGGGAGGCCGCCGTGGCGGGCTTCGCTGCGCCGCTGGCGCCGGCGGGCGTGCCGGCCGCGGCGCCCGTGCCGGCGCTGCCCGCGGCGGGCCCGAGCGCACACAGGAGGCCGAGGGTTACGAGTGACATCACGCGCGAGCTGTTCATGGGCACGGAAGCCGTAAAGTTTTCAGTCGGCCGTCGCGGCCGGCCCGATGTGGCGGCAGTATACTTCGGCACCCCCGCGCGGAAGTGGCGTGGCGTGCACTCAGCGTCGCAGCAATGGCGGTAGGATGCACGCATGACACGCGCACCGATACGCGCTGCGCTTCTCGTGCTGGCCGCCGCAGCCCCGTGCGTCGACGCGGCCTGCAAGCTGGTGAAGATCGGTGAGATCCCGGTGACGGTGCAGGGCGTACCGGTGGCCCCGGTATCACTCGACGGACACCCGGCGCGGCTGGTAGTCGACACCGGCGCGTACAGCAGTCTCCTGTGGCACACCGCAGTGGCGGCGTTCGGTCTCAAGCGGTTCGCTGTGTCGGGCGGCACGCTGGTCGGTGCGGGCGGCCGGACTGATTCCGAGCTCGTCAACGTGCGCGAGTTCGCTCTGGCCGGCTATGTCGTGCACGATCTGATGTTCATCGCGACCGCACCAACCGACGCCAGCCGCCTGGACGCGGGCGGCGTCGCCGGCGTCCTCGGGGAGGACTTTCTCTCCCGCCTGGATGTCGAGTTCGATCTCGCGGCGGGCCGCGTGCGGCTGTTCCAGCCGCAGGGCTGCAGTGGCGACCAGGTGGTGTACTGGGCACCCGCGTACTTCATGGTAGCGCTGCACACCCCGTCACCCGAATCGCGCTGGCTGGAAGCCAACGCGAGCCTGAACGGGCACGAGGTGCTGGCGCTGTTCGACACCGGCGCCGGCCGCTCGACGGTAATGGCAAGGGTCGCGCGCCGGCCCGGCATGGGCCCCGCGGCGGACGCCGGGAGCGCGGGGGCCCTGCACGGGCTCGGGCCCGCGCGGATCACAACTTCCAGCGCCCGCTTCGAGTCGCTCACCATCGGCCAGGAGACCTTCCACAACCCCCACCTGCTCATCGCCGACGTGTTCGCTGCCCAGCGGGAAGTGCACGTGGGCTCCTACATCAAGCAGTCCGCATTCAACGAACCGGACCTGATCATCGGCGCGGACTTCTTCCTGGCGCACCGCGTTTACATCGCGCGCAGCCAGGGACGGATCTATTTCACCTACCTGGGCCTGCCGGTATTCCAGGAAGACCCGGGCGCGACGGCGATCGCCCCGGCGACGCCGGAGAGTGCGCACTGATGCGCCGCGCCTGGCGTTGCGCAGCCGCGTGGCCGGCGCTGGCGGTGGCTGCGCTGCTCGCGCTGTCGTGCGTCGCGCCGGCGGCGCAGATCGGTCCGGCCTACCACATCGAGCTCAGCCGCATGATTGCGATGCGCGACGGCGTGCAGCTGGAAGCGTGGATCACGCGACCGGCCGGGCTGAAAGGCACGGCCCCGGCGATCCTCACCCTGACGCAGTACGACATCGACGGCAGTCGCCGCGGCGAGCCCAGCTACTTCGCCCAGCGCGGCTACGTGTTCGTGCAGGTCTACACGCGCGGCCGCGGACGCTCGGGCGGGGTGAAGGAGGACAGCCTGGGACTCACCGTCGGCCGCGACGGCTACGATCTCGTCGAATGGATCGCGCGCCAGCCGTGGAGCAACGGCCAGGTGGTCATGTACGGCGGATCGTTCGTCGGCATGACGCAGTGGCACACCGCCGCGCAGCACCCGCCGCACCTGCGCGCCATCGCGCCTTACGTGGCCATCTATCCGGGCTGGGATATTCCCAACACCAACGGCATTCCGCAGGCGTGGACCGCGGTGATCCTCGGCTACACCTCGGGCCGTGCGCTCAATCCGGCCTTCATCGCCAACCAGGAATACTGGGCCGGCAGGATGCTCGAGCAGTATGCCGCGAGTGCGCCGTTCGCCGAGCTCGCCGGCGCGCTCGGGATCGCCGACGACGACTGGTGGATGAGTGATGCTCACGGCCGCCACGTGCCGATGATGAAGATGTGGCTCGATCACGTCGGCGACGAGGCCTTCAATCTGGCCGCCGAGCCGCGCGCGGCCGACTACGCCGCCATGAACTTTCCGGTACTGACGGCGACCGGCTTCTTCGACGACGACCAGCCCGGCGCGCTGCGCTACTACCGGCGCCACCTGGCCCACGCGCCGGCGGCGGCAGTGGCGCAGCACTATCTGGTGATCGGCCCCTGGGATCATGCCGGTACGCAGGTGCCGGCGAAGGAGATCGCCGGCCTCGCCATCCCCGACGCCGCGGTCATCGACATGAAGGAGCTGCATGCCGCGTGGTATGACTTCGCGCTGGGACGCGGAGCGCTGCCCGCATTCTTCCACGACAAGGTCGCCTACTTCATGCCGGGGGCGGACGAGTGGCGCTACGCGCCCACGCTGCCGGCCGCCTCCTCGGGCACAGCACTGGTGCTGCACCTGGCCGATCCCGGCGGCACGCCGCTGGACCTGTTCCATTCCGGTGGGCTGGTGCGCACGCCCCCGGGCGATGAGCCTCCGGCGCTGCTGGTGAGTGATCCGCGCGAGCTGCCTGAGCTCGAGGTGGCGCGGTACCTGCCGGGCGAGGGACTGACCAGCCAGTTCCGCGCGCTGCAGAAGCGGGTGCTGGTGTTCCACTCCGCTCCCTTCGAGCACGACACGGAGATCGCCGGGCAGGTGCGGCTGCTGCTGGCGTGCGCGGCCGACACCCCGGACTTCGACCTGTGGGCCCAGCTCATGCTGGTGAAGCCGGATGGCTCCGCGGTGCAGCTCGGTGAGGACGTGCGCCGCGCGCGCTTTCGCGACGGGCCGTTCCGGCAGGAGCTGCTCGCGCCCGGGCAGACGGTGGAGATCCCGTTCGAGTTCAAGTGGCTCGCCTGGCGCATACCGGCGGGCGCGCGGCTGCGCCTGGTGCTGGCACCGCTCAACTCGCCGAATTTCCAGAAGAACTACAACACCGGCGGCCGCATCGGCTACGAGAGCCCCGCCGACGCACGCATCGCCCACGTCCGCATCTTCCACGATGCGCAGCATCCGAGCAGTCTGGTGCTGCCGCTCGCGGCAGCTGCGACGAGCGGGAGGTGACCGCCGCTGCCGACGCCAACACCTGGCCTAGCCGGGCTGATATCCCTTGACGCCGGTCTGCCACAGAAGAAACGCGTAGGTATCGGCGGCCTCGCGGTCCTGCTGGGCGCGGGTCGAGCCGACGCCGTGGCCGGCATCGAAATCCACCCGCAGCAGGATGGGGTTCTTCGAGCTCGTCGCCGCCTGCAGCCGTGCGGTCATCTTCGCCACGTGGAACGGTCCGACGCGCGGATCGGTCACACCGGTGGTCAGCAGCACCGCCGGATACGCGACACCGTTCTTCACCGCCTGGTAGCTGTCGATGAGCTTCAGCGCCCGGTAGCCGGCCTCCTCGGCGATCGCGCCCCATTCGGGTTCCTCGCCGTAGCCGTTCTGCTCGGCCACGTAGCGCAGCGGGTTCGACCACCCGACACCGTCGATAACCGCGGCAAACAGCTCGGGACGCTCGGTCATGGCCCGCCCGACGGTGATGCCGCCCGCGGAGCGGCCGCCGATCGCGAGCCGTGCGCGTGCGCTGTACTTCTTCGCAATCAGGTCTTCGCACACGTCGATGAGGTCACGCCAGGTGTTCGGCTTGTTCATCAGCTGACCGGCCTTGTGCCAGTCGCGCCCGTACTCGCCGCCGCCGCGCACGCTCGCGTAACCGACGATGCAGCCCGCATCGACCAGCGCCAGCGTGCGCCCGGCGAAGCTCGGCGAATAACCCACGAGGCCGTAGGAGCCGTAGGCGGAGATCCACGCGGGGGAGCGGCCGTCGCGTTTCAGGCCTTTGCGGTGAATGATGGTGTAGGGAATGCGCGTGCCGTCGCGCGCGGTGGCGTACAAGCGGTGCGCCTCGTAGCCGCTGACATCGATCGGCGGGCTGGGAGTCAGGCCGGTGGCCGCGACCGCGTCCTGGGCGTCGACCGACCAGATGTCGCCCGGAGTGAGCCAGCCGGTGAAGGAAAACAGCGCCCCAGGTTCCGTCGGATTGCAGGACAGGGCGTGCAGCGTCCCCTCGAAGGGCAACGGGATGTGGGTCACCTTGCCGTCGCTCGTCACTCGTGCGAGCGCGCTGATGCCGCCGTCCAGCATGTCCAGATACACCCCGTCCCTGGCGCGCTGCAGGTGCTGGATCACCAGCGGCCCCTCGGGAACCAGCTCGGTCGCGCCGGCAACCGCGGGGGTGCTCACCGGAGTGGCGAGGATGCGGCCGCGCGGATGGCCCTTGTTCGCCAGCATGAGCAGCGTGTCGCTGTCGATCACGACGTCGGTGATCTCGTCGTCGAAGTCCGCCACCGCAATCCAGCGCGCCTGGTTCGCCGCGGCCGCGGCCACCGGCGCGATGAACACGCGGAACTCCGAGCGCACGTCGGCTAACAACAGCAGCGCGTAGTCCGCGCCGAGAAATGTCTGCACCAGCGGCAGCTGGATGCGCTCGTAGGAGACGCTCGCATCGCGCCCGCGCTGCATGATGATCGGGTCTTCGGCCGGGTCGGAGCCGAGCAGGTGAAAGCGCGCCCGGCTGTCGAGGTAGCGCTCGGGCGTATCGACCGTCCCGGTCAGCTGGTTATAGAAGAAGCCGCTGCCGTCATCGAGCCACGCCGGCTGGGCGCTCTCGGTGTTGGGGATGCGCTCGGGCAGGTCGGCGCCGTCGGCGACGTTCAGGACATGCAGCACCGAGTCCTCGCTGCCGTCCTTCGACAGCCCGTAGACGAGGTGCGCGCCGTTCGGCGACGGCTCCCACCAGTCGAGCGACATGTGCCCGTGGGTATCGCTGAGCCGCGTCGGGTCGATGAGCACGCGCGTGGTGCCGTTCTCGCGCACGAACAGCTTGAAATTGTCGGCGCCCGCCGGGCGCTGCTCGAAGAACAGCCTGCCGCCCGCGCGCATCGCGACGCGTGTCAGCGCCGCGTCCCCGGAGAGCTGCCCGATGCGCTTCAGCAGCCGGTCGCGACGGGGAATGGTGTCGAGTACGGCGCGCGCGTGCGCATTCTGTCCTTGCAGGAACGGCAGCCATGCGGGGTCCTGGTCGTTCTCCATCCAGCGGTACGGGTCGGGGAGCGTCTCGCCGAAATAGGTGTCCTTGACCACCTCGACGCGCGCCACCGGCGCCGGCGGGATGCTGGCCGCCGCCGCGCGCGCCGCGCGGCGCGCCAGCAGCGCGGCGAACAAGCTACCGGCAGCCATGAACAGATCGCGTCGGTTGATCCCGCCCATCGTCCAGCTTTCGCTTCGTCCGTCGGAAGCCGCCATTGTAAGACGATTTGCGCAGCAACTTGCGCCGCGCACCTGAGCGGCTTCAGTGCCCGTCCGGCAGCCAGCGCACATCCCGCTGCATCTGCTGCGCGAGCTGCTCGAGGTTGCCGCTGTTGCCGCCGCCGCGCTCCAGCACCGCGATGCTGCCGCTGCCGGCGGGTACGATCACTCCGCCCATGCCCCGCTCGTCGAAGCTACGGCGGCCGTCGACGTGCTCGTGGCGCAGGATGAGCACGGTCGCGGGTCCGTGCGCGGTTTCGACCACCAGGTGCGGCACGTAGTGCCCGCGGAACCAGCAACTCTGCGCGTAAATGATCTGGTCGGAGGTGAGATCGAGCGCCACGCCCGCACCGTGCAGCGCCGTGGCGATGGCCTGCGCGTCGACGTGCTGCGTCGCCAGCCAGCTTTGCGGCTCGCCCTGCACGTGCGCCACGACGTCGCGCGCCAGCGTATCGCTCGGGCGCAGCAGCCACAGGGCGCCAGCGGCCAGGATCGCGAGCACGATGCTCGCCGCGAGCGCCCACTGCCGCACGGCGGGGGCCGGCCGGCGGGTGCGGCCGGACTGCGGCGGCTGCGCCAGCGCCCGCCGCAGCTGCTCATCGAGCGCACGCATTTCCGTGCGCAGGCGCGCGCACTCCGGGCAGCCCTGCAGGTGCTCCTCGAGCGCCGGCGTGCTCGCGCCCGGCTCGGCGCCGATCAGCAGGCGCGCTTCGTCGCAGGTCACGTGACGGCCCCGTCGCTGGCGACGTCCGGCACCGGCGTCACGCCGCACAGTGCGCGCAGCTTGTTGCGGGCGCGGAACAGCCGTGTCAGCACCGCGGTGGAGGACAGGGAGAGCTCGCGCGCGATCTCCTCGGTGGAAAAGCCGCCGATGATCTGCAGGAGCAGAGGCTCACGATAATCGAGCGGTAGTCTCATGATCGCCTGGCGCAGCGTAACCAGATCGTCGTCGGGCTCGGCCACGCGCGGCCCGGCGTAGCTGTCCACGACCTCCTCGAGCGGCACCAGCTCCAGGCGCTTGCGCTCGTAGAGCCGCGCGTGCTCGCGACGTACGATGGTGAGCAGCCAGGGGCGCGCGGCGGCCGCGTCCTTGAGCGCATCCCGCGACCGCCAGGCGCGCAGCAGTGACTCCTGCACGATGTCCTCCGCGATCGAGCGATCGCGCGCCAGCCAGTGCGCGAAGCGCACCAGGTCCGGGCGCAGCGACTCGAACAGCTGTGACAGCGGCGCCTGCGGGTGCAACGCCGACAGCCGCTCGGTAATCGAGGAGACCGGGGATTCAGGCGGGGAATTGCGCATGGACGCTGCAGTGCCGCGGGCGTGCGATTATGGCATGCACGCAGCTGTTCCCTGGCAATATCGCGCCGAAGCGCCCGGTCTTCTCGGCCAACGGTTAACCCGACGCCCATACAGGAGCATTCGTGAACTTCCTGATTCGCTGGCTGATCGATTGGCCCCGGCGCGTCGCCGGCCATCTCACCTGGCTCGCGCCGCTGTTCGCACGCATCGTGGTGGGCTGGGTGTTCCTCCTGAGCGGCTGGGGCAAGCTCAACAACCTCGCGGCGGTGACCGACAACTTCGTCGGCTGGGGCATCCCGGCGCCGCACCTGCTGGCGCCGTTCACCTCGGGCGTCGAGTTCTTCGGCGGCCTCTTCCTGCTGCTCGGTCTGCTGACGCGCATCTCCGCCGGCGCACTCGGCGTCACCATGATCGTCGCCATCCGCTCCGCCAAGTGGGCCGACGTCGACTCGCTCGAGACGCTGCTCGGCTTCGATGAAACCGAATACCTGGCGCTGTTCCTGTGGCTCGCCATCGCGGGGCCGGGCGTCGTTTCGCTCGATCACTGGCTGCAGCGGCGCTTGCGAGGCGAGACTCACCCGGCCGAAGCGGCGCTGGCGCGCGCCGCGGATTAGCCGCGCGCCGCGGCACCACGGCACCGCGCTCATTCAAGCCGGCGGCACGCCTAAGCTGGCGGCACGCCGTCGAAGAAGTCCACCACGCCGCTGTCGAGCGAGTACTCCGCGCCGACCACCAGCAGTCCGTCGCTGTGGATGAGCTCTTCGAGGACCTCCGATCCGTGGCGCAGGTGGTCCGCCGACATGCGGATATTGGCGCGCACCGCCTGCTGCTCGAGCAGCGCCGGATCGGCGCCGGGCGATCGCTCCAGCAGGCCCTCCACCGCCGGGCGGATGCGGTTGACGATGGAGCTCAGGTTGCGGGACTGCTCGCGCGAGGGGCGCACCAGCTGCTGCAGCGTCGCCTGGATGGCGCCGCAGCGCGAATGTCCCAGCACCACCACCAGGCGCGTGCCGAAGGCCTCCGCGGCAAACTCCACGCTGCCGACCTGCGAGGGGGCGACGATGTTACCGGCGACGCGGATGACGAACAGGTCGCCGAGCCCCTGATCGAACACGATCTCCGCCGGCACGCGTGCGTCCGAGCAACCGAGGATGATGGCGAACGGCTCCTGTGCGGCGAGCAGCGCACGGCGGCGCGTCGTGGAGGCGCCGGCCTGCATACCCGACTCGCTGGTGAAACGGCGGTTGCCCTCGCGCAGGGCCTCGAGCGCGGCACGTGCGGAAATCATCGCGACAATATAACCGATCGTGCGCGGCGCACGGGGCGCGCCGTCAGCGGCGGCGGGTCGCGCGCAGCGGCGGCGCGCTGAGCGGATCCTCCGGCCAGTGGTGCTTCGGGTAGCGGCCGCGCAGCTGCTTGCGCACTTCGGCGTACGAGCCGCGCCAGAAGCCCGCCAGGTCGCGCGTCACCTGCACCGGGCGCTGCGCCGGCGACAGCAGCCGGAACGTCACCGGCACCTGGCGCGCGCCGAGGCGCGGCGTCGCGGCGAGCCCGAACACCTCCTGCAGGCGCACCGCCACCAGCGGGGCGCTCGCGTCGAGGTAGTCGACGCGCGCGCGCGTCCCGCCCGGGAGGCTCAGCTGCGCGGGCGCCCACTCGGCCAGCCGCCGCCGCTGCTCGCTCCCCAGCAGCGCCTGCAGCGCCGCGCTGAGCGGTACGCGCCCCAGGTGCTCGCGGCGCGTCACCCCCTCGAGCCACGGCGCGAGCCACTCCTCGAGCATTTGCAGCAGCGCGGCATCCGACACGTCCGGCCAGCCGGCCGCCGCTGGCGGGTCGAGCTGCGAGCGCACGAAGGTAATGCGTGCCTGCAGATCGCGCGCATCCTTATCCCAGGCAAGCGCGCCGATGCCGAGCTCGCGCACGCCGGCGAGCATCGCGGCGCGCGCGCCGTCGGCGGGCACCGCGGCGAGCGGCTTGTCTTCGAGTATGAGCGCACCGAGCTCCACGGTACGCCGCGCCCCCACCGCCTGTTGGCGCGAATCCCACGCGATGCGCTCGCGCCGGCACAGTTGCGCGGCGAAATGCTCCATGAGCTCGGCACGTTTGAGCGGGGCCGCCAGCAGGATGCGCGCATCGCGATCGCGATCATCCAGATCCACCGCAACGATCAGCTCCTGGGCCGCCAGCGACTGCGGCTCGGCGAACAGCGCGCCGCGGCCGTTGGCGAGCGTATAGCGGCCGGCCTCGCCGGCGCGGCGCAAGCCGATGCGATCCGGGTAGGCGAAGGCGAGCAGCAGTCCGACGGAGGCGGCAGCGGACGGCGTCGCGCGCCGCGCCGCCGCTGCGGCTGTGCCGCGCTGCAGCTGCCGCGCGAGCTCGCGCGCGTTGCGGCGGGCGCGCTGCCGGGCGCCGCCGTCGACCGCTGCGGCAGCGTCCGCACCGCGCAGGATGTCGAGGCGCGTGCGGATGTCCGCATCGCGCAGCGCCCCGCCCCGCAGCAGGTCGCGCTCCGAGAGCAGCGCCGCGAGGTCGGCCGCCAGCGGCACGGCGTCGAGCGCGCGGGCGCGCAGCAGCAGGTGCGCGAGCCGCGGGTGCACCGGCAGACGCGCCATGTCGCGTCCGTGAGCGCTGATGCGGCCGTTGGGCTCGAGCGCGCCGAGGCGCAGCAGCAGGTCGCGGGCGCTCGCCAGCATCGCCGGGGGTGGCGCGTCGAGCCAACGCAGCTCCGCGGCATCGCGTGTGCCCCAGTTGGCGAGCTCGAGGGCCAGCGGCGCGAGATCCGCTTCGAGGATCTCCGCGGGGGTGAAGGCCGCGAGCGCGGCGTGCGCACCCTCGCTCCAGGCGCGGTAGCAGACGCCGGGCGCCGTGCGGCCGGCGCGGCCGCGGCGCTGCTCCGCGGAAGCACGCGAGATGCGCTGTGTCTCCAGGCGACCCATGCCGGTGACCGGATCGAAGCGTGCGCGGCGCATCAGCCCCGAGTCGACCACCACGCGCACCCCCTCGATGGTGAGGCTGGTCTCGGCGATGTTGGTGGCGAGCACCACCTTGCGCTGGCCCGGCGCGGCAGTGGCGAGCGCCGCGTCCTGCTGCTGCGGCGGCAGATCGCCGTAGAGCGGCAGCAGTGCCGCCGCGCGCGCTTCCGGCGCCGCAGCGAGCAGCCCCTGCACGCGGCGGATCTCGGCGGCGCCGGGCAGGAAAACCAGCAGATCGCCCGGCTGCTCGTGCAGCGCGCGCGCTGCGAGCCGCGCGCACAGCTGCTCGGGGGTGACGCCGCGCCGTGCGGCGCCCGGCTCCACCGGCAGCGGCGCCGGGCCGCTGCCGGCGTAGCGCACCTCGACTTCGAACATCGCCTCGCCGGCGCGGATGACCGGCGCGGCTTCCTCGAGGCCGATGAGCCGTGCGATCGCCGCGCTCTCGAGCGTCGCCGACATCACCAGCAGCCGCAGCTGCGGGATCAGCGTGGCGCGCGCATCGAGACACAGCGCAAGCCCGAGGTCCGCCTGCAGGCTGCGCTCGTGGAACTCGTCGAAGATGACCGCGGCCACCCCCTCGAGCGCCGCGTCCTCCTGCAGCAGCCGCGTCAGCACCCCCTCGGTGATCACCTCCACGCGCGTCGCGCGCGAGACGCGCGTGTCGAGGCGCATGCGATAGCCGACCGTGTCGCCGACCTCTTCGCCCAGGTTGTGCGCCATGCGCGTCGCGATCGCGCGCGCGGCGAGGCGGCGCGGCTCGAGCATCAGCAGCCGCTTGCCGGCCGCCCAGTCGGCGCCGAGCAGGGCGAGTGGCACGACCGTGCTCTTGCCCGTGCCGGGCGGCGCCTGCAGCACCGCGGCGCGCTGCCGCCCGAGCGCCGCGCTGAGTGCCGGCAGCGCCGCATCGATCGGCAGCCCGGACTTCACCAGATGTGCACGCGCTCCGCCGGCGGCAGATAGAGTTTGTCACCCGGTTGCACGTTGAATGCCCGGTACCAGGCGTCGACGTTGCGTACCACGCCGTTGACGCGGTACTTCGCCGGGCTGTGCGGATTGCTGGTGACCTGCGAGCGCAGATCCTCGTCGCGCTGCTTGGTGCGCCACACCTGTGCCCACGACAGGAAGAAGCGCTGATCGCCGCTGAGACCGGCGAGCAGCGGCGGCTTGGCGCCGTGCAACGAGCGGTGATAGGCCGCATTGGCAACCCCCACACCGCCGAGGTCGCCGATGTTCTCGCCGAGGGTCAGGCGGCCGTTGATGTTGAGGCCCGGCAACACCGTGTAGCTGTCGTACTGCGCGGCGAGGGCGTCGACGCGCTGATGGAACGCGCTGGTGTCCTCGGGCTGCCACCAGGTGTGCAGCACGCCGCGCGCATCGGACTTCGAGCCCTGGTCGTCGAAGCCGTGACTCATCTCGTGCCCGATGACCCCGCCGATGCCGCCGTAATTGACCGCAGCGTCTGCATGCGGGTCGAAGAACGGCGGCTGCAGGATCGCGGCCGGGAAGACCACCTCGTTGAAAGTGGAGTTGTAGTAGGCATTGATGGTCTGCGGCGTCATGCCCCACTCGCCGCGGTCGGTCGGGCCGCCGAGGCGCTTGAGCTGACGCTGCCAGTCGAAGGCGGCGGCGCGCGCTACGTTGCCGAAGGCATCGGCCGCCTTCACTTCGAGTGCCGAGTAGTCGCGCCACTTGTCGGGGTAGCCGATCTTGGGATGAAAGGCGGCGAGCTTCTCGAGCGCCACCTTGCGCGTCGCCGGAGTCATCCAGGGCAGCCGGGCGATGCGCTCGCGGTAGGAGGCGCGCAGGTTCTCGACCAGCGCCAGCATCTGCCGCTTCGAGGAGGGCGGGAAGTAGCGCTGCACGTACAACTCGCCCGCCGCCTCCCCGAGCCCGTCGTTCACAGCAGCCACGGCACGCTTCCAACGCGGCTGCTGCTCCTGCGTGCCGTGCAACGCGCGGCCATAGAAGTCGAACACCTCGTCGTCGAAGGCAAGCGGCAGTACGTCCGCATTGCCCGCCAGGTAGTGGTACCTGAGATAGACCTGCCAGCGCTGCAGCGGCACCTGCGCGAACAGCGTACTGAGTGCCTGTACCGCATCCGACTCGCGCACCACGAAGCGCGGCTGCTCCGCGAGCCCGGCGCCGGCGAGCAGCGCCGGCCATGGCAGGCCCGGAGCGAACAGCGGCAAATCCTCGCGCGTGTGCGGGTTGTAGGTGAGGTCGCGCTCGCGGCGCTTGGCGCGCGGCCAGTGCGCTGCGGCGATCTGCGTCTCGAGCTCCACGATGGACTGCGCTTCCTGCGCCGCGTCGGCGTCGCCGGCGAGCTTCAACAGCCGCTCGATGTGCGCGGCGTACTTGGCGCGCAGCTCCTTATAAACGGGCTCGTCCTTCAGGTAGTAGTCGCGGTCGGGCATCCCCAAGCCGCTCTGGCGGACCGTCACCATGTAGTGGTCCGGGTCCTTGTCGTCCGGCTGCATGCCCAGATCGACCGGCGAGCTGAGCCGCAGCTCCGGACGGCCCATGAGGCGGGCGATGTCCTCGCCGCTGCGCGCCGCGGCGATCTCATCCAGCACCGGCTGCGCGGGCGCGAGCCCGAGCTTCTCGATCGCCTCGCTATCGAGGTACGCGCGATAGAAGTCGCGAAGCTTGCGGCGGTTGCTGCCCGCGGCGGCATCTTGCGGCAGAGCTTCGAGGATCTCGCGCAGCTGCTGCAGCGAGCGCTCGCGCAATATGGCGAACGAGCCCCAGGAGGCCCGATCCGCGGGGATCTGCGCGGTGTCGTCCCAGTGGCCGTTGGCGTAACGCTCGAAGTCATCGCCGGGCTTCACGCTGGCATCGCCGCCCGACAGATCGAGGCCGAAGGCGCCGAGCTGCGCATGCTGCGCCGCGGGTGCGGCGCCGCCTGCCGTCTGCGCGGCAGCGTCGCCCGCCGCGATCGCGACTGTGCCGGCCGCGGCGACGATCAGCACGGCAAGAGAGCGGACGTTTCCGTTCAGCATGTTCGGCTTTAAGTTCATCCGTGTCCCTTTCCGTTCATGCGTGTCGCCACGCTGCCCATGCGAATAGCAGCCAGGCGGTAATCCAGGCGAGCCCGCCCACGGGTGTCAGCAGCCCGAGCGCGCGCGGTGCGCCGAGGGCTAGCGCGTACAGGCTGCCCGAGAACAACACCACGCCGGCGAGCAGCAGCACGGCGGCGAGGCGCAGCGCGCCATCGTCCAGCGTGCGCAGCGCGAGGCCCACGCCGAGCAGGCCGAGCGCGTGGAAGAAATGATAGCGCACGGCGGTGTCCCACAGCTGCAGCCGCTCGGACGCGAGGTGCGCGCGCAGCGCGTGCGCGCCGAACGCACCGCACAGCGTGGCGAGCGCCAGTAGCACACCCGCGGCGCCGAGCGCGCGGCTGCTATTCACCGTGGCCGAGGAACGGCTTGATCAGATCGATGGGCAGCGGGAAGACCACGATCTGCGTCTTCTCATGAGCAATGTCGGCGAGCGTCTGCAGGTAGCGCAGCTGCAGGGCGGCCGGCTCCTTGGCGAGCGCCGATGCGGCCTGGACCAGCTGCTGCGCCGCCTGCGCCTCGCCCTCGGCGTGGATGATCTTGGCGCGCCGCGTGCGCTCGGCCTCGGCCTGCTTCGCCATCGCGCGGATCATGGTCTCATCGAGGTCAACGTCCTTGATCTCCACCGTCGACACCTTGATCCCCCAGGTCTCGGTGGCCTGATCGAGGATGCGCTGCAGGTCGACGTTGAGCTTGTCGCGCTGTGCGAGCAGATCGTCCATCTCGTGCTGGCCGACCACCGAGCGCAGCGTGGTCTGCGCGACCTGGCTGGTGGCGTCGAAGGCGTTCGCCACCTGGATGATGGCCTTGCCGGGGTCGACGATGCGGAAGTAGACCACCGCGTTCACCTTCACCGAGACGTTGTCGCGGGTGATGACGTCCTGCTTCGGCACGTTGAGCACGATGACGCGCAGGTCCACGCGGCGCATTTTCTGCACGATCGGAAAGATCAGCACCAGGCCCGGGCCCTTGATGCCCTTGAAGCGTCCGACGGTGAATACCACCGCACGCTCATACTCATTCAGCACGTTGAGTGCGCTGAAGATCAGTATGGCGAAGAGAATGACGATGGCAACGATGAACATCATGCAGGTCTCCGGGGGTACGTACGTCAGGTCACTGCGGCTCGACCCACAATGTTAGACCTTCCACCTTGACGATGCGCGCCACATCGCCGGCGTGCAGCGGCGCGTTGCTGCGGGCGTTCCACAGCTCCCCGCCGTAGCGCACCCGGCCCCTGCCGGTGAAGTCCGCAACCACTTCAGCGCCGGCGCCGAGCATGCCTTCGGTCCCGGTGGCCACCGGCCGACGCATGTCGCGCGTGGCGAGGTACACGATGCCGCCGATCATCAGGGCCCCGACGGTGGCGAAGGCGGCGATCAGCGGCCGGCCGACGTTCAGGCCCGGTACGTCGGTGTCGAACAGAATGAGCGAGCCGACCACGAAGGCGATCAGCCCGCCGACGCCGAGCGAGCCGTAGGTCGGAAAGAAGAACTCCGCGACGATCATGGCCGTGCCCACCACCACCAGCGCAAGTCCGGCATAGTTCACCGACAGAATCTGGAACGCGAACAGCGCCACCAGCAGGCAGATCGAACCGACGACGCCGGGCAGCACCGCGCCTGGATTGTACCCCTCCAGCAGCAGCCCCCAGATGCCGATCACCATCAGGCCGTAGGCGACGGTGGGATTGGTGATCACCGCCAGCAGCTGCGTGCGCCAGTCCGGCTTCAGGTGAGTGAGCGTCAGATCGCGCGTCGCAAGCTGCACGCTGCGATCACCGAGGTGCACCTCGCGGCCGTCGATGCGCGCGAGCAGGTCGGGGATGTCGGCGGCGATGACATCGATCACCTTCTGCTGCAGCGCTGCCGTCGCCGACAGGCTCGCCGCCCCGCGCACCGCCTGCTCGGCCCAGTCGGCGTTGCGCCCGCGCAGCTCCGCCAGTCCGCGGATGTAGGCGACCGCGTCGTTGACCACCTTGCGCTCCATCGCGCTGCCCGGCACGGGCGGCGCGGCGACCGCGGGCGGGCCGCCGCCCGGCGTGCGGCCGGTGGAACCGCTGCCGCTGCCGGGCGACCCGTCCTTGTCGGGTGTCGCGCCCGGCATGGGTATGGGTGCGGGCTCAGGCTGCGGCTCCCCGCCGATGGAAACCGGAGTGGCCGCCCCGAGGTTGGTCGCCGGCGCCATGGCGGCGATGTGACTCGCGTAGAGGATGTAGGTCCCAGCGCTCGCCGCGCGCGCTCCCGGCGGGCCGACGTAGCTCACCACCGGTACCGGGGACGCGAGGATCGCGCGGATGATGTCGCGCATCGCGCTGTCGAGCCCACCGGGAGTGTCGAGCTGCAACACCACCACGCGGCTGCCGGTTTGCCGGGCTGCCTCGAGCCCGCGTACCACGTAGCGCGAGGTCGCCGGTCCGATCGCGCCGTCGATCTCCAGAACCGTGGCGGTGCCGGGCGGCTCGGCCGAGGCGGCGCGGCCCGGCGTCTGCGCGGCAGCGTGTGCGGCCGACGCCGCCAGCGCCAGAGCGAGCGCGAGAAACGTAGCAGACGACACGCTGCGGCAAAACCCTCTCATGACAGCCACCCTACTCTCGCGCCGCCCGCATCCGCAATCGCGCACCCGCGAGCCCCCCGGTTCCCCGCTAGGCCAGGGCACGCAGCCCCAGGAAACCCACGTACAGCCCCACGAGGAGTATCAGCGTGCCCGAGACGTACGGCGCCTTGCGCGCCAGCTCGCCGAAGCCGCTGAAGTGACGTGCCGCATGGCGCACACCGAGCGCCGCAACCGCCCCCGAGGCCACCATGGTCATCGCGAGTCCGATGCTGAAACACAGCACCAGCGCGGCGCCGAGCGCCACCTTTTTCAACTGCAGGCACAGCAGCAGCACGGTGATCGAGGCCGGGCAGGGAATCAGCCCTCCGGTCAGCCCGAAGACGACGATCTGCGGCGTGGTGACCTGGCGATGCGCGAAGCGGCGGCGGATGTCGTTGGCGTGCGCGAGCTCGTGTGGATCCTGGTAGCCCGGTGCGGTCAGGTCGAGCGACGCGTAGGCCGCGATCGCGTGCCGGTGCGGCGCCTCGACGAACTCCACGTCGTAGTCGTGGCTGTGCCGCGCCTCCCCCAGGCGCAGGCGTGCGACGAACTCGTGCGGCTCGGGAATCTCCTCCACCGACTCCAGGTAGCCGCCGTGGCGGCGGAGCGTGAAGCTCTGGCGGCGGCCGTCGGCGCGCTCGGTCTCGAGGTGCACCTCGTCCGTCGGCCAGCTGATGCCGCTCGCGGAATAGACGCGAAATCGCGGCGGCACGCCGTCCGCGAAAATCTCCAGCCGCACCACGCCGTGTCCGGTGTCGATGCGGTGCACCTCGTCGTGAGCGTGCGCCGGTTCGTGCGCAGGCCGGGAGCCGTGCGGGCGGCCGTGGCCATGTCCGTGATGGCCGTGCGCGTGGCCGTGCGCGTGATCGGGCGCGTGATCGTGCGCGTGATCGTGACCGTGGACATGATCGTGCGGGTGCGGGTGAGCGTGCCCCTCGGGGAGCACGAAGGCGCGGTGGCGCCAGGTGCGCCACAGCATCCACACCGCCACTGTGATGATCATCGCGGCCGAGACGACCTGGAAATACGGCTCGGTGGTCTCGGTGTTCCAGCGCCTGCCGAAGTACAGTCCGCCGAGCGCGATCGCCCAGACGATCGCGGTGTGCGAGGCGGTCGCCGACAGGCCGAGCAGCACCGCCTGGGTCAGCGTGCCGCGGATGGCCACGATGAACGCGGCCATCATGGTCTTGGAGTGCCCCGGCTCGAGCCCGTGCAGTGCGCCCAGCAGCACGGCACTCGGCACGAACAGCCAGGAATTGCCCTGTTGCAGCAATGTGACAAAACCGGTCATGCGCGCAGAGCCCGCGGGGCAAATACCCCAGGGGGTATAGTACAGGGGATTTCGGCTGCGGGGATTCTCAGGAAGGCGGCGCCCGGCCGCGGCGCGCGCTGCGCCCGGGATGCGGCGCACGCGGAGTGCGCGGCAGGCCGGTGTGCTGGGTGCGAAACGGCGCTGCCGCCGTGCGTCCTCGCTCGGGCTGGCCGCCAGTGCCGGCGGGTTGGTACGCCGGCACCAGCTGCCGGCGGCCGCTGCCGATCAGATCCGCGCGGCCCATGCGTCGCAGCGCCTCGCGCAGCAGCGGCCAGTTGTTGGGATCGTGGTAGCGCAGCAGGGCCTTGTGCAGCCGGCGCACCTTCAGGCCCTTTGGGATCAGCACCTGCTCGCTGCTGCGGGTGATGCGCTTCAGCGGATTCCTGCCCGAGTGATACATGGCGGTCGCGGTCGCCATCGGTCCGGGCAGGAAGGCCTGCACCTGGTCGGCACGCAACCCCTGGCGCTTCAGCCACAGCGCCAGCTCCAGCATGTCCTGGTCGGAGGTTCCCGGGTGCGCCGCGATGAAGTAGGGAATGAGGTACTGCTCCTTGCCCGCCTCCTTCGAGTAGCGCTCGAAGAGCTGCTTGAAGCGGTCGTAGGCCGCCACTCCGGGCTTCATCATCTTCGACAGCGGGCCCTCGGCCAGCGCCTCGGGCGCGACCTTGAGATAGCCGCCGGTGTGGTGCTGCGCGAGCTCCTTGACGTACTCGGGCGACTCGATAGCGAGGTCGTAGCGCACGCCGGAGGCGATCAGCACCTTGCGGATGCCCGGCAGCGCCCGCGCCCGGCGGTAGAGGCGGATGAGCGGCGCATGGTCGGTGTCGAGGTTGGGACAGATGCCGGGATAGACGCACGAGGGGCGGCGACAGGCGCTCTCGATCTCGCGGCTCTTGCAGGCGAGGCGGTACATGTTGGCCGTGGGCCCGCCGAGATCGGAGATGACGCCGGTGAATCCCGGCACCTCATCGCGCACCTGGCCGATCTCGCGCAGGACTGATTCCTCCGAGCGGCTCTGGATGATGCGGCCCTCGTGCTCGGTGATGGAGCAGAAGGTGCAGCCGCCGAAGCAGCCGCGCTGGATCGACACCGAGAAGCGGATCATCTTGTAGGCGGGGATCACGGCTGCGCCGTAGTACGGGTGCGGAGCGCGGCGGTAGGCGCGCTCGTACACCCAGTCCATCTCCGCGGTGGTGAGCGGGATGGGCGGCGGATTGAGCCATACGTCCGTGTCGCCGTGGCGCTGCACCAGCGCGCGCGCGTTGCCGGGGTTCGACTCCAGGTGCAGGATGCGCGAGGCGTGCGCATACAACACCGGGTCCGCCGCTACCGCCTCGCAGGAGGGCATGCGGATCACGCTGCGCTCGCGGTCGGCGTTCTTCACGCGGCGCACGAAACGCACCACGGTCTCGGCGGGCGCGGGCCGCGCAGCGGTGCCGGCCGCGCTCGAGCAGGGCGCCGTCGCGGCTGACGGGCCGGTCGGGGGCGCAGCACCCGGCGATGCGCTCGCACCGGCAACCGCCGCTGCGGCCGGCGCAGCGAACGCATACGGATCGACCGGCGCATTCAGCGGACCGGGAGCGTCCAGATGCGTGGAATCGATCTCGATCCATCCTCCCGGCACGCCCCGGCGCGCGAACGCCGTGCCGCGCAGGTCGGTGATATCGCCGACCGCTTCGCCGGCCGCCAGGCGGTGTGCCAGCTCGCAGATCTGCCGCTCGCCGTTGCCGTAGACGAGCAGGTCCGCCTTCGCATCGAGCAGCACCGAGCGGCGCACCTTCTCCGACCAGTAATCGAAGTGCGCGATGCGCCGCAGCGAGGCCTCGATGCCGCCGATCACGATCGGCACGTCGCGAAACGCCTCGCGCGCGCGCTGCGCGTAGACGATCACCGAGCGGTCAGGTCGCTGCCCGCCGGCGCCTCCCGGCGTGTACGCATCGTCGCTGCGGATGCGGCGCTCCGCGGTGTAGCGGTTGACCATCGAATCCATGTTGCCGGCGGTGATGCCGAAGAACAGGTTGGGGCGGCCGAGCACGGTGAAGGCTGCCGCGCTGTGCCAGTCAGGTTGCGCGATGATGCCGACCCTGAAGCCCTGCGCCTCGAGCACGCGGCCGATGATCGCCATGCCGAAGCTCGGATGATCGACGTAGGCGTCGCCCGTCACGACGATGACGTCGCAGCTGTCCCAGCCGAGCGCGTCCATTTCCGCGCGCGACATGGGCAGGAACGGGGCCGTGCCAAAGCGCGCGGCCCAGTGCCTGCGATAGCCGGTGATGTCGGGCGCGCTCTGCATGGGGCGCAGATTAGAACAGAAGGCGCACGGTGCGGTCACGGCCGCGAGCGGCGGGCGCGCGCAATGCCCGTTTACGAAGCCTTAAAGGGCCCGCGTGGCCGGGACCTTCAGTCGCCCGGGCGAGGCGCGATGCCGCGCGGTGTCGCTGAGGGTTGATGTTACCATGGTACCAATGTACCATCATGCTCATGAAAGACATCACGCGAACGCAGACCGGTGTGCGCCTGGAGAGCCGGCTGCTGAAAGTGCTGAAGGCGCTGGCGACCGAGCTCGATCTGTCCCTCGGCGACCTGCTCGAGGGCATCGTGCTGCACGCCTTCGAGGACAAGACCCCGTTCTCGGCCACCACACTGAAGAAGATCCGGGCGCTGAAGGCGGTGTACGGGCTCGACCTGACGGCACGCGACTCGCATCGGCTGCGCGAGGCGGGCGAGGATGTTGCCTGACTGCCCGGAGCTTGCCGCGTTTGCGCGCGGCGAGCTGGATGCCGGCAGCTTCCCGCACCGCGAGCACGTGCGCATGGCGTTCGAGATGCTGCGCCGCCATGACTTCGTGACGACGGCGCAGCGTTACTCGCAGGCGTTGCGGGTCATGACCTCGCGCGCCGGCCGGCCGCAGGCGTTCAACCAGACGCTGACCATCGCCTTCCTGTCGCTGATCGCGGAGCGCCTGGAAGGCGCCGCCGGCTGCGCCGACTTTGCCGCGTTCCTGGCTGCCCAGCCGCAGCTGCTCGACAAGCGCGCGCTGCTACGCTGGTATTCTCCCGAGCGCCTGGCGAGCGATCCGGCGCGCCGCACGTTTCTGCTGCCAGACCCCGCTCGGTGAGCGCGGCGCAGCTGAAACGCATCGTGCAGAGCAGCTGCAAGCCGTTCGAGCATGTATAACGCGTGTAGGAGGAGACCAGCGATGCCTATCAGTTCCGCGCAACTCGTCATGTTAGCTCTGGGTGGCGTTACGCTGGCGGGGGCGGTGCCTGCCGAAAGCGAGCCGCACATCAGCTCCATCAGCCCGGTGTTTCACCAGCTGGTGGGGTTCTCGCTGCCGCCGGAGTTCAAGTCCGTCACCGCGGCCTACGAGAAGTCCAGCGGCTTTTTCTACATCCGCGAGCACGTGCCGCAGGGCGAGAGCGTGGATCACTGGACGGAGATGATCACACTGACAGGTACCAAGGACCTGGCATCGAACGCAAACGCCACCCCGCGCGGCTTTGTCACGACCCTGGCCGGCGGCTTCAGGCGCCATTGCCCGGACACCTACGCCACCGTCGAGCTCGGTCCCGAGACGGTCGACTCCTTCGAGGGTTTCGCAGTCATCGCCAGCTGCGGCCACGTGCAGAGCGGTGCGGAAGCCTACAGCGAGACCGCGATCATCCTGGCGGTGAAGGGAACAGCCGATTACTACACGCTGCAGTGGGCGCGGCACGGGCCAGACTCTCCCAAGCCGCTGACGCTGGACGTCGCCTACTGGAAGGGGCAGTTCGAGCGGCTGCGGCCGATCAGGCTGTGTGCGATCGTTCCCGGCGAGGCGCCGCCTTACCCGAGCTGTGTCGGCAAAGGTACTCCATGAGGATAGCCTGCCGAGGGTGCTACCGCACGCCGCCGGCGCGAAGATTGATGTTGTATTCGAGGAAGGCCTTGAGACAGCACAGCATGTGCATCCAGCCGCCCGCATTTCCGTAGGAGCGTTCGGTGCTCGCCTCGTCGGTTCGCCAGCCCGACTCGCGTATCAGCACCATCGTGCTCACGGCATCGAGCGGCTTGAATTCCATCTCGACGCGCGTGTTGTAGCTGTGACCGCCCGCCCACTCGAAGACGATCGCCTCGTTCTTGGCGATCTTGCGCACAACCACGTCGAAGGGTTCAGGCGCTTCGGCGAACTTCCACTTCACTGTCGCGCCTTCGGTCAACGGGCCACTTGATGTCTGGATGAAATAACCCGTCAACTTGTTCGGCGCGACGACTGCGTCAAAGACTTCGGCCACCGGTTTGCGGATCTTCAACTGCACCTGGAATTTCGCTTCCATTTCCCTGTCCTTTCGCTTGCCGCTGCTGCCATTATGTTATAATAATATAACATGTCAAGCGACGCAGATGATCTGGTCTTCAGGGCTCTGGCGGATTGGCGCCGGCGGCGAATTCTGGACCTTCTGAAGAAGGCCCCGCGTACCACCGGCGAGCTCTGCGAGCGTTTCAAAGATGCGCTTGATCGCTGCACCGTGATGCAGCACATCGGCGTGTTGGAACGTGCTGGACTCGTCATCGTCCGTCGCACCGGGCGCCAGCGGTGGAATTATCTGAATGTAGCGCCGTTCAAGGACATCTATGACCGCTGGATCTCGGGTTACGCTGCCGAGGCGATCACGTTGCTGACCCGGCTCAAGCGGGACCTGGAGGACGCTTGAACGCTCAGCTTCGGGCTAGTACAGCAGCGTCCCCTGCCGCTCCCCCTGCCAGTCAGCCTCGTCGGCACCCGCGAGGCGCTCGAGGTCCGCAGGCATGCCGTGCGGGTCGTCGACCCAGCGGCGCAGCACCTCACCGCCGTTGATGACGTCGATCGCCAGCCGCCCCTGCTCGTACTCGTAGGGGAAATCGCGCCACAGCGGGTAGTCCGGGCGCAGCCGCCGCAGCGCCTTGAACGCGAGTGCCACCAGCCGCCAGGGACGAAACGCCTCGTGATCGTAGTAGCCGCCTTGCGCGACATGGATCTGCACGCCGGCGCACAGGCGGCCGACGTGCTTGTGGAAGGTCGGCTCGAACCAGCACGGCCGCAAGCGGCAGCCGCGCAGCCACGCCGGCGCGAGCGCCTGCATCTCGTTCAGCAGCGCCGCAATGTCCAGGTCTGGCGCACCGAGCACCTCGAGCGGCCGCGTCGTGCCGCGCCCTTCCGACAGCGTCGTGCCTTCGAGCATCACCGTACCGGCGTAGCAGCGCGCCATCCACAGGCTCGGCGCGTTGGGACTCGGGTTCACCCAGGTACGCTCATCCAGCGGCCAGCCGTACCCCGGTGCGGCCTGCGGCTGCCAGCCTTGCATCGGCACCACCTGGCAATCCACGTCGAGCTTTAGCGTCGCGACGAACCAGTGCGCCAGCTCGCCCATGGTGAGGCCGTAGCGCATGGGCAGCGACCCCGCCCCGACGAAGCTCTCCCAGCCGGGCTCGAGCGTCAGTCCCTCCACCGGTCGGCCGACGGGGTTCGGCCGATCGAGCACCCACACCGCCTTGCGATGCCTGGCCGCCTCCTCGAGTACGTAACGCAGCGTGGTGATGAAGGTGTAGATGCGGCAGCCGAGGTCCTGCAGGTCCACCAGCAGCACGTCGAACGCATCCATCATGGCGGCGGACGGGCGGCGCAGCGGGCCGTAGAGACTGAACACCGGAATGCCGTGCACCGGGTCGACGTAGTCGGGCGACTCGACCATGTTGTCCTGCTTGTCGCCGCGCAGGCCGTGCTGCGGTCCGAACGCTGCGGTCAGCCGCAGCCCCGGCAGCGTCGCCAGCGCGTCGAGCGAGTGCGTGAGATCACGCGTGACGGAGGCCGGGTGCGCGAGCAGCGCCACGCGTCGCCCGGCGAGTGCCTTGCCCAGCGCCGGCTCTTCCAGCAGGCACTCGATGCCGAGCTTCATGCAGCGCGCAGCTCGAGCGTAAAGCACTCCGGATGATGGAAGTCCGGGTTGCCGGGCGCGTGCTGCAACGCCCAATAGGAGAGCCGGCCATCGTCCTCCTCGACCACCGCGGCGAGCGCCAGGCGCAGCACGCGCGCCTGCACGAGCGACGCCGCTCCCGCCAGGTGCACGGTGGCCGTGAGGTCGAGCTGCCCGCCGCTGCGGCGCACCTGCAGTCCCGGTGCGCGCGCGAGCACCGCCGCGGTCATGCCGGCGCGGTAGTACTCGAAGTGATAGGCCGCCCAGTCGAGCGCCGGCGAGAAGTTGAACTCGAAGTAACCCGACGCGCCGTCCACCGCGACGAAGGCCTCGAAGCAGGTATGTTTCCACAGCCCGTCGACGCGGTGCCCGGCGCCCGCACCGGTCAGGCGCACGCGCGACATGTCGGCGTGCAGCGTGTAGTGGCAGCCGAGCGTGGCGCCGGCGGTGAGCTGCACTTGCGCGCTGATGCTCCACACCGATTCACCGGCGGCGTCCGGGTGGGCGTAGAGCAGCGCGCGCTGCGTCACCGGCTCCACGGCCGGCGCTTTCAGGTCTGCAGCCATGCGATGAGGGCCTGCGTCACTTCATCGGGCCGCTCGAGCGTCGACAGGTGTCCGCAGCGCGGCACGGTGACCAGCCGCGCCCCGGCAATCGTGTGCGCCATCTCGGCGGCTCGCTCGGGCGGGGTGACCTCGTCGCTGTCGCCGACCAACACCAGCGTCGGGCAGCGGATGCCGGCGAGCAGTGGACGTGAATCGGGGCGGCCGATGTTGGCGCTCTGCTGGCGCAGGTACGCCGCGGTGCCCACCTCCTGCACCATGAGATCCAACACGGCGCGCAGCGCCGCGTCTTCGCGGCGCTCGCGATGCACCAGGCGCGCAAACAGCGCGTCGCGAACCTCGGCAACACGCCCCTGCGAAACCAGCGCCATCTGCGCGCGACGCCCCGCGCTCTGCTCGGCGCTGTCGGGGGCGGCGCTGGTGTCGAGCAGTGCCAGCCGCGCGACGCGTGCCGGTGCCTGGCGCAGGATCTCGAAACAGATGTAGCCGCCCATCGACAAGCCGGCGAGCGCGAACACGCGCGGCGCGTCCGCGAGAATGCGCCGCGCGATCGCGGCCATGCTGTCATCGCGGGTGTGATCGGCGATCGTCACGGGACCGAAGCGCCACAGCTGCGGCAGCTGCGGCGCGTACAGCCGCGCCGAGGCGAACAGGCCCGGGATCAGCACCAGGGGAAGCGGCTCGGTCACGCCTGTGAGCGTAACATGCGCCCATGAGACATCGCATTGCGGCCGCCGGCACCATGCTGCTAAGCCTTGCGGCGGCTGTCGTCGCCGCGCCGGCGGCGCCGCAGCCCGCCGCCGCCACCACCGCTGCGAGTCCGCTCGACGCGGCGGCCGCCGCGCGCTTCGCCGCGCTCGCCCTGAAATGCCTGCACCAGGAGTATCCCAATCACATCAGCCACACGCTGAACAGCGCCGCCGACGTGCGTGCGCCGCACGAGCTCACGCCCGCCTTCTACGGCTGCCTCGACTGGCATTCGGACGTGCACGGCCACTGGCTGCTGGTGCGGCTGCTGCGGCTGTACCCGGATGCGCCGTTCGCGCAGCCAGCGCGTGCCGCTATTGCGCGCTCGCTCACGCGCGACAACATCGCCGGCGAGACTGCCTACCTGCACGCCGCCGGACGCGCCTCGTTCGAGCGTCCCTACGGACTCGCGTGGCTGTTGCAGCTAGCGGCGGAGCTGCGGCGCTGGGACGATGCGGACGCGCGGCGCTGGTCCGCGACGCTCGTCCCGCTCGAAACCGAGGCGGTCGCACGCCTCGAGAGCTGGCTGCCGAAGCTGCACTATCCGATCCGCATCGGCGAGCACGACCAGACCGCCTTCTCCTTCGGCCTCATCTGGGACTGGACCCAGGTCACCGGCGACACGCACCTGCGCACGCTGCTTAGCGATGCGGCACAGCGCTTCTACCGGGCCGATCGCGCCTGCCCGCTCGCCTACGAACCCTCGGGCGAGGACTTCCTCTCACCATGCCTGGCGGAGGCGGACTTCATGCGGCGCGTGTTGCCGCCGGCGGAGTTCGCGCGCTGGCTGTCCGGCTTCCTGCCGCAGATCCCGCACACCGTGAAGGCCGCCGCGGCGCCGTGGCTGTCACCGGGGGTAGTGACCGACCGCGCGGACCCGAAGCTTGCGCACATCGACGGACTGAACCTGAGCCGCGCGTGGATGCTCGCCGGCATCGCGCACGGCCTGCCGCCGCACGATCCGCGCATACCCGCACTGCTCACCGCCGCCCGGGCACATGCCGACGCAGCGCTGCCTGCGGTCACCGGCGAGCACTACGAGGGCGGCCACTGGCTCGGTACCTACGCGGTATATCTCACCAGCCAGGCGGGCATCAGTCCCTGATGCGGATGGCTGGAGGTGTGCGCTGATCCTATTCCGGCACGTCAAAGGCCGCGGGCGGCAGGTCCTGCGCCCAGCGCGCCATCATCTGCTCATAGGCCGCTTCGATCCGACGGGTGGTGCGCGCGGTGTCGAACAAGGCAAGCCGCGTGGGGTCGCGAGTGAGACGATCGCGATAGGACTGCAGCAGCGCACGGTCGTTCGCGAGTCTGAGCGCCAGCGACTCATACTCCTCCAGACTGGCCGTGATCAGCTCGGCAAGGCCTGCGGCGCGTAACAGGCTGGACGCGACGCGTCCCGCGAAGGCCTGACCCCGGCAGGTGACGAGCGGCAGCCCGGCCCACAGCGCGTCGCCGGCCGTGGTATGGGCGTTGTAAGGCAGCGAATCCAGGAGCAGATCGCCCAGCGCCAGGCGCGAGACATGCGCCGCATTCTCCATCAGCGGAGCGAACACCAGCCGGGCGGGATCGACTCCAGCCTGCGCGCTTGCCGCGCGCAGGTTGGCGGCGCACAGCGCGTTGCTCTCGAGGAGCCAGAGCACGCTCGCGGGCACGCTCTTCAGCAGCCTCAGCCACAGCGCGAACATCTCGGGCGTGATCTTGTAGGAAGCGTTGAAGTGGCAGAAGACGAAATCCGTCTCGGGAAGACCATGCGCCGCCCGGGCAGCGGGTGCGGGCCGCGCCCGCGTGTTGTCATTGATCTGATAACAGCCCGCAAGCCGCACCACTTTCTCGCGATAGAACTGCTCCGCGCCCGCCGGGATCACCTCGGCATCGGCCAGGATGTAGTCGATGTAGTCCGCCCCCAGGCTTCCGGGAAAACCCAGATAATTGACCTGCAGCAGCGCGGGCCGATGAGCGAACACGCCCATGCGCAGAGCCCCGAAATAGCCGTTGAGATTGACCAGTATGTCGATCTCTTCGCGGGCGACCAGGCGCGCGGCCTCGCGGTCCGAAAGCATCTGGATGGGCAGGAATCTGTCGAAGGCGGCCATCACTCGCCGGCGCATCGCGCTGCCGTCCTCGCGACTATTGTCGAAGCCGGTCACGGCGAAGCGGGTGCGGTCGTGATGCTCGAACAGGCCGGCCGCCAGATACATGGTGGCCTGGGCGCGGAACTCGCCGCACAGATAGCCGAGGCGGATTTTCCCCTCCCGGCGGTGGCGCCGGCGCGGCACGGGCAGCGGCGGATACTTGTCCAGCGCGTAGATTCTGGCCGCGGCCAGCAGATCAGCGGGCGAGGAGCACAGCCCCTGATAGACGTAGGGTTCGACCACGCGCCGGCCGGCGCGCACGCCCTCGTCCAACGCGGCGCGCTCGCGCGCCAGATCGCGCCAATCGCCGGCGTGCATCTTCAGATGCAACAGAGCGCCACGCGCATAAGGATAGTCGGGCCTGATCGCCACCAGCCGTTCCAGGTCGGCGATCGCGCCCGCCACGTCGCTCTTGCGCGTCCACAGGCAACTGGCGCGGCTGGCCAGCGCTTCCGGCATATCGGGCTGGATCGTCAGCGCGCGGTCATAGCTCTGCAGCGCCTTGTCCACCTCACCCATCGCGCGCAGCACGCTGGCGCGGTTGACCAGCGCCCCGGCATGGTCGGGCTTCGCCCGCAGCACCCGCTCGAATTCGCTCAGTGCATCGCCCGCCATGCCCAGCGCCTTCAGCGCCAGTCCGCGATCGTTGCGCGCCTCCACGTTAGCGGGCTGAAGCTCAAGCACCCGATCATGGCTGGCCAGCGCTTCCTCCGGCCGGCCCAACGCCACCAGCACCAGGCCGCGATTGTTCCAGGCCTCCGCATTGTCGGGATCGAGCGCGACGGCGCGATCGAGATCGACGAGGGCTTCCTCGTTGCGATGAACCTTGCTGAGCAGCGCGCCGCGGTCGCTCCAGGCGCGGCTGTCGTTGGGACTCAGCTTCACCACACCTGCGAGCGCCTCGAGCGCTTCGCGGTATCGGCCCACACCCTGCAGTGCGATGCCGTAGTTGGCGAGCAATTCCGGCGTAACGGGTTGCAGCGCGAGCGCGCGCTCGATGTAGGGCAGCGCCTCGGCGGCGCGACCCTGATGGAGTCGCAGCAGGCCCATCAGTTGCAGGGCGGGGTAGCAGTCCCTGTCCGCCGCGAGCGAGTTCAGATAAAGCGGCTCGGCCTCGGCAAGCCGCCCGGCCCGATGCAGCGCCAGCGCCTCCTGGAGCCATCGTTGCAGCATCGGCGCAGGTGTCAGAGCGTGCCGAGCGCCTGGCGCAGGTCCGCGAGCAGGTCCTCGACGTCCTCGACGCCGACCGAAATACGTATCAGCCCGTCGCTGATGCCGAGCGACTCGCGCATCGCGGCCGGCAGCGAGGCGTGCGTCATGAGCGCCGGATGCTCGATGAGGCTCTCGACGCCGCCGAGGCTCTCGGCGAGCGCGAACAGCCGGCAGCGCTCGAGCGCGCGGCGCGCCGGCTCGAGCCCGCCGCGCAGCACCGCGGTGACGATCCCGCCGTAGCCGCGCTGCATCTGCCGCCGCGCGAGCTGATGCTGCGGGTGGCTGGCAAGTCCCGGATAGAACACCCGCTCCACCTGCGGATGCTTCTCGAGGAACTGCGCGACCGCGAGCGCGTTGCTGCAGTGGCGCTCCATGCGCAGCGCGAGTGTCTTGATGCCGCGCAGCGTGAGGAACGCATCGAACGGGCCCGGCACGCCGCCCACGGCGTTCTGCAGGTACGCGAGGCGCGCGGCGACATCGGAGCCCGCGCGCACGATGGCCGCACCGCCCAGGGCGTCCGAGTGCCCGTTCAGGTACTTGGTGGTGGAATGCACCACCACGTCGAAGCCGTGCTCGAGCGGCCGCTGGATGAAGGGCGTGGCGAAGGTGTTGTCGCAGCAGGCGAGCAGGCCGTGCTCGTGCGCCACGCGTGCCACCGCCTCCAGGTCCACCAGCTTCAGCAGCGGGTTGGTAGGGGTCTCCACCCACAGCAGGCGCGTGTCCGGGCGGATCGCCGCCGCGAGCGCTGCGCTCTTCGACAGGTCGACGAACGACACGCTGTGTCCGGCGGAGCGCTTGCGCACGTTCTCCAGCAGCCGGTAACTGCCGCCGTAGAGGTCATGCATGGCGATGATGTGCGAGCCGGCATCGAGCAGCTCGAGCAGCGTCGCGGTTGCAGCCATGCCCGAGGCGAAAGCGAACGCCGCCGCACCACCCTCGAGGTCGGCGAGCGCCGCCTGCAGCGCGTCGCGCGTCGGATTACGCGTGCGCGAATAGTCGTAACCCTGGTGCACGCCGGGACTCGACTGCACGTAGGTGGTGGTGGCGTAGATCGGCGGCATCACCGCACCGGTGAGCGGGTCGGGATGCTGCCCGCCGTGGATCACACGCGTAGCAAAGCGCTGTGCGGATTCTTCTTTACTCATGGGGAGAACTTTCGCCGCAGGGGTAAGCGATTACAACCGCCGCCTGAGCCAGTTGAGCAGATCGATACGTGTAATGAGTCCCTGGAACTCGCTGCCGTGCATGACGATCGCCACCATGCCGCGCTTGAAGATCTCCATCAGCTGCGCGACCGGCGCGTCGACCGGCACGGTCACCAGGTGGCTCGACATGGCGCGCGTCACCGGCTCGTTGAAGTGCGCGGGGTTACCGACCACCTCGAGCAGGATGTCCTCCTCGTCGACGATGCCGACGATGCGCCCGTCCTGCATCACCGGCAGCTGCGAGACATCGTAGAGCTTCATGCGCCGGTAGGCGGCCATCACGGTCTCGGTGGAATTCACCGTCACGGCCGCGTGCTCGGCGTGCGGCCGGGCGATGAGGTCGCGCAGGTCGCCGCGGTGCTCGCGCTCGAGGAATCCCTGGTCGAGCATCCAGTAGTCGTTGTAGACCTTGGAGAGGTACTTGTTGCCGCTGTCACAGACGAAGCTCACCACGCGCTTAGGTCGGAGCTGCTCCCGGCAGTAGCGCAGCGCCGCCGCCAGCAGCGTCCCGGTGGAGGTGCCGGCGATGATGCCTTCGCGGGCGAGCAGCTCGCGGCAGGTGCGGAACGCCTCCGCGTCCGCGATGCTGTAGGTGGCGGTGACCCGCGAGAAATCCGCAACCGGTGGCACGGAATCACCGCCGATGCCTTCGACCAGCCATGGCGTCATCTTCTCCGGCAGCCGTCCGGTGGTGGCGAAGTGCGCCAGCCCGGAGCCCGCCGGGTCGGCCAGCACCATGTCCACGTGCGGTGCGGTGCGCGCGAAGCAGTGGGTGATTCCGGCCAGCGTGCCGCCGGTGCCGGCGCCGCACACCACGGTGTGCAGCTCGTGGCCCATCTGCTCCCAGATCTCGGGCGCAGTGGTTTCCTCGTGCGCCTGGGCATTGGCCGGGTTGCCGAACTGGTTGACGAAGTACGAGTCCGGCATCTCGCGCGCCAGTCGCTCGGCGACGTCGCGGTAGTACTCGGGGTGTCCCTTGCTGACGTCCGAGCGCGTCAACATCACCTCGGCGCCCATGGCCCGCAGATGAAAGATCTTCTCCTGGCTCATCTTGTCGGGAATGACGAGCAGCAGCCGATAGCCCTTCTGCGCCGCCACCAGCGCCAGACCCAGGCCGGTGTTACCGGCGGTCGCCTCGATCAGCGTACCGCCGCGCTTGAGCCGACCGCTGCGCTCGGCCGCCTGGATCAGGTACAACCCGACGCGATCCTTGATCGAGCCGCCGGGATTCTGGTTCTCGAGCTTGAGGAACAGCTCGCACGGCCCGGTGTCCAGGCGGCGCACCGCCATGAGCGGCGTGTTGCCGATCATCTGCAGCACGTTGCCGTGCACCGGCAGCGACATGAGCCACCTCATGGAAGAAAGACGCGCGCGATTGTACGCCAGTGCGCGCACGCCGCCGCCGCCGCGCGGGCGCGTCAGTCGACGCCGACGATCAGTCCGGCCGCGACCCAGCTGGAGAGCAGCTCGGCGGCGCGCGCCGGCGCCGCGCTTGCGCCGAGCTCGGCGCACAACGACTCGCACAGCTCGCCGAACGGCCAGCCGCGCAGCGCACCGTCGAGCACCACGGCCTCGCCCGGCGGCAGCGAGCGGAAGTAGGTCGCAAGCTGCTCGCGCCATAGCAGCCAGGCGAGCGGCGCGGCATTCAGGTCCGCCACGGGCCGCTCGCTCTCATCGCTCAGCGCCTGCCACAGCTGCGGCACGTTCCACGACAGGTCGAGCCGCCGCACGCTCGGGTGGAAGCGAAACCGCAGCTGCGCCCACTGCCCGGGAGAGAACCGCGCGAGCGCTGCGTGGGTGAGCGGCGCGGCATCGGCCGCATCGAAGGTCTCGGCCATGGCCCACTCCCAGCGCGCCAGCTCCGCGAGCACTGGTGCGGCGGCATAGTCGGCGTGCGTGGCGAGAAACTGCGGCAGGTCGCTGCCGTAGTAGCGGATGGAGGCGTACGGCGAGTCGTGTGATTGCACGTAGCCGGCGGCGAGCATGGCGAAATCATCCGCCAGCAGCCCCGCCAGCGCCGGGAAGTTGCTGGCGAGCGCCTCGGCGAGGCGGCTGCGGTAGGCGTTGCCGTAGATACTCAGGCGCGTCGTCACCGGCACGCGTGCGGTGCCGACCACGTGCGTCTCGATGGCGCGCTCCCCGCGCAGCAGGTAGTCCTGGAAATCTCCCTGCACGCGCGCCAGCTCGATCATGCGGCGGCGGCGCCCGCGGCGGCCGCGGCGCTGAGCGTGCGCGCGGCGAGCGCGCGCGCCACATCGAGCTCGGCAACGAGCTCGGCGAGCGGCGGGATGTGATCGTCGCGCTCGATCATGGTGGACACCGGCCCGCAGCGGCGCAGCGCGGCCGTATACAGCTGCCACACCGGGTCGGGCACCGGATGATCGTGGGTGTCCACCAGGTAGTCGCCGTGGTTCTCGTGCCCGGCGAGGTGGATCTGCTGCACGCGCGCTGCCGGCACCGCCTGCAGGTACTCGAGCGGGTCGTATTCGTGGTTCACCGCGCTCACGTAGATGTTGTTGACATCGAGCAGGATCAGGCAGTCGGCGCGTTGCGCGATCTCGCCAAGGAACTGCCACTCGCTCAGGCGCGAGTCGCGGAACGCCACGTAGCTGGAGACGTTCTCCAGCAGGATGCGCCGCCCGAGGAAGTCCTGCACGGTGCGCACACGCTCCACGACGTTGTCGAGCGCCTCCTCAGTGTAGGGCAGCGGCAGCAGGTCATGGGTGTTGCGGCCGGCCACGCCGGTCCAGCACAGGTGATCGGAGATCCAGGCCGGCTGCACGCGCTCGGCCAGCGCCTTCACCTGGCGCAGGTACTCGCGGTCCAGCGGTGCGGTGCTGCCGATCGACAGCGACACGCCGTGCATCGCCACCGGGAAGCGCTCGCGGATGCGCATCAGGTAGTGCAGCGGTTTACCGCCCGGCACCAGATAGTTCTCGGTGAGCACCTCGAACCAGTCGACCGGCGGGTCGCCCGCGAGGATCGCTTCGTAGTGATCGACCCGCAGCCCCAGGCCGAAGCCGAGCGGGGGATAAGTCAGCATAGATAAAGGCGGGCCGGATGCCGCGAGCGGCACCCGGCCCGCGAGCCATCACTTGGCCATCTTCGCCTTCGCGGCGTCGCACTGCGCCTGGGTCATCTCCATAAATCCCTTGCCCTTACAGGAATTCTGACCCTTGCAGGCGTTGTTGGCGCTCTTGCAGGCGGAGTGTCCCTTGCACGAGTTCACGCCTTCGCACTTCACCTTGCCTTCATCGGCGCGAGCGGTGGTGGCGCCCGCCGCCGAGAACATGACCGCAGCAGCCGCGGCCAGAGCAACACCAGACAGTATTCGTGAATTCATTCGTCGTTCTCCTTCAGTCAGGACGTTGAGCGCCGCCGATTGTAACGCCGGGCGGCGCGACCGCAGCGTGTCGCGCGAGCACGACAAACGAGCCGCGCAGGCGGCTCGTTATACAGGAGACCGGGGCAGGGAGTGCTGGATTGCAGAACCGGGTCTAACCGCGGGCAACACCTTGAGGATTGCAGTCGCCGCAGGGCGCCCCCATGTCCGGTGCTTGACGCACTGCACCGCTGGATCCTTTACAATCCCGCAAGCCCGCGCTGAGCCTCGCAAGCGCCCTCCTCCTTTGAGACCGCCGACGGTGACGGAATGACCGACGCCTCCCGCGACGCCATCTGCGTGCGTGGCGCGCGCCAGAACAACCTGAAGAACCTCGATCTCGACCTGCCGCTCAACGAGCTGATCGTGGTGACGGGGGTGTCCGGGTCGGGCAAGTCATCGCTGGTGTTCGACACGCTGTACGCCGAGGGCCAGCGCCGCTACGTCGAGACCTTCTCGCCGTACGCACGGCAGTTTCTCGACCGCATGGACAAGCCGCAGGTCGAATCGATCAGCGGCATCCCCCCGGCCATCGCCATCGACCAGACCAACCCGGTACGCACCTCGCGCTCGACCGTGGGCACGATGACGGAGCTCAACGACCACCTCAAGCTGCTGTTCGCGCGCGCCGCGACGCTGTGTTGCCAGCGCTGCGGCCAGCCGGTACGGCGCGACACCGCCGAGAGCATCTACCAGGACCTCGCGGCGCGCGCCGCGGCGGCGGGCGATCCCAGGCTCGTGCTGACCTTTCCGGTGCCGGTGCCACCCAACTTCAGTGTCGCCGAGGTGCGCGAGCTGCTGGAACGGCAAGGCTACACGCGCTTCTTCGAGCCCCCCGCCGGCACGGTGCCGGTGCCAGGGACCGCGCCGGCGGCGCCGGCCGCCGCCGCGGCGCGCAAGCGCGGCCGCAGGAGCGCCCCGCCCGCCGTTACGCTGCAGGTGGTGCAGGACCGGCTGCGTCTTGGCGGGGCCGAGCGTGGCCGGGTGCTCGAGTCACTCGAGGCGGCGCTGCGCGTCGGCCGCGGCCGCCTCGACGCGCAGCTGCTTGACGGCAGCGATCCGCCGCAGCCGCTGGCCACGTGGCGCTATTCGAGCGGTCTGCACTGCGCCGAGTGCGACCTCAAGTACCAGGAGCCCACCCCGAGCGCCTTCTCCTTTAACTCACCGCTCGGCGCCTGCGACACCTGCCGCGGCTTCGGCCGCACCATCGGCATCGACTACGGGCTGGTGATTCCCGACGAGACGCGCTCGCTGCGCGGCGGCGCCATCAAGCCGTGGCAGACGAAGTCCTATAAGGAGTGCCAGCAGGACCTGGAGCGATTCGCGAAGCTGCGCGGCATCCCGCTCGAGACGCCGTGGCGCGAGCTGTCCGCCGAGGCGCGCCGCTGGGTCATCGAGGGCGAGGGCGCCTGGTCGCGCAAAGTCTGGTACGGCGTGAAGCGCTTCTTCGCCTGGCTCGAGACGCGTGCCTACAAGATGCACGTGCGTGTGCTGCTGTCGCGCTACCGCGCCTACACCCCCTGCGCCGCCTGCGACGGCGCGCGCCTGAAGACGCCGGGGCTGCTGTGGCGGGTCGGCAGCCGTGAGCTCGCCGCCGCAACCCTGGGCGGCGCGCCGCGCTTCCTGCCGCGCGGTGTCGAGTGGAGCGCCGCGACGCTGGCTGCGCTGCCCGGGCTGTCGATCCACGACCTGATGCTGCTGCCCGTCGAGCGCAGCTACGAGTTCTTCCAGAAGCTCGCGCTGCCGCGGCCGTTCGACGAGGCCACCGAGCTGCTGCTGGCCGAAGTGCGGGCGCGGTTTCGCTACCTAGTCGAGGTGGGCCTCGGCTATCTCACGCTCGACCGCCAGTCGCGCACCCTCTCGGGCGGTGAGGTACAGCGGATCAACCTCACCACCGCGCTCGGCACCTCGCTCGTCAACACGCTGTTCGTGCTGGACGAGCCGTCGATCGGGCTGCACCCGCGCGACATGCAGCGCGTCATCGGCGTGATGAAGCGCCTGCGCGATGCCGGCAACTCGCTGTTGGTGGTCGAGCACGACCCGCAGATCATGCTGGAAGCCGACCGCATCCTCGATCTGGGGCCCGGCGCGGGCGAGCGCGGCGGCGAGATCGTCTTCTTCGGCAGCCCGGGTGAGCTGCGTGCCAGCGCCTCGCTCACCGGCCAGTACCTCGACGGCCGCCGCAGCGTCGTGCCCGCCGATGATGGCGCCCACGCCGGGGTCGCCGAGGCGCCGGGCGAGGTCATCGCCGAAGCGCGCTCCAATCGCTGGCTCGAGCTCAAGGGCGCCGCCGAGCACAACCTCAGGAACATCGACGTACGTATACCGCTCAAGCGCCTGGTGTGCGTCACCGGGGTGTCGGGCTCGGGCAAGTCGACGCTGGTCGAGGACGTGCTGTACCCCGCGCTGCTCAAGTACCGCGGCAAGCCGACCGAGGCGCCGGGCCACTTCCAGGGACTCTCCGGCGCCGAGCTGATCGACGACGTAGTGATGGTCGATCAGAGCCCGATCGGCCGCACGACGCGCTCGAACCCCGCCAGCTACGTCGGCGCCTTTGATGCCATCCGCGCGCTGTTCGCCGCCGAGCCCGCCGCGCACGAGCGCAAGTACACCCCCGGGACCTTCAGCTTCAACTCGGGTAACGGCCGCTGCCCGAGCTGCAGCGGCAACGGCTTCGAGCACGTCGAGATGCAGTTTCTCTCGGACGTGTACCTGCGCTGCCCCGACTGCAACGGCCGCCGCTATCGCGAGGAGGTGCTCGAGATCCGCCGCGAGGGCGCCGACGGTCGCCGCTGCAGCATCGCCGACGTGCTCGACCTGACGGTGACCGAGGCGCGCGCCTTCTTCGCCGACGTGCCTGAGGTGGCGCAGCGGCTCACGCCGCTCGCGGACGTCGGGCTCGAGTACGTCAAGCTCGGCCAGCCGGTGCCGACGCTCTCGGGCGGCGAGGCACAGCGCCTGAAGCTCGCCGGGCACCTGGCGGACGCGGCTTCCGTGCTCTCGAGCGCCACGCACCGCGGCAAGCTGTTCCTGTTCGACGAGCCGACCACCGGGCTGCACTTCGAGGACGTCGCCAAGCTGCTGCGCGCGTTCCGCAAGCTGCTGGTCGCGGGCCATTCGCTGCTGGTCATCGAGCACAACCTCGACGTGATCCGCGCGGCGGACTGGATCATCGACCTGGGGCCCGAGGGTGGGGAGCGCGGCGGCGAGATCGTCTGCGCCGGCAGCCCCGCGCAGGTGCGCGCCCACCCCGGCTCGTTCACCGGCCAGGCGCTCGCGGCCTACGCCAAAGCACTGAGCGCCCCGCGTCCGGCGCCGGCCACGGTGGCCGAGCCGCCGCCGCACTACGCGGCCATCAACGGCCGCGAAGTGAACGCAGTGGTGATCCACAAGGCCCGCGAGCACAACCTGAAGAACATCGACGTGCGCATCCCGCGCGACCGTTTCACGGTGATCACCGGAGTCTCCGGCTCCGGCAAATCGACGCTCGCCTTCGATATCCTCTTCAACGAGGGCCAGCGCCGCTATCTCGAGTCGCTGAACGCCTACGCCCGGCAGTTCGTGCAGCCGGCGACGCGTCCGGATGTCGACGCGATCTACGGCATTCCGCCCACGGTCGCCATCGAGCAGCGCACCAGCCGCGGCGGGCGCAAGAGCACGGTGGCGACGCTCACGGAGATCTATCACTTCCTGCGCCTGTTGTACGTCAAGCTCGGCACGCAGTACTGCCCCGACTGCGATGTCGCCATCGAGCCGCAGAGCGCCGCCTCGGTTGCCGCGCGGCTGCTGCGCGTTTACCGCGGCCACAAGCTCACGCTGCTCGCGCCGCTGGTGGTGGCGCGCAAGGGCTACTACACCGACCTGGCGAAGTGGGCGGCGAAGAAGGGCTTTCGCACCCTGCGGGTCGACGGCGAGCTGCTGCCGACCGCGCCGTGGCCGCGCCTGTCGCGCTTCCGCGAGCACACCATCGAGCTGCCGGTGGCCGAGCTCGACATCGGGGTAAAGGGCGAGGAGGCGTTGCGCCAGGCGCTGGCGCGCGCGCTCGACTTCGGCAAGGGGCTGGTACACGTGCTGCCGGCGCGCGCGACGCGCGTGACCGTGTTCTCCACGCGGCGTGCCTGCCCTTCCTGCGGCAGGAGTTTCGCCGAGCTCGACCCGCGGCTGTTCTCCTTCAACTCGCGCCACGGTTGGTGCGAGAGCTGCTACGGCACCGGCGTGGAGATGGCCGGGTTCGACGCCGAGCAGAGCGGCGAGGAACTGTGGTGGAACGAGTGGTACGCGCACACGCCGGTCGCCTGCCCCGCGTGCCAGGGGCAGCGCCTCAACCCGGTCGCGCTCAACGTGCGCTTTCGCGAGCGCTCGATCGCCGCGCTGGCCGCCGCGGCGGTGAGCAGCAGCGCGCAGTTCTTCGCGCGGCTGCGACTCGCCTCGCGCGAGCGCCAGATCGCCCGCGACCTGATCGCGGAAGTTCGCGCGCGCCTGAAGTTCCTCGAGCGCGTGGGCTTGGGCTACCTCGAGCTCGACCGCGCCGCCCCCACGCTCTCGGGCGGCGAGGCGCAGCGCATCCGCCTCGCCGCGCAGCTCGGCTCGAACCTGCAGGGCGTGTGCTACGTGCTGGACGAGCCCACCATCGGGCTGCATCCGCGCGACAACGCGATCCTGCTCGATGCACTCACCGAGCTCGCCGCCCACCGCAACACGCTGGTGGTGGTCGAGCACGACGAGGACACCATCCGCCGCGCCGACCACGTACTCGACCTGGGTCCCGAGGCTGGGACGCGCGGCGGCGAGCTGGTGGGCGCCGGCACGGTGGCGGAGCTGACCGCCAACCCGCGCTCCACCACCGGGCGCTTCCTGCGCGAGCCGCTGCTGCACCCGGCGCAGCCGCATCGCCCGGTGAACGCGGCCACGGCGCGCCTCACGCTCGAGCGCGTGACGCTGCACAACATCCGCGGCAGCGACGTGCACATCCCCCTCGGGCGGCTGGTCGTGATCACTGGGGTGTCCGGGTCGGGCAAGTCCACCGTGGCGCGCGACGTGCTCTATGCCAACCTGCGGCGGCTGATCGCGCCCGGTAACGGCAACGGGCGCGCGCGGCGGCGCCCCGCCGGCAAGCTCCTCGGCTGCGCGGCGCTGCGCGGCCTCGAGCACCTCGACCGCGTGCTCGAGGTCGACCAGACCCCGATCGGCAAGACGCCGCGCTCCTGTCCCGCCACCTACATCGGCTTCTGGGACGAGATCCGCCGCATCTACGCCGGCACCAGCGAGGCGCGCATGCGCGGCTACGCCGCCAGCCGCTTCTCCTTCAATACCGCCGGCGGGCGCTGCGAGGCGTGCGACGGCCAGGGTATCAGGACCATCGAGATGAGCTTCCTGCCGGACGTCAAGGTGCTGTGCGACGTGTGCGGGGGGCGGCGCTTCAATGCCGAGACCCTGGCGGTGTTGTGGCGCGAGCGCAGTATCGGCGACGTGCTCGCCATGAACGTCGATGAGGCGGTGGAGTTCTTCGCTGCGCACGTGCGCGTGCACCATGCGCTGAAGCTGCTGCAGGACGTGGGACTCGGCTATCTCACGCTCGGGCAGCCGAGCCCGACCCTCTCGGGCGGCGAGGCGCAGCGCATCAAGCTCGTTACCGAGCTGTCGAAGGTGCGCGAGGATGCGCGGCTGCTGCGCCACAAACCGCGGCGCACGCTCTACGTGCTCGATGAGCCGACGGTCGGCCTGCACATGGCGGACGTCGAGAAGCTGCTGCACGTCCTGCACCGCCTGGTGGACGCGGGCAACAGCGCGGTGCTGGTCGAGCACAACCTCGACATCATGGCGGAAGCCGACTGGATCATCGACCTGGGGCCGGAGGCGGGCCCCGCCGGCGGCCGCATCGTCGCCCAGGGCGCGCCGCGCGACATCGTGCGGCGGCGCCGGCTCTCGCACACCGGCCGCGTGCTCGAGGGTTTCCTGCGCGAACGCACGCGCGCCGACCGGCCCAGCTGATCCTTATCCAAAGGAGCGCGCATGTCACGCAAGTCAAGGTCGCTGCTGTACGCACTGGCGCTCACCGTGGCCGGCGCCACGGCGCCGGCCGCCGCTCCCGCCGCCCCGCCGGTCGATCCCTTTCTCGCGCAACTCGCCGGTGAGTGGACCCTCACCGGCACCGTGCGCGGCAAGCCGGTGCACTACCACGGCAGCGGCCGCTGGCTGCTTCGTCAGGGGTGGCTATGCCTGTCGCTGCACGACCTGGGTCCGCCGCCCGGCTACCAGGCGCGGGTGTATTTCGGTCACGATTCCAAGGCCGACGACTACGTCGTGCACTGGCTCGACCAGTTCGGCGCAGCCGGTGCCCGGGTGGTGGGCAGCGGCAAGCGCAGCGGGCAGACGCTGGTGTTCATCTTTCTCTACGCGGAAGGCGCGTTCCGCGACACGCTGGTGCTCGCCGCCGACGGCAACAGCGGCTCGCTGCTGCTCGAGTCGCAGGACAAGGACGGCGGCTGGTCGACGTTCGCCGCCTACCGCCTGAGCCGCGTGGCGCACCCCGTCCCCAGCGCCGGCAGCGCGCCGCCCGCCCAGCAGTAGTAGGCTTAAGGGGGATGGCCCACGATCTCGTCTGCTGGAAATGCGGCGCGGCGCTCGCCGAGCTGACCTTGCCGCTGCGCCGTCTCGAAGAGTGCCCCGGCTGCCACGCCGAGCTGCACGTGTGCCGCATGTGCGTGGATTACGACACGCGGATCGCCAAGCACTGCCGCGAGCCGACCGCCGAGGAGGTAAGCGACAAGATGCACGCCAACTTCTGCGATCACTTCAAGCCGCGTCCGGCGGCCTACACTCCGCCCGACACCGTCGCAGTCGACCGCGCGCGCGCCGAGCTTGAGCGGCTGTTTGGCAAGCGCTAGCGAGGACACGATCGCATGTTGTTCCACGAGGCCCAACGCCGGCTCGAGCAGTTCCTGCGCCCGCTGACGGTCGACGAGTTCTTCGACCACACGCTCAGCGGCGGCTTTTGCAAGGTGCAAGGCGGCGCCGGCAGCGAGCGCACCGGGCTGCTGGGCGCCGACCCCGAGAGCGTACTGCTCGGCGCCTGGCACCTGGCGGGGAAACTCACCTTTCACTCCAACCCGGCAGCCCCCGCCCCGAGCCTCGAGGGCGTCACCGGCAGCGCGGATTTCCAGCAGCGCATCGCCGCGTTGCACGAGCGCAATTACTCGGTGCGCTTTCCGGAGCTGCGGCCGCTGTCGCCGCCGCTCGAGCTGCTGGCGCGCGCCCTCGAAGTGTTGCTGCACCAGCCGGTGACCGTGTCCGCCCTCTGGAGCCGCGGCGGCATGCGCGCTCCGGTGCAGTTCGACGACCATGACCTGCTGGTCGCGCAGCTGCGCGGCACCAAGCGCTGGTACGTGTCGAACAAGCCTTCCGAGCTGAACAACACCTGGAAGAGCATTCCCGAGGGAGCCCCCGACCTCGGCCCGCACGACTCGGTCGACGTGCACCCCGGCGACCTGATGTACGTGCCGCGCGGCACCTACCACAGCGTCGATTCGGACAGCGGCTCGCTGCACGTGTCGATCGGCTTCACGCCGCTGACGCTGCGCGAGGCGGTGATCGCAGCGCTCGATCATCTGTCCGATCTCGACCGCGGCTGGCGCCTGACCGTCGGCGGACGACTCGGGTTCCAGCTGCGCGGCCAGGGACTCGAGCGGCTGATGCCGCCGGTGGTGGAGGCGGCCGGCAACCTGGCGACCGCCTGCCGCACTCCCGGCTTCCTCGCCAGTGCGCTGCAGTGGCGCTCATCGCGCGTCATTGCCGCGCTCGCCCCGCTGCCGATGCCGGCGGCGGCGCCCGCGATCGACCTGGACAGCCAACTGGTGCAGGGCGAGCTCGCCTTCTGTCACCTCACCGCCAGCCCCGGGCGCATCGACGTCAGCTATCCGGGGGGCCATCTGTACGTGCACCGCGGCGCGCAGGCCTGCATCGAGTACATGGTGAACACCCCGCGCTTCAGGGTGCGCGAGATCCCCGGCGAGGTGGGCGATGACATCCGCCTGTCGCTCGCCGAGCGCTTCGTGCAGATCGGTCTGCTCGCACTGGTGTGAGGCCGCGCGCCTTCGGCCAGAGCCGCAGCCCGTGCCGCCGCACGCGCGGCATGTTGTAAGGAGTCAGGCATGTTTTCGCGACCGCGCCACGGGCGCTTCGTGGCCCTGGGGTTAGTCCTGCTCGGCGCCGGCGCGCCGCCGCTGCCCGCCGCGCCGCCGCCGCCGCTCGCCGATGCGCTGCACGCCTGGGCCGGCGGCGACGATCCGGCCGCTCTCGATGCGTGGGTGCACTATCACATGCAGCGCGCCGCTGCGGCCGTGGCGCGGCTGCTCGCGGTCAAGGGCGCGCGCACGGTGCCCAACACGCTGCGGCCCTACGACGCCGCCATCAACGAGCTCACTTTCGCCACGGTGCAGTCGAGCGTGCTGTACGGGGTCGGAGCGACCGGTGCGTTGCGCGACAAGGCGCAGGCGCTCACCCAGACGGTGAACGCTGCGCTCACCGCGCTGTCGCTCAATCAGCTGGTGTACCGCGCACTCGCCGCGCTGCCCGCCCCGCGCGATGCCGCGACGCGGCATTACCTGGAGCACACGCTGCTCGAGTACCGCCTGGCCGGCGTCGACAAGGACGACGCCACGCGCGCACGGATCAAGGCGCTGCAGGACCGGATCACCGAGCTCGGGCTGAAGTTCGAGCGCGCGGTGCATGATGACGTGCACACGGTGGTGGTCGACAGGGAGCAACTCGCCGGGCTGCCGCCCGATTACCTCGCGGCGCACCCGCCCGACGCGCAGGGTCGCGTGAAGATCACCACCGACCCGCCCGACGCCTGGCCGGCGCGCAGATTCGCCGACAGCAGCGAGCTGCGGCACAAACTGTTCCTCGCCTCGCAATCGGTCGCCTACCCGGCCAACACCGAGACGCTGCGCGGACTGCTGCAGGCGCGCACGGATCTGGCGCAGTTGCTCGGGTACGCCACCTGGGCGGATTTCGCCATGGCCGACCAGATGATGGGTTCACCGGCGAAACTGCACGATTTCCTCGCGAGCGTCGACGACGCCTCGCGCGATGCGGCGAGGCGCGAGGATGCGGCGCTGCTCACCTTCGCGCGCACGCGCGATGCATCGCTGCAGAACATCAGCGCCGCCGACGCGAGCTACTGGCGCGAGCAGTATCGGCGCGCCAGGTTCAGCTTCGACTCGCAGAGCGTGCGTCCCTACTTCCCCTACGCCGCGGTGGAGCGCGGCGTGATCGCCACCGCGGCGCGGCTGTTTCACGTCGACATCCGCGCAGTAGCGGGCGTGCCCACCTGGCACCCGTCGGTCACCACCTACGACGTGTACGAGGGCGCCACGAAGCTCGGCCGCATCTACCTCGACATGCACCCGCGCGAGGGCAAGGACAAGTGGTTCTCGACGCAGCCGCTGGCGGCGGGCGTGCTCCCGGGCCAGCTTCCGGAAGGCACGCTGGTGTGCAACTTCCCGGGCGGCGGCGGCGCCGATCCCGGCCTCATGCAATACGGCGACGTGGTGATCTTCCTGCACGAGTTCGGACATCTCATGCACCACGTCATCGGCGGCCAGCAACCCTACGCCGGCGAGGGCGCCTTCAACGTCGAGGGCGACTTCATCGAGGCGCCGTCGCAGATGCTCGAGGAGTTCTTCCACGACTATGAAGTGCTCGCGACCTTCGCCCACCACTACCAGAGCGGCGCGGTGCTGCCGCGCGAGCTGTACGAGCGCATGAACCACGCCGATACCTACGGCCGCGCCAGCGGCCAGCAGCAGCAGCTGATGTACGCCGCGATCTCACTGGAGTTCCACACGCTGCCGCCGGCGACGCTCGACTTCGATGCCGCCTACCAGCGCGACTTCGAGCGCTACAACACCTTCGCCTTCGTGCCGGGTGATCACCTGTGGGCGAGCTTCACGCACCTGAACGGCTACAGCTCGAATTACTATACCTACGTGCTCGACAAGGTGATCGCGCTCGACTTCTTCGCGCAGTTCGACAGCCACGACCTGCTCGGTGGACCGGCGGGGATGCGCTACCGGCGCACGGTGCTCGCCGCGGGGGCCACGCGGCCGGCGGCGCAGCTGGTGAGCGGGTTCCTCGGCCGTGAGCCGAACCTGGATGCCTACCGCCGCTGGATGCTGGCGGAGTTCGCCGGCGGCGCAGACGCCGCCGCGCCCGCTACGGCCTCTTCAGCCGCTCGCTGAGGCGCTCGAGGAGCTTGGAGAACGGCGAGTTCTTCTGCACCTCGACGTGCAGGTGACGCACGCCGGAGTCGTTCAGAGTCTCGCCGTTGCCGGTGTCGATCGACAGCTCGCCGGCGCCGAGGATCTCGAGCGTCTCCTCGAGCGTGTGCGGTCCGCGACGATCACGGGCACCGACCTTGCCGCTGCCGCGGGCGCGTCCCTTGGCCGCTGCCGCGGCGGCGCGCAGCGGCACGCGTGCGGTGGTGGGTTTCGCCGCCGCCTTGGGCGGCACCGGGACGACCGGCACCGACGCCGTGGCGCTCTCGTCGATCAGCTTGAATTCATCCTGCTCGGTGCGCGCCAGTGCCGGCGCTGCGAGCGTCGCCGCCATCTCCTGGTCGGTGGCGCGTGCCTTCTCCTGCGGACTCACCGGTACGACCGCCACCGAGGCGAACTCCGAGCGCACGTAGTGCGCTACCTGTTTGGCGGAAATCGCATCGCTGAAGAATCCGAGCCGCAGCCCGTACCACTTGCGGCCGTCGCGGCTGCCCTCGACGGTGTACAGCGTGTAGGCGCTGAAGATCGCGAGCGGCGGCACCTTGTCGAGCTCGGCGGGCTGCACCGACCACTGCAGCTGTACCGCGAAGGACACCGGCGCATTGCTGGCCACGGCCTCCTTGAGCGCGCGTCGCGTGCCGGTGTCGTCGGGCTTGAGCAGCGGGATCGCGCCGCCATCGGCGCTCTCCGCCGGCAGCGCCTCGCTGTCCGCGGAGCGGCGCACCTCGAGGAGCTTCAGCACCTGCGTGTCGCTGAGACCGGCGTGCTCGGCGGTGGTCTCGCGCGGCGGCGGCGGCACCTGCATCTGGCGCGTCTCGCCGGTCGCGCTGGCGTCGCCGAGCGCCCTGAGCACCTCACGTACGTTGGAATCTTCGAATACCTGCTTCACCTGTCCACGTCCGCCGCGCGCGACTGGCCGGGCGGGCGGCGCCACGACCGGTGGTGCCACGGGCGCGGCGGCGGCCTGCGGCGGGCGGGCCGCAGCGGGTCGCGGGGCAACAGGCGTGGCGGCACGCGGCGCCAGCTGCGCGGGCGCAGCGGCCACGCTGCGCGGCGGCGCGGCGGCGGCGCGCTGTGCCGGCTGCGCCACGGGCGGCGCGGCACTCGGCACCGCTGCCGGCTTGCCCGCAGGGCGGGCCGGCTGAACCGGCGCGGCAGCGAGGGCGCGTGGCGCAACCTGCGCGAACGGCGGAGCGGCGTGCACTACCGGAACACGCAAGGCAGCCGGCGGCGGTGGCGGCGCGGGAGCGGGCGAGGCCGGACGTGCCGGCGGCACCTGCGCCTGCGGGCCGGCGGCATGCCGCGCCTGGTCGGCGGCGGCCGCGGCGGCGCGTTCACGCAGCTTGCGCCCCGGAGCCTCACCGGCCCAGGCACCCGGATAGATCTCGCGAACCACGCTCAGCCACTCCTCGGCTTCGGCGAGCGTGGCGAAGTAGCCCATGTGCAGCCGGAAGCGCTCGCGGCCCTCCTCAAAGCGCCGGCTGACGAAGAACGTGAAACGCCTGAGCTCGGGCAGATCAGTCTGCGCGAGCGCCATCGGCGTCGACGATGAGCACAGATTGAGAACGAACGGCGCCCCGCTGCTCGCGGGCGCCGCCCCGGCTTCCGCAGCTGCGTTGGAAGCTAAATTGGGCGTTGCTGTCATAACTTCCCCGAAACGTCCCCGAACTACGAAACATCATCAGCGCCACGGGTCGGCCAGGACCTGTGCGGATTCGCGTGACGGGGAGGGAAGTGCCAATGCGCGCGCCGGCGCGCGATGCGGCAGCCCCGCCGTCGTAGGAACCCGTTCCTTTAGACCGGTGGCTTTGCGTCCCCGTCTTTCGACGGGTTTGCCTTTTTCACAGATGCCCAGTGTCAAATCGTCGCGGATCGCAGTCAAGTCCGAAAATGTGTCCGGACTCTCAACTGGTGTCACTCATCGGCGACAGCGCGCGCGCGCGGCCACTTATGTCTCACGCTGAGCGGCGCCTTCACCAGAAGCGGCCGGCGCTGACGAAGCGCCGTGCGTAGAAACCCTTATACAGATCGGCGTATTCCACCGCGTGTCCGGCCCGCGGCGCGTGAATGAAACGGCCGCCGCCGGAATAGATGCCGACGTGATCGACGGCGCGCCCGTGGACGTGAAAAAAAACCAGATCACCCGGCGCGAGCTGCGCGGCCGGCACCGCGCGCGCTGCGCGCTGCTGCGCGGCTGCGGTGCGCGGGATGGCGATCCCGACGCGCTCGTAAACGTACAGCGCAAGTCCGCTGCAATCGAAACCCGCCGCGTCCGCGCCGCCGAACTGGTAGGGCGTGCCGACCAGCGTATTCGCCACCGCGACGATCACCGCGCCGCTCGGTGCGCTCGCCGGTGGCGGTGCACGCGGCGTGGCGCAGCCGCCCAGCAGCAGCGCCGCGCCGACGGCCAGCGGCGCAGCGCGGGTGGGTGTGACGCGCACGAGGAGGACGCCGCCGCCGCGCTACCTCGCGTCGGCGGGTGTCTTCGCGGGCAATGCGTTGCGGCCGCGCGGTGGCGCCAGGCGCGCGAGCGCGCCGATGCCCTCGTAGTCATAGCGCTGCACGCCGCGGCGCCCCGAGCGCGTGGCGCCGACCAGCGCCGCGGCCACGGTGCGTGCGGAAATGGCGCGATACGGCAGGTAGCGACCGCGCAGCAGCGGGTTCAGCAGCGGCATGCACGCGGCAGCCATCAGCTCGAGCGGCCGCATCTCGCTGCGCCAGCTCAGCAGCAGCGACGGCTGCAGGATGTCGAGCGACTCAAACCCCAACGCCTCCACCCCGGCTTCCATCTCCGCCTTGGTGCGCAGGTAGAAATTGCGCGAGGCGCGCTGTGCGCCCACGCTCGATATCACCGCGAAGCGGCGCGCGCCGGCGGCACGCGCGGCGCGCGCGAAGGCCAGCACGCAGTCGACGTCGACGGCGCGAAAGGCCTGCTGCGAGCCGGCCTTGCGCTGCGTGGTGCCGAGGCAGCACAGCGCCGCGTCGCAGCTGATGCCCTGCAGCTGCGCCTCCAGGCGCTCGAACTGCACGATGCGGTTGGCGAGACGCGGGTGCTCGCGCCCCAGCGGGCGTCGCGACACGGCGAGCACGCGGCTCACGTCCGGCGCGGCGAGCAGCGCCTCGAGCGCATAACCGCCCGTGAGGCCGCTCGCGCCGGCCAGAAGCACGATCCTGGTTTCCTCCGCCATCGCTGCTGCCCTTGGGCCGCGACCGGTGTTGTTTTGAGCGAGGCGCAGCTTAACGCAGACCGCGGGCCTGGAAATAGCGCTCCAGCACCTGCGGCGCCGGCGCCGGCACCGCCAGCGCGACGTAGGTGTCGGGTCGCACCAGGTACAGTGCGTCGCGCTTCAGTCCCGCGGCGGCCTGGGCGTCGCTCCAGGGGAAGATGTGCAGCGGCAGCCGGCGCGCGCTGCAGGCAGCGCGCAGCTCCGCGACGGCGTCGCCGTACACGTGCGCCTGCCAGCCGATCGAGCGCAGCGGCTCATGGTTGTCGAGAGCGCCGTGGCCGACCCAGGGCAGGCGGTCGCCGCCGTGGACTGCCCCGGCCACCCCCTCGCTCAGGGCCGTGCCGCGGTAGTTGAGCATGAGCTGCGAGACGGTGCGGAACAGGAAGTTGCGTACCACGTCGAGCCGCACCGCCGTGGACAGCACCACGGGCGCCACGCGGGTGCGCACCAGGTCCGCGAGCGGACCGTCCGCGGTGACGAAACTGAAGGCACGGTCGGTGGTAGCGACCAGGCGGCGCGCGAAGCTGATGCGCTCCGCCTCGTAGGTGTCGAGCAACGCCGCGTCGGCACGCCCGCCGAGCACCGCCGCGAGCTTCCAGGCGAGGTTGATCGCATCGCCGATGCCGGTATTCATGCCCTGGCCGCCGACCGGGCTGTGGATGTGCGCCGCATCGCCGAGCACGAAGGCGCGCCCGCGGGCAAACGAGCCGGCGACGCGATGATGCACGTGGTAGGTCGAGAACCAGTTGACCTTGCGCACCTCGAGCCCGAGGTGCTCGATCGCGCGCCCGCTCACGTCCGCGAAGTCGAGCGTCTCGGCACGATCGGCGCGCTCGTCGCGCACCGCGCCGACCAGCCGCGCCCTGCCGGTGCCGGCCAGCGGGAATACCGCGAGGAAATCCGCCTCGTCGAGATCCACGTGCAGCTCGCCGTCGACCGGGGGTCCCGCGCCTTCGATGTCCGCGACGTAGAACACCTGGCGGTACGTCCCCCCGGGGAAGCCGGCGCCGATGGTTTCGCGCACCAGCGAGCGCGCACCGTCGCAGCCGGCGATGTAGCGCGCGCTGAGCTGCACCTCATCGCCCTGGGCGGTGCGCACGCGGGCGTCCACCCGGTCGGTCTCCTCGCGGAAGCCGAGCAGCTCGCTGCGACGCTCGACCTGCACCCCGCACGCGGCGAGTCGCTCGATCAACAGCCGCTCGTGCTCGTCCTGGGGAAAGATCTCCATGAAGGAGTACGGGGTCAGGCCCGCGCCGATCGTCTCGAAGCCGAGGCGCGCGGCCCGCTCACCTCTTGCCCACAGGTTCACCGCCGGGACGCGGTGGCCACGCGCCAGCACGGCGTCGGCAAGGTCGAGCTGACGATACAGCTCGAGCGTGCGCGCCTGTACGGCGAGCGCGCGTGAGGTGGTTCCCGGCCCGGCGGTCTTGTCGAGGATGCGGACGCGAACGCCGAGCTTCGTCAGCCATAGCGCCAGCACCAGCCCGGTAGGGCCGGCACCGATGACCAGAACGTCGTCGTCGCTCATGGATCGGTCAGATCGGCTCGTTGCAGCTGATGCTTACCGTCTGAACGTCCTGTCCCGGAGCGAGGGTCACGTCGAGCCGCACGTCGCGGTAGCCGTCGCGCGTGCCGATCACCGTGTAGTGCCCGGGTTTCAGGTCAACGTCGCGATGCGCGAAGCTGCCGAACGTGCCGACATTCGGGATCGACACCTGCGTCAGGCTGTCCGACACCAACGCCAGATGCACCGGCCGGTCGGCGCCGGGCAGCAGCGCGCTGACGCCGGCGATCTGCTCGCGCAGCACCGGACCGGGCGAGGACTCGTCTTCGGCAGCCTGCAGCAGTTCCACCGCCTGCCCCCGCGCGCGCGCCGACGCCAGGGCTCCCGGGTGATCGATGAGCGCCTGCAGCGAGTCGGAAAGCTGCAGGCGCTCGGTAGCGCGCGCGCTGCCCTCCTGCGCGAAAGTGGCCGCCGGGGCCTGCCGCAACACCGACGCGTACACCGCCAGCGCATCCTCCCAGCGCTCCTGAGCCTCGAAGTCGATAGCCTGTGCGCGCAATGCCGCGAACCGGCGTGCGGCACTCGCCGCGGCGACGCGCCGTAATCCGTCCAGCGCTTCGCCGCCGGCAGGCCGGATGCTGCGCGCCTTCTCGAAGGCGGCTCGCGCCTCATCGAGCCGGCCGGCACCGAGAGCCGCAAACCCCTGCCCGGCAGCCGCCGCGTAACCGTCATCGCCGGGCGGCTGCGCGGCACTCGCGGCATACGCGGCGGGCGCGGCGGGCGCCAGGTGCGCATCGCGCTGGGAAGCCGCGGTGCCCGGCGCAGGCGCTGCGGCGCCGGGGCCCGCGGGCGCAGCGGCAGGGACGGACGCGCCGCTCAGTGCGCGACCGAGTAACTCAGCCATCCCCCGCCCGCCGAAGCGCTGCGGCAGCAAGACGAATGAGCCGATCAGCAGCACGGCGACGAGCACGCATACCGCCAACACCTGTGGAACGACGCTGCGCATCGGCGCGAAGCGCGGCGCCCGGACGGGAGCGAGCTGCAGGTCGTGCAGTGCCCGCTCGTCGAGCAGCCCTGGGGTACGGGACGGCAGAGCCGCTGCGGGGCGCGGCGCGACGGCGCCTGCCGGCGCAGGCACGACGAGCGGTGCTGGTGCGGCCGGTGCAGCCGCAGCGGCAGGCGCGGGCGCGGCAGCGGGCCGGGAGATGGCCGCGGGCGCACGGGCCGCTGCGGCAGGTGGCGCGGCAGCCGGCGGCGCGCCAGAGGGGCGGACTGGCGGTATCGCCGGCGCGGGCGATGCCGGCGGCGCGGGCGCGGTTGCGGGCGCCCGCGCGGCCCCCGGCCGCACGCCCGGCGGCAGCGTCAAGGATACCTCGTCCAGGTAGTGCGCCGGCGTCGGCGGCAATGACGGCGTGCCGGCAGCGGCATCGTCCTCGGAGCCGAAGGTCAGCGTGTCGTTGAGCGCGGCGTCGAACTCGTCGATGATCTCGCGCATCGAGGCCGGGCGCTCGCGCGGATCCTTGGCCAGCATGCGCATGATGAGCGCGTCGAGCTGGGGCGGAATCTGGTGCACCGGCACCAGCGGCGGCACCGGCTCCTGCTGCACGCGCCGCGCATCGAAGTTGGGGTAGTGCGGCGGGTGCGATGACAGCAGCTCGTACGCCAACGCCCCGAGGCCGTAGATGTCATCCGAGGGCGTCGGCGGCTCACCACGCAGCTGCTCGGGACTTGCTGTGAACGGCGACAGGCCGCGGATCATGGCATCCGTGCCAGGATCCGGTGCGCTGCCCGAGACGCCAAAGTCCGCAAGCTTCACGCGCCCGCGCGCATCGAAGAGCACGTTACCGGGCTTCAGGTCGCGGTGGATGACGCCGCGCTCGTGCGCATGCTCGAGCGCCTGTGCGACCTCGAGGAGCACCGGCACCACGGCGAGATAACTGGCGCCGCGCAGACGGCGCAGATCACCGCCCGTGGCCAGCTCCATCGACAGCAGCAGAGTCGCCTCGTCGCGCTCCGGTTCAAACACCCTGATAATGAACGGATGATCGAGCCGGCTCGCGCACTGGTATTCGTGCAGCAGTGCGTCCCACGCCGCTTCACTGCGGCCGGCACCGGGGCGCAGGATCTTCAGGGCGACATCGACGCCGCGCTCCGGATCGTGCGCGCGCCAGACCTCGCCCTGCCCCCCGGCGCCTAGCCGTTCGTGCAGCACGTAACGGCTCTTCAGTGGCCGCGGGGGACTCGCTGTCGCGGTTTCGTTCATGGCATTCGGCCAGCGTTGTCGCGCGGCGCTGATCACGTGTGAATTGTTCAGCCGAAGTATGCCATCGCCTGCCTGAGTCTGACCGGCCGGGCGCGATAGGGGTTCCCGGTCACCGCCGGGTGTCGCCGGTGCGCTACAGGCTGAGGCGTAGCTGTGCTGCGGGCGGTCCGGGCGGCCGGAACAACGTCGTATCGAGCGTGTCGCGCCCGCCGGAATTGAGATTGAGCCGCCGGCAGGCCACCTGGAATCGCCTGCGCAGCAGCTCGGCGTAGGGACCCGTGCCGCGCATGCGCGTGCCAAAGCGCGGATCGTTGTCGCGGCCGCCACGCATATCGCGAATTAGCGACATAATGTGCCCGGCGCGTTGGGGGTAGTGCTGCGCGAGCCATTCGGTGAAGAGATCCTTGATCTCGTAAGGCAGGCGCAGCAGCACGTAACCGGCCCAGCCCGCACCGGCGTGCGCGGTGGCCTCTAGAATGCCCTCGAGCTCGTGGTCCGTGAGGGCGGGAATGACGGGGGCGACCAGTACACCGCAGGGAACACCGGCGGCGTGCAGCGCCGCCAGCGTGCGCAACCGCGCCTGTGGCGATGCAGCACGCGGCTCCATCACCCGTTTGAGCTCGACGTCCTGCGTGGTGATGCTGATCGCGACGCTGGTCAGCTGCTGGCGTGCCAGCTCCGCCAGCAGATCGAGGTCGCGCAACACCAGCGCGCTCTTGGTGATGACGGTGACCGGGTGGCGGGTGCGTGTCAGTACCTCGAGGATCGAACGGGTGACGCGCATGCGCCGCTCGACCGGCTGGTAGGGGTCGGTGTTGGCGCCAAGCATGATCGGTTTGCATGCGTAGCCGGGACGGGCGAGCTGTGCCTCGAGCACCTGCGCGGCGTCCGCCTTGTAGAAGAGCCGCGTTTCGAAATCGAGTCCCGGTGAGAGACCCACGTAGGCGTGACTGGGACGGGCGTAGCAGTTGTGGCTGATGACGCCGTTGGCGATGAAGTCCCCGGTTTCCGTGGTGATGTCGTAGAGCCGCATCGCCTGCAGCGGCTCGATGCTGACGACGCCCAGGCGCGCGTTGCTCTTGACCGCCTGACCGGCGATATCGAGCTTGCGGGTGATTGCCGGACCGACTGTGTGGAAGAAACGCAGGTGCTCGCGCAGGCCACCGGTCAATCTGACGACGTCGATCGGTTTCCGGCCCTCGTGGTGGACATGTTCCACGACGAACCTGAAACCAAAGACGCGCAGACACCTGCAAATCCAATCAATTATTACTGCGTCGGTGTTGGAAATGCGCAGGACGGTCTGACCGAAGCTTCCTTCCGCGTCGAATATCCCCGCGAGAAAACCTGCGGACCATTCCTTCGTGGGACACGGCGACCAGGCGATCAGGCGGTAAATCGATTGAACGCTCAGGACGGATCCGGCCCTTATCGCATGCAGGGCCCGTCTTGCGCCCGCAGCCGCCTGAAACAGGAATCCGCAGGTCGATATCTCGAAGTCGAGCAGATAGTTACGGGTCCTTACCAGCGCTTCCTGATCGCACAGGGCAAGACGGAACTGATGGAGTCTGGTAGGGCTGCCATCCCCGCGACGAGCGTCGTGGATTCCCAGATGAGCGTCGCCGCGGATCATTCCGCAGAGATAGCCACGGCGGTAATCGTCGTTCGTGGTCACGCTTGGTGCGAACGCGCCGGTCCCCATGAGCTTGTTCAATGTTGTGAGGTGCGGTCGGCGGGCTGTGCCCTGCTCGGTCCCTGTTACGAATTTCCAGCCGCGATCGCTCAAAAAACGATGATCTCCGCCGCTGATGAGCGTGGTGCCATCCTGCAGCGTCGTTCGGAACGCCGGCTTGATGACGCTCCAGTGCGCGAGCACACGGGATTTCACGTAGCGTCGATACCCACTGCCGCGGCGCGTGCCGTAGATCTCGTCACCCACGCGCAGCTCGGCCAGCGGACGTGTGCGCCCGTCACCCATCAGCACCGGTGTTTCAGGGGCTTGGCAGTAGGGGCACGCATGGGCGCATCCTCTGTACGGATTGATCGAGCGTTCGAATGGAATGTCGGGTGAATCATTGCTGCTGATGACCTCGCGCGCGTGATCCGGCTCGAGCGTGGTCTCCAGGCTCTCTGGGACCTCGTCCTGGTACCAGCCGTCGTCGACCGCCTCGAGCTGCTGCTTGTCGAAGCGTCCGGGTGGGTTCGAGAGAACTCCGCGGCCGGTGTAGACATGCCGGCCCATGATCGTGCGGCGCATGGGAGTACTGTACGCCCGTACAGTGCAGGCGTAAAGCCTTCAAAACAAGGGGTTTGCAGCGTCGCAGGACCGCCGCCTGAGCCGGTCCGGCTTAGACCGCCTACTTCACCAGCCGCAGCGAGAACGGGTACCTGTACAGCTCGCCCTCGCTCGCCTTGATGGCGGCAATGAGTGTCAGGACGAGCCAGGCGATGAACAGCGCCGTACCGAGCAGCACGCCGACGAACACCAGCATCAGCAGCGCACACACCAGCGCAGCGAGCAGCACGGAGATGTTGAAGTTGAGCGCTTCCTTGGCGTGGGCGGCGACGAACGCGGACTGGTCGCGCCGCGCGAGCCACACGATGAGCGGGCCGAGAACGATGCCGAGCAGCGGCATCACGAGCCCGGCGAGCGCCGAGAGATGCGCGAGCATCCCCCAGGTGCGCTCGTCCTCGGTGGGCGCGGCGCCGGGCGCCGGAGTCTCACTCGGCTCGCTCATCGAGCGTTAGAGTATCACTCTCGCTCCTGCAGCTGACAGTTCTCCCCTGGGCGCTGCTCACAACCTCACTTTGAGGCCGGCGTAGACGCCGATGCTCGGTTGCAGAAAGCCGATGGGATTCTCGTAGTGCCGATCGAGCAGGTTGTCGACGCGGGCGAACAGCGCCACACGCGGCGTGAGGTCGTAGCTGGTCGCGAGATTCACCGTCGTATAGCCCGGTGCGCTGAGGCCCGAAGTCAGACCGTCGCGGCTGACGTCGACCCAGTTGCCCACGGCGAGCACGTCGAGGTTCCACTGCCACGCGCGTGTCGCCTGCCAGGTTGCCACGAAGCTGCCGCGGTGCTTCGGACGGCGCAGCAGCGGCTGCTCGAGCACGTCGTCCTCGGCTTGCGTGTAGGTGTAATCGACCCGCAGCGTGAGCTCGCGCAGCGGCTGGTAAGCGATGAAGCTCTCGATGCCGTCGGTGGTCGCGCGCCCGACGTTGGCCCAGGTGGTACCGGTGACGTCGGTGGTAATGAGATCGCGGATGCGGTTGTAGTAGTACGTCACGCCCACGCGCAGCACGTCGTGCACCACTGCCTGCTCGATGCCGGCGTCCCAGCCGGTGCTGCTCTCGGGCTTGAGATTGGGATTGGCGAAGAAGAAGAACGCCGGGAAGCTCTGGTACAACTCCGAGAGTGTCGGCGCCTTGAAGCCCGTGCCGACGGACGCGTGCAGCTTGGTATCGGTTTCCGTGAGCACCCACCCGGGGGCGAAGCGCCAGGTCGTCTTGTCGCCGAAACGGCTGTTGTCGTCGTTGCGCACGTTAAGCGCGGAGAACCAGTGATCGCCGATCTGCGACTGCAGCTCGCCGTAGGCGGAGCCGATGTGCACGTCGGCGGTGATCGGCTGATCGATCTCATCGCGCTCGTACTCGGCGCCGAGCACCAGCGTCTCGGTGGGATCGAACTTGACGTCCCCCTGCCAGTCGGCCTTGCGCCGCTCGCCGGTGTTCAGGGCGGGCGGGGTCTGCGGCTCCACGGTGTCGGTGCGATCGTGCGTGTAGGCGAGCCCGAGGGTCTGTTCGAGAACCCCGTCGAAGGACTTCAGGTGCGCGGTGAGGCGCGTGGCGTACTCGACCGTGTCGGCGCTGGTCTGCTCAGGCGCCGGGTAGCCGCTGAACGGGAGGGCCACGAGGTAGTCCTCGCCGGTGTCGCGCAAGTGGATGTCGGTATAGCGCGCCGCGAGGCCCAGGTCGAAATCCGGCGTGACGTCGTAGCCGAGTTTGGTGGTGAGCGTGAGGTTGTCGTCGTAGTCGTCGATGCGCGCCTCGCCGGGCAGCAGCAGATCGAGCGGCGTCACCGGGGTCGCGCCGGCGTGAAAGTGCGCGACGCTCGCACTGTAGTGAAACGCCTCGTCGGAGCCGCTCACCGTACCCGCCTGGTTGAAGGTGTCGAAGGTGCCGCCCTCGGCCGCCCCGGTGAACTGCGCCGGGCCATTGCCGCTCTTGGTGATGATGTTGATGACGCCGCCGATCGCGTCCGAGCCGTACAGCCCGCTCTGCGGCCCGCGCAGCACCTCGACGCGCGCGATGTCCTGCGTCAGCAGCTGGCCGAAATCGAACGCCCCGGTGGCGTTGCTCGGGTCGCTGACGTCGATGCCGTCGATGAACACCTTGGTGTGGTTGGAGTTGGTGCCGCGCATGAACACCGACGTCTCCCCGCCCGGTCCGCCGGTCTGCACGACGTTGAGCCCCGGGATGTCCTTGAGCACGTCGGCGAAGGTGCGCTCCTGGCGCGCCTCGATGTCCGCCGCGGTCACGACCGTGATGCTGCTGGCCACCTGCAGCAGCGGCGTGGGAATACGCGTGGCGGTGATCACGATGATCTGCAGCTCATCCGCTTCGGCCGCGCGGCACAGCGCCGGCAGGGCTGCCAGGGCGAGCGGCAGGAGAAACGCGGGACGCAGGCGGGACAGCGACGGCGCGGCGCGCGCGGACGCGCGGCGCGCATTGAGATCTGTTGACATGGATTTAGCTCCTGAAAATGCACACACCCGTGCCCGTGGGCCCGTGGCATTTGCAGAAGCTGGACGCGCGGCGGAGCGTGCACCCGCCGCCCAACCAGCATCGCCCGCCGCGACGCCCATCGGATTCACGCGAGGCCGGTCTCCGGGCTCTCGAGCTGGAGTGACTGGCACTCCAGGCGGATCGCCTTCCCGCACCCGTCTAAGGTGCAGTGGCTATGTGATCCGCCCGATCTCGATTACCGTTGCGGGGGCAGCGCCGGCTTTGGACGAATCCGCACCGGACTTCCCGTTTAACCGTCCCCAGCGCACGCGGTCACAGCCTTCGCACCGCCTGCGTTGGAACGGACACCTCACGCCGCGCGAAGCCTGCCTGCCGCGGGGTTGCGCCGTCAAGGGCCGCCTGCCGGGTGTGCCCCGTGGCATGATCAGACGGTGGGAATTGCCAACGACAGCGCTGCCCGCGCAGGCGGCATGACGGAGTGGGCTGGCTACCTGGCGGTTGCACCGCTGCTGTTGTGCCTGGCGGGCGTCGGCCTGCTGCCCTCCTACGCTCTGCGGGAGCTGGCGCAGCGCATCGCGCTCGCCTGGGGGGCGGTGCTGCTGGCGGGCGTCGGTGCGCTGCACCTGGGGCTGGCGCTCGCCGGGGGACTGCCACGGGAGCGCGCGCGCAGCAGCGTGCTGCCGGCGCTGATCGCGGCGGCCGCGCTGGTGTTGACCGGCGAGCGCGGCCTCGCACTGCTGGTCGTCGGGCACGGCGGCTGGTGGCTGTACGAGCACCGCTTGCTGCACGCGCAGCTGCCGCCGGCCTACCTGGCACTGCGCCGCCAACTTACGCTTGCCACCTGCATGCTGCTGGCGCTGACCATGTTCGTCTCGGACGCCGCCGGTCTCGAATGAGCACCCCGGGCGGCCCGCTGGAGGATCTCGTGTCCGCGACCTGGCTGCGCCGGCTGATCACCCTGGCGCTGCTGGCGGGACTGGTGCTGCTCGGCTTTCGTGTCATGGATCCGTTCATCGTGCCCTTGGTGTGGGCCGGGATCCTCGCCTTCGTCACCTGGCCCGCGCACCTGTGGGTGCGCGCCCGCTGTCGCGGGCGCGTGGTCGTCGCCGCCGTGCTGATGACGGTGGCGGTGAGCGTGGCGGTGGTCGCACCGCTGGTGTGGCTCGCAGTGGTGCTGCGCATCGAAGTGATCCACGCCTATCACGCGACGCAGGCGCTGCTCGCCGGCGGCGTGCAGCTGCCGCCGGCGCTACTAAAGCTGCCGTGGATCGGCGATCAGCTGCACGATCTGAGCGCGCGCGTCGCCCAGGATCCCAACGCCCTCGGGCTCGAGCTGCGCAAGATCACCGACCACTCCTTTGACCAGATCGCGCACCTCATCGGCGGCATCGGGCGCAACGCCGTGAAGCTGCTGCTGTCGGTGGTGAGCCTGTTCTTCCTCTATCTCGGCGGCGAGCGCATCGCCGCCCAGGTGGCGCGCGCGCTGGAGCAGGTGCTCGGCCCGCGGGTGCATCACTACCTGCTCGCCATCGAGCAGACCGTGAAGGCGGTGGTTTACGGGCTGGTGCTGGCAGCGGTGGTGCAGGGCGTGCTGGTGGGACTGGGCTACTGGGTCGCGGGCGCCGGCGCGCCGGTGTTCCTGGCCGCGCTCACCACCGTGTGCGGCCTGATCCCGTTCGCCGCCCCGGCCGTCTGGGGTGGGGTGGTGCTGTGGCTGTTCATGAAAAGCAGCACGGTAGCGGCGGTCGGCCTGTTGATCTGGGGCACGATCGTCATGGGCTGGACCGATCACATCGTGCGCCCGTTCCTCATCAGCCGCGAGGCACGCATCCCGTTCCTGGTGGTGATGTTCGGCGTGCTCGGCGGACTCGCCGCCTTCGGGCTGGTCGGGCTGTTCGTCGGCCCGGTGATTCTCGCTGTGCTGCTCGCGATCTGGCGCGAGTGGCAGCTCGAGAGCCGCCAGCCGGGCGGGTGAGGCGGCGGGCGCGGCTGCGCTAAGCGCACCGCAGGCTTGCCGCGCCTTCAGGCGCCGAGAAACATGCGGTAGGCGGGGTTGGCCGTCTCCTCGACATAACCGTAGTGCAGCTCGTTCAGGTGGCGCAGGAAGTCCGGCCGCTCGGCCGGCGGCACCTGGATGCCGGCGAGCACGCGGCCGTAGTCCGAGCCGTGGTTGCGGTAGTGGAACAGGGTAATGTTCCAGCGCACCCCGATCGCCTGCAGGAACTTCAGCAGCGCCCCGGGGCGCTCCGGGAACTCGAAGCGGTACAGCACCTCGTCGGCGATGCCGGGTGCGTGGCCGCCGACCATGTAGCGCACGTGCAGCTTGGCCATCTCGTCAGCGCTCATGTCGGTGACCGTGTAACCCGCCGCGCGCAGCGTCTGCAGTGCCGCCTCCTTCTCCGCGTGGCCGTCGCTGAGCGCAAGCCCGGCGAAGATCTGCGCGCTGCCGGGGCCGGCGTAGCGGTAGTTGAACTCGGTGACGCTGCGCCGGCCGAGCGCCTCACAGAAGTGCAGGAAGCTCCCCGGCTGCTCGGGGATGACCACAGCGAGCAGCGCCTCGCGCTGCCCGCCGAGGTCGGCACGCTCGGCGACGTGGCGCAGGCGGTCGAAGTTCATGTTGGCACCGCTGTTGATCGCCACCAGGCGCTTGCCGCGCCAGCCGGTGCGCGCCACGTATTTCTTCAGGCCCGCCACCGCCAGCGCGCCGGCCGGCTCGACGATCGAGCGGGTGTCCTCGAACACGTCCTGGATCGCGGCGCAGATCTCGTCGGTGCTGAGCAGCACCATCTCGTCCACCAGCCCGCGGCACAACGCGAAGGTCTCCTCGCCCACGCGCCGCACCGCCACGCCGTCGGCGAAGATGCCGACGCGCTCGAGGGTGACGCGCCGCCCGGCGCGCAGCGAGTCGTGCATGCTGGCGGCGTCCTCGGGCTCGACGCCGATCACCTTCACGCCCGGGTACAGGTACTTCACGTATACCGCGATGCCGGCCAGCAGTCCGCCGCCGCCGACCGGCACGAAGATCGCGTCGAGCTCCGCGCCGCTCTGGCGCAGGATCTCCACTGCAATGGTGCCCTGGCCGGCGATCACGTCGGGATCGTCGAAGGGGTGCACGAACACCAGGTTGCGCTCACGCGCCAACTGCACCGCCCGCTCGAACGCGCTGTCGTAGTCGTCGCCGTGCATCAGCACCTCGGCGCCGAGGCCGGCCACCGCCTGTACCTTGATGGCGGGCGTGGTCTCGGGCATGACGACCAGCGCCGCGATGCCGCGCCGTTGTGCGGCGAGCGCCACGCCCTGCGCATGGTTGCCGGCGGAGGCGCACACCACCCCGCGCCGCGCGCTCGCCTCACCGAGACCGGCGATGCGGTTGTAGGCGCCGCGCAGCTTGAACGAGAACACCGGCTGCAGATCCTCGCGCTTGAGCAGCACGTGGTTATCGAGCCGGCGCGACAGGCGTACCGCCTCCTCGAGCGGCGACTCGATGGCGACGTCATAGACGCGCGCCTTGAGGATTCTCTCGATGTAGGGGCTCGCCACCTGGGCTTAAACTCTTGCGCGCCCGGAGGCGGGCGGATCGGGAGGAAGCTTAGCGGCGCGGGCCCTGGCTGTCAGCGCTGCTCGGTGCTCTTGCGCACGGCGAAACGGTACACGCTGCGCCCGAGGGCGATCTGGTCACCGTCCTTGAGCGTGTGACGGGTGACGCGTCGCCCGTTCACCAGCACCCCGTTGGTGCTGTTGAGATCCTCGACGACCGCGTGCACCGGACCGACGAGGATCACCGCGTGGCGGCGGCTGACGTACTTGGCGTCGATCTGCAGGTCGTTGTCGGGCGTGCGGCCGATGCTGGTCTTGCGGCCGAGCTCGTGCACGATCTCGCGGCCGCCGTCGCTGTGGACCAGCAGCCGCGCGGCGCCGTCGGGCGGCAGCTCCGGCGGCACGCCGGCGCCCGCCTCGGTCGCCTGGCGCGCGGCCTCGTGCAGTCCCGGGTCGACGCCGCTGTCGGTCGCGCCATGGCGCACGTCCGCGGCTGCGTCGCGCTTGTGCTCACCGTGCGCGCGCGCTTCGGACTCGAGGCGATGCACGGTGTCCTCGGCCGCGGACAGATGTCCCTCGAGCTCGCGCACGCGGGCCACGAGCGCGTCGCATTCGCTGCGCAGTGCCCGCGCCGCCTCGCGCTCCTCGGCCGCCTCCTGCTCGAACTGCCGCGCACGCGACTCAGCGGCGGCGATGTTCGCCTGATACCCGCCGCGCTCCTGCTGCGCCGAGAACAACACCCCGCCCCAGTCCTCCATCTCCGCGCGCACGGTGGTGAGCTCGCCTTCCAGCTGGGTATTGCGGGCACGCTCGGCGGCGAGCCCGCTCTCGAACTGTGCGGCGCGCTCGCGCTGCTGCGGCAGCTCGGCCTCGAGCGCCGCAGCACGCTCGCCGGAAGTGCTCGCCTGCGCACGCGCCGACGCGAGTGCCTGCGCAGCTTCGCTGCGCACCGCGGCGAGGACCGTATCGAGCTCGGCGTGCGCGGCGCGCAGCTGCTGCAGCTCCTGCTGCTGCTGTGCGGCGCCTTCCTGGTGGACGGCGGTGGCGGCCTCCAGCTCAGCCACGCGCTCAGCGCCCCGTGTTGCCTCGCCCTGCAGGCGTGCAATGCTCACCTGCAGCCCCTGCGCCTCGTCGCGCGCTTCCTGCAGCTGCGTCTCGCGCTGCGCGAGTGCCGCGCTCAGCGTGCCGACCTGCTGCTCGAGGCGCGCGACGTTCGCGGCATGCTGTGCCAGGGCGCCCTCGCTCTCGCGCAGCTGCGTGTCGCGCGTGGCCAGCTCGCGCGTCACGCGCTCGAGGTCCGCCGCGCGCTGCTCGCCAACGGTATCCAGCTCCGTCACCTGCATCTGCGCGATCTGGCGGCGCGCCTCGAGGTTCTGCAGGGACTCGAAATAGCTCACCGCGCGCGCGCGCTGCGCGTGCAGCTCCACCATCACCGCCGCGGCCTGGGCGCGCGCGCGCGCGTTGAGCGCCTCGTGCTGCTCGAGCTGCTGCTGCTGGCGGGCGCGACTGGCGCTCTCCTGCTCATCGAGGCGGCTCTGCAGTTGCTGCGCGCGCTCGTGCGCGGCGCGCAGCTGCTGGTGCGCCTCGCCCAGCTGCTCGATGGTGGCGGCGGCGCGTTGCTCGGCGGCGATGCGCCCGGCCTGCGCCTCTTCTACGGCAGGCTGCCCGGCGGTCGCGAGCGCGGTGCGTGCGGCAGACAGCTCCTGCTCGAGCTCCGCGAGCCGGGCGTCGCGCCCGGCGAGCAGCCCCGGCGGCTCGTGCGGCTGCGCGGCGAGCGCCGCCGCGCGCGCCCCGTGCTCGCCATCCGCGGCGGCACCGGGCATCTGGGCGAGTGCGGCGCGCTCCTCGGGCGGCATGATCCAGGTGTCGGAACGCCCCTGCGCCGTCTCACCGGACGCCGCCTCGACCGCCGCGTCGAGTATCGGCAGCTCCGCGGTGTCGTCGAGATCGGGCGCAGCGTGAGACGACACAGGCGGCGGCGACATCGGACGCAGGCTCATCGGGTGTACTCGACTGTCATTGGGGAAAAGTGTAGCGCCGCGTACCGGCGCCGCCGCAGCGATCCGGATAAATGTGTGAGAGGAATCGCGAAATCCTCCCTCTCAGACGTGCAGGAACTCACGCACCGTTTCGGCGATGCGTTGCGGTGCGGCAGCGAACAGCTCAGCTGCAGTCACCTCGAGCTCGATGAAGCGTGCGGCCGGTACAGCATTGCGCACACGCCCGGTCGCCTCCCACAGCTCATCGCGCGGGCGCAGCACCAGCATGCGCTGTGTGAGCTTCGCCAGGCGCTGGTGCAGGGGATACTGCGCCGCGGCTTCCGTGGCGCGGCGCTGCTCCGGCGCACACGCGGCGCTGTCCGCGCCCTGCGCGCCGACGCCGCCGGCTCGCTCCGCCTCGGTCAGCAGCGGCACCGACACCAGAATCACGCGGCTCACCTGCGCGGGGCGGGCGCTGGCGAGCTCGGTGGCGACCACGCTTCCGCTGCGCAGCCCGAGCACCGCCAGTTGCCGCAGGCGCAGGCTCTCCACGAAGTCACCGAGCGCTGCGGCATAGTCGGCAATCGCGGGGCGCCCGTCGGGGGCATCGGACTCGCCGAAGCCGGGAAGGTCGGGTGCGTACACCGAACGGTCGTGCGCGGCGACGGCCATGAAGGGCGCGAAGGCGCGGCCGGAGCCCGTGAAGTCGTGCACGCACAGCAGCGCCAGGCCTTCCTCGAATCCGCCGCCCGGCGGCATCGCATTGTGCACGTGCAGCTGTCCGTAGCGACACTCGAAGTAGCCGCGCCGTACCCGCACCGGCGCGGCGGGGGGAACGCGGGTCTGGGCGGCCCTGGGCATGCCGACATAGTGCCACGAGCGCCGGCGCGGTTGCGTCACGACGCAAAGCGGGTAAATTCGCCCGACATGACACGTCTGTGGCCGTTGCTGGTGCTGCTGATCCTGCCCGCAGGCTGCGGGCTGGTCGACACCGGAGCCACGACGGCCGCCGGGGCGCAATCGGCCGCACAACAGGCCGCCGAGGCGAAGCAGACCGAGGATCGCGTCAGGCAGCAGCTGGACGCGGCCGCCAGGCAGGCGGCCGATCAGCGCCGGACGGCGGAAGACGCCGCCAGGTAAGCCTTGCGTGCTGTCGCCAGCTCTCAGCGCCTGCGTCGGCGCCCGCGGGCGCGCGCCGACGCCCGTCGCGGCGAGCGACGTGCGACCCTGCGGCTGACCTTGCGCGCGCTCTTGCGCTTCGCCGGCTTGCGGACGGATTTCTTCGCCGCCTTCTTCTTCGCGCTCTTCCTCTTCTTCTTCGCGGACACCTTCTTCGCGCGCTTCGCCGGCTTCGCAGCTGCCTTCGCGGCCGTGGCCGGTTTGGCCGCGGACGCCGGCTTCGGCGGCGCGGCTGGCTTCGCCGGCGCTGCGGCCTTCGGTTGCGCGGCGACGCGTGCCATCTGCTGCACGGCAAACGCCCCGCCCTGCGGATCCATGAAGAGTGCAACCCGCGAACCGCCCGGCACCTCCATCGGACCGTGCAGCAGGCGTCCGCCGGCGGCCTTCGCAGCTGCCACGGTGCGATCGGCGTCCGCGACCTGAACGTAGCTCAACCAGGCGGGGGGAGTGCTCGGACCCTGCACCGCGTGCATGCCGCCCACCTGCCGTCCGCCGTGCTCGAAGAGCTGGTAGACCCCCATGCCGGTGCCCATGTCGTGTCCGGGGCCCTTGCGCCAGCCGAACAGCTCGCCGTAGAAGCGCAGCGCTGCTCCCACGTCGGTGGTCGACAGCTCGTGCCAGGAAAATCCGCCCGCTCCCGCGGTCGCCGCCGGCGGCGGTCCTGCACCGGGGGTGAACACCGCGAACGCAGCCCCCTGCGGATCGGTCAGCACGGCGAAACGCCCGACATTGGGGATGTCGGCCGCCGCCTTCACCACCTTCGCGCCCAGGCCCTGCGCCCGCGCGCAGGTGGCATCGACTTGCGGCGTACCGATATAAACCAGCCAGTGCGCCGGAGTGCCGGCGCCCCCGTCGCCGGTATGCGCCATCAAGCCGCCGATCTGGGTCTGACCGGCCATCCAGATCGTGTAGCCGGGCATGTTGGAAGGGGCCGTCCGCCACGGCACGACCTTGGGGTAGAACGCGGCGGCGGCGACCGTGTCGGTCGTCAGCAGCTCGTGCCAGACGAATCGTCCCAGGACTTCGGCGTTGCTCATGGCGTGTCTTCCTCTTGTTTGCGAGCGACATCTTCCACAGTCGGCGAGGGCGCAACATTCTGCCCTTCTCGGCCGTCCGCTGTCATGCTCGTTGCGTCGCTGCCGCCGGTGCCCGCGCACGCTGGTGCCACAGCAGGTACAGCCCGCTCGCGATGACGATGCCGCCGCCGCACAGCACCCGCGCCGACGGCAGCACGTGCCACACCAGACGGTCGATGGCGATGCCCCAGGGGAGCGCGGTGTACTCGAAGGGCGAGACCACCGAGGCCGGCGCGGAACGGAACGCTTCGGTCATCAGGTATTGCGCGATCGCGGCCAGCAGTCCGAGCAGCAGCAGCCAGCGCAGGTGCGCGTGCTCGAGCGGCACCCAGCCCGGTGCGGCGAGCAGCCCGGAGAACACGGTCAGGAAACCGAAGGTCCAGAACACCACGCTCACCGTGCTGTCGGTGCGGGTCAGCACCCGCACGGCGATGCCGCTCAGCGCGTAGGCGCAGGCGGAGACGAACGCTGCCAGTGCCCCGATGCTCACCAGCCCGGCGACGCTCGGCCTGAGGATGATCAACACCCCGACGAGCCCGACGAGAATGGCGAACCAGTTGCGCGCGTCGGCGCGCTCCTTCAGCAACGGCACCGCGAGCGCGGTGACCAGCAGCGGCGCCGACAGGAACACGGCGTAGGCGTTGGCGAGCGACAGCGCGCGCACCGCGTAGATGAACCCGCCGAGCACCACCACCGCGAGCGCACCGCGCAGCAGGTGCATCCCTAAGCGGTGCGGACGCAGGTCCCGCCAGCGCCCGGTGATCAGCACCGGCAGCAGGATGAACGGCAGCGACGCGCCGCCGCGCAGCACCGCCACCTCGAGCGGCGGATAGTGAGCCGACAGCAGCTTCAGCAGCGCGTCCATCACCGAGAACACCGCGACTGCCGCGATCATGAGCCCGACGGCGCGCGACCTGCCCTGCACGGTCCGCGAGCCTTGAGTCAGCCCGCCGGGTCGACTTCCGGCTGCCGGCCGCCGCCGGCCATGGGCCGGTAGCCGGTGCCGAGCAGGCGGGCCGGCAGCGGGAAGGCGCTTATCAGCGACACGATGAGCGAGGAGGCGTACGGCACCGACTGGACCAGCAGCACCACGATCCAGGCGATGCGGTCCGGACCCCAGGCGAAGCGCTCGGGTCCCTCGGTGGGCACCAGGTGCCCGACCGCCCAGGCCGCGAGCACCAGTCCGATCATCATCAGCGTCTCCTCGCGCGCCGCCGCCAGCGCGCGCAGCAGTCCCGAGGTGCTGCCCTGCTTGGGCGTGCGGAAGAACGGCTCGCTGCGGGTGACCAGTCCCTTCACCGCGGCCTTGCCGATGGTGTGGGTCAGCGCAAGCCCGGCGATGGCCGCCGCGAGCGTCTGGCGCACGCTCGCGCCGACGCGCACCCGGTACAGATGCACGAGCTTGGCAAGCTTGAAGGTGAACAGCGACAGCGGCAGCACCGAATACATCACCAGCGGCGGCTCGATCGGCGCCCACACCATCGCGACCGACCAGCCGAGAGCGGCGAGGTTGAACAGCAGGTTCGAGCCGTCGGCCACCCACGGTAGCCAGCCCGCGATGAAGTGGTAGCGTTGCCCGGCCGACAGCGGACCGCCTTCGAGGAACAGGTTGCGGGCGTGCGCCTTGAGGATCTGCATCGCCCCGTAAGCCCAGCGGAAGCGCTGCTTCTTGAAGTCGATGAAGGTATCGGGCATGAGGCCACGGCCGTAACTTACCGGCACGTAGGTGGCGTCGAAGCCCGCCTCGAAGATACGCAGCCCGAGTTCGGCGTCCTCGGTGATGCACCACTCGGCCCAGCGGCAACGCGCCAGCTGCTCGCGGCGCACCATGGTCATGGTGCCGTGCTGGATGATGGCGTTGCGCTCGTTGCGGGTGATCATGCCGATGTGGAAGAAGCCACGGTACTCCGCGTAGCACATCGCCTTGAAGGCACTCTGGTCGGCGTCGCGGTAGTCCTGCGGCGCCTGCACAATGGCGACGCGCTGGTCCTCGAACGCCGGCGTCAGGTCGCGCAGCCAGCGCGCATCGACCACGTAGTCGCTGTCGATGACGGCGACGATCTGCGCATCCGCCGCGGTGCGCGCCAGCGCGTAGTTGAGCGCACCCGCCTTGAAGCCGGCGAGCGGCGCCACGTGGAAGAAGCGGAAGCGCGCGCCGAGCGCGGCGCAGTGCGCCTCGACCGGCCGCCATACCGCTGCGTCGCGCGTGTTGTTGTCGATGACCAGGACCTCGAAGTCCGGGTAGTCGAGCCGCGCCAGCGCATCGAGCGTCTCGATCAGCATGCCCGGGGGCTCGTTGTAGGCCGGCACGTGGATCGACACCCTGGGCGGGTGCCCCGTGTGGGCCAGCTGCGGCGCACCGAGACGGCGTCGGTACTCGACCCAGTGGGCCTCGGCCCACTCGTGCGCCTCGGCGAGCAGCATCAGCAGCACGCCGAGCATGCCGAGCATCAGCAGCACGCCGGCGATGACACTCGCGACGGTCATGTATTGCTGCGTGAAATCGTAGATGACCCAGACTGCGATGGTGGCGGCGGCGTACACCACCAGCGCGAGGAAGCTGCGCCCGCGGTTACGCAGCGCATCGCTGTTCAGGTACAGCAGCCCCAGCAGCAGCAGCGATACGGCCACGGAGATGGCCGCGAGGATGTGCCACTCGGGCACGCGCACGATGGGCGCGGTGAACGCGAACTTCGGATGACGGTTGACGTCGTACACACCCCAGTACGAGCCCACCGCGCCTTCCATGTAGGCCTTCCACGGCTGATCGAAGGCCTCCATGACGTAGTAGACGATCTGCTCCTTGTGCGCGCGGTACAGGAAGCGGCGCAGGAACAGCGCCTCGTTGGCGTCCGAGGCCACCGCCGATTCACGCGTGCGGCCGCGGCTCGGCCAGCCGATCTCGGCGATCACGATGGGTTTACGGGGAAAAGCCCGCTGCAGGCGCTTGAACTGCACCAGTGCGTAGTCCACCGCGCTGTCGACCGGCACGCCCTCCCAGTACGGCAGCAGATGCACGCCGATGAAATCCACGTGCTGCGCCAGCTCCGGATACGCCAGCCACACGTGCCAGGTCTCGGCGGTGCCCACCGGCGGCCCGATCGCTGCACGCGCGCGGTCGAGATAGCCCTCGAGGTCGACGAGCGGCAGGTCGCCGCGCAGCAGCACCTCGTTGCCGATGATGACCCGCACCACGTTCTGGTGCGTGTTGGCGAGGTCGATGACGGTCTGCAGCTGCTCTTCGTTCTTGTCGTGGTGGCTATCGAGCCAGGCGCCGAGCGTGACGTTCAGGCCGTGCCGGTCGGCGAGCTCGGGGATGTCAGCGAGCGTCTTCTCGACGCTGTAGGTACGCACCGCGTTGACGTGCCCCTCGAGCAGCGCGAGGTCCGAGTCGATCTCGGCGTCGGTCGGCATCTGTCCCTGCGTCGGGTCCTCGTTGGCGCGAAACGGCGAGAAGGCGAATCCCTGGATCACCGCCGGCCACGGCGGCTCGCGCGTCGGCCGGTTCAGGTACGCCCACACGGCGAAGGTGAGCGTGGCGAACACCGCCGCGATCAGCAGGCTCGGAAAGAATTTCATGGCCCGCGGACGTCAGCCATCGGCCCGGCCTCACCAGCTGCCGGTGCTGGCCATCGACTTCCAGGGTTCCGCCGGCGCCAGCGCCGCGCCCCGCTGCAGCAGCTCGATGGAGATGTTGTCGGGTGAGCGCACGAAGGCCATGCGGCCGTCGCGTGGCGGCCGCAGGATGGCGACGCCGTGCTCGGCGAGGCGCCGGCAGGCGGCGTAGATGTCCTCCACCTCGTACGCCAGGTGGCCGAAGTTGCGGCCGGGGCCGTAGCCTTCCGGGTCCCAGTTGTGGGTGAGCTCCACCTGCGCGGACTCGTCGCCCGGGGCGGCGAGAAACACCAGCGTATAGCGCCCCTGCGGATAGTCGCGGCGCGAGAGCTCCTTGAGCCCGAGGGCGTCGCAGTAGAACTTCAGCGAGGCGTCGATGTCGGTGACGCGCACCATGGTATGCAGGTACTTCATCGCTCTCCTCGTACGTAATCTTAATTCGTGCGCGCAGCTGCTTTCCGGTTGCGCCGCCGTGTCAGCCTCCGGCATAGGGAACCGCAGGCACCGGGCAGGCCTTCACCCGCTCGGGCTCGCGGTACCCGATGTCGCGCAGATAACAATCGTCGAACACCGAGCAGTAGCACACCCGGATGCCGATCCTGCCGTGCACCACCGCCTGCTCCAGGCGCGGCCATCGTCCTGCCGTTGTGAATGGCGAGCCCCAGCGAGACGAGACTGACGAGGAATGCCGACAGCGCGAGGCTGATGTCGAGCCAGTGAAAACCGCTGCTGTGCCCCCGGTGTCCGTGCGCGTGGCCGTGCTCCTCCATCTAGAACATCTCCGACGCTCCCGGCGCCTTGATGTCCACCTTGCGCCGCGAGGGAATGAAGTCGCCGGTAATCATCTCCTCGTAGCTCTGCCCCGGACCGACCATGGGATAGACCCCGGCGTCCGGGTCGATCATCACTTCGAGGAAGGCAGGTCCTGCGAAGGCGAGGAACTCGGCCACCACCCGCGGTACGTCCTGCTTGCGCTCGAGGCGCACCGCGTAGCAGAAGCCGTCGGCCTGCGCCGCCTTGACGAAATCCTTCTTGTGCAGCGAGCGGTCGCTCGCCGACAGGCGGCCCTTGAAGAACAGCTTCTGCCACTGCTTCACCATGCCGTCGCCGAAGTTGTTGAGCACCACCACCTTCACCGGCAGATCGTAGGTCGTCACCGTCTCGAGCTCGCCGATGTTCATCCTGATGCTCGAATCGCCGTCGATGTCGATCACCAGGCGCTGGGGTTGCGCGATCTGCGCGCCGACCGCCGCCGGCAGACCGAAGCCCATGGTGCCCATGCTGCCAGAGGTGAGCCACAGGCGCGGCGTCGTGAAGTCGCAGTACTGCGCGGCCCACATCTGGTGCTGCCCGACCCCGGTGGTGATGATGGCCGCGCCGCGCGTGTGGCGGTTGATCTCCTCGATGAGGTAGTACGGCTGGATGAGCGGGCTCGCCCGGTCGTAGTTCATCGCGTAGACGCGCTTGAGCTCGGCGAGCTCGGCGATCCAGGCAGCGAAGTCGCGGCGGAATTGTTGCTCGCGGCCGTGCGCCGTGAGCGCCTGCAGCGCCGCGGCGAGCCGGCCGAGGTGACTCCAGTGCACGCGCTTGACCTTGTTGACCTCGGCACGATCGACGTCGAGGTGCGCGATGCGCCTGGCGTTCCTGGCGAACTTGTCCGGCACGCCCGCCACGCGGTCATCGAAGCGCGCACCGACCGCGATGAGGAAGTCGCAATCGTCCACCGCGTAGTTGGCAAAGGCCGCGCCGTGCATCCCGAGCATGCGCAGTGACAACGGGTGGGTGGTGTCGATCGAGCCGATGCCCATGAGCGTCGTCACCACCGGAATGCCGAAGGCCGTGGCGAATTCGGCGAGCGCCGGCGCGGCGTTGCCGTTGATCACCCCGCCGCCCGCGTAGATCAGCGGCCGCGAGGACTCGCCCAGCATGGCGAAGAAGCGCGCCGCAGCCGCACTTTCGAGGGTCGACAGCTCGAGCTCGCGGGTGCGGCGGCGGAAGCCGGGAATGGGCAGCAGTCCCTCGCCGCGGAAGGGGCCTTCCCAGTTCTGCACGTCCTTCGGGATATCCACCACCACCGGCCCGGGGCGCCCGGTGCGCGCGATCTCGAAGGCGGTACGCACGGTGATCTCGAGCTGCTCGGGATCGGTGACGAGGAAAATATGCTTGGCTACCGCGCCCATCATCGTGGGCACGGGGGCTTCCTGGAAGGCGTCGGTACCGATGGCAGCGCGCGAGACTTGGCCTGAAATCACGACAATAGGTATGGAATCTGCCTGACAATCGCGCACCGGTGTAACAGTGTTCGTGGCACCGGGCCCGGATGTGACCAGGCACACCCCTACCTTGCCGCTGGCGCGCGCGTAGCCGGCGGCCATGAAGCCGGCCCCCTGCTCGTTCGCCGGGACGATGAGCGGGATCTGCGGCTGCTGCGTCTTCGCCGCCTGCTCGTTATAAAGGAATACCGCGTCGTAGGTGGGCAGGATCGCCCCGCCGCTGTAGCCGAATATCGCCGTCACGCCCTCGTCGGCGAGCACCTGCATGATCATGCGGGCACCGCTCATGCGCTGGCCGGCGAGGGGGTGCCCCAGCGGGCGTTGGACTCCTGGGTCGCTCATTGACGCTGTTCGACAAAGGGATCAATGAGCCTAGCAGCTTGGGTTCGCAGGTGGAAACTTCGGCCCGATCCTTTAATCTGCCCTAATAATCTGCCCCAAGCCGCGCGCTGCGGTGCGCGCTCATTCACCTGCGCTTTAGTCATGCGTCACATCATCGCCATCCTGCTGCAGAACGAGGCCGGCGCGCTCACCCGCGTAGCGGGCCTGTTCTCCACCCGCGGCTACAACATCGAGTCCCTCTCGGTCGCCCCCACGCACGACCCGACGGTGTCGCGGCTGACGCTCGTTACCAAGGGCTCCGATGCGGTCATCCAGCAGATCGTCAACCACCTCAACAAGCTCATCGACGTGGTGAACGTGCTCGATATGACGCGCGGCGAGCACCTCGAGCGCGAGCTGGTGCTGCTCAAGCTGCGCGTCGCACCGGGAGACACCGACACCGTGCGCGGCCAGGTGGTGCGCAGCGGCGGCCGCGTGCTCGACCCTGCGGTCGAGGGATTCATCGTCGAGCTCACCGCGAGCGAGGCGGAAATCAACGCCTTCGTCAGCGATCTCGGCCAGCGCGCCGAGCTCATGGAAGTGGTGCGCAGCGGCGCGCTCGGCATCAGCCGCAGCGCGCGGCCGCTGCGGACGCGTCCTGCGCCGGCAACGGCCTAGAGTAGCGGGATCGGGCGAGCTCTCGCCCCGTCCGCAGGTCACGGAGCGAGGGCTGCCTACGGCACGAGCACCGTAGAGCCGGTCGTGCGCCGGCCCTCGAGGTCGCGATGCGCGTCGGCGGCGCGGCTGAGCGGGTACCTCTGGCCGATCACCACCCGGACTTTCCTGCTGCGCACCGCGGCGAACAGCTCGCGCGCCGCGGCGGTGAGCTCGGCGCGCGTGCCGATGTAGTTGAAGAGCGTCGGGCGGGTGAGGAACAGCGAGCCGCGCTTGGTGAGCTCGAATGGGCTTATTGCGGGCGGCGGCCCGGAGGCGTTGCCGAAGGTCACCATCATCCCTAAGCGCTTCAGACAGTCGAGCGACTCCATGAAGGTGTCCTTGCCGACCGCGTCGTAGACCACCGCGACGCCGGCGCCGCGGGTGAGCGCCTTCACTCGCGTGACCAGCTCATCGCGCCCGGAGATGAGCACGTGCCGGCAGCCGTGGCGGCGGGCGAGCTTGGCTTTCGCTTCGCTGCCGACGACCCCGATCACGACGGCGCCGAGCGAGCGCGCCCACTGGCAGAGGATCAGGCCGACGCCGCCCGCGGCGGCGTGCACCAGCAGCGTGTCGCCGCGCTTGACCCTGAAGGTGCGGCGGATGAGGAAGTGCGCGGTGAGTCCTTTCAGCATCAGCGCCGCGGCCTGCTCGTCCGAGATGCCGCGCGGCACCTTAACCAGCCGCTCGGCCGGCACGTTGCGCAGTTCGCTGTAGGCGCCCGGCGAGGGAAAAACGTACGCCACCCGCTCGCCGACGCGAAAGCCGCGCACGCCGCGCCCGAGTGCGGTGATGACGCCGGCGGCCTCGCGCCCCAGGCCGCTCGGCAGCGTCACCGGGTACAGACCGGTACGGTCGTAGACGTCGATGTAATTGACGCCGATCGCGGTGTGCCGCAGCTGCACTTCCTGCGGAGCGGGCTTGCCGACCGGCAGATCCTCGAGGTACAGGACCTCGGGTCCACCGTTGGTGTTGAAACGGATGGCGGCGGGCATGGCGCCAAGCATATCGCCCCTGGCGGCGCGCTGCTCATCGCCCGCGTGGGGTCAGCTAGAGCGCGGCGTCGTCGGTCTCGCCGGTGCGGATGCGGATCACACGCTCGATGTCGGTGATGAAGATCTTGCCGTCGCCCACTTTGCCGGTCTTGGCGGCCTTCATGATCGCCTCGATTACCTGGTCGACGAGGTCGCCGCGCACCGCCACCTCGATGCGTGTCTTGGGCACGAAGTCGACGACGTATTCCGCACCGCGATACAGCTCGGTATGCCCGCGCTGCCGTCCGAAGCCCTTCACCTCGGTCACGGTCATGCCCGAGACGCCGATGTCCGACAGCGCCGCGCGCACGTCGTCGAGCTTGAACGGCTTGATGATGGCTGTGACCAGTTTCATGAGCGGATTCTCCGGCACTGCGCTGCCTTTGTATTCTCCGGCGCGAACGATTTTGCAGTTTTCATGCCACGCGTGGAACTAAGGGCCAACCGCGGGCCGTAAGTCCGCCGCGGAGGCATCGGTCGCCTGTCGTGCACCAGCCCGGGGCATCCGCCGGCACTCCTTGCTCCGCGCTGGTGCGGCAACGGCAGCCAGGGCCATGGGCTATCCTTTCCGACAATGTACCAGCAGATCGTGATCGCGGGGGCCGGACAGGCTGCGGTGCAGACCGTCGACACGCTGCGCCGACGGGGCTTCGGCGGACAACTGGCGCTGGTGGGGGACGAGCCCTGGCTCCCCTACCAGCGCCCGCCGCTGTCGAAGAAGTACCTGGGCGGGGGTCTGGAGCGCGAGCGTCTGCTCATCCGTCCTGCGCAGTACTTCGCCGAGCATCGGGTGCAGGCGCACCTCGGCCGTCGCATCAGCGCCATCGCCCCGCGCGACCGGCACGTGCGCCTGGACGATGGCCTGGTGCTGCCGTTCGATGCCCTGGTGCTCGCCACCGGCAGCCGCCCGCGGCGCCTGGCGATCCCCGGCGCCGACCTTGCGGGCGTGTACTGCCTGCGCACCATCGAAGATGCGGACCGCATCCACGCCGAATGCGCTCCCGGTCGGCGCCTCGTCATCATCGGCGGCGGCTACATCGGGCTCGAAGTGGCGGCGACGATGCGCGGGCTCGGTCTCGACGTGACGGTGCTGGAGATGACCTCGCGGGTCATGAGTCGCGTGACCTGCCCGCAGGTTTCCGCCTTCTATGAGGCGGAACATGCGCGCGCCGGGGTGCGCATCCGCTGCAATGAGACCGTGCGGGCGCTGCACGGCGACCCGCAAACCGGGCGGGTGCGCGCGGTGCTGACCGAGCACGGCGAGGAGTATCCGGCGGAGCTGGTGCTCGTCGGTGTGGGCGTCGTGCCGGCCGACGAGCTCGCGCGCGAGGCCGGGCTCGACTGCGAGAACGGCGTGGTCACGGACGGGCACTGCCGCACCTCCGCGGAAGGTATCTACGCCGCCGGCGACTGCGCGAGCCATCTCAACCGCCAGTACGGGCGACACCTGCGGCTCGAGTCGGTCGACAACGCCTTCGAGCAGGGCACGACCGTGGCGCTCAACCTGCTCGGCACGCCGACGCCCCACGACAAGGTGCCCTGGTTCTGGTCGGACCAGTTCGATCTGAAGCTGATCATCGTGGGCGTCGCCCAGGGCTACGACACCGTGATCCTGCGCGGCGCACCGGCGGCGCGCAGCTTCAGCGCCTGCTACCTGCGCGGCGGCGAGCTGATCGCCATCGACAGCATCAACGCACCGAAGGACCAGATGGCCGCACGCAAGCTGATCGCCGCGCATGCGCGGCCGGATCCGTCCAGGCTCGCCGACGCCGCGATCGCGCTCAAGGACACAGTCTAGGTTGCGCCAAAGCGCAAACCGTGGTGATGAACAAGTCGAAAACCGGGGAGCCAACAATGAAAGAGTACTCTGCAATCGCGACGCTGCTCATGGTCGTGTGCTTCGCGCCGGCCAGCGCGGATGACAGCAAGGCGGGTGTCGGAACGATCGGTACGGGCACTTTCTCCTGCGAGAAGTTCGGCAAATACGATCATGCGCGCAACAATACCGGGCAAATGGACATGGTGGTGCAGTGGGCCTGGGGCTTCATCAGCGCTTACAACACTCGAGCCGCATTCGCGCAGACGTATCAGGAGGACGAGGCGCCAAACCCGATCGTTCCACCGGATGCAACTTCGCTGCTGCTCTTCATCCGCAAACACTGCGAAAAGAACCCGCAGAGCAACGTGACCAACGCAACGCTGGATCTGATCGGTGCCTCCGGCGGTGTGGTGACGAGCTCCATCTCTTTCTCGCGGAAGTAACGCCAGGCACCTGCAGGGCACGGCCCTGGCAACGGCGGCGCGGCGCTCCACGCTGCGGCCGGCGCGTTCAGCACTGCGGCCTTTACCGGTCGGACAGGGGGCGCGACCCTCCCCCTCCGCTCTCCGACACTCCAGGGCAGCGGCCGCCGGACTACTTGCCGGAGTTCTTCGCAGCCGCAGCGAGCAGCTCGTTCACCTTGACCATGGCTTTGGCGGTGGCGGCCTTCTCACAGTCGGCATCGTCGCCCGGCGTCGAATCCGGAAACTGGCGACCGAGCTCCTTGCAGGCTGCACGGGCGGCGTCGGTGACGCGCTTCTGCAGCGCCATGGCACCGGCGTTCGAGCTGAGATCAAGATCCTTCACGCTCACGCCATAACTCAGTGAACTGTCCACGATGGGAATACCGCTCGCTGTCGTGCCCACGCGCTGCTTGCTGACTCGCGTCGCCTGCACGGTCACTTCCCCCATGTCCTGGGCGACCACAATGGCGCTCGAGGTGACCGCGAGCAGACCGATCGCGACCCTAATCATTGTCCTCGTCATGATTTTGCCCTCTGTTCTTGGTAGTTAGTTTTGCGGGGGATCCAGGCCGGGCCAGGGACCAACACCCCGCCCAACAGCATGCTCCCCTTCGGCCGAATCGTCGAGAGGGGTGGCCGACCGCGACCCCGTCGCAACGTGCCGCCGCCCGTGGCGCGCGCTCCGCGGCGGAAGCGCTCACCTCAGCGCAGCACGATCAGCAGATCCTTCGCCTCCACCGCCTGGCCCGGTCGCACCAGCACTTCGGCCACTTCGCCGGCCGCTTCCGCGCGCACCGCGGTCTCCATTTTCATCGCCTCGAGCGTCAGCAGCAGATCACCAGGCGCGACCTTCGCGCCGGCGCTCGCCGTCACGGTCGCGACCAACCCCGGCATCGGCGCACCGACGTGGCGCGGATTGCCCGGCTCGATCTTGCGCGGTGGCGGGCGCTGCGCCACCAGGCTCGTGTCCGGCACGCGCACCGAGCGCGGCTGGCCGTTGAGCTCGAAGAACACCGTGCGCGTGCCGTCCTCGTGCGGCTCGCTCACTGCGATGTAGCGCACGATGAGCGTCTTGCCGCGCTCGAGGTCGACGCTGATCTCCTCGCCCGGCTGCATGCCGTAGAAGAACACTGCGGTCGGCAGGATGGCCGGATCTCCGTACTGCAGCCGCTCGCGGGCGTAATCCGCCCACACGCGCGGATACATGAGGTGCGAGGCGAGGTCCGCGTCGGTCACCGGCCGCGGCAGTCGCTGCCGGATGCGCTCGCGCTCGGCCTCGAGATCGACCGGTGGCAGCGCCGCACCGGGGCGCCCGCTGAGCGGCTGCGCGCCGTTCAACACCTTGCGCTGCAGCTCCGGCGGGAAGCCGCCGTAGGGCTGGCCCAGCTCGCCGCGGAAGAATTGCACCACGGATTCCGGGAAGGCGATCTTGCTGGCAGGGTCGAGCACCTGCGCGCGCGACAGGTTCGCCGTGGCCATCAGCAGCGCCATGTCGCCCACCGCCTTGGAGGTCGGCGTCACCTTGATCACGTCGCCGAACATGTCGTTCACCTCGGCGTAGGAGCGGGCGACCTCGGGCCAGCGCGCCTCGTCGATACCGAGCGCGCGCGCCTGCTCGCGCAGGTTGGTGTACTGCCCGCCGGGCATGGCGTGGACGTAGACCTCGGAGGTGCCGGCGCGGAAATCGCTCTCGAAGGCGGCGTACTGCCGGCGCACCTGCTCCCAGTACGCGGAGATGAGTCGCAGCCGGTCGGGGTCGATGCCGCTGTCGCGCGGCCCGTAGCGCAGCGCTTCGACCAGCGAGCCGAGGTTCGGCTGCGAGGTAAGACCGCTCATGGCATCCATGGCGCCGTCGACCGCGTCCGCGCCCGCGTCGACCGCCGCCAGCACGCTGGCCGCACCGATGCCGCTGGTGTCGTGGGTGTGGAAGTGTACCGGCAGACCGATCTCCTCCTTCAGCGCCTTCACCAGCGTATACGCGGCGCGCGGCCGCAGCAGCCCCGCCATGTCCTTGACCCCGAGCACGTGCGTGCCGGCGCGCTCGAGCTCGCGCGCCAGCTTCAGGTAGTAGCCGAGCGTGTACTTGCGCTCGTGCGGATCGCTCAAGTTGCCGCTGCAGCACAGCGAGGCCTCGCACAGCTTGCCGGACTCGAGCACCGCGTCGATGGCGACGCGCATGTTCTCGACCCAGTTGAGCGAATCGAAGATACGGAACACGTCGATGCCGGCGGCGGCGGCGTTTGCCACGAAGAAGCGCACCACGTTGTCGGGATAGTTGGTGTAGCCGACCGCGTTGGCGCCGCGCAGCAGCATCTGCAGCAGCAGGTTAGGCACGCGCTCGCGCAGGCGCGCCAGGCGTTCCCACGGGTCCTCGCGCAGGTAGCGCATCGCCACGTCGAAGGTCGCCCCACCCCAGCACTCGAGCGAGAACAGCGAAGGCAGGAGCGCGGCGTAGTACGGCGCGATCGCCACCATGTCGAGCGTGCGCAGCCGCGTGGCGATGAGTGACTGGTGCGCGTCGCGCATGGTGGTATCGGTGCACAGCACGCGCGGCTCCTCGACCATCCACTGCGCGAAGGCCTGCGGTCCGAGCTCGGCGAGCTTCTGCCGCGTGCCGGGCGCGGGCGGCGGCAGCGCCACCGCGGGCAGCAACGCCTGCGCGCACTGCACCGGCCGCGGCCTGCCGCGCACCTGCGCGTTGCCGTTGACGATGGTCGCGCCGATGCAGGAGAGGATGCGCGTGGCGCGATCGCGCTTGGCGGGTGAGCGCAACAGCTCCGGTGTGTCGTCGATGAAGCGCGTGGTGTAGTCACCGCTCGCGAAGCGCGCATGCGTGATGAGCTGGTCGAGAAAGCGCAGGTTGGTCACCACGCCGCGGATGCGAAACTCCGCGAGCGCGCGGTGCATGCGCGCGATGGTCTCCGCTGCGCTCGGCGACCAGGCGGTCACCTTGACCAGCAGCGAGTCGTACGAGCGGGTGATGATCGCGCCGCTATAGGCGGTGCCGGCATCCAGGCGGATGCCGAAGCCCGCCGGGCTGCGGTAGGCGGAGATGCGGCCGTAGTCCGGGATGAAGCTGTTCTCCGGGTCCTCGGTGGTGATCCGGCACTGCAGCGCGTGGGCGGCGAGGCGGATCTGGTCCTGCGGCGGCACACCGCTCTCGGGTGTGCCGATGCGCGCGCCGTCGGCGATGCGGATCTGCGCCTTCACCAGGTCGATGCCGGTGGCACACTCGGTGACCGTGTGCTCCACCTGGATGCGCGGATTGACCTCGATGAAATAGCAGTGCCCGCTGTCGGCGTCCTGCAGGAACTCGACCGTGCCGGCGTTGCAGTAGTGCGCCGCGCGAGCGATGGCGAGCGCCGCCGTGCACAGCTCGGCGCGTTGCGCGTCGCTGAGGAAGACCGCCGGGGCGCGCTCCACCACCTTCTGGTTGCGCCGCTGCACGCTGCAGTCGCGCTCGAACAGGTGCACGAGGTTGCCGAAGGAGTCGCCCAGGATCTGCACCTCGACGTGCCGCGCGCGGCGCACCAGCTTCTCCAGGTACACCTCGTCGTTGCCGAAGGCGGCGTGCGCCTCGCGCCGCGCGAGCGGCAGTGCTTCGGTGAGCTGCGTTGCGCTCTCCACCACGCGCATGCCGCGCCCGCCGCCCCCCCAGCTCGCCTTGAGCATCGCCGGGTAGCCGAGCGCCTCGGCCAGGCGCAGGCACTGCGCGAGGTCGGCCGGCAGCGCTGCGGTCGCCGGCATCACTGCCACGCCGGCGCGTTCCGCGAGCAGCCGCGCGCTCACCTTGTTGCCGAGCAGCGCCAAGGTCTCGGGGGCGGGGCCGACGAACCTCACGCCCGCGGCCAGGCAGGCGCGGGCGAAGTCGGGGTTCTCGGCGAGAAAGCCGTAACCTGGATGGATCGCGTCGACGTCCGCCTCGTGCGCCACGCGCAGGATGTCGGCGATGTCGAGGTACGCTTCCACCGGTCCCTTGCCGCCACCGACCAGGTAGGACTCGTCGGCCTTGCTCCGGTGTAGCGAGAAGCGGTCTTCCTGCGAGTACACCGCCACGGTGCGCAGCCCGAGCTCGCTCGCCGCGCGCATGACGCGAATGGCGATCTCGCCGCGGTTGGCGACCAGAATGCTGCGGATCCGCTGCGACGTCGCGGCTTTCACTCTAATATCATTCGTCGGTAACGTACGGGAGCTTTCGCAGGCGCAGGTGCGCACTGCGCGGGAAGCAGGATGATCATAACGTAAGGGGATGCGACGCAATCATGCGGCGTGTGAGAGTGTTCGTGCTGCTGGTCGTCATGGCCGCGGCGGTCCTGGCGCAGGCGGCGGTGGCCGACCCGCGGCCGCTCGTGCTCGTGATCCACGGCGGTGCGGGCGTCATCGAGCGAGCCAGGATGACACCCGAGAAGGAGGCCGGCTACCGCTCGGGGCTCAGTGCGGCGCTCGATGCCGGCTACGCGCTGCTGGAGCACGGTGGCAGCAGTGTCGATGCGGTCATCGCGGCGGTACGCACCCTCGAGGACGATCCGCTGTTCAATGCCGGCCGCGGCGCGGTGCTCAATCACGAGGGCGACGCCGAGCTCGACGCCGCCATCATGGACGGCAACGGCCCGCACGCCGGCGCAGTGGCCGGGGTACGCCACGTGAAGAACCCCATCGAGCTGGCGCGGCTGGTGATGGAGAAGAGCCCGCACGTGCTGCTGGTGGCCGATGGCGCCGAGGAGTTCGCGCTCGAGCAGGGCGTGGTGCTGGTGCCGCGCAGCTACTTCCGCACCGCGGCGCGTGAGCGCGAGCTGGAGGAGGCGCGGCGCGTCGAGCAGGCGCGCGCGGCGCAACCACCCGCAACGCGCCACCTCGCGCGGGCCGCGGGCGAGGGCAGCATGGGTACCGTCGGCGCCGTGGCCCTGGATAGCGCCGGCAATCTCGCCGCCGCCACTTCCACCGGCGGCCTCACCAACAAGCTGCACGGCCGGGTGGGCGACTCGCCGCTGATCGGCGCGGGGACTTTCGCCAACAACGAGTCCTGTGCGGTGTCCGGTACCGGCCAGGGCGAGTACTACATCCGCGCCGTGGTGGCGCACGACGTGTGCGCGCTGCTCGAGTACCGCCGCCTGACGCTGGCCGCGGCGGTCGACGAGGTCATACGCAAGCTGCAGCGCAGCGGCGGTCAGGGCGGGATCATTGCGCTCGACCGCGCCGGCCACGTCGCGATGCGATTCAACACTCCCGGCATGTATCGCGGCGTGCGCGACTCGCGCGGGCGGCGCGTGACCGGCATGTACCAGGGCGAGCAGCCTTGAGCCAGGTGAGCCCGGTGTACGCCATCGCCATCCACGGCGGCGCGGGCGCCGTGCCGCGGGCGACTCTTTCGGCGCTGCGCGAGCGCGCGTACCGCGCAGGCCTCGAGGCGGCGCTCGACGGCGGCTACGCGGTACTCGCCCGCGGGGGCAGCGCCCTGGACGCGGTCGCCACGGCGGTGCGCACGCTGGAAGACGACCCCGGCTTCAACGCGGGCCGCGGCGCGGCGCTCACCCGCGACGGTGCCGCCGAGCTCGACGCGGCCATCATGGACGGGCGGCAGATGCGCGCCGGGGCGGTAGCTTCGCTGCGCCACGTGAGAAATCCCATTGAGCTGGCGCGGCGGGTGATGGAGAAGTCGCGCCACGTGCTGCTGGTCGGCCCGGGCGCCGAGGAGTTTGCGCTGGAGGAGCAGTTCGTGCTCGTGCCCAACAGTTATTTCCGCACTGCCGAGCGGCTCGAGCAGCTCGAGGCCGAGCAGCGCGGCCAGCGCGTCTCGGATCTGGTGCCGCCCGCCCCGCAGGGTACGGTGGGCGCGGTGGCGCGCGATACGCACGGCAATCTTGCCGCCGCCACTTCCACCGGCGGCATGACCAACAAGCGACCCGGGCGCGTCGGCGATTCGCCGATCGTCGGCGCCGGCACCTACGCGAAGAACGGCGTGTGCGCGGTCTCGGCCACGGGTCACGGGGAGTACTTCATCCGCGCCGTGGCCGCCTACCACGTGTGCGCGGCGGTCGAGTACCGCGGCCTGACGCTGCCGCAGGCGCTGCACGAGATGCTGCACGTGATCCTCAAGGGCCTGGGCGGCGACGGCGGCCTGATCGCCGTCGACCGCGACGGCGCTGTGGCGATGGACTTCAGCAGCGAGGGCATGTTCCGCGGCGCGCGCGATGCGGCCGGGCGGCGCGAGATCGCAATTTACTAGCGCGGCGCAACGCGCGCAGCTCACTCATCATCATAAGTGGAGAGCTACATGACTCGCCTCGCTGCTTCCCTGCTCGCCGTCCTGGTCGCGCTGCTGCCCGCGGGTGCACGCGCCGCCACGTGGAGCGAGGGCGTGAACTACGTGCGGCTGACACCGGCGCAGCAGACCACGGTGCCGGCCGGCAAGGTCGAGGTCATGGAGGTGTTCTCCTACGGTTGTCCGGCCTGCAACTTCTTTCAGCCGGTGATGGAGAAGCTGCGCCACGCCCTGCCGCCGAACGCGCAGCTGGTGTTTCTGCCCGCGGCCTTCAATCCGGCGGAGGACTGGCCGATGTTCCAGCGGGCCTATTTCGCCGCGCAGTTTCTCGGCGTCGCCGAGCGCACGCAGCAGGCAATGTACGATGCGGTGTGGAAGACCGGCGAGCTGGGCACCACCGTGCCGGGTAGCGGGAAACTGAAGGACCCGCAACCCTCGATCGCGGACGCGGCGCGCTTCTACGCGCGCGTTGCCGGCGTCAGCCCGCAGCAGTTTCTCGCCATGGCCAACTCCTTCGGCGTCGACAGCAAGATGCGCGCCGCCGACGCGCAGATCTTCGCCATGCAGGTGGACTCGACCCCTACCATCATCGTGAACGGCAAGTACCGCGTGAAGCGCGACTCGCTCAGCAGCAACGACCAGCTCATCGAGCTCGTCAAGTTCCTGGTCGCCAAGGAAAGCGGCCCGTAGCGAGCGGCGCGCGCGGCAAGCGCCGCGTCGCTTCAGGCGAGCGCGGCTGCGGTCGAGACGATCTGCGCGAAGCGGCCGTCCAGCACCATCTCGGTGCGCTCCTGGATTTCCGCCGCGGACACCTCGCGGCCCGCGCGCGTGCGCATCGGAAAGGTCAGCGTCGCGTCGGTCACGTAGCGCACGCTGAAGCCGAGGTCCGACGCGTGTCGCGTGGTGGTCTCGCAGCACTGCTCGGTGCGTATGCCGGTGATCAGCAGCTCGCCGACGCCGCGCTGGCGCAGCCAGTCCTCGAGCGTCGTGCCGTCGGCAGTACGGCCGAACATGGCGGAGTGCACCTGCTTGTACACCATCACCGCCGGCTGCAGCGACAGCTCGGGCATCGCCCGCACCAGGCCGGAGGCAGCCGCGAAGGGGTTGGCGGCATCGTCCGGCAGCTCGCGGTGGAACACCTGCACGACGGGCACCGCGCGCGCCTGGCAGCGATCGATGAGCGCCTGCACGTTGGCGAGAAAGCCCGGCAGCCCCTGCGCGCTGAAGTAGGGGCGGTGGCGAAAGGATTCCTGTACGTCGATGACAAGCAGCGCCTGCTTCATGGTGCGCGAGACTCCTGCACTGCAGATGGGAACGACTATGTTGCGGCAGATGCCCACCGCACACCATGGTGGTAAAGGTCGTGTATCGCGCGAAAACGGCCGGCCTGGATCGGGCAGCTGAGCGTGAGGGCTACGATCGGGGCGCGCGCCAGACGGGGCGCTCCGGCGGTGCCATGCGCGCCTCGCCGGCGAGCAGCGTCAGACCACGCAGCCGGATGCGCTCGAGCGCCGGTGAGTCGCCTGCGGCCGCCGCCCGCAGCAGCTCGCGCCACACCACCACGCGTGCCGGCCAGCGCGGCTTCAGCCAGTCGGCGTGGCCAGCGGCGAGCCTGTGGATCTGCCGCAGCGTGCAGCGGCCGATCACCAGCACGCTCCCCGGCGGCATGCCGAGCAGCAGCCGCGCGGCCGCCGTCTGCGAGCGGGCGAGGTGCCAGGCGTAGGTGAACACCAGCTGCGCAAGCTCGGCGGCCGCCGGCACGGTGAAGAAGGCGGCGTAGCCGCCGGCGGTATCGCCCACCCGCGGCGCGGCCGCCGCCCGCCAGCGCGCGGTGTCGGCAAAGCCGGCGTCCAGCAGCAGATACGGGCACGCCGCCGCGCGGCGCCGCGCGGGCGCATCGAGCTCGCACCATAGCTCCCCCACCTGGCGCAGCAGTGCGCTGCCCGTGGCGCCGTGCGCCGCGGCCTGCTCCGCGATCAGCCCGAGGCACAGCTCGTTGAGCTCGACGAGCGACTCGAGCGTCCCGGCGCGCAGCCAGCCCGTCGTCGGCCCGTCACCGCGGCCCTCGCTCTCGCACTGCAACAGCATGGCGCCGTCCTCCCCGCCGGTTGGCGCATGACTATCGTAGCCGAGCGCGCGCTGGAAGCCATCCATGAATTTGGTGATTTTTAACCAAATTCTCCGGTTGTGTTTTGGTGATTTTTTACCAAAATGGCGCAAGCCCCCCGAGGAAGCCGCCCATGCGCATCTCCGACGATCGTTACAGCCGCGAGCGCGAGCGCATGGAGCTGGCGCTGCGCTTTCTGCATCACGAGGCGCGCACACAGACGATCCGCGCCTGGACCGGACTGTCGGACGACCGCATCCGCAAGCTGTACCGCTCCTACCTGAGCCAGGCGCAACGTTACCTGCCGCGCCACCGCGGCAAATCGCCGCACCAGATCGCCTACTTCACCCGCTCGCTGCGGCTGCAGGAGGAGACGGCCGTGCTCGCCAGCGTGCTGTCGCTGCTCGGCGTAGTGCCGGCCGCGACGCCCGGGGCGCCACCGGCCGCGGCGGCGGCAGACGCCGCGCTCCCGGGTCTGACGCGCGGCGAGCTGCTATGCCAGGCGTTCGAGGTGTTCCGGCTGCTGCTGCCGGCCGCGCAGATCTCCTTCGAGCATGCCGTGTTCCTCACCACCGCGCTCGCGCGTGGCGATCAGCTGCGTCTCGGCCCGTGCAGCGACTGCGGCGGACTCATGGTGACCGAGCGCTTTCCCGTGCGCGCCGCGCGCTGCCATCATTGTGCCGGGGCCGCGCCGTCGCGCTGCTGAACCACCCCGAAAAATCGCGCCCACCGCGACCGATGAGCGCGGTGCGCCTGGCAAGATGCGCAATTTCCCGGGGGCCCCAGTAGAATCCGGCGCCCGCACCCACGCGGGCAGCGGACAGGCGTGGATGGATCACGAGCGGCCTAACTTCTTCTCCGGGCCTTACATCGAGCGGCGCGCCGAGGAGCGCGAGGATCCCGACTGGATCGGCGCGGCACGCGCCGATCCCGCTACCCGCTACCTCATCAGCCAGGGCACGCGGCAGCTGCTGCGCGGTCAGCCCGAGCCGCACGTCGCCTTCCTCGGCAACGACGCGCCGCTGGTATGCGTGGCAGCCCCCGCGCAGCTGCTACTGCTTGGCTGGTACGAGGGCGCACGCTGCGTGCTGGTCGACCTGCCGGCGGACGCCCCGCCGCCCGCCGTGCCGGAGGGCACGCGGCTCGAGGAGCTGCGGCCGCTCACCCCCGTGCTGGGCGCCGTCGAGGCGGGGCTGCTCGCCTACGCGCGCGCACTCGCCATCTGGCGCATCCGCGCGCGCCACTGCGGCGCGTGCGGCGCTGCGACGCGCCCCACCCACGCCGGGCACTGCATGAGCTGCACCAACCCGGCGTGCGGGCAGGAATTCTTTCCGCGCCTCGATCCGGCCATCATCGTGCTGGTAAGCGACGGCGAGCGCGCGCTGCTCGGGCGCCAGCCCGGCTGGCCGCCGCGGCGCTACTCCACCATCGCCGGCTTCGTCGAACCGGGCGAGAGCCTTGAGGATGCCGTGACGCGCGAGGTCGCGGAGGAGACCGGCGTCAGCGTGAGCGCGGTGCGCTACCACTCCTCTCAGCCCTGGCCGTTCCCCTCCTCGGTGATGCTCGGCTTTCGCGCACGCGCCGCCGCCGGCAGCCCGGTGCACGTCGGCGGGGAGCTCGAGGACGCGCGCTGGTTTACGCGCGAGCAGCTGCGCTCGGGCGAGGCGCTCGCGCCACCGACGCAGTCGATCTCCTGGCGCCTCATCGAAAGCTGGCTGAAAGGCGCCGGTTAGCCGCATGTGCCTGCTGGTGCTCGCCTGGCAGACCCATGCGCGCTACCGCCTGGTGGTGGCCGCCAACCGCGACGAATACCACGACCGACCGGCGGCGCCGCTGGCGCCGTGGCCGCCGCCGGGCGAGATCATCGCCGGGCGCGACCTGCGTGCCGGGGGCACCTGGCTCGGCCTGGATCGTGCGCGCCGCTTCGGCGTGGTCACCAACTTCCGCGAGCTGCAGCGACCGAAGCCCCACGCGCCCTCGCGCGGCGAGCTGATTCCGCGCTACCTCGGGGCGCACGGCGGCGGCGCCGGCAGCGCGGCGGATTTCTTCGCCACGCTGGCCGCCGATGCCGGGCATTATTCCGGTTTCAACCTGTTGCTCGCGGATAGGAGCTCGATGTGGTACGGATCCAACCGCGCCGCGAGCTTCGCGCACGAGCTGCCGCCGGGCGTGTACGGCCTGTCGAACGAGCTGCTCGACACGCCGTGGCCGAAGCTGCAGCGGGTGCGGGCCGGCTTCGAGGCCTGGCTGCGCGCCTCCCCGCCGCAGCCGTCCGCGGCGCTGTTCGCGCTGCTCGCCGACCGCACCCCGGCGGCGGATCACCTGACCTCGCACGACACGGGCGGACTGCCGCCGGAGTGGGCGCGCGCGCTGTCGGCGCCCTTCGTGCATCATCCCGTCTACGGCACGCGCTGCTCGACCGTGGTGCTGCTGCAGCACAGCGGCGCGCTGTACATCGCCGAGCGGCGCTTCGATGCCGGCGGCGAGCCGTGCGGCGAGACCGAATTCACGCTGAACGCGGGCGCCTGGACGTGACGCGCCGCGGAACCTCCGCGGCACGCGGCCACTCTCATTGCAGGGGGCGCAGGCGGCTGCGGCCTTAAGGCTCTAGAATTCAAAAGAGATGGCGCAGCGCAAACTCCTGCCGCGGGCTCGTCGACGGCACTGGCGGGCTCCCTGGCTGGCGGTGTGCCTGCTCGCCGCGCTGCCCGCCGTCCCGCCGGCGCAGGCCGCCGGTGTCAACGTGGAGGTGCGCGGCGTCGATGAGCAGCTGCGCACCAACGTGCTCGCTTACCTGAGCTTCGCGCGCTACCGCAAGGGCGGCACCGAGCTGAACGCCGATATCGTGGAGCGGCTGCACAACCGCGTCGAGCGTGAGGTGCAGGAAGCGCTGCGCCCGTACGGCTACTACGAGCCAAAGGTGGATTCGGCCGTCACCGAGCAGGGCCACGGCGACTGGCGCGTGGTCATCGACATCACTCCCGGCGAGCCGGTGCGGGTGCGCAAGATCGAGGTGCGCGTCAGCGGACCCGGGGAGAACGATGCGCTGTTCACACGCATCCTCAACCGCCTGCCGCTGCACCCCGGCGATCGCCTGAACCACGCGTTTTACGAGGCCATCAAGAGCGACCTGCAACGCACCGCCGCCACCTACGGCTTTCTCGATGCCAAACTGACCCGCAACGAGCTGCTGGTCGATCCGGCCAACCACACCGCCGACATCGCGCTCGAGATGGAGACGGGCGAGCGCTACCGCTTCGGCGCCACCAGCATCGAGCAGCACGTGGTCCGCGACAGCCTGGTGCGCCGTTACCTGCGCTACCACCAGGGCGATTACTACGACCTGACCCAGGTGCTGCGCACGCAGTTCGCGCTCGATGACTCGCAGTACTTCGCCAACCTCGAGGTGCAGCCGCAGGAGCCGGACCGCCAGGCGCGCATCGTGCCGGTGAAGATCCACGCCGATGCCAGCCGCCGTCATCGCTACTCGTTCGGCGCCGGCTACGCCACCGACACCGGCGTACGCGGCACACTCGGCTTCGAAGACCGGCACCTCAATACCCTCGGGCACAGCTTCAGCGTGGAAGTGCAGGCGGCGCAGGTGACGAAATACTACGTGCAGAGCCACTACCGCATCCCGGTCGGCGACCCGGCGCTCGAGAACATCTCACTGAACGCCGCCATCGAGCAGCAGACTCTCGCCGACGTCACCGCCATCACGCAGTCCACCGGACCGAGCTTCACCGCGGTGCGCGGCCCGTGGCAGTGGGTGACGCAGGCGAATGCGGTGCGCACCACCACCGACGACGTCAACGGCTCGGTGACCGAGCGGCTGTTAGTGCCGGAGATCGACCTGGCCTCAGTGCCGCTGGGCTTCCTCGGCGAGCCGCAGTTCGTGCGCCCGTTCTTCGCCGAGCTCAAGGGCTCGGACTCCGCGCTCGGCTCGGATGCTAACTTCATCCAGCTGCACATGCAGGCCGAGCGCGTGTTCCACATGGGCTCGAAGTGGCACCTACTGTTGCGCGACGAAGTGGGCGCGACACTGGTGAAGAACTTCGCCGATCTGCCGGCCTACTACCGCTTCTTCGCCGGCGGCGACAACAGCGTGCGCGGCTTCGCCTACAACGAGCTGTCGCCGCTCGAGGCGGTGTGCACGCAGAACGCGGCCGGGCAGTTCCTGAAGAATGCCAACGGCACCTGCCAGGCCATCGCCGGCTACATCAAGACGGGCGGCAAGGACGTGTTCACCGGCACGGTGGAGGTGATCCGCGACCTGCCGCGCAACCTCGGCATCGCCACCTTCGTCGACTACGGCAACGCCGTCAACAGCTTCCACAAGCCTTGCGTGGCCGGGCCGGAGGGGCAGGCGGAGATCTGCAACCCCTTCATCCAGTACTCGGTGGGCGTGGGCCTGCGCGTCCGCCTGCCGGTCATGACGCTCGGCATCGACATCGCCCAGCCGCTGTCGACGAATGCCGGCCCGCGCCTGCACATCAACTTCTCGCCGAAGCTATAGCCGCGACAGCCATGCGCCGCGCCCTGCTCATCCTCGCCTGCCTGTTCGTGATCACGACGCTGGTCGCACCGGCAGTGCTGCTGTGGTCGGCGCTGTTCACCACCACCGGGCTGCAGTTCGTGGTGCGCCACCTGCCGCAGCAGCTCGGTTCGGTGCGGCTCGTGATCAGCGGCGTGAGCGGCACGGTCGCTCGCGGGCTGCAGGTCGAGCGCGTGGAGATCGACCATCGCCTGGTGCACCTCACCTTCGAGGGGATCGAGGGACGCGTGGCGCTGCGGCCGCTGTTGCTGCAGAGCATCCACGTCAGCCGCGGCTCGGTGCGCAGCGCGCTGATCGAGGTGAAGCGCCGCACCACGCCCTCGACGCCCGGCCCGCCGACCTTCCTGCCGCGCTGGCTGACCATCACCGTGGACAGCGGCCACGTCGGCAGCGCCACGCTCAGCGTGTACAACGGCTTCCGCCTCGCGGTGACGGACCTGCAGGCCGCGGCCGTCATCCGCCATGCCTACATCCGCTTCTTCCAGGCCGACGGGCAGCTCGAGGGCGCGCACGTCAGCGCCATCGGCGAGCTGCGCGCGCAGGATCCGCTCGGCATCCAGGCCGACGGCCACCTCGACTGGAGTCCGGCGGGGCAACCGCAGTGGACCATCGACGGTGGCGCGCACGGTAACCTCGATGCGCTCATCGTCAGCGGGCATACGCTGAGCCCGTTCCGCGCCGCCGTCGGCGGCAGGGCGCTCGACCTTACCGGCCACTGGCACTGGATCGCGGACGTCGCGGTGCAGGACTTCGACCTCCTGGCCTTCGGTATCGGCAGTCCGCTGGGGCACATCAGCGGCACGCTGAGCGGGGCGGGTGATGAGCACGGCTTCGAGGCGCACGGGCCGCTGAACCCCGCGGGTCTCGCCGCCGGGACATTCGACGCGCAGTTCGCCGGCAGCTACGCCACGCACGTGCTCACCGCGCGCCACATGCAGGTGCGTCACCGCGCCTCCGGGGCGCGCGCCAGCGGCTCGGGCACGATCGCCATCGTCGACCACGGGCCGCGGCTCGACCTGAGCGGCAGCTGGAATGATTTCCGCTGGCCGCTCACCGGGCGCGACGTCGCGGTGAGAAGCACGGCGGGTTCCTTCACACTTGCCGGCGTGCTGCCCTACGCGGTGCACCTGCGCGGCAGCGGGCAGGCGGCGCAGCTGCCGGTGATGCCCGTCGAGCTCAGCGGCACACTGGACAAGAACAGCTTCAGCTTCGATCCGGCCGAGGTCGACCTGTACGGCGGGCACGCCAGCGTCACTGGCCACGTGGTCTGGTCCCCGCTCGAGACCTGGGCGCTCGCCGGCCGCGTCACCGGCATCAACCCGGGCGCGCTGCGCGAGGATTTGCCGGGCAGCATCGGCTTCGCTTTCGCGGCTGACGGCCGCGGCTTTTCGCCCCGGGGCGAGCTGAGCGTCGGCTTCAGCAACCTCAGCGGCAAGCTGCGCGGGGTGGCCGCGAGCGGCTCGGGCGCCGTGACGCACTCGGGCGCGACCTGGGGATTCAGCAACGTGCGCGTGGGGCTCGGCACGGCGAGCCTCGCGCTCGACGGACGGGTGAACGATCAGGTGGACCTGCGCTTCGCCGTGGCCACGCACGACCTGAGCCTGCTCGCGCCCGGCGCGCGCGGTGAGCTGAAGACCTCCGGTTCGCTGCACGGCACGCTCGCGGACCCGGTGGTCGTGGCGGTCGCTCATGGCAGCGGCTTCGAGTACCAGGGGGTGAAGGTCGGCGCGCTCGATGCGGACATCAACTTCAATCCCGGCTCCGCCGCGCAGGAGTCGAAGGTCGATGCGCGGGTGCGCCAGCTGAGCTATGGCGGGCGCACCCTGGACAGCCTCGCGCTGACCTTGAGCGGCCCGCCCGCCGCTTACCAGCTGCACGCTGCGGCGAGCACGACCGGGCTCACGGTGAGCGCCCAGGCGAGCGGCGCGTACCAGCACGGCCTCTTCAACGGCCGCCTGGATGCACTCAACATCGCCGGCGGCGGGCAACTGCACCTCACGCTCGAGCGCCCCGTCGACCTGACACTCGCCGCCGCGCACGCGCGCGTCGAGTGGCTGTGCCTGGTCGGCGCGCCGGGCAGCATCTGCGCCGACGGGGACTGGTCGCCTGCGGCCTGGTCTGGCACCCTAATGGCCAACCAGATGCCGCTCAACACGCTCACCGCCGGCATGACTCCCGCGGTGGAATATCTCGGCACCATCACGGCGCTGGCGCGCTTCTCGGGGAATGCGAACACGGTCGTGCAGGGGACGCTGCGCGCGCAGCTCACCGATGCCGAGATCGACCGCAAGGTTGCCAGTCACAAGGTCGAGCACACCCGCATCGGCTCGGGCACGATTACCGCGGTCGCCACCCCTGTGCTGGTCAGCGCCCAGGCCGACGTCGGCGACACCGGCGTCGGCACCATCCACGGGCAACTGCACATCCAGCGCACAGCCGCGGCGTGGCAGGACATGCCGCTCAGTGCCGAGCTGCATGCGCATGCCGCGGAGCTCGGCCTCATCTCGCTGTACGCGCCGGACATTGACCGCGCCGCGGGCGGACTCGACGCCGACCTGAGCGCCACCGGCACTCTCGGCGCGCCGACGGTGAGCGGCGTGGTGAAGGTGACCGACGGCGAAATCGACGTCTACCAGGTGAACCTGAGCCTGCGCGAGATCGCTCTGCAGGCGCGGCTCGGCGACAGCGGCATCGACTTCAGCGGCAGCGCGCGTGCCGGCACCGGCTCGGTATCGGCCAGTGGGCATCTCGAGTGGCGCCGGCTGCTGCCGTACGGCAAGTTCCACCTGCAGGGCACCAACCTGCGCGTCGCCGACGTGCCGGAAGCGCAGATCGATGCCTCGCCGGACCTCGACTTCGCCGTCGACGGCCGCAGGATCGAGGTGAGCGGCAAGGTGACGGTGCCGTACGCGAAGATCCAGCCCAAGGACATCACCAACGCGGTGCGCGCATCGCCGGACGAGGTGATCGTCGGCGCCGAGCCGGAGAATGCCGCCGAGCGCTTCGAGGTCGTGAGCACCATCACGCTGGTGCTGGGCGATCACGTGAACCTCGACGCCATGGGGCTCACCGCGCGCCTCACCGGCAACGTCACCATCCGCAGCGGCTACGACGCCATCACCCGCGGCACCGGCGAGCTGTCGGTGGCCGAGGGCAGCTACACCGCCTATGCCCGCAGGCTCGACATCCAGCGCGGGCGGCTGATCTTCACTGGCGGTGCGATCGACGACCCGGGCATCGACGTGCGCGCCCAGAAGCAGTTCCCCGACGTGACCGCCGGCGTCAACGTGCGCGGCACGCTGCTGCAGCCGCACATGTCGTTCTTCTCCGACCCGCCGCTGCCGCAGTCGCAGATCGTGTCGCTGATCCTCGCCGGCGGCTCACTGCAATCGGCGCAGAACAGCGGCAACGCCGCCCTCGGCCAGGGGGCGGCGCTGCTCGCCGCGCAGCTCGGTCCGCACGTCGGGCTGCCCGACGTGAGCCTCGAGACCGACCCGATCGCCAATGAGACCTCGCTGGTGCTCGGCCGCTACCTGTCGCCGCGCCTGTACGTGAGCTACGGCGTGAGCCTCACCGAGCAGCTGAACGTCTTCAAGATGCGCTACACGCTCGGCGATCACTGGACCATCCGCAGCGAGATGGGCACGGCGCGCGGCGCCGACCTGGTGTACTCGATCGACAAGTAGCGTCGCGGCGTGCGAGCGGGCAGCGGCGCGCCGAAGCGCAGCCACAGGCGTCCGGGCGCTTGACTGCTCGTGCATTAAAATGCACACTATGCGCATGTTTATGCGGATAGCAGTACCAGCGTGCTGAACGACACGCAGCAGCTCGAGCGGCGCGAAGCGATCGTGCGCATCCTGCGCGAGGGCCTGGTGGGCAAGCAGCAAGACCTGGTGCGGCTGCTGAAGCGTGCCGGCCACGAGGCGACGCAGTCCTCGATCAGCCGCGACCTGCGCGACCTCGGCGTGCTCAAGGCCAGCGGGCGCTACGTGCTGCCGCCGGACGAGGTGACGCGCGCCAACGGCGACTTCGGCACGCTCACGCAGTTCGTGCGGGCGCTGCGGCGCGCCGGGCCCGCCATCACCGTGCTGCGCACCACCATCGGCGCCGCGCAGAGCGTCGCGGTCGCCATCGACAAGGCCGAGTGGCCGGAAGTCGCCGGCACGATCTCCGGCGACGACACCATCTTCATCGCCACCGCCAACCAGCGTGCGCAGGATGCGCTGGTGGCGCGCCTCGGCGCGCTGTTCGGCCTCTAGGATCATGGCCGCGAGCGCGACCCCCGCGGGCACGCCGATCGTGCTCGCCTACTCCGGCGGCCTCGACACGTCGTTCCTCGTGCCGTGGATCCGCGCGCAGCAGGGGCGCCCGGTGATCACCGTCACGGTGGACACCGGCGGCATCGATCCGTCCGCCGCCGCGACGCTCGCCGAGCGCTCGCGCGCGCTCGGCGCACTGGCGCACCACCAGGTGGACGCACGCGACGCCTACTTCGAGCAGGTGCTGCGCTTTCTCATCATGGGCAACGTGCGCCGCGGCCAGCTCTACCCGCTGTGCGTCGGCGCCGAGCGCGTCATGCAGGCGCAGACCATCGCGCGCCTGGCGCGCGAGCTCGGCTGCGACACGGTGGCGCACGGCTGCACCGCGGCCGGCAACGACCAGGTGCGCTTCGAGGTAGCGCTGCGCACCCTCGCCCCCGACCTCAAGGTGCTGGCGCCGGTGCGCGACCGCGCCTTCAAGCGCGAGGAGGAGCTCGCCTACCTGCGCGAGCGCGCCCTGCCGCTGCCGCCCAGCGGCGCGCAGTATTCGATCAATCGCGGACTGTGGGGCGTCACCATCGGCGGCCGCGAGACACTCACCTCCGCGGGCAGCATTCCCGAGGAGGCCTGGCTGCTGACGCGCGGCGCCTTTGCCGAGCCGCGCAAGCCGCAGCGACACCTGCTCGCCTTCCAGCAGGGCCGGCCGGTGGCGCTCGACGGCGCCGCGGCTTCCGCGGTGACGATCATCGAATCCCTCGAGTCGCTCGCCGCGCCCTTCGGCATCGGCCGCGGCATCCACCTGGGCGACACCATCATCGGCACCAAGGGGCGGGTCGCCTTCGAGGCGCCGGCGGCCGAGGTGCTGCTCAGTGCGCATCGCGAGCTCGAGAAGCTGGTCCTCACCGCTCGCCAGCAGCGCATCAAGGACCTGGTCGCGCAGCCCTACGGCGACCTGGTGCACGAGGGCCAGCTGCTCGATCCGGTGTGCCGCGACATCGAGGCACTGCTCGTCTCCTCGCAGCGGCGCGTCACCGGCACGGTGCACCTGCTGCTGCAGACCGGCAGTGTGTTCGTCGCGGGCGTCGAGTCGCCGTTCTCGCTCATGGCGGCCTCGCGCGGCGTGTACGGCGAGGCGGCCGGGGAGTGGTCGCCGGCGGATGCGCTCGGGTTCTCGCGCCTGGTCGCGCTGCCGGGGTTGTTCCACGCGCGCGCCGGCGAGCGCGCCGCGGCCGCCGGCACGCCGGAGCCGCAGTGATGGTGAGCAACATGCGCAGCGTGGTGGTCGACAAGCTCGCCTCCGTGACGCAGGCGTGCAATCTCTCGCACGAGGTGCGCATCGCCGCCGACATTCCCGCACAGGAAGGCGTGGTGGTGGTGGTCGAGGTGCTCGACAACAAGTCGACCTACAACACCCTGGAGCTGACCAGCGGCCGCATGGCGAAGCTCGGCAAGGGCGACGTGGTCGCCGGCGCCCTCGGCCATCGCCACGCGCTGTTCGGTTACTCCGGGCACGTGCCCGAGGCGCTGCAGCCCGGGGATATCATCCAGATGCTCAACATCGGCGGCGTGCTCGGCGTGTGCGACTCCGTCAACCCGGACAAGGGCAAGCCGTTCGACTGCCGCGTGCTCGGCGTGGCGCTCAACTTCCCCTATCTCGGCGAGCGCATCGGCGTGCCGGCGCGCGTCGGCCACAAGCCGCTCGACGCCAACGCCGCGCTGGATACCCGCGGGGTGCCGGTGGTGGCGCTCGCCGGCACCTGCATGGAAGCCGGCAAGACGGCGGCGGCCTGCGCGGTGATCGCCCGCATGCGCCACCGCGGCCTGACGGTGGACGCCTTCAAGGCCACCGGCGTTTCGCTGCGCCGTGACATCCTCGCCATGGAGGACGCCGGCGCGCGCCGCAGCGCGATCTTCACCGATCTCGGCGTGGTCACCACCACGCGCGCGAACGGCCCGGCGCTCACGCGCACCATGCTGAGCGAGCTGGCCGCCGGCAAACCGGACGTGGTGGTGTTCGAGCTCGGCGACGGCATCCTCGGCACCTACGGCGTCGATGCCATCCTCGAGTGCCCGGACATCCGCGCGGCGCTCAGCGCGGTGGTGCTGTCGGCCAATGATCCGGTGGCCGCCTGGGGCGGAGTGAGGCTGCTGCGCGAGCGCTTCCACATCGAGCCGTGCGTCGTGACCGGACCTGCGACCGACAACCAGGTGGGCGTGGAGATCATCAGGACGCAGATGGGCGTCGCGGCCTGCAACGCGCTCAGCCATGGTGCAGCGCTCGGGGATTGCGTGCTCGAAGCGCTCGGCATCGTCGCCCGGCCGGCGGCCGCGCCGGCGCAGGCGGCCGGATGAGCGCGGCCATCCCCGCGGTCGTGCTCGGCGGCAGCGGCTACGTCGCCGGCGAGCTGCTGCGGCTGCTCGCGGGGCATCCGCAGTTCACGCTCGCGGCGGTGATGTCCGACAGCCAGCCGGGCGAGCCGCTCGCCGCCGCCTTTCCGCACCTGGCGAGCGCCTATCCCAAAGAGCGCTTCAGCTCCGAGGCAGAGGTGCGCAAGCTGCTGTGCGAAGCGCCCAGCGCGGCAGTGTTCTCGGCCGCCCCGCACGGCGTCGCCGCCGCGCTCGTCGACCGGCTGCTCACCGCCGCGGAGGCCGCGGGCTGCGCGCCGCGTGTGGTGGACATCTCGGCGGACTTCCGTTACGCGAGCCCGCAAGGCTATGCGGCGGTCTACCTGCACCCGCACGCCGCGCCAGCGCGCCTGGCACAATTCACCTGCGCACTGCCCGAGCACCTGCCGCAGCTCAGCACGCCGCACGTCGCCCACCCGGGTTGCTTTGCCACCGCGATCCTGCTGGCGAGCGTGCCGCTGCTCGCCAAAGGCCTCGTCACGCCCACGCTGTTCGTCAGCGGCATCACCGGCAGCACCGGCTCGGGGCGCAAGCCCGTCGAGGGCACGCACCATCCGCTGCGCCACGCCGACGTCTACAGCTACGGTGCGCTGGCGCACCGCCACGTGCCCGAGGTCGCCGCCTGCGCGCTGGCGGCGTCGGGAGTCGAGGCGCAGTTCGCGTTCGTGCCGCTCTCCGGCCCGTTCTCCCGCGGCATCCACGTGACGCTGCAGGCGCCGCTGCAGCGCGCGCTCGACACCGAGGAGCTGCTGGCAGCGTTGCGGGCTTTCTATGCCGACGCGCCGTTCGTGCGCGTCGCGAGCGAGATGCCGCGCGTCAAGGACGTCGTGGCCAGCAACTACGCGCACCTGTCGGCGGTGGTGCGCGGGCGCACGCTCGCGGTGCTGTGCGCCATCGACAATCTCACCAAGGGCGCGGCTGGCGGCGCGGTGCAGTGGATGAACCGCATGTTCGGCCTGCCGGAGAGCTGCGGCCTCAGCGCGCCCGCTCCCGGGTGGACCTGAAGGGACGGGCGATGGCGAAGAAGAAACCGGCGGCCACGATCTCGGACACCGGCCTGCGGGCGGCGGTGCGCGCCCACGATTTCCTGGCGCCGGTGTTTGCGCAGTATCCGCTCGAGGTCGCCTCGGCGCAGGGTGTCTGGCTCACCAGCAGCCGCGGCGAGCGGGTGCTCGATCTGTACGGCGGACATGCGGTCGCGGCCTTAGGCTACAACCATCCCGCCTGGACCGCGGCGCTCGCCCGCCAGGCGGAAGGCTGTCAGTTCCAGAGCAACGCGGTGGCGATGCGCGTGCGCGCCAGCGCGGCGCGGCGCCTGGTGCGCTTCTCGAAGCTCCCCTTCGCGAGCGTGTTCTTCGTCAACAGCGGCGCCGAGGCGAACGAGAACGCGCTCAGGCTCGCGCTGCGCATGACAGGCCGGGCGCACGTCGCGGCCATCGAGGGCGGCTTTCACGGGCGCACCGCCGCAGCGGGCGCCGTGACCTGGGGCGCGCAGGCCAAATGGTACGGCTTTCCCCGCACGCCCTTCGACGTGAGCTTCATCCCGCGGGGTGACAGCGGCGCCATCGCCGCGCAGGTCACCCGCGACACCGCGGCCGTGATCGTCGAGCCGGTGCAGGGACTGGCCGGCGCGGTCGATCTCGGTGCGCCGTTCCTCACCGCGTTGCGGGTGCGCTGTGACGAGGTGGGCGCGCTGTTGATATTCGACGAGGTGCAGTGCGGCGTCGGCCGCACCGGGGAGCCCTTCGCCGCCAACTTCTACGAAGTGCGCCCGGACATGCTCACCACCGCCAAGGCGCTCGGCAACGGCTTCCCCTGCGCCGCGCTGCTGCTGTCGCCGCTGGTCGCCGCCTCGCTCAAGCCCGAATCCCTCGGCACCACCTTCGGCGGCGGCCCCATGGCGTGCGCGGCGATCAGCGCGGTGCTCGCGGCCATCCGCGAGGAGCGGCTCCTCGAGCGCGTGCGGCGTATGGGCGCGTATATCCGCCGCACCTGCGTCCTGGGTCCGGTCACCGGCTACCAGGGTGCGGGCCTGCTGGTGGGGTTGCGCACCACGCGACCGGCGAGAGAAATCCAGGCCGAGCTGCTCGAGTGCTGCATCCTCACCGGCACTTCCAGCGACCCGCACATCCTGCGGCTGCTGCCGCCGTTCATCCTCGAGGAGCAGCACGTCGACATGCTGCACGATGCGCTGCGGGACCTGCCGCCGTGAAGCGCTTCCTCGACCTCGCCGACTTCTCCCGCGAGGAGGTGCTGTCGCTGCTCGAGCTGGCGCGGCGGCTGGAGAAACAGCCCGAGCCGCACGCGCTCAGCGGCAAGATCCTCGGCCTGCTGTTCTTCAACCCCTCGCTGCGCACGCTCGCCTCGTGCCAGGCCGCCATGGCGCGCCTCGGCGGCAGCTCGTTCGTCATCAATCCCGGCCAGGGCAGCTGGCAGCTCGAGACGCGCAGCGGCGTGGTCATGGATGGCGGCGCCGCCGAGCATGTGCGTGAGGCCATCCCGGTGCTCGCCTCCTATTGCGACGCGCTCGGCATCCGCGCCTTCGCCGAAGGACGCGATCTGACCGCCGATCTCGCCGAGAGTAACTTCGCCGCCATGGCCGCCCTCACCGACAAGCCGCTGGTGAACCTCGAGTCGGCGGTCAACCATCCCTGCCAGGCGCTCGCCGACTGGAAGACGCTCGACGACCTGGCGGTGCCGCGCGGCGCGCGCTTCGTGCTCAGCTGGGCCTGGCATCCGCGCGCGCTGCCGCTGGCGGTGCCGGCGGCGGCGCTGCACATGGCGGCACTGCGCGGCATGGAGGTGATCGTGCTGCGCCCGGAAGGCTTCGCGCTGCCGCCAGCCATCATGGAGCGCGCGCGGCGCGCGGCGGCGGCGAGTGGCGGCTCGGTACGCGAGAGCAGCGAGCGCGCCGAAGCGCTCGCCGGTGCGGAGGTGCTGTACGTGAAGGAATGGGGCGCCACCGAGTGTTACGGTGATGCGGCCGCCGACCGCGTGCGGCGCGGCGCGCTTACCGACTGGTGCGTGCGCAACGACTGGTTCGCGAGCGCCCCCGCCTGCCGCGTCATGCACTGCCTGCCGGTGCGCCGCAACAGCGCCATCGCCGACGAGGTGCTCGACAGCGCGCGCAGCATCGTGCAGCGCGAGGCCTACAGCCGCCTGCCGGCGCAGATGGCCGTGCTCCACCAATTGCTCAGATCCTGACGGCCCAGGAGGGGCGCAACTCACATGATCATGCACCGCGGCGACCACACCCTCGCCATCCGCGCGCTGAAGAGCGCGGCGCCCTACATCCGCATGTACAAGGGCAAGACGTTCGTGGTGAAGGCCGGCGGCGGGGTGTTCGCGGACGTGGAGGCGACGCGGGTGCTGGTGGAGCAGATCGCGATCCTGCACTACTTCGGCGTGCGCGTGGTGCTGGTGCACGGCGGCGGTCCGCAGCTCACGGAAGTTGCGGCGGCGCTCGGCGTGCCGACCCGGCTGGTGCAGGGACGGCGCATCACCGATGAGAAGTCCATCGAGGTCACCGCCATGGTGCTCAACGGGCTGATCAACACGCGCGTGCTGGCCATCTGCCGCGACCTCGACATCGAGGCGGTCGGCATCAGCGGCGTCGACGCGGGACTGGTGCGTGCGCACAGGCGCGCGCCGGTGGCGGTGGGCGCCGGCGGCGAGCTGGTCGACTTCGGCTTCGTCGGCGATATCGACTCGATCGACCCCGGCGTGATCAAGAAGCTGCTCGACAACGGCCTGATGCCAGTGGTGAGCCCGCTGTCGGCGGACGCGGCGGGCACGCTGCTGAACATCAACGCCGACACCGTGGCGGCGGCGCTCGGCGCCGCGCTCGGCGCGGAGAAGCTCATCCTGTGCACCGGCGCCCCGGGCATCCTCGGCAGCGTCGACGACCCCGGCTCGCTCATCTCCTATACGGACCTGCAGGGACTGGCGCGCCTGCGCGCGGACGGGCGCATCGCCGACGGCATGCTGCCGAAGGTGCAGGCCATCGAGGATGCGATCCGCGGCGGCGTGCGCCGCGTGCACGTGGTCTCCTACCGCTCCCCGGAAGGCATCCTCGGCGAGGTGTTCACCAACGAGGGCACCGGCACGCTGATCGTCGCGGACGTGAATGCGCTGTCGCCCGCAGAGCAGAGCACGCCGTGAGCCGCCTGTGGGACAAGGGCGCGCCGCTCGATGAGCGGGTGCTGCGCTACAGCGCCGGCGAAGACCACGCGCTCGATGAGCGGCTGGTGCCGTACGACGTGCGCGCCTCGCTTGCGCATGCCGCGATGCTGCACGCGCAGGGGCTGCTGGCGGCGGACGATCTCGCCGCCATCCGCGCGGCCTTGAGCGTGCTCGCCGCCGAGCACGCGCGCGGCGCCTGGCACGTCGAGCTCGCGGACGAGGACTGTCACACCGCGCTCGAGCGGCACCTCACGGCACGCATCGGCGCGGCCGGTGCGCGCATTCACCTCGGCCGCTCGCGCAACGACCAGGTGCTGGCCGCGATCCGGCTGTACCTGAAGGATGCGATCGGCGAGCTGCGCGACGCGGCGCTCACCGCGGCCGAGGCGCTCGAGCAGCTGGCGGGGCGCGAGGCGCACACCGCGCTGCCCGGCTACACGCACATGCAGCAGGCCATGCCGAGCTCGGTGGCGCTGTGGGCCGGCGGGTTCGCGGCGGAGATCCGCGACGACGCCGCGGGACTTACGGCGGTGCTGCGGCGCGTCGACCAGAGCCCGCTCGGCTCGGCGGCCGGCTACGGTACCCCCGGGGTGCCGATCGACCGCGAGGCTACCGCCGCGAGCCTCGGCTTCGCGCGCGTGCAGCACCCGGTGACGGCGGTGCAGCTGTCGCGCGGCAAGGCCGAGGCGCAGCTGCTGTTCGAGATCACGCTGTTGCTGCAGGACCTGTCACGCCTCGCCGCCGACGTGCTGCTGTTCGCGACCCAGGAATTCTCGTTCGTGGTGCTGCCGGATGCCTTCACCACCGGCTCGTCCATCATGCCGCACAAGCGCAATCCCGACGTGTTCGAACTGGTGCGCGCCCGCTCGGCCACGGCGCAGGCGTGCCTGCTGGAAGCACTGGCGGTGTGCGCGAAGCTGCCGTCCGGCTACCAGCGCGACCTGCAGCTGCTGAAGTTCCCGCTGTTCCGCGGCATCGACCTGGGACTGGCGACGCTCGCCATCGTCGCGCCGGCGATCGGCGCACTGCAATTCCAGCCCGGCAACATCCGGCTCGACCCTGCGATCCACGCCGCGGAGGAAGCCAACCGCCTGGCGGTCGCCGAGGGAATTCCGTTCCGCGATGCGTACCGGCGCGTTGCCGCGCGGCTGAAGAAGTAGGCGGCACGCGCCCGCCGCACTTGCGGACGCGAGCGCGCGAGTAGCGCGTACCCGCGCAGCGCAGCGCGGTTGCAAGCGCCAGGCGCTTCGGCGCAGGCTGTCGCGATGACGAAGGTTCTGGGAATCGCGGGAAGCCTGCGCCGCGGCTCGCACAACAGCGCGCTGCTGCGCGCCGCCGTGCCGCTCATGCCGCCGGACGCGACGCTCGAGATCGCCAGCATCCGCGGCATCCCACTGTACGACGGCGATATCGAGGCGCAGGGGATCCCCGCGGCGGTCAGCGCCTTGAAGGACGCGGTGGTGGCCGCCGACGGCGTGTTGCTGGTCACTCCGGAATACAACAACAGCATCCCGGGGGTTTTCAAGAACGCGATCGACTGGCTGTCGCGGCCCGCCTCCGACGCCAAGCGGGTGTTCGGCGGGCGGCGCTTCGCCATCATCGGCGCTTCACCGGGCGCCTTCGGCACGGTGCTCAGCCAGGCGGCGTGGCTGCCGGTCATGCGTACGCTCGGCACGCAACTGTGGACCGGGGGACGCGTGGCGGTGGCGCGCGCCGGGGTGGTGTTCGACGAGATCGGCAATCTGAAGGACGGCCTGATCGAGGAGCAGCTGCGGGTGTTTCTCGCCGGCTACGTCAATTTCCTGCGGCGGCCGGACACCTGATCCGCAACGGCTACTGCGCGTCCGGCTGTGCCTGCGGGGCGGCGCGCGCAAACGCCGGCAACGCCTCGAGGTGCGCGCAGATGGCGCGCAGCGTGGGATAAGGCACGAGGTCGCACTTGAAGCGGTGCGCGTTCGCCATCTGCGGCACCAGACACACGTCGGCGAGCGTCACCGTGGTGCCGTACAGGTGCCGACCATCGCCGCTGAGACGCCCGGCGTCCTTCTCGAGCGCGCTGAAGCCGAGCGCGATCCAGTGCGCATACCAGGCGTTCACCGCCGCATCGTCCGCCCCAAGCGCCGAGCGCAGGTAATCGAGCACCCGCAGGTTGTTGAGCGGATGAATGTCGCAGGCGACCGCCAGTGCCAGCGCGCGCACCTGGGCGCGCTCGGCCGGCGCGCGCGGCAGCAGCGGCGGCTCGGGATGCGTCTCCTCCAGGTACTCGATGATGGCGAGCGACTGGGTGAGCGTATGCGCGCCGTCCTCGAGTACCGGGATCAGGCCGTGCGGGTTCACCGCACGAAACTGCGGCGCGTGCTGCGCGCTGGTGGGCGCGCGCAGGTCGACGAGCGCCGTCTCCCAGGCGATGCCCTTGATGTTGAGCGCGATGCGGGTGCGATAGGTCGCGGAGCTGCGGAAGTAACCGTAGAGTTTCACTTAGCCGGGCTCCGGTGCGCTGATGGTGTTGCGCAGCTCGGCGAGTCCCTCGATGCCGCCTTCGAGGCGGTCGCCGGGCCGCAGCGGTCCGACGCCCGACGGCGTGCCGGTGAAGATGAGATCCCCGGCCTGCAGCGTGTACAGCCGCGAGAGCGCCGCGATGATCTGCGGCACGTCCCACACCAGGTCGCTGATATCCGCATCCTGGCGTGTCTCGCCGTTCACCTTGAGCCAGATACGCCCGCGCTCGGGGTGGCCGTGACTCGCCGGGCGGATCGCGCCGACCGGGGCGGAGAAATCGAAGCCCTTGGAGGTATCCCAGGGCTGGCCGCGCTTGCGCGCCGCGCTCTGCAGGTCGCGTCGTGTCAGATCGTTGCCGGCGGCGTAGCCGAACACGTGCCCGCGGGCCTGTTCGGGTGCGACGTCGCTGCCGCCGCTGCCGAGCGCCACCACCAGCTCGATCTCGTAGTGGAAGTTGGCGGTGCCCGGCGGATAAGGGATCGCCGCGCCGTCGGCGACCACTGCATCGGCCGGCTTCATGAAGAACACCGGCGGCGCCGTCGGATCCGCGCCGGTCTCCTTGATGTGCGCGGCGTAGTTGAGGCCGACGCAGTAGATGCGGTGCACGGGAAAGCGCTGCACGCTGCCCGCCACGGCGACGCTGGGCAGCGCGGGCGGCGGGAAAACGAACTCGGTCATGACGGTAAGCTCCGGGTGGGAGGACTTCAGATCTGGCGCGGAGGAAGATTGCCACCGCGCAAACCGCTAGACTAGCGCCGATGAGCATCTGGCGCGCCGTTGCGACTCCCGAGGCGCTCACCGAGCGGGGCAGCCGGAGCATGCCCGGGTTTCTCGGCATGCGCTTCACCGAGATCGGGCCGGACTTCCTGCGCGCGACCATGCCGGTCAACGAGCGCACGCACCAGCCCTTCGGCCTGCTGCACGGCGGCGCGTCCGTGGCGCTGGCGGAGACCGTCGGCAGCGTCGCCTCGATCCTGTGCGTCGACCCTGAGCGCTACCTGTGCGTCGGCCAGGAAATCAACGCCAACCACCTGCGCGGCATGTCCTCGGGCACGGTCACCGCGACCGCCCGCCCCTTCCACCTGGGCGCCCGCAGCCACGTCTGGCACATCGAGATTCGCGACGAGAGTGAGCGGCTGGTGTGCGTATCGCGGCTCACCATGGCCATCGTCGAGCGGAGGTAGCATGTCGACCCCCAACCCGCTGAGCGCGGAAAGTCCGCACGTGGACCAGTCGCTCGTCACCTATACCCACGTGATCTATGGGCTGCACGCGCTGTCGGTGCTCATCGGCGTCACGACTTTCCACACCATCGTCGGCAGCTTCATCTGGGGGCTGCCGTCGATCATCGCCGTGATCATGAACTACGCGCGTCGCTCGGCGACGCACGGCAGCTATCTCGAGTCGCACTTCCGCTGGCAGATCCGCACCTTCTGGTACGCGGTGCTGTGGAGCGTCGTGATATGGGCGGTGTCGGTGCCGCTCATGCTGGTGCTGATCGGCTTTCCGCTGTTCATCGCGGGTCACTTCGCGCTGGGTATCTGGATCGCCTACCGCGTCATCCGCGGCTGGCTGTCGCTGAACGACAGGCGCGCGATGTACGTATGAGTCCCGGCGGCACGCCTGCGCACTCCACCGGCCTGAGGCCGCGCGGCGCGCGCGCCGTGCTTGGTGTAGCCGCTGCGCTCATGACACTGCTCAGCGGGTGCGGCCAGAAGGGCCCGCTCTACCTGCCGGACAAGAACGCCGCCGTCGTCACCGCGCCGGCGCAGCCCACGACAACGCCGGCCGCGGCGCCAGACACTGCGACGCCGCCGGCGCAGACACCGGCCACGCCGAAGAAACCGGATCAGGACGACTCGCCGAGTCCGCAATAGCGCTCAAGCGCGCAGCAGTCCACGCAGTGGCTTCGCCGCGGCGCTGTCGGGGAAGACCGTGTCGAGCGCGCCGGCGGGCACCGACAGGTGCTCGGTCAGCAATCCCTTGAGCACCGAGCGCAGGTCGAGCGTCGCAGCGAGGTCGCGTCCCTGGTAGAGCGCCGCCGTCGACAGGCCCGGCCAGTCGGCGATGACGCGCCCGCCCGCCACGGCGCCGCCCATGAGAAACGCGACCGTGGCCGTGCCGTGGTCGGTACCGCGCGTGCCGTTGATGGCCGCGGTGCGTCCGAACTCGGTGACCAGCAGCACCGCGGTGTCGCTCCACGCCGGGCCCAGCTCCTGCCGCAGCGTCGCCAGGCCCTTGTCGAGCGCACCGAGCCGGCCTGCGAGCTGGCCCTCGGCGCCGCCTTCATTGGCATGCGTGTCCCAGCCCGTCGTGTCGAACACCGCAACTTTCGGTCCGTCGGGCTGGCGCAGAAAGCCGCCCGCGGCGTGCACGATCTCCGCGTAGCGCGCGTTGTTGGCCGACGCCGCGCCTGCCGGTGCCGCGCCTGCCGGTGCCGCAGCGGCCTGCGCCGGATCCATGGCGGATTCCCCGCCGCCGTCCACCATGGCGTTCGCGGCCAGCGCGTCGGCCAGGCGCGTCGCGAGCAGCGGATCAGCGGCGTAGAGGTCGGTGAGGCGCGCGAGCGTGTCGTCATCGAGCGCGCCGAGCTTAGAGGGCGACCACGAGGTGACCGCAGCCGGCCCGCGCATCACGAGCGGCACGTTCTGGCCGAGTGCCACGCCCGCCTCGCGCTGCCGCGGCGCGGGCGCGGCGGCCAGCGCACGATTGAGCCAGCCGGTGGTGAGCGCGTGCGGGCGCGGCGAGCCGTTCTCGAGCACGTCCTGGCCGTCGAAGTGCGAGCGCTCGCGGTAGGGGCTGGCGAGCGCATGCAGCACGGTGAGCTCACGCGCCGCGTAGCACTGCTGCATGAAGTTGAGCGCGGGGTGCAGCCCGAAGAAGCCGTCGAGCGGGAGCGCGCTGCCGCGCTCACCCGGCGCGCGCAGCGCGAACTCGCGCCGCAGCTGTGGATAGTCGCGATCCCCGTAGGGCGGCACGGCGGCGAGCCCATCGAGCGCGCCGCGCATGATGACGAGCACGAAGCGCGCCTGGCGCTCGCTCGCGTGCGCGAAGGCGAGGCGGGTGGTGAGCAGCGCGCCGCCGGCGGCCAGCGCACCAAGGTTGAGGAATTGCCGTCGCTGCATGCGCATGGTGATCCTTTCGCTGCTCAGCGCCGCATGAATTCGGGCGCGGCGAGCAGCAGCGTGATGCCCTGCGCGGCGCTCGCCGCGTGTGCCACCGCGATGCGCGTGGCGTCGCCGAGGTTCGCACCGAGCAGCTCGGGCGCCAGCTGCTGCGCGTCGCGGCGGCTGCCGAGGCGCTCGCCGAGCGCTTCCGCCCACTGGATGCGCTTCATCAGCGCGGAAGCACCGTCCCAGTCAGCGCTGCGATCCGGCCAGCCCGCCGGGGACCCCGGCTGCCAGGTTCTCTGTCCCAGCAGCTCAAACGGTGCGAGCGGCCCGTGGCCAGCCTCGACCGGCACCCCGAGCCCGCGGTAGCTGGAGATGATGTAGTCGGTCGGGGTCTTGTACTTCGCGAGCGGCTGCGTCCAGGCTTCGGGAGCCGCCAGCAGCGCGCGGTAGACCGTGGGAAGGTCGCCGCCGCTGTGCATGAAGGCGTCGGCGACGCGCTCCACGGCGGCGTGCGGCGGCTCGTCGGCGATGAAATGGCGCGTGAGTTTGGTGGCGATGTGCTGCGCGGTGACGCGCTGGTGTGCGAGGTCGTGCAGCACCGCTTCGCCCTGGCGGAAGCCGTCGTCGGCATAACGGCGACCGAGCACTACTTTCTCGCCCGGCTCGTGCACCTCGGCACGGAACACGAACCGCCCGGGCTCCGCGTCCGCGAAGCGCCCGCCGTCGCCGCCGATCGACCAGCCGGTGATGACCTCGGCGAAAGTCGTGACGTCGGTCTGCGTATAGCCGCCGCCGACGCCGAGCGTATGCAGCTCGAGGATCTCGCGTGCCAGATTCTCGTTGATGCCGATCTTGCGCTGCGCGTCGCGGCGCTCGACCTGTTGCGCGGCCTGCGAGTGCGGGCCAACGGACTGGAAGTTGTCCAGATACAGGAGCATCGCCGGGTGCGTCTCGACCGCGAGCAGCAGCTCGCCGAAGTTGCCGAGCACGTGCGGGCGGATGGCCTCGCGCTCGAAGCTGCCGGCGAGGCCGCCGAGAAACTGCTTGTCGACCGAGACCGCGAAGTGATTGGTCCAGAACTGCGTCAGCCGCTCGAGGAACGGCCGCTCGCTCGCGACCGCTGCGGCCAGCCGCGCGGTCGCTTCGGAAACGTAGATGGGCTTGAGAAACTGCGGCAGCCGCTGCTGCACGGCGTTCTGCGCATCGTCGGCGACGGCGCTCTTGCGCGCCTGCTGGATCTCGCGCCGCACGTTCAGCGCGTCGGCGAGGATGTCGACCGAGGAGCGCAGCCCGGCATCGGCGAGCCGCGGCGGCGCGCCGCCGAGCTGCGCCGTGAGCCAGCCGCGGCCGTCGGCACCGATGGCGACGAGATCGCCGGGGCGGGCCCCGAGTCCGAAGCGATTGGCGGCGATCACGGCGCTGAGCGTCGAGTTCATAGGCGAAGTATCGGTGAAGACTGCAGTGCTATAGCGCAGCGCCGCTGCCGTGGTTGACCGTACGCACCGGCAGCCGCTGCGCTTATGTCCGTTATACTCGCGGCCCCCCCGGGATTTCACGCTTCATGACCCGTAATCCGGACCTGGTTCTCGTCGACGGCTCCTCTTATGTCTACAGGGCGTTTCATGCCCTGCCGCCGCTGTCCAACTCGCGCGGCGAGCCGACCGGGGCGATCCTCGGCGTGCTGAACATGCTGCTGAAGTTCCTCAAGGACTACCGGCCGGCGCGCATCGCGGTGGTGTTCGACGCGCCGGGCAGAACCTTCCGCGACGATCTGTTTGCCGAGTACAAGGCGCAGCGTCCCGGGATGCCCGACGACCTGCGGGCGCAGGTCGGGCCGCTGCTGCAGATGATCGGCGCACTCGGCCTGCCGCTGCTACGCGTGCCGGGCGTGGAGGCGGACGACGTCATCGGCACGCTGGCGCGGCGCGCAGCCGGCGCCGGGCAATCGGTGCTCATCTCCACCGGCGACAAGGACATGGCGCAGCTGGTCGACGGATCGATCACGCTCATCAACACCATGACCAACACGGTGCTCGACCGCGACGCCGTCAAGGCGAAGTTCGACGTCTACCCCGAGCAGATCATCGACTACCTCGCGCTCATCGGCGACAGCAGCGACAACATCCCCGGAATCGACAAGGTGGGACCGAAGACCGGTGCGAAGCTGCTGCAGCAGTTCGGCGGCCTCGACGAGCTCATCGGCCGCATCGCGGAAGTGCCTGGCAAGGTGGGCGAGAACCTGCGCGACGGACTCGCCACGCTCGAGTTGTCGCGGCGCCTGGCGACCATCCGCACCGACCTGGAGCTGCCCCTGTCGCTCGAGGAGCTGACACCGCGGGCAGCGGACACCGCGGCACTGCGCGAGCTGTACGGCAGGTACGAGCTGCGCGGGTTGCTGCGTCAGCTCGAAGGCGGCGAAACCACGGTCGCGTCTGTCCCCGTCGCAGGCGACGGCGCGGCCACCGAGCGCGGCGCGAATGCCGCACGAGCCGCCGCGGCGCTGCAGGTCGGTGACCTCGCCCCCGCCATCGAACGCCGCTACACGATGATCAGCAACTGGGAAGAGCTCGAGCGCTGGCTGGCGCGGCTGCGCGCCGCGCCGCTGTTCGCCTTCGATACCGAAACCACCGGCCTCGACTATATGCGTGCCGAGATCGTCGGCGTGTCCTTCAGCCTCGAGCCGGGCGAGGCGGCGTACGTGCCACTCAGGCACGTCTACCCCGGTGCCCCGCCGCAGCTCGATCGCGAGCAGGTGCTGACGGCGCTCAAACCGCTGCTCGAGGACGCCGCCATCGGCAAGGTCGGCCACAATCTCAAGTACGACGCGCACGTGCTGGCCAATGCCGGCATCACGCTCGCCGGCATGCGCTTCGACAGCATGCTCGAGTCCTACGTGTGGAACAGTGTCGCCACCAACCACGACCTCGGCAGCGACGTGCAGCGCTACCTGGGTCTTGCCACCATCGTCTACGAAGACGTCACCGGCCGCGGTGCACGGCAGATCGGCTTCGACCAGGTGGCGGTGGAGAAGGCGGCCGAGTACGCCGCCGAAGACGCCGACATGACGCTGCGGCTGCACGGCGCGCTGTGGCCGCAGCTGCAGGGCGTGCCGCCGCTCGCGCGGCTCTACCTCGAGTGCGAGCAGCCGCTGCTGCCGGTGCTGCTGGCGATGGAGCGGCACGGCGTGCTGGTCGATCGCGAACGGCTGCGCACCCAGAGCCGCGAGTTCGCGCGCCAGCTGCAGGAGCTGCTGCTGCAGGCGCATCGCGAGGCCGGCCACGAGTTCAACATCGACTCACCGAAACAGCTGCAGCAGATCCTGTTCGAGCGGCTGCAGCTGCCGGTGCGCCGCCGCACGCCGACCGGGCAGCCGTCCACCGCCGAGGACGTGCTGGAGGAGCTCGCCGAGGGCTACGCGCTGCCGCGCATTGTTCTCGAGTACCGGGCGCTCGCGAAACTCAAGTCAACCTACACCGACAAGCTGCCGGAGCTGGTGAACGAGCGCACCGGGCGCATTCACACCAACTACGCGCAGGCGGTGGCCGCCACCGGCCGGCTGTCCTCGCTGGATCCCAACCTGCAGAACATCCCGGTGCGCCGCCCCGAGGGACGCCGCATCCGCCAGGCGTTCATCGCCGCCCCGGGCAAAGTGCTGATCGCCGCGGACTACTCGCAGATCGAGCTGCGCATCATGGCGCACCTGTCCGGGGACGAGAGTCTGCGCGCCGCTTTCGCCGCGGACCGCGACGTGCACCAGGCGACCGCCGCCGAGGTGTTCGGCGTGGAGCTCGAAGCGGTCACCGCCGAACATCGCCGCACCGCCAAGGTCATCAACTTCGGCCTGATGTACGGCATGTCGCCCTTCGGCCTGGCGCGCAATCTCGGTATCGAGCGCGGCGCGGCGGCGCAGTACGTCGAGCGCTATTTCCAGCGCTATCCGGGCGTCAGGCGCTTCATGGACGCCACCCGCGCCCAGGCGCGCGAGAGCGGCTACGTCGAAACGGTGTACGGGCGACGGCTGTATCTGCCCGACATCCGCTCGGGCAACGCGCAGCTGCGCCAGTATGCCGAGCGCAGCGCCATCAACGCGCCCATGCAGGGCACGGCCGCCGACATCATCAAGCGCGCCATGATCACGGTCGACGCCTGGTGCCGCAGCGGGCGCAGCGCCGCGCGCCTCATCATGCAGGTGCACGACGAGCTGGTGTTCGAGGTGGACGCGGACGCGGTCGATGCCGTGAGCGCCGCGGTGCGCGAACACATGGTGAGCGCCGCCTCGCTCAGCGTGCCGCTGCGCGTCGACGTCGGCGCGGGTGCAAACTGGGACGAAGCGCACTAAGCTTAGGTTGGCGTCGATTCAGACGTTTCATTTGCGTTGGGAGCTAAAGAAAGTCATGCGAAGATTGCTGCTCACGCTCGCTCTGCTGCTCGGCGCGGGTGCCGTGCAGGCCGACAACGGACTCTTTTATGTCGGCGCCGGCGTCGTCAGGGACAAGCTGAGCGATGTGGCCGCCACCAACTCCGACTTCGATGCCACTTCCTGGAAGGTGCTGGCAGGATTTCGGCCGATCAGCCTGTTCGCCGTCGAAGCGGACTACATCGATCTGGGCAGCCAGACTTCCAACGTCCTCGACATCAGCACGCATCTGCAATACAAGGCGTTCGGCGCCTACGCGGTCGGTTTCGCGCCGATCCCGGTGCCCTACCTCGACGTGTTCGGCAAGCTGGGCCTGCAGCGCTGGAGCTCGAGCGGCAGCAGCACGTCCCCGTCCAGCGCTTTGTTTTCGCTCTCCGACAACGGCACCGAGTTCGCCTGGGGCGTCGGTGCGCAGCTGCACGTCGGCAACATCGGCGGACGGCTCGAGTACGAAGGCTTCCACATTCCCAACACGTCCGGCGCCAACGTGGTATCGCTCAGCGTGATCCTGAGCCTGTTGTAAGCACGACAGCGCCGGGCGCGGCGGCCTGCCCGGCGGGCACCACGCATGCGGATGCCAAGGCGGCGGCCGCCCGTTCCTTGTCGCGCGGATTTGTGGCGCGCACGATACAGCTTGTTCACCAAACTTATGATTTAAAAAGATATTTTTTCCTGGTCTCCCCGGAACTCAGGAGAACTTCGGCCGTCCAACTTTTTGAGTGCATAGCACTCCCCGCTTCCCTCCCTGAGCGGGTAGGCCCGGTTCATGAGACCTGTGCCGGGTTAGTCTGGCCCCGGCGGCTTCTAACGAAACCGCCGGGGCTTTTTTATTCAGCTCACCTGGGGCTTCAGCCACGCGAGCAGCATGTCCTGCGCCTCGCGCACGCCGGTACCTTGCAGGGCCGAGAAGAGCTGCGCAGTCGCCCGCCCCGACAGCTGCGCCGACGCTGCCCGCAGCGCTGCGGAGGCTTCACTGCGATTGAGCTTGTCAGCCTTTGTAAGCAGCACGTGGACGGCAAGGGCGGGCTGCGCCCAGCTGAGCAGGCCCTCGTCTCCCTCGGTAAGACCGCGGCGCGCGTCCACGATCATGAACAGACCAATGAGCGAGGCGCGCTCGCGCAGCGCCTCGAGCAGCGGCACCCAGGCGCTGCGCTCGGCGGCAGGCACCTGTGCGTAACCGTAGCCGGGCAGGTCCACCAGGCGCCGGGTGGGCATCAACTCGAAGAAATTCACCAGCCGCGTACGCCCGGGAGTCTTGCTGATGCGCGCCAGCCCGTGGCGCTGCGTGATCGCGTTGATGGCGCTCGATTTGCCGGCGTTGGAGCGGCCGGCGAAGGCCACCTCGACGCCAAGATCCGCCGGAAATTGCGCGTCCGCAGCCGCACTCACCAGGAAGCGCGCATCGTTAAAGCGACTCATGTTTTCAAGGAGTAACGGAGCTTCGCCACGGCCGTAGTGTACAATCCTGCGCCCTCGCATCAGCGCACGGACCGAAAGAGAACGATGTCGCAGCGCGTGAACCTCCTGGCCGGCGCCGCCACGGCGCTCACTCTGCTCGCAACGCTGGCCTCATCGCCCGTACCCTCGCAAACACCCGCAGCCTCGCCGACGAGCACACCCGCGACGGCAGCCGCGGCCGCGAGCGCCCCGCCCGCCACCGCCGATTTCCCCTTCGACAAGGGCAAGGCTGCCGACGGCGCGACGAAGTCCGCGGTGTGCACGGCCTGCCATGGTCCGAACGGCAACAGCGTGAACCCCGACTGGCCGCGGCTGGCCGGCCAGAGCGCGGTGTACATCGCAGAGCAGTTGCGACTGTTCCGCGCCGGGGTGCGCAACAACCCGGTCATGAAGCCGCTCGCCGCGACGCTCACCGACCAGGACATCGACGACGTGGCCGTCTACTACGAGGGGCAGACGCCACAGGGACTCGAGGCCGACCCCTCCTACTGGAAAGCGGGCGAGGCGCTGTACCTGCGGGGTGATCGTACCCACGAAGTGCCCGGCTGCGTCGCCTGTCACGGCCCGGTGGGTCGCGGCAATCTCGCGGCCGGCTACCCGGCACTGCGGGCACAGCAGTCGGTGTACATGGTGAAGCAGCTGAACGACTACGCGAAAGGTACGCGCTACGGCGGCCCGAACCCCCTCACCGCGAGCCGCAACGGCGTGATGATGTTCACCATCGCGAAGCGACTCTCACCGGAGCAGATGCGCGACGTCGCTTCTTACCTGCAGGGTATGCGCTGATCCGAGGAAGCCCATGACTCGAATGCTCGCTCTGGCGGCGCTGCTCGCTCTGGCGGCGCTGCTCGCCCTGGCCGGCTGCGCGCGCCAATCCTCTGCACCCCCGCCCCCAGCTCCCGCCGTCAGCGCCGCTGCGCAGCCCGAAGCGCCGGCAGCGAGAGGGCCTGCGGCCGGCGCCATGCCGACGCCGAGCGAGACTGCGCAAGCCACCGCCTCGCAGGAGTCGGGCGATGCGGGGGGCGACCCCCAGCCGAAGAGCGACGCATCGCTCGAGCGCATCGCGGCGCTGCCGCCCTCCGCGCAGCTGCCTGCCGGCAAGTGGCAGCCGGGAGTGAATTACGATCCGGTGGTGCCGGCGCAGCCCACCAGCGTCTCGTCCGGCAAGGTTGAGGTGCTGGAGATATTCTGGCTCGCCTGCCCGCACTGCTACGCGCTCGAGCCCTACATCCGCAGCTGGCTCAAGACCAAGCCGGCCTACGTGGAGTTCGTGCGCGTGCCGGTCATCTGGCAGCCGATCCACCGCGCGCACGCGCGGCTTTACTACACACTCGATGCGCTCGGCCGACAGGACCTGGTGCAGAAAGCGTTCGACACCCTCCACGAGGATATCGAGACCCGCCAGCCGCCCCTGTTCGGCGACAGCGACCAGCAGACTTACCAGCTGCAGCTGCAGTTCGCGGTGAAAAACGGCGTCAGCGCGGACGAGTTCGCCAAGGCGTTCAACTCCTTCGGCGTCAACGCGAACCTGCAGCGCGCCGAGGAGATCACGCAGCGCTACCAGGTGCACGGCGTGCCACTGATCGTGATCAACGGCAAGTACACCACCGACATCGGCACGGCGGGCAGCGAGACGCGGCTCATCGAGCTGATCAACGACCTGGCCGGCGCGGAGCACGGTCGTTAGAAATTGGCGCGCCCGACTGGATTCGAACCAGCGACCTGCAGCTTCGGAGGCTGCCACTCTATCCAACTGAGCTACGGGCGCGCGGGGCCTCGCGGGGCCGGCGATGATACGCGCTGCCTCCTGAGAGCGTCTATGTGTGAGGCTCGCGGGCCAACGGCTATACTTCGCGGCCAATTACAGGCCCGCCCGACTAGGTTCGCCCGACGCGCCCCATGAGCAAGCAGGACACCCACTTCTTCAACGTATTCAGTCTGGTGATCGGCATGCTGGTGACGATCGCGATCCTGCTGTTTGCGCTGGCGCGTACGGTCGCGAGCTACACCCAGGACAGGCAGGTGTTCGGCGAGATCGACTATTCCCGCGCCGTAGCGGCGCGCCTGCAGCCGCTCAGCCAGGAAGCGGTAGCCGGTCAGGACAACTCTGCGCTCGCGATCAAGACCGAAGCTACCTCGGCCGCCGGCTCGGCCGTCCCTGCCGGGGCGCTGCCGAAGAACGGCACCGAGCTGTTCGAGCAGGTGTGCAGCGCCTGTCACGGACAGGGGATCGCCGGTGCGCCGAAGGCAGGCGACAAGGCCGCCTGGGCGCCGCGCATCGCCGAGGGCAAGGCGCTGCTCTACCAGCACGCGCTCAACGGCTTCCAGGGCAAGACGGGTGTCATGCCGCCCAAGGGCGGTCGCACGGACCTGCCCGACGACCTGGTCAAGCAGGCGGTCGATCACATGGTGCAGATGGCGCAGTAGCTCGATCCGGGCAGCGCAGCGCCAGCGCCTGCGCCACGTGCGCGAGCCCCGGCGTCGCTGCCTCTTCGAGGTCCGCGATGGTGCGCGCCACCTTGAGCACCCGCGCGCGGGCCCGCCCCGACAGACGCAGGCGCTGCATCGCCTCATCGAGCAACCGTGCCGCCGCTTCATCGGGTACGCACCAGCGCTGCACGCCGCCCTCGTCGAGGCGGCCGTTGCAGGTTCCCTGTCGCGCGAGCTGCAGCGTGCGCGCCCGTGCCACGCGCGCTGCCGCCTGTGCGCTGCTCTCACCGCGTGCGGCCGGGGCGAACTCCTGCGCCGGCACGCGCGCCAGCTCGACGTGCAGGTCGAGCCGGTCGAGCAGCGGGCCGGAGATGCGGTTGCGGTAATGGCGCAGCTGCGCGGGCGTGCAGCCGCAAAGTCCGCTCGCCTCACCCCGCTCTCCGCATGGACACGGATTCATGGCGGCGACGAGCAGGAAGGCGGCCGGGTACTCAGCCTGCAGCGCCGCGCGCGACACCGCCACGAAGCCCGTCTCCAGCGGCTCGCGCAGCGCCTCCAGCACGGCGCGGCTGAACTCCGGCAGCTCGTCGAGAAACAACACGCCGTGGTGCGCGAGGCTGATCTCGCCGGGCCGCGCACGCGCCCCGCCGCCGATCAGTGCCGCGGCCGAGGCGCCATGGTGTGGTGCGCGGAAGGGGCGCTCGCCGAGTTGCCCGGGGCGAAAGCCCGCGGTGCTGGCGGCAGCGACCGCCGCCACCTCCAGCGCCTCGTCCGCCGTCAGCGGCGGCAGCAGGCCGGGCAGGCGGCGCGCCAGCATGCTCTTACCGCAGCCGGGCGGCCCGACGAGAAGCAGGCTGTGCCCGCCGGCCGCGGCGATCACGAGTGCGCGCTTGGCCTGCCACTGGCCGCGCACCTCGGCGAGATCCGCAGGAGCGCCGAGCCGAGCGCCCGGGCCGGCAGCCGCGCCGGGTGATTCCCCGCAACATGGCGGCAGGCGCGCCGCGCCGCTCACGTGCGCACACACCTCGAGCAGATGCGCCGCCGCGCGTACCTGCGCGGGCGCAGCCGCGCAGGCTTCGGCCGCATTGCCGCATGGCACGATGAGCTCATTGCCGTGACGCTGCGCGTGCGCGGCTGCGAGCAGCAGTCCGCGCACCGGCTTCAGCTCCCCGGTGAGGCCGAGCTCGCCGTAGAACTCCGGCGTCGGACTGCGGGTGCCGCCTGATGCGCGCAGCTGTCCGGAGGCGAGCAGGATCCCGAGCGCGATCGGCAGGTCGAAGCGGCCGCCTTCCTTCGGCAGCTCGGCCGGCGCGAGGCTGACGGTGATGCGGCCGGCGGGGAACTCGAAGCGCGAATTCACCAGCGCCGCTCGCACGCGCTCCTTGCTCTCCTTCACCACGGTGGCCGGCAGACCTACGATGCAGAACGTCGGCAAGCCGCTCGCGAGACTCACTTCCACCTGCACCAGCGGTGCGCCGAGCCCCACCTGCGCCCGGCAGGCGACACGGGCCACGGCCACGACTTTCGGGCGCGCGGCGGCCGCCGCTTCAGCCTGACGCGCCGCCCGGCGGGGCGGCGGGGCTGCCGGCCTCCAGCGCCGCGAGGCGCGCCTCGAGGGCCTCGAGCCTGGTGCGCGTGCGCTCGAGTACGCGCGCCTGGGCGTCGAATTCGTCGCGGCTGACGAGGTCGAGCTTGCTCAGCCGCTCGCGCAGCACGGCGCGGAAGTTGCTCTCGAGATCGGCCTGCATGCTGCGCAGCGCCGGCGGCACGCGCTCGAGCAAGCGGCGTGCGATCTCATCGATGCGAAACGAATCCATGGTTGCTTGCCTCAAGTCCTACGCCCCGTAATGAGGCAGCTGTCAGCGCACTCGCTCCAGGATGGTGCGGCAGGGACACGCGTGCGAGCCCTAAGCCGCGGAAACCGCGCTCAACTCGCCGATGGCACGGAATCTGCACCCTTTGTGCGCACTTCCCAAGCTTACGCGCGCCGGGCCCGAAAGTGCGAGTGCGTGTTTGTGGCGCGAACGATATGAAAAAGACTCCACCAGACGGAGAGACCATGCCCAACACTGCCCGCATCGCGCCGCGCCTCGGGATGACGCTCATGGCGCTGTTGGCGCTCGCGCCCGTGCTGGCACGCGCCGCCGAGATCCCGCAGCCCGCCAAGGGTGATACCGCCTGGATGCTCACCGCTACCGCGCTCGTGCTGCTCATGTCCGTGCCGGCACTCGCTCTGTTCTATGGCGGCCTGGTGCGCAGCAAGAACATGCTCTCGGTGCTGATGCAGGTGTTCGTCGGCTTCTCGCTCATCACCGTGCTGTGGTGCGTGTACGGCTACTCGCTCGCCTTCACGCACGGTAACGCCGTCATCGGCGGCCTGAGCCGCCTGTTCCTCGCGGGCACGTTCGATCCGCAGACCGGCGCCTACTCGCTCACCGCGACCTTCAGCAAGCACACCTCGCTTTACGAGCTGGTCTACGTGGCGTTCCAGGCGACCTTCGCCGCAATCACCTGCTGCCTGATATTGGGCTCGCTGGTCGAGCGCATGCGTTTCTCCGCGGTGCTGCTGTTCCTGGTCATCTGGTTCACCTTCGGCTACTGCCCGGTGGCGCACATGGTGTGGTACTGGGCGGGGCCGGATGCCTACGGCTCCGCCGCCCAGGCGAACGCGGCGAACGGGCAAGCAGGGCTCATCTGGCAATGGGGCGCGCTCGACTTCGCCGGCGGCACGGTGGTGCACATCAACGCCGGGGTCGCAGGACTGGTGGGCGCCATCGTGCTCGGCAAGCGCATCGGTTTCGGCCGCGAGCCGATGGCGCCGCACAGCCTCACGATGACCATGATCGGCGCGTCACTGCTGTGGTTCGGCTGGTTCGGCTTCAACGCAGGATCCGCGCTCGAGGCTAACGGCAGCGCCGCGCTCGCCTTCCTCAACACCTACCTCGCCACCGCCTGCGCGGTGCTCGCGTGGATATTCGCCGAGTGGCTGGTCAAGGGTAAGCCCTCGATGCTCGGGGCCGCCTCGGGAGCGGTGGCCGGGCTCGTCGCCATCACGCCCGCGGCCGGCAACGTCGGTATCCCGGGTGCCTTCGCGATCGGGGTCGGTGCCGGGGTGGTGTGCCTGTGGGGCGTCACGGGACTCAAGAAGCTGATCCGCGCCGACGACTCGCTCGACGTGTTCGGCGTGCACGCGGTGGGCGGCATCTTCGGCGCGCTCATGACCGGCATTTTCAACGCGCCTTTCCTCGGCGGCCCGGGCTCAACCGACTGGGTGACCGGCGCGGCCACCTACCCGGGCGTGTGGACGCAGTTTCGCATCCAGCTGCAGGCGGTGTGCCTGGTGGCGGCGTGGACGGCGACGGTGGCGTTCATCGGCTTCTACGTCGTGAAACAGCTCGTCGGCCTGCGCGTACCGGAGGAGGACGAACGCGAGGGACTGGACATCACCTCCCACGGCGAGCGCGCCTACGACCTGTAGCGAGCGGCGGCACACGGGCGCCGTTTTTGTGGGGCTCCGGCCGGGTGGGTAGCGGACGGGGCCCCTTCTTTGTATGGTGTAGGCCTTGCGCGCACCGCCCTGCGGGGTTGTGTGACGGACTTCAAAGGTCGCTCCCGCGGGAGCGGCCATACTGCCTCGCGCGGAGGCCCTTATGTTGCGATCTGTCGTTCTCGCCGCCCTGACCTTCACCTGTGCACTCGCCTGCGCGCATGCCGATGTCTACCGCTGGGTCGACGAGCACGGCGAGCCGCACTACAGCGACCAGTGGGTCCCGGGCTCGGAAGTGATCAAGACCGTCAAGTCGCATCCGCTCACGGTCGATTCCGCCGCGCGTGCCGCGGAGCAGAAGAGCCTCACGGCCGCGAGCAACAACGTCTCCACGCAGCTCTCCGAACAGGAAAACGCCCGCGCCGTGCAGCAGGACGTGGCGAAGAGCCGCGAGGCGCGCTGCAAGACCGCCAAGGACATGTACATGCGGGCGATCACCTCGCGGCGCGTATACAACGAAGACAAGGGCGGCGAGCGCACCTACATGACGGACGAGCAAGCCGACGCCTGGCGCGAGCAGCTGCGCAAGGCCACGCAGGATGCCTGCGGCAGCGTGCCGCAGTTCGATCCGAACGCGCCGATTCCCGAGCCGCAGCCGATCCCTGAGCCCAAGCCCGTACCCCAGCCGAAGGTCAATCCAGCGGCCGCGACCACGCCCTGAAGCGACGCAGGCCCGCCTGACCGGCGGCGGCGCACGGGGGGAAAAAGTCCTATAGTGGCGCCCGCGGCGGGCAGCGCCGCGCTGCCTTACACCGAACGATGCGCACAGGCTTTGTCGGGCTCGGCGCCATGGGCACGCATATGGCGCGCAACCTGCACCGCGCGGGTCTGCTCGCCGGCGTGTGGAACCGCAGCGCCGCCAAGGCGACAGCGCTCGGCTCAGAACTGAAGGTCCCGGCCCCCGCCACGCTGCCCGAGCTCGCGGCGCTGTGCGATGCGGTGGTGTCGTGCGTCTCCGCCGATGCTGACGTGCTGGACGTCATCCGCGCCATGGCGCCTGCGCTGAAGCAAGGCGCGCTGGCGCTCGACTGCTCGACCGTGGGCGCCGAGACCGCGCGGCAGGCGGCGGAGCTGCTCGCCCCGCGCCAGATCGACTTTCTCGATTGCCCGGTGAGCGGCGGCGTCGAGGGCGCGCGCGATGCGACGCTCGCCATCATGGTGGGCGGTGGGCTGGCCGCCTTCGAGCGCGCGCAACCGATCCTCAAGGCGCTCGGGCGCACCATCGCCCATTTCGGCCCCGTAGGCAGCGGCCAGGCCGCCAAGGCGACCAACCAGATCATGTGCGCCGGCATCATCGAGGCGGTCGCCGAGGCGATGGCGTTCGCGCACGCGCAGGGACTGCCGCTCGACAAGCTGATCGACACCCTCGGCAAGGGCGCCGGCTCCTCCTGGTACTTCGTGCACCGCGCTCCCAACATGGCGCGCGGCGCCTACCCGGCCGGCTTTCGCGTACGGCTGCACGCCAAGGACCTGGGGATCTGCCACGACATGGCGGCGCGCTTCGGCGTGGCGCTGCCGGTGGTCGAGCGCATGCTGGGCGAGTACGCCGAGCTCGTCGCCCGTGGCTACGGCGACGAGGACATCTCCGCGACCTACCGTCTCAAGGCCGAGCTGTTCGAGCGCACCAACATCATGAGTGCACCGCCGCGCGACCCGACATGAACAACGAGCCCGGTCACGGCAGCGCGTTCTACCTGCCGGACCTGTGCACCTCGCGCGCGACGCTCGCGGTCGTGTTGATCGTCGAGCTGACGGCCTTCGTGCTGACGGTCTCTCGGCAGAACCTCGCGGTCGATTTCTGGACCGACCTGGCGCGCACCTCGCTGTTCCTGCTGTGGATCGGGCTGGCCGGCGCGGCGCTGCTGTGCGCGCTGCGCACGCGGCTGGCGCGCCTCACCATGACGGCGGGCTCGGCCGCAGCGCTGACGCTGATCACCGCGGTGGTGGCCGCGGTGTCGCTGTGCGTGTACCTGATCGGCCGCACGCGCGTGGTGCTCGAATCGAGCGGCGCACTGCTGTTTCCGCCCGAGCCGCGCAGCTTCGTGGTGCGCAACGTGTTCATCGGCCTGGTGGTGTCGGGCCTGGCGCTGCGCTACTTCTACGTAGCGCACCAGTGGCGCCGCAGCGTCGAGCTGCGCGCCGCGGCGCGCGTGCACGCGCTGCAGGCGCGCATCCGCCCGCACTTCCTGTTCAACAGCATGAACACCATCGCCGCGCTGACGCGCAGCAACCCGCGGCGCGCGGAAGGAGCGGTGCAGGATCTCGCCGACCTGTTCCGTGCCACGCTCAGCGACAAGCGCGACACCATCACGCTCGCCGAGGAGCTGGAGGTGGCGCGCACCTACCAGCGCATGGAGCAGTTGCGCTTAGGTCCGCGGCTGCAGGTCGAGTGGAAGACCGATGCGTTGCCCGCCAACGCGCTGGTGCCGAGCCTGCTCATCCAGCCGCTGCTCGAGAACGCCATCTACCACGGCATCGAGCCGCGCGCGACCGGCGGCACCGTGACCATCACTGGCGAGGTCGCCGCGGGACTGGTGACCATTGTAGTGCGCAACCCGCTCGACCCCAGCCCGGGGGAGCACGAAGGCAACCGCCTGGCGCTCGCCAATATCCGCGAGCGGCTGTCCCTCATGTACGGGGAGCGCGCGCTGATGAAGTCCGGGCGCTTCGATGCGGAGTACATCGTGACGCTGCGCTTCCCGCTGCTGGAAAAGCCGGTGCGCGCCAGCGTGGCGACCGCATGAGCGCATGAACGCGCCGCGGCGCCTGAAGGTGCTGGTGGTCGACGACGAGCCGCCGGCGCGCGAGCGGCTGGTGAGCCTGCTGGCGGAGATCGAGGACGTCGAGGTGGTGGGCGAGGCGGCGAGCGGCCGGGAGGCGCTCACCCGCACCGGCGAGCTCGCCCCGGACGTTGTGCTGCTCGACGTGCGCATGCCCGGCATGGACGGCCTCGAGGCCGCGCGCCACCTCAACGTACTGGAGGAGCCGCCGGCGGTGATCTTCACCACCGCCTTCGACCAGTACGCGGTCGAGGCCTTCGAGACGCACGCGGTGGGCTACCTGATGAAGCCGGTGCGCCCGGAGCAGCTCGCCGCGGCGCTGACACGTGCCGGGCGGCTGACGCGCGCGCAGCTGCAGAAGCTCGCCGCGGGCGAGGCGCGCCGCAGCCATATCGCCGCGCGCCGCCGCGAGGGGCTGCGGCTCATTCCGCTCGAGGAGGTGCAGTACTTCCTCGCCGACCAGAAGTACACCACCGTGTGCCACGTGAACGGCGAGGACCTCATCGAGGACTCGCTGCGGCTGCTCGAGAGCGAGTTCGGGCAGGCGTTCGTGCGCATTCACCGCAACACGCTGGTCGCGGTGCGCTACCTCGAGCGCATCGAGCGCAACGCCGAGGGTCAGTACTTCATGCACCTGCGCGGCTGCGAGACGCCGCTGCCGGTGAGCCGCCGTATGGCCGGCGAGCTCAAGGAGCGCTTCCGGATCTGATCGGCAGGAGTCCGCTCTCCACGAGCACCGGAGGATGGCGGTGATGCGTCGCCTGCTCCCAGGCATAGGCGAAGCCGAGCAGGTCGCCGTCGCGGAAGGGGCGTGCCGAGAACTCCATGCCGAAGGGCAGTCCGCTCTCATAGAAACCGCCGACCACGACCACCGCGGGAACGCCCAGCATGTTCACCCAGCTGGTCGCTGAGTGCGGCCCGTCGGTGACCTTACCGTCCTGGGGCATCGTCTCATCGACCGGCGGCATCTGGCTCGCCGGATAGACGTAGCCGTCGAGGTGCAGGCGCTCCATGGTGTCGAGGTAGTCCTGCAGCGCACGCCGGCGCGGACCCCAGTAGTTGCGCTCCGCGTCCGGGTCGGTTTCCAGCATCCGCTGCCTGATCTTGATGTCCCCGTATTCGAATTCCGCCTTGCTCGGCTCGGTGCCGATCATGGGCGCACCGAGCGGTGCGCCCATCACCCGCTCGTAGTCGGCGCTCGAGCGGTACTCCGCGGGGCCGAATTCCTTCAGGAACAGGTCGGTGCCTTCGCGCCCATATTGATAGGTACTCACGCGGGCCGCCGTGTGGGCAAAGCTCGCCGGCAGCACGGAATCATCCATGACGACCGTGGCACCGAGTGAGCGCAATTCCTCGAGCGCTTTCAAGAAGGCCGCGCGGGTGCGCGGATCAAGCGCCACGGCCTCATTGGCCGCCTGCTTCGCGGCCGCGACTTCCGGTACGACCACCGGCGTGCCGCGAAAGGGAATCCCGATGCCCTCGAGCACGAACGCCGGTACACCGAAGCGCTTGCCCCGCAGCGCGTCGCGCTTGAGATATTGCAGGTATGGCCCGGGCTGGGCCTTGCTGGCTGCGCCCTGGGTGACCGGATCGAGCGGGTCCTCACCCGCCATCACCCCGAGGGCGATCGCCGCGTCGGACACGGTACGGGCGATCGGCCCGGTGTTGTCGAGTAACCAGTCGAGCGGCGCGATGCCGGCGATGCTGACCAGTCCGCGCGTCGGGAACACACCGATGAGCGCGCTGGTCGCGGCCGGCATGCGGATCGAATTGCCGGTGTCGGTGCCGTTACCGAGCACGGCCAGGTTGCCCGTCACAGCCGTGACCGTCCCTCCGGAGGAGCCGCCGGGGGAGAAGCGCACGTCGTAGGCATTGCCGGTGCGGCCGAAGGAGCTGCTGCGACTGGTATCGGAGTTGGCGAAGTCCGGCATGTTGGTGTGACCGAGGATGATCGCTCCCGCGGCGCGCAGGCGCGCGACGATCGTGGCATCGCGCGGCGCAACCAGCTCGTGACCTGC
>Ga0210394_10000167_pt1 | contig 158901 bp, 128 predicted proteins | sample IncBWC12MmetaG_FD_160121 | JGI IMG/M metagenome (GOLD analysis project Ga0210394, IMG submission 160121) | Forest soil microbial communities from Barre Woods Harvard Forest LTER site, Petersham, Massachusetts, United States - Inc-BW-C-12-M | ecosystem: Environmental > Terrestrial > Soil >... | reverse complement strand
AGCAACAGACAAAAGCCAAAGGGTAGGGGGTAAGCAGCATGCGAGTTGTGAATCGAGCTTGGGTTGTGATTTTTCTGGCCGCCACAATCGTTTCGTGTGCCCTCGCGCAGCAACCGGCGCCAGGTCAGGCGCCCGCGCCTGCACCAGAGGCGGGCCGTCCCGTCGTGGGCGGGTTCCCGATTGGCCCGCCAGGGAAAATCCTCGAACTCCGGGCGGACCCCAGCTCCATTCAACCGGGCCAAATGTCCACGCTGCACTGGCATGCCGTGAATGCGGATGACACCTACTTCGACAATTGTCTGGGAATTGTGGCGACGCTAGGCAGCCACGAAGTTTCTCCGAAGGTGACAACTACTTACACATTCACCGCCAAGGGTCGCGCCGGATCCGATACGAAATCCGTCACGGTTACCGTACTGGGCACTACTCCCGCGACCGCGCAAGATGCAGCTGCTTGCGGCGATCCGCATAACCAGCCCGTTCCGCGCGCTGCGGACGGCCATCCCGATCTCTCCGGAGTGTATATCGCCGGTTTCAGTCTCAGGCCCGTGGATAACATCAAACTCAAGCCGGGCGCGGAGAAGTACAAAATTGTCGCCGACCCGAATGATCTGGGCCAGGGAGTAACTTGCGTGCCGCCCGGCGTACCCGCGGCCACGATGCAGCCGTATCCGCTGCAGATTATTCAGAAGCCCGGTCTTGTGGTAATTCTCTACGAGGCGTATCACATCTTTCGCGTAATTCCCACCGATGGCACCACTCACCCGGACGATCTTGATCCAACCTACATGGGAAATTCCGTCGGGCACTGGGATGGCGATACGCTGGTGGTTGACGTCACCGGTTTCAACGAGAAGACCTTCGTCGGGGCCTACCGGCACACAACGGCCTATCACGTCGTCGAGCGATATCATCGCGTTTCCTACGAAGAACTCGATTACGAAGCCACCATTGATGATCCCAATGTTTTTGCCGCGCCTTGGAAACAGGCCAGCCGCATGAGACTGCATCCGGAGTGGCAAATCCAGGAATACGTCTGCGAGGACAACAACAAGGATTACAAAGATTTGCTCCAGAGCAAATAGTCCGGCGTTTCGACCGCGTTGCGCGCACAACAAATCGCGCAGGCACGATTGAAATTGCAAATTGCCGTGAACATAAGGGAAAAGAATCGAGCAGCGCCGTTCCAATGACTCGCTTTCTGATTTTCGCGGTGTTCGCGATTTTGATTGTGGTCCCGATGGCGTTGCCCTCGCCAGAGGGCGCGCAGCAAACCCCCACGCCGACCGAGCAAACTGTGCCGTCGCAAACGCCCCCTCCGCCAGCCCGGCTCCCCCGCGACGGTTTCCCAACGGGTCCGGCAGCGAAGATACTGAGCTTTACGGCGGCGGCTAACGCGATACAGCCGGGCGAGTCTGTCGCATTGAAATGGGCAGTATTGAATGCCGACAAGATCACGCTGGACCACGGAATCGGCGTCGTGGCGGCGCGCGGGAGCCGGATCGTATCTCCGAACAGGACCACGACCTACAAATTGACGGCGCTGGGTTATGGTGCTGCTGGCAACAGCACACAATCCATAACTGTAACGGTTGCTGGGACCTCACCAGAGCCGGCAGAGAGCCAAACGGCTTCCGCTGAGGAGATTCCGCACATGCCGGATGGCACGCCCGATCTATCCGGGATTTACATCGCTGCGTTCATGTCCATTCGGGCCGTGGAAAAGGTTCAGTTAAAACCGGGCGCGGAAAGATTTAAAGTTGGCGCAGATTATGCATTCGACTTGACGGAACATTGCCTGCCGCCGGGCGTTCCAGGGACCACCGAGTGGCCCTATCCGTTGCAGATCGTGCAAAAGCCCGGCCTTGTGCTGATACTCTACGAGGCCGATCATCTTTTCCGCGCGATTCCCACAGACGGCGAGCAGCATCCGGCAGACCTTGACCCTACCTGGATGGGGAACTCCGTGGGAAAATGGGACGGGGACACGCTGGTCGTGGATGTGACCGGTTTCAACGATAAGGGTGGAGTCGAAGAGTATCGCCACACCTCGGCCTATCACGTGATCGAACGCTACCGGCGCACGGCTTACGATAAACTCTCCTACGAAGCCACCATCGAGGACCCCAACGTGTTCGTGGCGCCGTGGAAAGTGGCGGGAACGTTGACGCTTCATCCGGAATGGCAGATTCAGGAGTATGTCTGCGAGGAGAATAATCACAATTACAAGGAATTATTCGATCCGCACAAGAACTAGGACGCAGATGCGCGCGCGCATTTGCGGTTCATGATTAATCGCAATCAGGAGGCCCATCGAAATGAGGATTACAGCTGCTGTTTGGATGGCGGGAATGATGCTCTTGCTCGTGGCACCGGTGGCGAACGCGCATCACTCGACTTCCATGTACGACATGGAGCACCCCAGCACGTTCAAGGGCACGGTGACGAGGGTCGAGTGGACGAATCCGCACGGCTATATTTATCTCAATGTGCAGAATGACAAGGGCGGCGTTGACGAATGGGCCATGGAAATCAACAGCCCCAATTTCCTGCGCCACAATGGATGGACGAGCACGATTGTGAAACCCGGAGACGTCATCACGATCACGGGCGGAGCAGCCAAGAGCGGCGCCAAAACGATGCGCTGCACCTCCGTGGTCCTGGCCGATGGAACGGTATTAAGATCCTAGACCGGCGCTTGGCGCGGAAGTCGATTGATTTCGGCTCTTGCGGATGTACGATCACGGGGGGAAAGCAGGACATGCTTCATTTCTGCGAGTGGCTCGAACACAATTCGTGGATCATTGCACTCGATAGCAATGTTCCTCTGTCGCTTTTCTTCGAAATCATGCACTACTCCGGTTTTTTCCTGGTGGTAGGGACCACCGTAGTGATGGACCTGCGCATTCTGGGTCTCGCGGGCCGCAAGGAATCCCCGTCCGCGATTGCCGAGCAACTTGTTCCCTGGATGTGGACTGGGTTGGTCATGGCCTTTGTCTCTGGTTTTTTCATGTTCTCGGCCGATGCCGCGGATTTCTATCTGGCGGGAACTTTTCGCATCAAGATCTTGGTCGTGCTGCTGGCGGCGGCATTCGGGGCCGTGGTGCAGCGGAAAGCTTCGCGATGGGGCGAGTTGCCGTCCATATCGGGCGGAGCCAAACTCCTGGCCTTCGTCTCGCTGGTTTTGTGGATTGGCGCGATTCTCGCGTCCGTCGAGGTCCCGGCCATATCCGGCGTTGGCTAGACGGCTGACGCGTTCTATCCTCACGGGAACTGAGGTCTGCACAAATGCTTAGTTTCTTCATGACGATTGCGAAGTGGCTGCAGAGCACATGGTGGGCGCTCGATATTAGCGGTTCCACGTGGGCCTATCCCTTCGTGCAGATGACCCACTTTTCCGGACTGTCGCTATGGATTGGCACAAACCTATCTCTCGACTTGCGCCTCATGGGCGTCGGGAAAAAGCGGCGGACCGCCGCGGAGCTTTCCGAGGCGCTGTTCTGGTGGAATTGGCTCGGACTTCTGATTGCGATCACTGGCGGATTTATGCTCTTCTCCAGCGCTGCAACCAAGTACATCCCCAATCCCGCGTTCGAGATCAAACTGGGCATCCTCGTGCCGCTCGGCATCATCTTACATATCATCAATCAGCAGAAGGCGAAATCGTGGGGTCTCACATCGGAAACTCCGGGCATGGCAAAATTCATGGGCCTGATCGAGCTTCTCATCTGGTTTTCGGTGATCACGGCTGCCGTCTCGATCCCGAATTTCGACACGCACTAGTTCGCATGAAACCTCGCACCGTGCATGTCATTCTCGCTGTGGCCATCACGCTCGCGGCTGCAGGCTGCGGCCACAAAGAAAGCGCTGAATCATCCTCCCCTGCAGCCAACGTTGATCCCTCGACCGTTGGCTCCCTCACCGGTACCGTCACCCTCGAGGGTGCGCCGCCTGTGTCGAAGCCTATTGATATGAGCGCGTCGCCCGCCTGCATGGAGGCAAATCCCTCACCTGTGGCTCCGGCGACAATCGTGACCGGCAAGAATGGCGCTCTCGCCAACGTAGTCGTCTACGTGAAGGCTGGCCTTGGCCACTATCGGTTCGACACGCCTCCAGAAACCGCCGTGCTCGAGCAAAAGAATTGCATGTACGAGCCGCATGTCGTGGCGCTGATGACGGAACAACCGTTCGAAATCCAAAATAACGATCCGACCATGCACAACGTTCATCCCATGCCGAAGCACAACCGGCAGTGGAGCACGTCGCAACCGGTCGGCTCGGCTGCACTCAAATCGACTTTTGCGCGGCCGGAATTTGCGATGGGTGTGCTATGCAACGTTCATCCGTGGATGCGGGCCTTGGTCTTTGTCTTCGATCACCCGTACTTCGCGGTGACTTCCACGACGGGAGCATTCGCGCTGAAAAACCTGCCGCCGGGCAGCTATACGATCGAGGCCTGGCAGGAGGCCTATCACGCGCAGGATCAGACGGTCACGATCGGACCGAAGGAATCGAAAGCCATTTCGTTCACGTTCAAATCGTCAGATGCATTGGGCGACTAACGCCGGACGGGCGTTGCATGGTATAGGCGACGCAACCCCTACGATCTAATTGCGGGAACGCTGCACGTTGGAGCATAATCTGGCGAGGCGGACCGCGGCAGCGCGTGTAACGACAGGCGCCGCGCGCGGGCCCAAGCAATTCTAGTCAAACGACAAAGAGGTGAGTCCAATGTCCTATTATGGGAGCCAGACGATGAAGGTATTACGCCTCGGATGCGTCGCCGCGATTCTATTGGCAGCTGCGAGCTCGGCATTCGCGCACCACTCAGGCGCTATGTTCGAGCGCGACAAGCAAGTGGAACTGATGGGCACCGTCGTCGCTTTTAGCTGGACCAATCCTCACAGTTGGATCGAGATCGAAGTGCCGAACGCCTCGGGTGGCTCGGACAAGTGGGGTGTGGAGTGCAATAGTCCGAACAACATGGCTCGTCAAGGCTGGAGGTCAACCACGCTCAAGCCCGGCGATCAGGTGACTGTCACCGTCCATCCATTGCGAAGCGGCGAAAAGGGTGGCCGGTTCATCTCGGTGAAACTGGCCGACGGTACGGTTATGGCCGACACCGTCGGTTATCCGGTGCCGGCGAAGCCGTAAGAGTCCGACCCAGCTGTTTGCAGTTCGGCAGCGCCGCTCGGCGCGCCATGTGAAAAGGATCGCAAATGATCAAGCTGAGAACGAAGTTCGCTGTGAGCGCAGCGGTTGTCGCGCTCGGTCTTGCGAGCCTTGCCACCGGGGCCCGCGCGCAGGCGAAACAGCAGAAAAATACTCCCGACGTGTTTCCCGAAGGTGCGCTGGCGCCGGATAATCTCAACAAACCGCGCCCGAAGGCGCCGTTCAATCTGACCGGAACCTGGATGGTGGATCTGAGCGCCGGCTTCAGCTCGTTCATGTTCGGGCCAAACTATCCGAAGTTCAAACCCGCGACACAAGCGATTTTCGACGAGGGTAAAAAAGTCAGCGCGGAAGGCCGCGCGTTCCATGACGACATCGGCCAATGCTTTCCCGCCGGCATGCCCATGATCATGACGCGCGTCTGGCCGATCGCGATGATTCAGACACCGACGGTGATCTACATGGTTAGCGGCTTCGAAAACGCGCTGCGCCTCGTCTACATTGACGGCCGCAAGCACACCGACCCCGACGTGGTGGTTCGCACGTACAACGGCGATTCAGTGGGACATTGGGAGGGCGATACCCTGGTCGTGGATACCACCAGCATGATTCCCGAGCATCACTGGATTGATACCGGTGTCTCCGTGAGCAACGATTTTCACATCATCGAGCGCATGCGCCTGCTAAATGACGGAAAGGTGCTCGAAATCAAGTACACGCTGCTCGATCCTCAAAATTGGGAAGGGGAATGGAACAGCACGAAACGTTGGATTCGAATGGACGACACCGATATCACTGAAGTCGAGTGTTTGCCGAACCTCAACGAGCATCTTCCGAGCACACAGTCGAAGTGGAATGTAAACTAGCGCCGCTTCATCCGGTTTGAGCAAGCCTTTTTCCGGGCTCCGCCCCGAGCCGCCCGAAACTGCAAATCCCTCTTGCGATTACACGGGAGGTTTCTTAGAACGATTGCGTGGGCAACTCGCCGGCGCGGGCCAACAAGGCAGGCAGATCTTTTCGCGACGCATCCGCTTTCTTGCCAAGGTGGCCCTCGACCTGACGGCGGACCGCCTTCACGGTTTCCAGATCCGTACCTCCGGCGTTTCCAAGCAATTGCTCCGCGTGCAGCACACACGCGTAGACCAAATCTTCAGGGAGATCGTGGCGGCGTAGAAATTGCCCGTAGTTGAACCAATCGAAGGCTTCGTCGTGCGGATCGGCTGACTTTGCGTCAAGGACCAGCCCGCGCTGATAGGTGTCCGCGGCGGATTTCACATCGCCAGATTTTTCCTGCAGGTCGGCCAAGCGTGCGAGCGCCAGGCTTTCGACTTTTGTATTGTTTGCCCGCTCGGCCATGCCGATTGCGGACCGGTATCCCGCGAAAGCCGCATCCGTCCGGTGGATGCGCGACTCATCGTCCGCCAATTGAATTGTTGCGGTCGCCTGCTGCTCGATTCCAGCTGCGGGATCATCCGGATTGGCCGCAGCGAAACGCAGGAACCCGCCCCAATGACGGGCGGCAGCAGCAAACTCGCCTCTTTGATCGAAAGCAGCCGCGAGATAGAGGTGGGCGTTCGGCTGATTGGGGTCCACCGTTACGGCCTTTTCCCACGAATCCATGGCCTCGTCGGGATGGCCGAATCGCGCGGCCAGCAGCCCATAATTCACCAATGCGTTTGGATCGCGCGGAAAAACCTGGAGCATCTTCGCGTAGCGGTCGTACGCGTCCTGGTACCGGCCGTCCTCCAGCAGCGCCCGGGCGCAGGCCTGCTGCGCGCGGGAATCGTGCGGGTTGACGTCCACCGCGCGCTCGAGCGCATCAATCGCTGCGCTGCGGTCGCCGGCCTTGGTCTGCGCGAAAGCGATGCGCGCCTGCACCACGCTGTCGTACGGATTCATGCGCGCCGCGCTGATCAGAGCGGGAAGATTTGCCTCATGAGTGCCCAGTGCGAAGCGAATCTGGTCCATTCCACCCCAGAGGAACAGCAGCGCCACCACCGACCAGCGAAGCAGGGGTGACGAAAAGAGGCGACCTCCCGTTCCGCGCTCGGCGGACCGCGATGGCGCCGGGCTTGCCTGAGGCTTTCCGCCGCGGCCAATCAGCATGCCCGAGATGCGCGAATCGCGCAGCTTCCAGAGCGCGCCATCCAGAATGAAATGGTGAATGTTCACAACGGCCGTGAAAATCAGAAAGCTCGTGGTGAAGTCGAAGTGAAGGATGCGACTGACGATCCACGGACCGGGAATGAAAAGAGCGATGCCGCCGGCGACGAGCGTGAGGAAGTAACCCGTCATTCGCCAGCCCGCGTGGCCGGTAGCGCGCGCTTCGCGTCTCTGGTAGTAGCTGGTGATCCATATGTACTGCGCGGAATGGAGGATCGCCAGGATTCCACTGCTGTAGCGCGTTTGCGGAATCTGATATTGCGCGTGCAATTCCAAAAGCGTGGGCACTACGAACCAGATGAATTGTGTCAGCGCCAGCGTTAGCGGGGCCGCCAGAGCCCGCACGCCGCTGCGCTGAATCAGCCGCCGGAATCCGAAGAATAGGAAAACCGCGAAAGCCCCAGCCAACACCAATCGCGCCGGCAGTGTGTACTTCGCGGCTAGCCCGAGCGAAAGAATCAGGGGATCGGTCGAACCGCCGGTTTCGAAGCTCGCGAGCAGCATCAAGTACGACGCCACGAATGCGGCGCGAATCGAGCGGCGTTCGCCGGGAGTGGCTTCCGCGCCGGTGCGGCGCGCGAACATCATCAACAATCCGTAATTTTGGCCGGAATAGTGCCACGGACTCCAGCAGATATAGAGCGTGAACACCCACGGAAAAAGCTGGTAGGACGCGTGAAGGATGATGCCGGTCAAAACCAGCAGCAGGGTAATGTGCAGCGTGAAGATTTTGTATTTTTCGAAGTCGGCGCGCGTGTGATACGCGCGATAGATCGTCGCCATGAAATGCGGATAGTTGAAGGCGAGAGCCAGAAGATAGAAGGCCACTACCCACGCGTGCGTATGGGTCTGTGTCAGCCATATGGCGCCGGCGAGTAGCGGCGCCGACCACGCGCCGCAACCCACGATGAGATCGAGCCACGGCCCATAGATCCACGGCGAAGCGGGCGGCGGGGCAGAAATTGTGTCAGCGTGCGAGCTCAAACGAATCACCTTTGCCAATTCACAGGACACGGAGAGTCTACAGCCGCCGCCGTCGGTCGAGCGGCCGGGCACTCGAACCCATGTTGAAAGCGTAACGGACGAACAGAGGCCCGCGGAGGGTTCGGCAGACTATAAACGTCGTTTCACGGGCTGATCCAGGGGCGTTCATTGATGAACTAAATTGCGTCAGTTTCTCTATATTTTTCGTATCAATTCGTATATCTTAGTCCGCCTAAGACCTTGGGTGGCAGGGGCGGTTGATGGGAATAATTTCTCGAGGAGACCTCACGATGCATCTCGATTTGTCTGCAATAGTGCGTCAATTCCGGAGCGGCGGCCGCACGTCTCGGCCAGCGGCCCACGTGCAAAAATCAGCCGCGGCGCGATGGCTCGTGCTGCTGGCGTTTCTATTGGTCTCGGCGACGGGAGCCTCGGCGCAGGATTCCGGGAACATCAGCGGACAGGTGCTCGATTCCTCCGGCAGCGCGGTGAAGGAAGCGATCGTGACGGCGCGCAACCTGGATACGGGCCTGGAGCGCTCGACGACCACTGACGATCAGGGCCGCTACCAAATTCATGGGCTGCAGCCGGGACAGTTCGAGATTCGAGCGGCAAAACAAGGGTTCTCCGAACAAACACACACGGGAATCAGCGTGGCGGTTGATCAGGGCGCGACGGTCGACATTAGGATCCAGCCGAAGGCCCCCGACGCCTGCGCGAGCGGCCACGAGTTCGCCGCCACCGATTGCGCGCTGACCTGGCACGGCGTCACGCTGTTTGGTGCGTATGACGTCGGCCTGGGCTGGGTCAGCCACGGCTTACCGGTAAACGGCTATAACTACGAAGGCGAATCTCTGGTAAACCGAAATGGCAATCACTCACGATTCCTCGTCGCACCGAACAACCTGCAGCAGACGGGTCTGGGCGTCAGGGGCAAGGAAGAGTTTGCGCCCGGCTGGTCCGTTGTGTTCAACGCTTCAACTGGCATCAATCCGAATTCCGGCCTGCTCGCCAACGCGTCACTCACCAATATCAACAACAACGGCCTTCCGAGGGGGAGCTATTCGGAAGCCATCGACGGCGCGCGCGCGGGCCAACCCTTCAACGACGAATTCTATGCCGGTATCTCGTCCGCGCGATTCGGCACGCTGACCTTCGGTCGTCAGCGCGCTCTCGGCACCGATGCGATGCTCCTTTACGATCCGGCCGGCGGCAGCTATGCCTTTTCCTACATCGGGTATAACGGCACGATGGCCGGCGGCGGCGATACCGAGGACAGCCGTTGGGACGACGCCCTCAAGTATCGGCTCACCTATGGCCCGGTCCACTTCGGCGCGATGTATAAATTCGTCAATGGTTCTGGCGGCTGCTATTCGGCCTTGGCAGGCTGGAGTGCCGCCAACTGCACGCCGGAAAAGCCGCATAACAATGCGTGGGGATTCGACCTCGGCGGTGAATACCGCAAGTTCTCCGCCGACGCCGTCTACCAACACTACAATCAGGCGATCAGCGTTGTAAACCCCTTGCTGGGGGCTCAGAGTCAGAGTGCGTCGCAGTCGTTTCAGTCGACCACGGACAGCATCAATACAACCCAAATCACCGGGCCCAATCTGATCGACCCGACCAACACCGTATACGGGATCGTAACTGACAACAACGCAATTATGGTCGCTGCCAAGTATACGTGGGACCCGTTCAAATTTTTTGCCGGTTACGAATATATCTGGCAGAACAACCCGTCAAACCCGTTGGGCGTCGCCGCCGATGACCAAGGCGGCTACCTCATGAGCGGAGTCGAAGACGACAATCTTGATTCTCAAAAGCTGGTGAATATCTGGTGGACGGGCGCGAAATACGCTTACGACAAGAAAACCGACATCACTTTGTCGTGGTATCAACAGCGGCAGAACACTTTCCGTCGTAATCCGTCAACCTGCTCGCCCGGAAATTTCCGCAGTTCCTGCGCGGGCACGCTCAATGAGGTGTCGCTCTATGTGGACCACCACTTCACCAAGCGTTTCGACGGTTTCGCCGGAATTGCGTATTCCTGGGTGAGCGGCGGCCTGGACATCGCCATTCCTCATGGCCCCGGTGTCCCGTATAACTTCCCCGACAACCTTGCTCCGACAATCGGTGGTCGTTTCAGCTTCTGATCGTTTCCGCGGCGGGCTCAGTCGAGCGCCCACATGGGTACCTGAAGCCGCTCGATCGGCGGTGTGCCGCGCGAGGCCGGTTTCGTCGAATCCACGATGGACGCACATGCGTAGCCGGAGTCGCGGCGCGCCGCAAGGCAAGTCGGCAGCGGGAACGATCACGAGCACTTCGACCAATTCACGCCAGATTCAGTTCAGGCTGAAACTGCTCTGGTAAACGCGAGGGGACTTTGGAAGTAAACCGGCGCAGGGAGATGCGGAAGCTTCCCCCTGCGCCGATTCGTTTTCTACGGCAGGTAGTAACGGAACGAGGTGAAAACCATATTCTCGTCCGAGTGAGGTTGACCGCTAGCGCTCACGGTACCGGCAGTGCCGGTGCCGCGCCAAGTGTTGCGGACGTAGTTGGCATACTGCATGCCAAACTGCACCGTCCCCTTCGGGCCCTTGTAAAAGCGATACCAGAATCCGATCGAGCCCTCGATCAGGTTTCGGGTGTCACCCGTGCAGTTGGCGAGCGCACCAGGAATGAAGCCAGTGGCGCCGCCGACGCCCGTTGGGACACCGAGGTTATTGCCCGTGCCCGGAGCGGCGATGGGCAGTGTTTCCGTCCAACACCCGGAGTTATTGAGGAGCGCGTAGCCGTAACCATCGTTCGGCGCCGCACCGCCAGGCTTGGTGAAATTGGTGCGTTCCTCAAATTCACCGCCCGCGTTGAGGTTGATGTCGAGCTTCGGCGTCGGGTGAAATTGCAGCGTGCCGAGGGACTGGAAATTGTGAATCGGAGCGAGCGTGCCGTCTGGACGAACAGTTGCATCCGACAACCCGCCCGAACCATAGCGGCCGATGCCGTCTCCACCGAAGAAGTGGATGCCGAGGTCAACCTTTTTTGCAAAGAGGTTCCAGCGTGCGTTGGCGCCAATTCCACCTCCCTGCCTGCTGTCATTGAAAGCCCCCGCCGCTGAGGTAATCGACGAGCATCCCGCGGGCGCCGTCGTGCCAGTCAGGGGAACGCACGGGAAGACACGATCGCGGAAATCGCTCAGGACGCCGAAGATTTCATAGTGTCCAAAACCGGGTTCAAAGACTGCCTTGACGATGAAGTCCGGGGAGGGATTGTACGGGTAATTGCCGATCGGATTGTTGAGGCCACCGGTGGCGCCGAACGCACCGAGTAGGAAATTGTTGTTCGTGACGGTGTTGACGGTGACTGTGCAGGGAGGAGTGGCGCAGGTGGTGGCAGGTTCGGTGATGACGGTTCCTCCCGAAACAGCCGTGGGGTTGCCGTGTACCGTGATCGTGTCCTGCGGCTCTTCAATTGAGAATCCCAGCCAAACCTTATCGCCGAAGTCCTTGGTAAAACGGATACCTTCCTGCCGCGCCCAGCTGAAACCGACGTGATATTGCGCATCGATTGTCTGAGGCAATGCTTCGGAGCGGTTATCCATTCCATGGGTAGTCTCCGTGAGCAAGCTCCACTGCTGGCCCCCCGTCACCGTGATCCCGTTGTTGAAGGCGGCCTGCGCCCAGAATTGCCGTTGACGCATTGTGTAGCTGTTGCTCTGGTTTGGGTTCGACGTCACGCCAGCGGAGAGGAAGTCCATTTCGTAATAACCGCCAATCTTCACGCTGTCCAACTTCCCTTCGACCAGCATGGAGATGCGGGACTGGCGGCCCGACGCATTAAATTCCGACATATGAGCATTCGAAGATCCGTTAAAGGGAGTGTTGTTGAAAGGGGTGTTGACATCGGAGGCAAGGCCCTTCTGCCGCCACACGGTTTCCGCCGCCATGAAGCCACCCGGAGTGAGCGTGATGCCCTTGAACTGGATGGATGTCGGAGGTCCGGTTTTCTCCTGGTTTGAGCCCGCATTCGCCACACTGGTGTTCGCTGCCACCCCGGCGACGGGTCCGATCGCTGAAGGATCCGCGGCACCCGGCGAGGCCACGATATTCTCGCGGGCCGCGCTCGAAGCGTTCAGCTGCTCTTCGAGCAACTGCATCTTCTGCTGCTGTTCCTGAAGTTGCTTCGACTGCGCTTCCAGCAGATCGCGGAGTTGCTGTAACTCGGCTGCCACTTCGCTGCTCGATGGCTCGGGCTTCGCGGCTGGGTCAACTTTCGCAACTGCCGAGGGCGCGGTAGCGGGTTGCGCGCCGGCCGTCGTGTTTGAATTGGCTGCCGGATTATCTTTGTCCCCGGGTGCAGCCGCTCCCGCCAGCGCTGGCGAGACGACGAGGCCGAGGGCCACGATACACGTTGCAAGTACTCGCATTCATTCCTCCTTAGAATTTGAATCGAATCGGTACGGACAAACACCAATACCCGAGAGACTTAGCCAATAGAATGCTCGAAACTCTGGTCTTTCAAATCGGGCACCCACACACGCCGGGAACGAATAGAGATCACCGGGCTTCTTAGCTTTCGCAAAGGCTGCAGAGCGGCTAGACGCTAAATTCAAAACACAAGGCGACCGAACCTTAACCAGTCCGGTTGAATCTCCTGTGACGGCAACATTAATAGTTTGTTACTCGGGGACGGGTTAGGGCGGCGGAGGACCGCAGTTACCGCGGCTGCGGGAACGATGGCAGCGGTTCGGAAAGCCCGCTGGAGCGCGCCGAGAACGGCGAGTTCGTTTTCCTATATCGCCGGCTATTGCAACTGTCCGAGCTGGTATTTCAGGACCGATCGCAGCGTCTGGTAGTCGAATTTGGAGCTGGCCGATTCGAGTTCGGCCTGTGTCAGGTTCAACTGGGCCTGGCTGAGTTCGATAATGGAGCTGAGTCCAAGTTTGTAGCGAGCCTGGGCAAGGTCCAACGCGTCGGTCGAATTTCTTAGGAGCTGCTCGGTTAGAGCGAGTCGCTGGAAGGCCGAGTTGGAATTCAGCCACGCGGTGCGAACGTCGCGAACGATCCGATTTTGGAGGTCGCGAACGTACTGATCGTCTGCTTTCGCGCGGGAATTGGCCTCGCTTCGCAGAGCTCCAAAGAGATGGCCGTTGAATATCGGGATATTTACATTGACTCCGGCAGCCGCGTAACGAGGAGCAAGCTGGTCCGCGCCGACAGGAGTCAATCCGGCGCTGCCGGTGGCCGAAATGGTCGGAAGTGACAAATCGCGCTCGGCTCTGGCGTAACTATGCGCCGAATCCGCGTCCAACCGCAGGCTAATGAGTTCCGGCCTGTTCTGGAGCGCTTGCTCGAGAAGATCGGCGAAATTCGCGGAGGGCGCGGGCGGAACCGGTTCTTCGGCCAACTCGAATGTCCGCTCGTCTTCGTAGCCAAGCGCGGCGGATAGCTGCGCGTAGGACGCTTCGAGGTCGTTCTGAGCCTGGACCAGCAGAAGCTGCGCCTGCGCAAGGTCCACGTTCGCGAAACTGAGGTCGAGTCCCGACTTAATCTTGTTTTTCTCAAGCTCGCCCACCTGGTCGGCAACCAGCTGGCGCTCTTTAACTGTTTCCTGGGCCACGTTTAGCACCGACTGCGCCTTCTGGACGGCAAAGTAAGCCTGGTCCACGCCGAGCAGGACATCGGCTCGCGAAGTGGCCACGTTTTCCTGTTCCGCTCGTGCGTGAAGGTCCGAACTCTTGACGAGTTCATGGGTGCGGCCGAAATCGGTCACAAGCTGATTTACGGTCAAGCCGTTCGCGTAACGCTCGTAGATGATGGGATTGTTTAAGGCGCCAGCCGCGATTCGGCTATTGTTCTCGGAATCGGCCGCGGTGACGCTGCCGTAAGCGGTCGGGTAGTACGCGGATCGCTGTTCGGTGACTTGGGCTTTGGCCGCAGATGCAATGTCGGTGGCCGCCTGAATTTGAGGGTGGTTTTGAACGGCAATCTGTTCGGCGTCGTGAAGACTCAGCTTCTGCACGCTTTGCGCGGCAACCGATGTACCAGAGAGCACAGTCAAAACGGCGAGTGCGGCCATGCGATTCGATCCGGTCATCGCGATTCCCCCACCAGCGGTGTCGCCGGCGATGGAGCGCGGCGCTGATAAATCATCAGATATGCGGCCGGCACCACGAAGACCGTCAGGACCACGGAAACGATCAGGCCGCCAATAATCACGCGCGCGAGAGGCGCATAGGCTTCGCTTCCCGCCTCCAGTTTCAGCGCCATGGGCAGCAGCCCGACGATGGTCGCGAGGGAAGTCATCAGAATGGGCCGCAAGCGGATACGGCAGGAATGGCCGACCGCTTCCCGGACTCCGTAGCCTTCCTGGCGAAGGCGATTGGCAAAGTCCACGATCAAGATGCTATTGGAAACGACCATGCCGGTGAGCATCACGATACCCATCAGGGACTGAATATTCAGCGTGGTGTCTGTGAACGCCAGCGTCAACATCACCCCCACGAGGCCCGTGGGAATCGCGAGGACGATCAGAAAGGGATCGATGAAGGACGAAAACTGCGCCACCAGGACCAGGAAAACAAGCAGGATCGAGAGCGTCAGCCCGAAGCCGAAGCTCCGAAAAGACGCGTTCATCGTGTTCACCAGCCCCCGGACATCGATTCGAATATTGGGCGGAAGTTTGGTGGCGGCGACAATCTTTTGGACTTCCCGGGCGGGCTTCCCCAGATCTTCGCCCGACGGCGCCACATACACATCAATGGTGCGTTGCAACTGGTAATGATCCACTTCGGTGGGCGTGAGGATCGGAGTGATGTCAGCGACCTGATTGAGATAAGTTGGCAGCTTCAGGCTCGCGGCGTGCAGCGGCATCGCTTTCAGATCTTCGAGGGACTTGACCTGATTTTCGGGATACTGCACGGTCACGAAATAATTGTTACCGCTATTCGGATCAACCCAATAACTTGGCGCGATCATCGCATCCGAAGTGAGCGAAGTAATGAGATTATCGACTACTTCCTTTGGGCTCAGGCCGAGTTCGCTGGTACGCTCGCGGTTTACGTTCACTTGCAATGAGGGATAGTCCATGTCCTGCGGGACGTAGACGTCGGAGACTCCGCGCACGCGGCGAAACTGTTCTTCGAGGTCCAGAGCGATCCGATCAGCAGCTTGCAAATCGTTTCCGCTTACTTGAACGTCAATCGGTGCCGGGAGTCCTTGATTGAGAACGGAATCCACAAGTCCGCCGGATTGAAAATAAGTGCGCAGCTCCGGTAGTTGCGACGAGACCTGCTTGCGGACCTCGTCCATGTAGACGAAACTGCCTACCGTATGGTCCTCCTTCAGGCCGACTTCGACGAACGCCGTATGCATCGCCGAATTCGGCGTGGATAGCGAGGACAAGTCCGGCGTAACTCCGATGTTCGATACTACAGAATTGAGATCGCCGGGCTTGACGACCTGGCGAATAATGTTTTCAACTTTCTTTACATAATCCTCGGTGACCTCGATGCGCGTTCCGGTGGGCGCTTTGACGTTGATAACGAATTGCCCGGCGTCGGTGCGAGGAAAAAATGACACACCGACCAACGGGTAGAGCGCGAAGCTTAGAACGAATACGCCAACGAATCCCCAAACGACTTCCTTGGGGTGGTCGAGGACCTTTTTCACCCACAGGTCGTACTTTGTCAGTAGCTGTTCGAACTTTAGATTGAACTGGGCATGAAATCGCATCCCCCATGAATGCTCCTTGGCGGGTTTGTCGGCGAGCTCTTGATCCGCCGGGCTATGGCGCGCGACTCCTTTCAGCAGCTTTGCGCAGTAGAGCGGTACAACCGAAATGGCGACGAAATATGACGCGAAGAGTGAAATGACCACGCTCAGCGCAAGGGCCGTAAAGAGAAACTTGCTGACTCCGTAGAGCAAAGTCACCGGGAAGAACACAACGACCGTGACGATGGTGATCGCCAGCACCGCCAGGCCAACTTCGTTGGCACCTTTTTCGGAGGCGACTGCCGGCGTCTCACCGAGTTCCATGTGACGGAAAATATTCTCGAGAACGATCACGGAGTTGTCGATCAAGCGCGAGAAAGCGAGCGCCAGGCCGCTCAGGATCATGCTGTTGATCGTAGCGTTCCCGATATGGAGGCAAAAGAAAGTGACCATCACCGAGAGGGGAATTGAAAGGAACACGGCAAAGGTCGCTCGCGCACTGCCCAGAAAGATCAGAACCATCAGCGCGGTGAGCACGAGCCCCGTCCCACCTTCTTTTAGAACCGTGGAGATCGCCTGTTTCACGAACACGGATTGATCGAATACGACGTGGGCCTTGAGCTGAGCCGGAATATCGCGCAGGTTTGTGATCGCGCCCTTGATCCCGTTCACAACCTCGATTGTATTGCTGTTACCACCCTGCTTTTGGATGGGGACATAGACGGATCGCTGGCCGTTGACTCGCACAATGTTGTATTGCAATGCGGAGCCGTCAACGGCGTGGCCCACGTCGGAAATGAAAACAGATTTCTCGCCTTCCGTTTTCAGCGGCAGGTCATTCAGGGCTTTCGCATTCAGAACCTGGGCATTTGTGTAAAGGTTGTAATCCACCGGGCCGATCCGGACGTCGCCGGCGGGCAGAATGAGATTCGATTCGTCCGTGGCGCGCACGACGTCCATCGGGCTCAATTCATTGGCCTGCAGCTTCAACGGATCCACGTAGACCATGATCTGCCGATAGCGGCCACCGTAGGGAGGTGGCACAGTTGCTCCGGGGACGCCTGCGATCTGGTTCCGAATCTGAAATTGCAAATAATCGTGGAGCTGCGTCTCAGAAAGACCCTGCCCGTCAACCGTCAGCAGGCAAACGGGAAGGCTGGAGGCATCCATGCTCATCACGACCGGAGGCAGCGTACCTTGCGGAAGCCTCCTCAAATCGGCCATCGCCAGATTCGAAACCTGGGTTACGTCTGCATTCGCGTCCGTGCCCGGCTGAAAGAAAACCTTGATGAGGCTCACGCCGGACATCGATCGCGACTCGATATGGTCGATTCCGCTGCCCAGTGTGAAGAATCGCTCGAATGTGTCCGTGATATCGGCTTCGATTTGTTGCGGTGGCATGCCGCCGTAAAACGTTGCTACTTCCACGACCGGAATGTTGATCGGGGGAAACATATCCACAGGCATTTGGACCAGACTGGTGAGCCCAAGTACGCAGACAAAGAGGCAAATTACGATGATGAAGTATGGATGGCGCAATGAAAACGAAGACATACCAGTTCCTACTCCACTTCCGAGGGCGTGACGACCTTCGAGTTGACGAGTTCGCCGGGCTTAAACTGCGACTGCTCGCCAAACACGACACGGTCGTTGTCGCTCAGGCCCGAAAGGATTTCCACGTCCGCAGCGTTTTCGATGCCGAGCGACACGTCGCGTTTTTCGATCCGGTTATCGCCACCAACCACGAGGACCGAACCCCGCGTCTCACCGGACGTCTGTACCGCCTGGACGGGCACCGTTAGAGCGTTTTGCACGGTGTGGAGCGGGATTTGCACGGTAGCGTACATTCCAGGAACGATTTCGTACGTCGGATTCGGAACGGTCACTTCCGTGTGCATCGTGCGAGTTTCCGGATCGATTTGATCGGAGAAAAGGCTGATTTTTCCAACCAGTGTCTTGTTCAGCGTGGAGACGCGCACGGTAATGTCTTCGCCGACGTGAACCTCCGCGACAGCCCTTTCCGGCACGGGAATCACGAGGCGGAGAAGATTGTTTTGCGAAAGATGGCAGAGGGCCTGGTCGCCTTTGTTCGAAGATGTCCCCGCCGGCAACAGCGCTCCGGTGTACGCGTCAATCTCGGTAACGACGCCTTCGAAGGGAGCCGTGATCCGGGAATACGCGTACATCGATCGGTCTTTTTCGAGGGCCGCCTTGGATGCGATGAACTCTTGTTCGCTTCCCGCCACTGAATCCTTCGCCGCGGATACTCCCGCGCTCGCCTCCAAATCCTTTCCCTGCGCTACGTCCACTTCCTCCTGCGCCACGAGTTCCGGTCGCGATTTCTGCACGTCGGCCATCCGCGCATACGTAAGGTGCGTGACCTTGTAAGCAGACTCCGAGCGGTTTAGTTCTTCATTGGCGCGGGCCACGTCTTGCTCGCTCTTCTTAACGCTGGCTTCATCCTGTTGAAGTTGCTGCTGAAGCTCGGGAATCTCCAGGACCGCGAGTGACTGTCCCTGCTTTACGTGAGTGCCCCAATTCACGTCGAGCTTCTGGATGTAGCCCGACACCTTGGCATATACGTTCACTTCTTGATAGGGCTGGAACTCCGAGGAAATGCTGAGCTGGCTCGATAGGTCGCGCCGCTGGACCTTGACCACAGCCGCCGTCGGAGCGTTCGAGAGGCTGTCGCCGGTTGCCTTGCCTGTGGACCCGCAGCCGGAAAGAAGTCCAGCGGCGACAAAAAGCGCGGTGAATAGCCGGGCCCGGCTCGTCCCGCGCGATTTGTGGAGAGTTCTCGTGAAGTCACAGAGGTTGGGCATCAGTTAGCCTGCGCATTATTTGAGCTCTTGGTAGCTTACGGCTGTGTCGCGAATGGCCTGGCGAAGCCGGTCGAGTGTGAAACCTGCCGATCGGCGCAATCCGACCAGATCCTGCCTGCGCTGCCGAATTTCACGCGCCGCAGCAGGAATTTTGTCGGCAATCTCTTGCGGAACGGTCTGAACTCCGTGGCAGTCGCCGTGAATCAGATCGCCTGGGCGAACCGTCAGACTGCCGACCTGCACAGCGCCGCCGAAATCGAAGACGTGGGAATAAGCGTGCGAGACAGACACGTTGCCCGCAAACATCTGAAATTCTGTCGGCTGAATGTCGGGAAGATCGCGTACCGCGCCGTTCGTCACGATTCCGATGCATCCCAGCGCGAGAAGAATATTTGCGTGGACCTCGCCGACGAACGCGCCCAAGCCCGGAGGAGCATCCACATCTTCGATCACAACCACTCGCGGCGCGGGAATCGTGAGGATGTTGTTCCACCAATCGGTGCGGTCGTAGTAATCGTAGGATTTGCTCGCCTCCATCCGAGGACTGGAGCTCCGCATCCGCGCGGTCGCGGCGTAGCCTGCCATCGCCGGCTGATCCTTGAATATGCACTTGATGCTCGAATTGGCGAAACCAGTGTTGGGTAGGCGCACGCGAAAGGTTTCAATTGCACTGGCAACGAGACAAGTGCTGAGGCGGCGGAACTGCTCCAGTTGTGCGGGTTTCAGGGCTCTTGTTGCCATAAGATCGCTCGACTTGGCTAGCGGACCTCGAAATATGTATCCACGGCGCGGAATCGACGAATGTCCCATCCCGTATCCACGGCGTGGTTGGCCACATTCGTTGTCACGGTGCAGGCTCCCGTGTTTCTCACTCTCAGGTGATGACCGAAAAGTCCCGATTGCTCGCTGACCGTGGCGCAGATGGTCTTCGTGCCGCTTGAGTCGTAAACAACCGCATGGGCAGCGGCGTCGTAGGTCAGCCCGGGAAGCTGAACGACCGTGGGCCGAGGCCCGCCGGCGTCATCGTCAGGTCCATAGGTCATTTGGTCGGGGTAGGTGTACTCAACAACCACTCGAGCGCGTCCCGTTTCTTGATTGACCTCAAAGTGAAAACTGGATAGCGACACCGATTCGCGGATGGTGGGGCTATTGATCGGAACATATTCGGATGGAACTGTATCTATCTGGATTCTCGAATTGGCAGATACAGGAATTGCGAACGTCAGGGCCACCAGAGCGCCCGCGGAAAACGGTCGTTTCATTGAAGCCTCCGCGTAGAGGACATGAAAGCAGCACCGCGACTCCGGAAATCGAACACGACACTTTCACGGTAAGTCTGTTTCTGGCAGGTCGCCACTGAAGACATCCTGAAGATTTGGTGAAGGAAGGTGGCTGATGGCGGAGGCGGGGAGCGAGACAGATGTCGTTGGATCTGCGGCCGATTCTAGCGAGAGCAAATCTAGGGTGGTTCTCAGCAAGGAAAGAAAGCCGTACCGGTCCTAAACTGGCAGCGTTGCACTAGAAGAGGAACATCCCACGGAGGGCAAGCGAATCCAAAACTTGGAACCGCCGCCCCGGGAGCTGGCGACTCCGATCTCTCCGTTGTTGGCTTCCACGGCCCACTTTGCGACGGAGAGGCCCAACCCCGCGCCCATCATGCTGTTTCCTGTTCGGGATTCGTCCACGCGGTAAAACCGCTCGAAGACTTTCGCAGATTGGTCCGCCGCAATCCCCGGGCCCGTGTCGCTGATGGCGAGCTCAACGCGAGAATGGCCCTTGCATTCGACGTGCGCAGAAATCGATCCGCCCGTGGGCGTAAACTTCACGGCGTTGTGCAGAATATTGACGATTGCGTGCCGCACGTACAGTCGGTCGGCCTGCGCTCCCAAACTTTCGTCGCCTGTGAGAGTGAAATTCAAATGTTTGTCCTCGATGAGGACCTCCAGGAGGTTGGCAGCTTCCCGGACCAGCGCCATCAAAGGAAAAACCGAAACCTGAATCCTGATCTGTCCCGCATCGGCTCGTGAAAGCGTTAGGAGGCTTTCGACAATGCTGGTGAGCCTGTTGACCTCTTCCAGCATGCTGCCGATAGTGTCCCGGTATTCTGCTGCCGTTGCTTCTTCCTGCAGTCTCACTTCACCGATGCTGCGGATCGCGGCAAGTGGCGTGCGCAGCTCATGCGAGGCATCCGCTGTGAATCGCTGTAATTGTTCGAAAGACTGTTCGATTCGGGAGAGCATCGCATTAAAGACCCGAGCGAGATGGCCGAGTTCGTCCTCAGGGTTCTCGATGGGCAGGCGATCATTCAAGCGCTCGGAATTGATTTGTTCGGCCCGGCGCGCCATCTTGCTGACAGGGTCGAGGGTGCGGGCCACCATTTTGTAGCCAGCGTAGGCCGTGCCGGCAAGCACCAATGGTGAAGCGAGCAACAATACGAGGAGCGTTTCCGTCAGTTGATTCCATATCAGCTCCTGACTGTACCCAACCCGAATCAAAACGGTGCGACCCTCGAGATCATATTTTCGGCTGATCAGGATGACGCGCGTTCCGTCGGACATCCTCGCCGAACGTCCCGAATATCCGTGTTCGCCTTCTCCGGCGAATGGCGCCCCTCCGATCGTGCGGTCGCCCAGCCGTTCATTGCGATAGAGAATGGTTCCATCAGGCGCGAGTACCTCAAGCAGCCGCTCCTGAACCTGCTTCCAGTCCGTGTGGTGATGATAGTCTTCGCGGACTCCGACTTGGCCGTCGTCCGCCACATAGAGCAAACCCTTCACAGTCTCAAGATCTTCTGCCGCAAGGCGTTTCAAAATGTTGCTCGCCTGCCAGAAAAGCAGCACCGAAACGCCGGCAAAATATACCGCGAGGATACCGGCGAGCATTCCGACGTACCAAAGCGTGAGGCGCGTTCGCACGCGTTTGGGGCGCAGACTCATCAAGGTGTCTCCTCACGCAGCACGAAACCGACCCCTCGCACGGTGTGCAGAAGTTTTTTCTTGAATGGCTCGTCCAATTTTCGCCGCAGGTGGGCAACGTGAACGTCTATGACATTGTCCAGCGGAGTATATCGGGCCGTCTCCTGCCAGACGTCCCGCGCGAGCATCTCCCGGGAAACAACTGTGCCTTGCTGGCGCAGCAGATATTCGAGCAGATCGAATTCGCGGGCCGTCAGGGTCAGCTCTTTCCCGTTTCGAAGGACGACGCGGCCGGCTGCGTCCATTTCGAGGTCGGCCAACCTCAGTTTGTCGCCTGATTCCGGCTTGCCGCGCCTGAGTAGCGCCCGAACGCGCGCAAGCAATTCGGAAAACGCAAAAGGCTTCACCAGGTAATCGTCGGCGCCTGCATCGAGGCCCCGTACGCGGTCTTTCACGGTGTCTTTCGAGGTCAATATGAGTACTGGCACGGACACGCTTCGCTGCCGCAAGGCGGCCAACACCTCCATGCCGTCACGACCAGGAAGCATCAAATCCAAAATCACCAGGTCGAATGCTTCGGTCGAAGCGAGAAAAAAACCGTCTTCTCCAGTGTGGGCGATGCTGACCGAAAACTGGTCAGCCTCAAGCCCTGTGCGGAGGGCCTTGGCCATTTTTTCTTCGTCCTCGACAATCAGTATGCGCATCGGAATCGTTCGTGCGTTTGATTCCACATCGTTTCAGGAATCGCAATCGCCATCTAAACTACATCAAAAATATACACCTGACGCGCCATCGTGATTGGTGAGTGCGGGCGGCGACGATGGGGAAGGCGGTGAAGGCAGGAATCCCGAATGGCTCGCATGCTGTTGGTAATTCCTGCGGCGTCGTATCGACTGTTGGGTAAGGAAACCGTTGCGGGGCCTTGGAACCATCCGAATGGTTTAGTGCTGCCTTTTAGCTGGAGCTGATTCGGCTCGCAGCGTAGCTGGCGTGCGAGGTCATAGGTTGGCGATTGCACTCTGGGAAGCCAACCCATCCGCCCAAGGTCGGACCAGCCGTTTCCCAACCAAAGTTCAACTTGTCTTAGCTGAGAGCCACGCCGCCGCAGTCAAACACACCGTAATCAGGATTGAAAAAACGATCGGGAGAATAAAGAGGTATCTCCAGCTCACAATCGTGATAGCGCCAAAGCAGGAAGCCAGAGCCCACACGGTGACGCGCATGAGCGCCAAAGTCTCTGCCGGAAGGCCACCTAGCTGCCACGCCAATATCGCCGCGAATAGATAAAACACGCCGACCGAGAATCCAGCCGCGACAAAGAGGTCCCAATATGTCCGGCTGAACCCCTGCACGTCAAAGTGAATTGACCGCATTGAGCCAAGAAGCGAATCAACTCCCCATGTGGGATCGGACTGGCGAAAACCGAGTGTGTGACCAGCCGCAAAAAGTAGCAGAAGAACAGAAGAGATTCGATAAAGGATCGGCGCTTTCAGGTATCCCTCCCAAACGTTTGCTACGGCAGTCTACCAGATCCGTTAACCCGGTCTGACGCTTTCTGCCATTTCGGATGGTTTACGGGCAAACTGGAAGCTATCAATCGTGCCATGCCCATCGTACGATCTATGCAAAGTCTTCAGACGCAGCGCTCTCGAATCTCCGCTGGGGCATACAATATCCGATGGTTGCAGGGTTTGCGGAAATGATTGCAAGAGAAGTGAGCGACCTCCGGGTTATGAGTTTAAGTAGTCACGCGGGAAAAATCAGCCAAGTCTCGCCGAATCTGTTGTCCTCTCCGCCCGCCACACTCGAATTCAGTTCTTGGAACGAGGGTTTTGCGCCCATTTTGCGCCCAAGCTCCCCCAGGAATGAGCGCGTCCGGTATCGCGATCTTTATCCGACTGGACCGCCAGCAAAGTTGTCAGCGCGAAATAACCTCGGCTTCCCTCGAGTCGTTTACATGCGTTCTGCATGCAAGTATGCTGATTGCATGCCGACCCTGGTTCAGATTCGGAATGTGCCTTCCGACTTGCATCGCGAGCTCAAGGCCCGTGCGGCGCTCGAGGGCATGTCCCTTTCGGACTACCTGCTCCGCGAACTGCGCCAGGCCCTCGACCGACCTACTCTTGACGAAATCCCGAGGCGGCTTTCGAGCCGCCGGCCCGTACGAGCACACCCCGTACCCGCCGTTGCGGTGCGTGCGGAGAGGAAGAGCCGCTGATCGTCGTCGACGCTTCCGCCATGCTTGGGGTCCTCCTCCAAACGCCTGCGGCTGGGCGTGTGAACCGCCTCATCTTCGCCGCCAACGAGACGCTGCATGTCCCTCATCTGATCGATCTGGAAATCGCACAGGTTCTGCGCCGCTACGTGCGCTCGGCCATCATTTCCGCCGAGCGCGGTGCCGAGGCTCTCACCGATCTGCTCGATTTTCCACTCACCCGCTACCCGCATTTCATCCTGCTCACCCGCATCTGGCAAATGCGACACGGTCTGACGGCTTATGGCGCAGATTATCTTGCTCTTGCTGAGGCGCTGAATGCCCCGCTCGTCAGACGGGACCGTGCGCCGGCAAGAACGAGCAGTCAAGTGCGGGTCGAGGTGGTATGAAGTGAAGGGCGCCGCTGCTACCGGTGGATACGAGAACTACGAGCGGAGTTCAGACTTTCGATTTGTCGGGCGCGTATCGAACTTGTCGGCAAGCTGTCATTCGAGCGCAGCGAAGAATTTGTTCTTGTTTTGCCAGCGCTCGTCGAGACAGCAGCCACACCGCTGTCGAACTGACGCTGTGGTGCCGGAGCCGCCGTACCGTGCTATTTCTTAGGCCGAGTTTCCCGGTTCCGAGCCGCAGCCCGCTTCGCGGCTCGAGCGTTGGCGTTGAAATCGGGCCAGACAAATCGCGAGAAAGCAACTTAGATTGTAGGGTGACAGATTCAGTTGTTTGCGGGGGCCTGCAACCATCCGACCCGGATCGCCCTGAGCCTTGCGGGCGTGCAGAATCGACAGAATCAGGGTTCGCAAAACTGGTTCCGATGAAAGGAACTCGTCAGCGCTCCTTAGAACGAACCCAGGATCTTCGCTAAACTGCACTTTGAGTTCAAAGTGGTAGATCTGGGGCCGGCTGCATTTTTGGGACGCCGCTTACAATTTCGGACCAGAGAAGTACTTATCGACAGCCGTAGCCAGGCAACGTCGCTAATTTCTGACCTGCAACCGAATTCCCACTATTGGACGCGGCTCTCAGAAGGATACGCGCCTGTTCGCAGTTCTTTCCCGGCATACCGTCTCCTATAAGGTAGAGACTGGCGAGCTCTACCTCAGCTTCGGTGTTCCCTAGCCCTACTGCCACCCACAAAAGGTGCGCCGCCGTGGCACGATTCTCCCGCGCGCCGCCTCCGCGCAAGTACTGTCGAGCGAGCTCAAGCTCCGCCTGGCCGTCGTTTCGCAAAGAAATCTCCGGACTGCTGCGGTCTGAATTCGCGGAAGCACTCTTTGTTTCTGGTTGCGCCGACGGCCCTGATGCCTCTGGCTGGTTCCCTACTCTCGCGCGCGGGGTCGGATCCGCCTGCTCCGATTCCAGTGGTGGAGCTGGTTCACTGGACTTAAGTCGTTGCCCCGTCTCAGTCGATGGCCGCGTTTTATCAGCGACAGCACCAGAACCGATCGCGTCGGAATCGGCAGCCGCCCCCGGCCCAGACTCTTGAGGCACATTGATCGCCGCTCCGTTTGCGCCCGGTGCGACAGACGACGAAGAACCATCCGGCGCCGACGCAGCGGCGGAAGCTGGAGCTACCGCAGTCTCTGGCTTCGCAGACTGTTGAGAGTGGTCGCCTGAGATCAGTTCTCCCAAACGGACCAGTGATTCGCCCGCTTCCTGCTTGTTGAGGAAAACGAACACCCCGGCTGCCGCACCGAGTAATAAAGCTACCGTCAGCGCGATTGCGCCATAGCCCTGCTTCCGACGCGGAGCGTCTGCCCAATCGTCCATGCCGCGGGGCGCCAAGGAGCCCCACCCGGAGGAAAACGACGGAGACGTATTGTAGGGTGGCGCCCAGGCGAGCGGCGGAGGGTCGGGCGAGAATCTAGGCGGTTCGGAAGCAGGCTCGGCAGGAGACCTTGCGGCAACGGGCTGTGGCTGATTTCGTATCGGGGGAGCCGGACGCGTCGCGTCGACTACAAACGAGTGGCCCTCCTCGGCCGATATTGAATCTCGCTGTCGGGGAGCGGCTTTTTCAGTTGCCACGGGCGATGGCTCTCGCACATTAGGTGATGGCACCGGAGATCCATCGACCCACTTCTGAATATGTTTGCGCACTTCCTCTGACATCTGGCCAAATCGCAGCCCGCCCCGCTTGCGAGTCTCATCGAGCCAAATCAGTTCACCGGAAAGTTCGATGTCGTTGTTCCATCCTGCTGACAATCGAAAATCAATTTGCTCTCCAATCGCGATAGGCGCAGCGGTTTGGAATCCAAGACCCGTCCAGGAAACATCGAGCAGAATGCCACCATTGTCCGGCTCGATATTCAGGTAGACGCAGTCAGCGACCCTGGTCCGCGGATTGCGGCGCCGTTCTTCCCTCGGGGTGCCTCCCGCGGGAATTTTATAGTCGGTTGTGGAATTACCCATCCGACCCATTCTCCCTCCCTCACGGGCGCGATCCAAGCTCTATCACGGTGAATCCGCGCCTTATCGTCTCAATCTTAACTCTGGCCTTGCTGGGAACGTCTATCCGGCAGAAGCCTCACAAACCTTGTACGGACTACTGGAAACTACCTAGGGATTTCTATGTATGCCAGCGTAGCTCCGCTCGACAACATCTGCGTCGATTTGAGTCGATTTGAAGGGCAAGTCTGCTCAAGAAACTCGGCGTCGGCAAGTAGGCGAACGTGCAGAGCAAGAAAGGACCTTCGCCGCAGACGGCGGTTGAAGGCCCCTGAACAAGATTCTTGGGTAAATGCCACTCCCTGACTACGGTCTTCTCCCTATTGTCCACAGTCGGAGGCGTTGGTAGATTTTCCCTGGTGGACCGGCGAAACATGTTTTCCTGTCGCGGGTTTACTAGGTGTCCAATTTTGAGACACGACCGGGTCTTATTAAAAGATGCAAGTACCATTGATTTTTGAAATGGACGATGAGTAGATTCTGAACTGCTGTTATGCAATTTGACAGAATCGAAGCTGGAAACCGAGGCTACAAAGTGCCCCGGAATCGGATCGATCACGATTATGCAACAAATAGAAATTCGGAGTTTGCTTTGGCTCTCATAGGACCCGACCATATGTACGTGGTAGACGTTTTGATTAGCAACGATCGAACATCCGGGGGATTCGCGCTACCAGTCCGTCGCCCCTGACTTGCCGCGTTACGGTGTTTTCCTCGCGGCACTCGACTTGTAGTGGTTACGAAGGGGACAGATCAATGCATCGATCAAGATTGTTGGGATCATTATTTCTAATTGCACTCGCTGCCCTACCATCTTGCCTGCGCGCTCAACAAAACGCCTCGGCGACGGCGGCATCGACAAGTTCTCCTCAAGCCGCAGCTACGAGCAACTCTCCTGCCAATGCTCCAGACTTACAGCAACGATACCCTCGCTATAAAGTCGGACCCGACGACAGCCTGGCGATTACGTTCCCTCTTTCGCCGGAGTTTGACCAACCAACCGTCATGGTTCAGCCGGACGGTTACATCAATCTTAATGGAGTCCCTAGCGTGTATGTTCAGGGACTGACGGTGCCGGAGATTGTCGAGGCCTTAAAAAAGGCCTACGCTGGCACGCTTCACGACCCAATTATCAACGTGGATCTAGCGGATTTTCAAAAGCCATACTTTGTGGCTTCGGGTCAAGTGGGTAAGCCGGGCCAGTATGATTTGCGCCACGAAACCACTGTATCGGAAGGGATCGCGATCGCTGGCGGCCTAGCTCCCTCGGCAAAATCGCAAGTGTTTATATTTCACCGCGTGTCGACAGGCTGGGTCGAGGTCAAGAAGCTCAACCTCAAAGACGTTCTGAATGGCAAAAAACTAAACGAAGATGCGTATCTGGCACCTGGCGACTCCATATTCGTGCCGGAATCATTCATTACGAAGTTCCGCAAATACGTACCCTATTCGCTTTCAGGCGCGACGGGTTCGTATATAGCCCCGTGATGATTTTCTAGTTTACTCGTCGTGGTTGGTAGGCGGGATTGGGACCCTAAAGGAGCAAGGTGTAAATGTTTCTAAACTATTTCAAGCTCTCTGAGGAGCCTTTTGGCGTGACTCCGGATCCTCGTTTTCTTTTCCTCGGTAGACAACATCGCGAAGCGATGGCCTCTCTTGCCTATGGGACGGCAAGCAATCGAGGTTTCATGGCACTTATTGCCAAGCCCGGAATGGGCAAGACTTCCTTGCTCTATCACTATCTCGAGGGCTTGCGCGGCCAGGCTCGGACCGCATTTGTATTTCGTACGGATTGCAATTCGCGGGAGCTGATTCGCCACATTCTTTTGGATCTGGGCGTCGATACCTCAAGCAATGATTTGCCAACCATGTACGATAGCCTCAACCGAATTCTTACCGAAGAGATGACCCGCGGGCGGCGTTTCGTTCTGGTGATTGATGAAGCGCAGAATTTGGATGAACCGACTCTTGAATCGGTCCGCTTGCTCTCAAACTTTGAGACTCCCTGGAAGAAACTGATGCAAATTGTCATTGCCGGCCAGCCAGGCCTGGCCGAGAAGCTGGCTCGACCCTCGCTGACACAGCTTCGGCAACGGATTTCCCTGGTCATGCGGCTTGAGCCGCTCGATGATGGGGAAATCTCTTCCTACATTGACCACAGACTTTGGGTTGCGGGGTGCGAGGATCCGCGTTTCTTTACGGCTGGCGCCAGAGCTTCGATTGCCGAGTTCAGCGAAGGGATTCCCCGTAACATAAACAACCTTTGCTTCAATGCGATGTCTTTAGCCTGTGGTTCAGGGAAAAAGACCATTGATCGCGAGATCGTACGTGAGGTCCTTGCCGACCTCGATCTCGAGTCTCTCAGCTACAAGAAAAGGAACGATCTCGCCTTAAACCAAAAAGCGCCGCCGAAGGTTATGGCCGCCGGAACCGCCCGGACCGCGCAGGGGCCGAGGGTGTCAGTTCTGCGGAGCTGGTTTCCGAAAGTGGTTGTCGCGAGCGTATCTGCACTGGTGTTCACGGGGACCGGTGGTGACCTGAATTCCACAGCCGGAAGAACGGCCAAAACAGATGATGGGTTGGCCGCCCATTCATCCTACGTAAACATCGCGAACACAGGCGGCATCGCGGAACCATTGACCGAACACCTGAATGTTTTGATCACCGCATCCCCCAATAAGCTGTCTCAAAGCGTTGGTATGAATGACAAGGAAATTTCTGTTGGGATTGACCACCCGAATGTTCGGGAAAGACAGGATGCTAGGCGTTCGCGTACAGCCGGATCGCCAACGGCTGTCACGGAAGATCTGTCGAACTCGGTCGACCCGCGGGCCGGTTCCACATCGGGAGAGGCGGGGCGCGATGAGTAAGAACTTTGAGTTGATGCAAAACCTCAGTCGGGACTTCGAGGAAACTTCCATACCTCGACCGCGGCCCGTGATTCCAAATGGACACGAAGGACTCCGCCGGACCGGAACTCGTTTTGATTTGAGCCAAATGGCTCGCGAAGAGACACTCCGGCTCGTGCAGCGGCTGTTCCTGCAGCAAGCGCAAAAGACCCCGCGTGCAATCTTGTTTGCGGGGATCGAACAAGGTACTGGCTGCAGTCAGATCTGCTTGCTGGTCGCCGAGACCTTGAGAAGCGCCGTAAGCGGTTCCATATGCTTAGTCGACGCCAACTTTAGGTCACCATCGCTTCCACGCCTGTTGGGAACCGCGAACGGTTATGGGCTAACCAATGCCTTGCTTGAGGACGGCCCTGTGCAGGCCTTTGTGAGGCCTCTGCATATTGCCAATGCCTGGCTGCTCTCGTGTGGCTCACTCGGCCCTGGTTCACTCGATCTTCTAAATAGCCAACGTATGAAGGGTCGTTTCGACGAGCTGCGGGCGCAATTTGACTATTTGCTGATTGATGCGCCGTCTCTAAGCCGGTACGCCGACGCCACGGCCCTGGGTCGGCTCACGGATGGTTTGGTGCTAGTTTTGGAAGCGAACTCGACCCGAAAAGAAACGGCTCTCAATGTAATGGAGAACTTACGTGCAGCTCAGATTCCGGTTCTCGGCGCGGTGCTGAACAAGCGCACGTTCCCCATACCGGAGTCGCTCTATCGCAGGCTGTAGAGAGAGCCCTTTCGGCAAGACGCAGGCGAGTTTTGTTTGGTTCGCCACGCCCCTTATTTCTAAGGAGGGGGTAGTTCGATGGATGTGGCGACCGTAGATTTCCAGCCTCGCAGTGAGGTCACCTGCCCATGTGACCGGGTTTAGCGGAGCTATGCCCATTCTCATTCATACGGCTTCTAATGGTTCGACGGTTCCCTCACAAGACGCTCAATGTGAGTTTCCGTTGTGGTTCGCGATCCAGACATGGCCGCAGTATGAAAAAAAGGTCGCGACCGAATTTCAAAGAAAGGACGTTGAGGTATTTCTCCCTCTACTCTCGTCCAAGCGCAAATGGAGTGACCGGTACACCACGGTCCAGGTACCTTTGTTTCCTAATTACGTCTTCGTGCGAATCGACGAGTCATCGAATGCGCGGATTGGTGTGTTGCGGACCAATGGCGTAACTGGGTTTGTCGGAGTGCGCGGGAAGGGCGTTTCGATTCCGGAGGCGCAAATCGAGTCAGTGCGCTTGCTAGTCGCTAGCGGCGTCCCGTTTCAACATCATCCACAGCTGGCCATCGGTAAGCGCGTTCGAATACGAGGCGGCAGCCTCGATGGGGTAGAAGGAACTCTTCTAGCGAAGAATGACGATCTGAGCCTACTCGTGTCCATCCAGATCATTCAAAGATCACTCGGTATTCGTGTCGAGGGCTACAGGATCGAGCCGATCTAGTCCAAAGATTTCCGAAGAGGAAATCCTTAAAGTCAACGCTTCTCACACCCAGCCGCCACAAAACAATTTACCGGAATCCGTTGCTTCGGGGACCCTGCACATGAACGCAGCCAAACGCCGTTTCGTTTTGAGCGGACTCAAGTTATTCGACATCTCCCTGTTGATTCTGTCCTTCGGACTGGCGAGCGCACTAGTTGCGTATGGGGATGAAGGGGTCGGCCTCGAACGGTTTCTTTCTATGCGAGTCAAGCTCTCGAATTGTATCGCTTTTGTCTCCATTGTCCTGGCGTGGCACATGATCTTCTCTTTCTGTGGGCTATATGAGTCAAGGCGATTGTCTGCCAGGCGGGCCGAACTAGTTGATGTGTTGAAGGCGACTGCCCTTTCAAGCGCCCTTTTGGCCGTGCTGGCTGAGTCGCATCGAATTACGATGATTACGCCAAGCTTTCTGGTTTCCTTCTGGCTGGTCAGCTCGTTTCTGTTGACGGCGTCGCGACTCGTCCTCCGGCCCCTGCTGGCCAGCCTGCGCAGGCACGGTCGAAATCTCCGTTACGTGCTGGTCTTGGGCACCAATTTGCGCGCGATCGACTTCGCACGGAAAATTGAGGCGAAACCGGAACTCGGGTACCGGATCCTGGGATTTGTGGATGACGAATGGCACGGGATGTCCGAGTTCAAACAGACGGGCTTCCCCCTCGTGTCTGCTTACAAAGACCTGTCCGAATTTCTGCGACGCAACGTGGTCGATGAAGTCGCCATGTATCTCCCGTTTGGAGAATTTTATGAGGCTTCGTGTCAGGCTGCTGCGCTTTGCGAACAGCATGGCATCACCCTGAGATTTGACGGTGATATTTTTGGTCTGAAGAAATCACGATCCACCCCGGATGAATTTGACGGCCATCATTATGTCGCTACCTCTGCCGAGACTCACGACTGGTGGCCTTTGGTGATAAAGCGAATCTTGGACATTGCCTTCTCTCTGATTCTCTTGATTCTGCTGGCCCCAGTGCTCGTAGTTGTCGCCGCACTGATTCAGTTTTACTCCCCGGGGCCGGTCCTCTTTCGGCAGGAACGAATAGGTTTAAACAAGCGCAGGTTCCTCATCTTTAAATTCCGGACGATGGTTCGCAACGCCGAGAAAATGATGGCCGAACTCGAGAGCCACAATGAGGTCTCCGGTCCCGTCTTCAAGATTAAGAATGACCCTCGAATCACGCCGATGGGTAAGATCCTGCGGCGAACCAGCATCGACGAACTCCCGCAACTTTTCAACGTTCTTAAAGGCGACATGAGCCTGGTGGGGCCAAGACCCCTGCCGGTTCGGGACTACGAAGGATTTAGCGAGGACTGGCAGCGGCGTCGTTTCAGTGTGCGACCGGGTATTACGTGCCTCTGGCAAGTGAGCGGCCGCAGTTCTCTTCCTTTTGAACAATGGATGAAACTGGACCTGCAATATATGGATGAGTGGTCACTGTGGCTCGATATCAAGATTCTGGCGCAGACCGTCTCGGCCGTGCTGAAGGGGTCGGGTGCGGCATGATTTCAAAACGGGCCCAGCGAAAGCTGTGGACAAAGCGGAGGAGCCGATGCAAGACACAAAGTTAGGTGCGGGAATCGTTCCTTCCCGAGGTGACATTACACTTCGCGACGCGCTGGGGTCGGGAGGAGACATTACGGCTCGCGACATGCTGACACCCCTATTTCGCCACAAACGAGTGATGATCACCAGTTTCTTGCTGATTGCGCTGGCGTCTATTTTCTTCGCACTGGGGTTTTCGAATTCCTATGAAGCCCATATGGAGATCTTAGTCAACCGCGATCGAGTTGACCCGGTAGTGACGACAGAAACTTCGTCTCCGGTAATGATTCCAGCCTCAGCCGTGACCGAAGAAGAGATTAATTCTGAAGCCGAACTACTGCGGAGCCGAGACGTCTTGGAAGAGGTTGCCCTAGAAAATGGGCTCGCAGAAAAGGAAAAACATTCTTGGCTCCGTTTCTTCGTCAAGCATAACGACGGAGAGTATCTCGCTCGCGCCGTAGGGCATCTTGGCAAGGCACTTAAGATCGAAACTCCAACCAAGACGAATCTAATCAGCGTAAGTTATGCGTCTGGGAATCCGCAGACCGCATATGGCGTCCTGAACGCATTGGCGACCGCTTACGTAGAGAAGCATGTGGCGGTTCACCGTCCCGCAGGATCCTACGAGTTCTTCACGAAAGAAGCGGACAAATACCGGAATGCCCTCGCTGATTCAGAAGATCAACTGGCGAATTTTGGCAAGGAACAAGGCGTTGTTGCGCCCGACGTCGAACGAACCGATATGGCTCAAGTCGTTGCCACCGCCGTGGGCTCGCTGCACCAGACCGAACAAGCCATCGCCGCGGATCAGCAGCGTATCGAAAACGACAAGGTCCAAATGGACAAAACGCCGGAACGATCGCTTACGCAACAATCAACGAATGCCTCCGATAGCTTAATGCAGCAACTGGAAGCCAATCTTCTTGCTGCACAGGTTAAAAGAACGCAGCTTGTAGCAAAATTTGATCCGAGCTATCCGCTGGTGCGAGAAGCCGACCAAGAAATTGCCGATACAGAGGCTGCGATTACCAAGGCTGAAAGCTCAAAATACGTCAATGTGACGACAGATCGCGATCCTACCTTCGAGTTGCTGAGGGAGGACGCTTCCAAAGCACAAACCGATCTCGCGGCTCAACGCGCGACCGTGAACGCTCTGAAGGAAAGCATTCAGAACATGCAACAGCAAATGGTGAGTTTGGATCAGAAAGCACTCAAACAGCAGGACTTGCTCCGGGCCGCCAAGACGAATGAGGACGACTACTTGCTGTATCAATCCAAGGGGGAGCAGGAGCGTGCCTCCGACGCTCTTGATAAGCAAAGGATCGCCAATGTGGCTATCGCTGTACCCCCTGCGATACCGACGTTGCCTAAGTTCAGTCTATCTCTATTGGCCATAATTGGTTTGTGCCTCGCTTTTGTAGGTAGCGCGGGCGCGGCCTATACGGTTAATTATCTCGATTCGTCGTTCCGGACTCCCAGGGACGTAATCGAAACTTTGGACATCCCGGTCGTAGCGGGAGTCCCGAGGGACGCTGTTTTCGCTAAGCGTCCGGTAGCCGGGCATTTCACGTGAAGCAATTTGGGCGTGAAACCTGATCGCCGTGGCATGGGCGCGTCACCACCAACAACAAGTCTGGGGAACCTCTCGCTTCTGCGCAGCATTTGAGGGGTCAGGCACAAGGGCAGTGCCCGAATTTTTATGAAACTACTGATTGTCCACAATAGCTACCAGCAACCCGGTGGAGAGGACGTCGCCTTCGCTCAAGAGTGCCAATTGCTTAAAAGTCATGGGCATAAGGTTCTTACCTATCAACGCAGCAACCGCGAAATAGAAGCGATGACACGTCTTGAGCGGCTAGCGCTGACCAAGAACATCGTTTGGGGCGAAAACAGTAGACGGTATATACGGGAGCTTCTGCGATCCGAGCGGCCCGATCTGGTTCACGTACACAATACATTTATGATGGTTTCGCCTTCCGTCTACCAGGCCTGTCAGGAAATGCGTGTGCCCGTCATTCAGACCCTGCACAATTTCCGACTTCTGTGCCCGGCATTCAGCTTGTTTCGCGACGGCCATGTGTGCGAGGAGTGCCCCACGAGCGGATTGTGGCGTTCTGTGTGGCATGGCTGTTATCGCAACTCGCGCGCGATGACGGCGAACGTCGCACTGATGCTTCAAGTTCACCGCGTGTCGCAGACCTGGAACAACTCGGTCGACACCTATGTCGCGCTTAGTGAATTCGCACGCCAAAAGTTCGTCGATGGCGGATTACCCACTGGCAAACTCCGCGTGAAACCCAACTTTGTGTGCCCGGACCCTGGCGAACGAGACCGGGCGGGCGACTACGCCATCTTTGTAGGCAGACTATCGCCCGAGAAAGGCGTGACGACACTGCTCGCGGCATGGGAACGTCTCAGCCTACCGATACCTCTGGTGATTGTCGGAGATGGGCCGCTTCGATCCTCACTCGAAGAGCAGAGCAGAAAGAGGAACCTATCGACAGTTAAATTCACCGGCAGACTGACAATGGACGAGACTCGCAATGCGATCAGGCAGGCTGCATTCCTAGTTGCTCCGAGTCTTTGGTACGAAGGTTTCCCGATGATCATTTGCGAGGCGTTCGCGTGCGGTACGCCGGTGATTTGCTCCCGCCTTGGAACATTGCAGGAGATTGTTACCGACCGGGGTACTGGATTGCATTTTATGGCCGGTAACGCGGAGGACCTAGCGAGCAAGGTTGAATGGGCCCGGAATAACCGCAGCCCAATGGCCGCCATGGGAAGATCCGCGCGCCACGCCTATGAAACTCACTATACGCCCGAGAAGAACTACGACATGCTCCTCGAGATTTATGACCAGACCATGAACAGTTACTCTCGTAATTAGAGTCGTTCGATCACGCCTGGAACAAGCCGAAAATCCGCGTAACGCAAAGTCTATTGGAGAAATAACGATGAGCGTGGCGATCATCACCGGCTCGGCTGGACTTGTAGGTTCCGAAGCAGTCGCTCATTTTGCCTCGTTGGGAATGGATATCGTGGGAATCGACAACGGCATGCGGGCCAGCTTCTTTGGAGAGGACGCTTCCACGAGTTGGGTGCGGGACCGCTTGCGCGCCCAGATCGCCCGTTACCGTCACTACGAAGTGGATATTCGCGACTGGGAAGCAATCTCGAAGATATTCGCCCGATACGGGAGCGACGTCAGCCTGGTAATCCACACCGCTGCCCAGCCCTCGCACGACTGGGCTGCGACCAATCCCAGCGTGGACTTCACCGTAAACGCAAACGGCACATCCGTCGTGCTCGAGGCAACACACACGTTCGCAAAGGACGCGGCTTTCATCTTCACGTCAACCAACAAGGTGTACGGCGACCGCCCCAATTACCTGCCTCTCATCGAGATGGATTCGCGCTGGGAGCTCGATCCAACCCACGAATACGCAGTAAACGGCATCCCGGAAACCATGTCCATCGACGGCACCATGCACAGCCTGTTCGGCGTTTCCAAGGTCGCCGCCGACGTCCTGGTGCAGGAATATGGGCGGTATTTCGGAATGAAAACAGCTTGTTTCCGCGGCGGCTGTTTGACAGGTCCGAACCACTCAGGAACCCAGCTGCATGGATTTCTCGCCTACCTCATGAAATGCGCCGTCACTGGGAATCCTTACACCATTTTCGGATATAAGAGAAAACAGGTTCGGGACAACATCCATAGCAGCGATCTCATTCGCGCCTTTCACGAATTCTTCAAGAAGCCCCGTAGTGGTGAGGTCTACAACATGGGCGGAGGTAGATACAGCAACTGTTCCATGATGGAAGCGATAGCTCTTTGCGAAGAAATCACGGGCAAACCATTCAACTCTAAGTACGTCGACGAGAATCGTCGCGGCGACCACATCTGGTGGATTAGCGATCTTTCCCGGTTCCAAGAACACTACCCCACCTGGAAGCCGGAATTCGACGTGCTGCAGATCTTGCAGCAGATATACCAGCTGAACGTTGAAAGGTGGAGCCAGGAATGCTCAATGCAGGCAAGAGAAATGTTGTCGGGATCTTAGTGAACGCCGTGGATTATGAGGGCGCACTCGAGTTTATCTTCGAGGCTGCTCAGAAGAAGCGAGGTGCGGCGGTCTCCGCGCTTGCAGTCCACGGCGTCATGACCGGCGTTCTGGATCGCGAACACAAGTTTCGTTTGAACCATTTTGACCTTCTGGTTCCCGACGGCCAACCGGTGCGCTGGGTGCTGAACTGGCTTTATCATGCTCAGTTGCCCGATCGCGTCTACGGCCCAAACCTCACGGTTAAGGTATGTGCGAGAGCCGCGGCCGAAGGCCAATCCATCTATCTCTACGGAGGCAGCCCCGAAATTCTGTCGGCTTTCACTGAGTCTCTTGAGCGGGGATTTCCCGGGATTAAAATCGTCGGCGCAGAGCCCTCAAAGTTTCGCAGGCTCACGCCTGAGGAAAAAACAGCATTGGCTCACCGGATTGTCTCTTCAGGAGCCTCGATCACCTTAGTCGGCCTAGGCTGTCCGCGGCAAGAGACCTTCGCCTATGAGTTTCGCGAGGCCCTTTCGATGCCGATCATGGCCGTGGGTGCTGCGTTTCCATTCTTGGCGGGGCTGATCCCGCAAGCGCCCGTGTGGATGCAGAAGCGCGGTCTTGAATGGCTGTTTCGCTTGATCACTGAACCCCAGAGGTTATGGCGCAGGTACCTCTACCTGAATCCGGCATACTTGTTTCTAGTGATGATGCAGGCATCTAGGTTGTTGCGATTTCGAACAGACGGAGTGTCGCCCATAGGTGAACAGCTCTTTGGATGAACGAGCGACTCAACGACACGTGAAGAATTCTCGAACTGCGATTACTTAGCGACTTGACCGGCTCTTTGGGTGGTCTTCTGCCAAGGATCCGGGATCGCGATTCAGGCTGCCTATTGCACGGTGGTCGCCCGGTCGTTGGAGGTCAGGCTCGGCGCGGTCGTCCGGGCTTTGTTGCCCATTCGGAGCGTTTGGCAGAACCTTCTGGAGGTGTCGATAATGCAAGTAGCGATCTGTATCGCGACCTTTAGACGGCCAAGACGCTTGCAGAAATTGCTGAATGGGATTGCAGAGTTGAGATTCCTTAACGTAGCCATACCAGAGCTCACCGTGATCGTGGTGGACAATGACGCTGACGGAACCGCTCGAGAAGCCTGCAGAAGCTCAGCTCTTCCCTGGCGGACTAAGTATGTGGTCGAGCCGAGGCGCGGCATTGCGGAGGCGCGAAATCGCGGACTAAGAGAAATCGGCACCGCTGATTTTGTAGCATTCATAGACGACGACGAGGTGCCGAACAGGCTGTGGCTCGATGAGTTGTTGTCGGTTCAGGGAAACTGTCAGGCAGATGCCGTGGCCGGACCAGTCTACCCGTCATTCACTGACGACGTGCCTGAATGGATAAGAACAGGAGACTTCTTCAACAGGCCCGCGCATTTGACTGGAGAATTCCTCGCGTGCTGTTCGACAGGCAATGCACTGGTTACCCGAAAGGTGTTTGATCGTGTCGGCGCCTTCGACGACCGTTTTCAACTCACCGGTGGCGAGGACCTGCACTTTTTCACACGAGTCCGCCTCGCCGGCTTCAAGATTGTGTGGTCGCAGGAAGCGGTTGTGACCGAGACAATCTACAAAGACAGGGCAAATCTGGGTTCGCTCCTGCGACGCGCGTATCGTGGGGGGAACTCCTATACTCTCGTTGAATCTTCACTTAATGGTTCTGCTTATGTCCGCTTCATCCGGTTTTCTAAAGGGTGTGTGCGAATTCTCCAAGGTGCGGTGAATGCAGGCGCTTTCGTGCTTGCCTGTCGGGCCACTCCCCTCGTTCGCGCGCTCGGGCAAGTCTGCTGCGGTGCGGGAATGCTCGCGGGCCTCGCCGGCCTGCGCTATCAAGCCTACGAGGCCGTGAGCGGAGATTCAGTCGAGAAGTTATCTGATGACCTGGTCATCGTTGGGCCGGAAATCAGTTCCAGACATGCGTCAGGATCGCTAAAAGCCAACACAATAGATTAGAAGCCGTAGGCTACCAGCGCGCGTTGTCGGCATTTGCTGACCGGATATGTTCGTGAGAAGCATAAGCCGGTAGAAGATCTCGACCAGCGAAGTCCTCGAAAAGGAGTGAGCGTTCGCGTGGAACGAAAACACAATTCCGAGTCTGGCAAACGATCGTTGCCTGATATTTTCAACAAACTCGGACTCAGAAGTGTCTTGGCCCGGAATACGGGTTACGTTTTTCTCGGCAGTGGACTGCGACTAGTCATCCAGGCAATGTACTTTATCGAGATTGCGAGGTCATTAGGAGCGAGCAAGTACGGAGCCTTCATCGGAGTTGTCGCGCTAGTCGGGGTTGCTTATCCATTTGCTGATCTCGGCAGCGGAAACCTGCTGATTAAGAACGTTTCGCGTGACAGGAACCATTTTGCAACGTACTGGGGCCAGGCGTTGGTCACCACGGCCTGCTTTGGTTCGTTCCTTGTCGCATTGGTTTTTGTTGTGTCGCACTTTGTTTTGCCGGGGAATATACCGGTCCGGTTGGTAGTACTGATAGCCCTATCAGACATTCTAGGACTCAGCACTATTACGACCTGCGCGCAGGCATTCCTGGCTGTCGAGCGACTTAACTGGACGGCAACGCTCAACGTTCTCATCAGCGCGAGCCGCCTGATTGGGGCGACTGTTCTCATTGGGTTCACCCACCACCCTTCTGTACTCCAGTGGGGCTATGTCTATTTTTGCAGCACGGTCGTCGTAACGACCGTCGCCTGTGCGCTGGTATGGTCGAAGCTCGGGACTCCGGTGCTGAACTGGAGACGCTCGATCGCCGAAATACGCGAAGGTTGTTATTTCTCCGCCAGTCTAAGCGCTCAGACGATTTACAACGATATCGACAAGACAATGCTCACGCGGATGGGATCTCTAGATGCGACTGGAATCTACGGGGCAGCCTATCGACTTATCGATGTTAGCTTTGCGCCGGTTTCGTCGCTGTTGATAGCGTCTTATGCCCAATTTTTCCGCGCTGGAGCTGAGGGCATTACATCTTGCCTAAAATACGCGAGGCCACTTTTGTTGCGCTCTATCGCTTATGCCCTACTCATGTGCGCAATCTTGTTAATCTCCGCGGGTGCGGTGCCTTATATTCTGGGGCCCGAGTATACACGCACGGTCGATGCGCTCCGCTGGCTGTCGGTACTGCCTTTCCTGAAGGTTTTGCACTATTTCTTCTCGAACGTTCTTACGGGTTCTGGGCATCAGGGGTTACGCACACTGGTCCAATTCATGGTCGCGGTGTTCAACGTCGCGATCAATCTATGGATTATTCCGTTGTATTCATGGCGTGGTGCAGCCTGGTCCAGCATAGCGTCGGACGCTTTGCTGGCGCTAGGAGTGGGCACGTCAGTATACGTCCTTTCCCGTAGGCCGGGAGCGATCGTCGTAAATGCAAATGCCGACGCATTGGTTTGATCGAGATTCGTTCTTAACCTTTCCAAGCTAAGACCTATGACGATTCGACGGAAAATTATAGACGACACGTTTACCCTAGCGGTTCTATTCCTGGCGACGGGAGCATTCCAGTCGTTCTTGGTAGACCCGGCTGATCCGAAGTCCGCCACCGACGGCTCTACGTTCCTGCAGCTTGTCTGGTTTGTCGTATATGTTTGTGTTGTCTTTCGCCTAATTCCACACTACCGCCAGGTTATCGCCCTTGTTCGCGCTAACAGGTGCCTTTTCCTGCTTGTTCTGCTGGCCGTTTTTTCAATTGTATGGTCCCAAGATCCCAGTCTGACACTGCGTCGCGGTGTCGCGCTTCTGGCAACAACCCTGATTGGCATCGATTTCGCCATTCGTTACTCAGTGCGAGATCAGTTGCGCCTGCTTTGTATCGTACTTGGTTTAGTCGTGTCGCTCGGAATTGTGGCTCAATTGTTTTTCCCCTCACTGATCCCAACCAGCGATTTCGACGTTGAGGCTTGGCACGGAGTCGTCGCCTTCAAGGGGAATTTTGCAAAGATCGTAGTTCTCGCAAACGCAGCAGTCCTTTGTCGTGCCCGTCGTTCACTTATGGATTATCTGTTAGTTGCGGTCCTGACACTCGTCGCACTAGCCTTGATAGTTGCAGCTCATTCTGCCGAAGCCCTGGTTATCACTGTCGCTATGCTAGTGCTCTTTGGAACTTCGGGCGCACTGCGTTGGAAGCCAAAACTTTTAACACTAGCGACCATCGCCGGATTAGTTATGGCGATTCCGGCCTCGTATGTCGCTCTGCACAACCTGGATAGCTTAACCGCAATGGTGGGCCGCGACGCCACGTTCACGGGGCGCCGAACTATCTGGCCATTGGCACTATCAAGCATCGCTAGAAGCCCGATTCATGGCTACGGATACAGTGCTTTCTGGGAGGCGTCATCTTCACAGGCAGAGCGAATCAGGGAAGAGGTAAAATGGACTGCACCACACGCCCACAATGGCTACATTGACTTGACGCTCGAATTGGGGTTGGCAGGACTTCTCCTGTTCGGAGGGGCATCCATTATCGCAGTGCGGAGGGCAATCCAGGTCGTTCGAACAAATCTTGGACACGAGGCCATGTGGCCCTTGATGTACCTTGCCCTCACATTCTTCTATCAGTTTACCGAGAGCAGTATAGTTGTGGGTAACACGATCTTCTGGATTTTATTTGTGACCGTTTCCTTTGCGCTTGCAAGAATGAACAGTATTTATGAAATGGGACCTGCGCTTGAAATCCAATACATTCGCACAGACTCTTCGCTCCCAGGCCATGCACATGTGTAATACGCTGGCCCAAAAGACTTGGGTTGTCTGAACGAAATCCATTGGGCCGGTAGGATTGTTACTCGCGCGTCGGATGACCTTGTGATCGGAGCGTCGTACGGCACACGTGCTAACTGTAATATTTCTTCGACTGAAGCGTGCATCCTCGAGGCTGCGAGAAAGGAAATTACCCTGTCTTTGAGAACTTCTTTGCGAAAGATACCGGCAGCTAGGCACGCGTATTGTTCCTCCTTCCTCCTTCGATATATGCGCGCCCGCCTTGGTGCTGAATCCAGTTTTGCCCAGTATGGAGAAGATCTGTTGATCCGAAGGTTAGTTCCCGATGTTCGGTTCTTTATTGACATCGGTGCAAATGATGGAATTTCTGGGTCTAACAGCTTTTACTTCGCGTTGCGTGGCGCAAGCGGCATCTGTCTCGAGCCTGTATCCGAGCCGTTCCGTAAACTCCGCTCGCTATATTCTTTGCGTAGAGACGTTGTATGCCGGCAATTGGCGGTTTCCGACCGTGAAGCGGAGACGGAAATAGTAGCAGCTGACTATTATTCGTTTCTGCCCGAGACTGAGGACAGCACACATTCGTCTCTTTCCAAATGCTGGGGGCTCCTCGAGCCGAAACCAGAATGGGTGATTCTCAAGCCGTTCTTGCATGCGATCGCGGGCGTTCAGGTCCCGTCAATTGTGGATCTTTTGAGCGTCGATGTCGAAGGGCATGAACTGAACGTTTTGCGGTCGATCCCATTTGACAAATACAAATTCCGTTGCATCGTGGTCGAGACGCATCTCGATCTAGAGGGAAAACGAGTCTGGCAGCATCGTGACCTTTCCTCAATCAACGGCTTGTTAGCCGGCTTTGGTTACGAGGCCGTGTCCGCAAGTAACGCGAACACTCTGTACATGCTTGCGTGAGGGCAGGTCGCGAGATTGACAACGCATACTTTCCGTATGCGCGGCGACTCCCGCTAATCGGCCAGCTGTAGACAGCAAGGACCGGTGGTTTTTCGGCGGTCACAATCTATGAGTCAAGAATCTCCCATTACGCAATCCATGCAAACAGAAAGTGCCAAGCACACGTCCGTTGCAGTCATAGGTATTCAGATCGGCCCGTGGCCGGACAACATATGGCTATTTCTGAGGTCATGCGGATGGAATCCATCTATCAACTGGGTGATATTCTCCGACCACGATTTTCCGATCGACGCTCCGCCTAACGTAAAGAGAATTCAGGCAAGTCTTGGAGCGCTGCGCGAACGATTCTCCAAGGTCCTGAGCCGGCCTGTCGGCCTGGAGATTCCATACAAGCTTTGTGATTACCGACCCATGTTTGGAGAGATCTTCTCTGAAGAGTTAGCTGGCTTTGATTTCTGGGGTCATTGTGATTTCGACGTAGTGTTTGGCAGAATTCGGGAGGTCCTGCCGGCTCGGGCTTTCGTGGATTTCGATAAGATACTGATAAGGGGGAATTTTGCTTTATACCGGAACACTGATTCGATAAACGCAGTTTTTCGACATGTACTACCGGGTATAGATTGGCAAAATGTTGTGGCGAGTACCAAGTATAGTGCGTTCGACGAGTGGTCGGGGATATATAGGATCCTGTTAGACCGGGGAATACCCATTTACAACGAGTCAGTTATTGCGGACATAGATCCTCGCTACTATGACCTTCGATTGACACACACAGACGGATTCGTTCCGCAAATGATTACTCAGGATCAGGCGACAGGAAAGCTCACCGTAGATTGGTGGCTCCCAGACCACGGGCTGGTAAGCGAGGAAAAGCTCCTGATCCATCTGCAGAAAAGAAAATTCCGCCCACTGCTCAAAGATATTTCCACATCAGACCTGATTGCGTATGAGGCGAATGGAATACGTGGTCTGCAGCCGAGTCTAAGAACCGATAAAGCCGTCGCGCTGAAAGTGAATCCGCGCAGGCCTCTCTTGGATGTGTGGGTTTTTGCCCGTAGAGCAATCCGCCGGATCCAGAGGGCCGGGAGAGATCTTAATCGGAATTTACAAAAATTTGGGAATCACCCTTCTCCTGTGCGGCAACCTAGGCAGTCCGCCTGACTAGGAATTGTCTCAGGTCGCAATCGTGAAGCGCCTATCCAGACCATCGCATTACAAGATAAAGATCGGCACCGCGACACGAAAGGTATCTGCGGCCTATCGGATGTTGAGGAATAAAGGGCTGGCCGCGTTCCTTAGCAGCGTTTTCAGAGCCATTAAGGTAAAGGTCAGCATCTATGTCCGGGGACGCGATAAGGTCATTTCGCTTGACGGTTGCCAATTCGATTTATACAAGATTCCTAATACTCGGATGAAGCTCGAGCTTCTTACTGGCGCCTACGAGCACCGCGAGAGGAGTGCCGCTCGACGGTATATTCGCAGGGAATGGGCGGTGGTCGAGTTGGGAGGCTGCATTGGCGTCGTCGCTTGCGTCACAAATAAACTGCTCCAAAGCCCTGCAGCGCACGTAGTGTTGGAGGCAAACCCCCTCGCGATTCCACATCTGAAATCAAACCGAGATGCTAATCACTGCTCATTCAAGATCGTCAATCGAGCCCTCGCGTATAACGCGAATACCGTTACATTTAGCCCTTGGCTCGACCTTTGGAATAATTCGCTGCATCACGACGGAGCCCACCAACCGCCGGTGACCGTGCAAACGACCGAGCTCCGCCAAATCTTGCAAGAGGAGCGATTTGACAAGTTCGCTCTGATCTGCGACATCGAAGGTCAGGAATATGAATTGGTGATGCGAGAGGCGGACGTACTACGCGCTGCGGAGCTGATTATCATGGAGGTTCATCCCCAAGTGATTGGAGAAGAGAAAGTTCAGGCTCTCATGTCAGGACTCGCGGATCTGGGGTTCAAGACAATAGAAACGTCTTCGCGAGTAACTGTTTTGAGCAAAGCTTAACGGATAGTGTCGGTAGCCCATGTTCCAGTGGAAACTGAATTCCCCAATTCTAGTGATCTAAACATGCAATCACCTGCTGAATCATTGCAGCGGCTGTGGCTTCTATTGCTAAGGCAGGACGGCAAATTCACGGGCATCAACGTAAGGTGGTTGGGCCGCCAGAACAGGACAGCGAGAAAACCGATCGTTGCGCCGAGCGGCCCCATCATTTCGCTGACCACATGCGGCAAGCGAATCCGCACTGTACATCTAACTTTGGAATCGATAGCCAACGGCCATATTCTTCCGTCTCGGATTATTTTATGGTTGGACAATGCAGATGCATTTAGGAATCGTCCACGTTCACTCCACAGACTCGAAGAAAGAGGTCTGGAAATAAAACTTACGCACAACTATGGACCCCATACGAAGTACTATCCCTTTCTTGAATCAACCGACACATTTGAAGTGCCTTTGGTTACCGCCGATGACGATGTTCTCTATCCGAAGAGTTGGCTAGGAGGTTTAGTAAGCAGCTTTAATCGAAACTGCACGGTAATTAGCTGTTACCGAGCTCATGAAATAAAAATCGCCAATAGGACGATTGCTCCCTACCGTAGCTGGGGGCCTTGCAGATCTGTTGAACCTAGCTTTCTGCACTTTGCGACCGGCAGCTATGGATGCATCTATCCACCGCGTTTTTTGCGAGCTCTGAAGGCAGCCGGGGATGAATTCCAACACTACTGTCCCCGAGCGGACGATGTGTGGTTGCACGCGAACGCAATTCGGGCGCACTTCAAGATCGCTCAAATTCGAAGGTACCACTTGAATTTCCCTTTCTCGCCGGGAACACAGGATGTCGGATTGTTCCACTCGAACGTCGATCTTGGTGAGAATGACGTCCAAATCAGTAACACATACAAACCCGCTGATATCGCCGTGCTTCAGTCACAGTCAACTCAGAACCTTAGTCTACGCATACGCGAACGATCGCCGCGTGCGAAACCTACACCAGCCAAGAGTTCTGAATGATTCGAATTGTGGGATCAGGTTGGAGCCGGCATCGAGGAGCCAATCAGTGCAACCATTTGGCGTCAAAAAACTGATCTCCGAGGCCCTGTTATTGCAGCCAAAGCTCTGGTTGCTTGCCAAGGAGGTCCGGTCCCTGCAAAGGAGCAGAGAGGCCGAGCATCTCTTTGTTCCTTTTCTTGTTCGCCCAAACACAGTGGCGATAGATATAGGTGCAAACCGAGGGGTCTACACGAGAATAATGCTAACACGGACCCGAAATGTCATCTGCGTCGAGCCGAATCCCGAAAATGCGCACGTACTAAAACGAGTTTTCGGCAAAGACGTCCGGGTCATCAGCGGTGCTGCTTCAAATCTGGACCTCGATGTCGTTCTTCGCATTCCTGATGCTGACCCAGGGTGTGCCACCATTGAGGCAGATAACCGGTCCTTTGCAGGCACCTTCAAGACCATCCATGTCAAGGCGTTCAGAATCGACAATCTAGAACTGAAGAACGTATCCTTCATCAAAATCGACGTTGAGGGTCACGAACTGTCAGTGTTGGAAGGTGCATTGGAAATGTTGAAAAGGAACCGGCCATCGATTCTCTTGGAAGCCGAAGAGCGGCATCGTGCGCGAGCGGTCGAAACCGTGAGGGAATTTCTTGAACCTCTGGGATATGAAGGCTACATGCTAGAGGGAGGCGCACTCGTATCAATACGACGCTTCGATTCCGCTATCCATCAAACTGCTCAGGCTTCGCAGCAGAAGCAGTTGAGACGTGGCAGCGGAGCCTCCTACATAAATAATTTCATCTTTCTAGCAACGCATTCTGGCGGAGTTCAGGTTACGGACCGCGATGAATTGTCCGACAGATCCAATCTCGTGGACCTGTTCTCCGTGCCAGTACCGGAGCGGCGGTCTCGGGATGCTCGGTAACCTCTGTACCGGCTCAAGAAATAGCGTGTGGATCTTGCTTTCAGGGAGGGTCGGGTGGCTAGGGTCCTGATCATACAGGCCGTGATGAAGCACTATCGCAAACCGTTCTTCACTCAGCTGCACCGCGCGCTGATGAAGGACGGTATCGATTTAGTTGTCGCCTATAGTGATCCGAATCTCACCCATGCTGCGCGCAACGATGGCGCAGAGCTTCCGGATGTGTTTGGATTCAAGGTCAAGGGATATTGGCTCGGAAATCGTCTCCTATATCAACCGTTGTGGAAGCAGATTGCCCTCGCAGATGTGGTGATCGTCGGGCCGGAAATTAAATATCTGATCAATCCGATACTTTTGATCATGTCAGTATTGCGCCTTAAAACGGTTGCCTTCTGGGGGCTCGGTCCAAACAGACATCCAGATCGATCCAGACTTGCGGAATGGTTTAAGGAACATTTCTTCACTAAAGTCGATTGGTGGTTTGCGTATACCGCATCCATCGCGGAGTATCTGAGAAAGAAAGGAATGCCGGTAGACAGGATTACGAACGTACAGAACGCTTCTGACACTGCGGAGCTGCGCAGATTGATGAGCGAGATTTCAGACGAGGAGGTCGCCAGGGCGAAAGAGACGCTCACTGGTACGCGCGACAGTTTAATTGGCCTGTACTGCGGCTTGATCGGAGAGATCAAGGCACTCCCTCTATTGCTCGAAACAGCGAGGCAGGTGAAGCGGAAATGCCCTACGTTTCACTTGGTCTTGATTGGAAACGGCCCCGACCGTTCGTGGCTGGAGAACGCTATCGCAAATCGACCTTGGATCCACTACATGGGATCGAAATATGGGCGAGAAAGCGCTCTGTACTACAAAATGTCTGACGTATTCCTGCTGGCCGGGACGGCCGGCTTGGCCGTCGTTGATAGCTTTGCTGCTGGGTTACCCTTACTGACTACTCGCCTGGAGACACATCCCCCCGAGATCAGCTACGTGGTTGATGGCGAAAATGGACGCTTGGCTCCGCACGATGGAGAGGGATTTGCGGAGACTATTCTCGAAGTTCTCTCGAACACAGATTTGATGGCAAGGCTTCGCGCAGGAGCGCGAGATTCTGGTTATCAGTACACAATGGAAGCCATGGTAGAAAAGTTTAGAGCCGGAATTAAGGAATGCTTGACGCGCTACGGCGCTTCCACACGCGTGGGTTCACCGAAACTGGCAGATCCCGAGGCAGAATCATTCCTTCAAAGGTAGATCGAAAGGCTAATTATCCTTACGGTTGAAGATCCGGTCACGACCATTTGGGAATAACAGCGAGGAAAGGTAGGTCATGAAGATTAGCGTCTTTGGACTGGGATACGTCGGCTGCGTGTCGGCGGCTTGCTTGGCGCAGGACGGTCACACGGTGGTCGGCGTGGACGTTGATGAGCGAAAAGTCTCCGCCGTGGCTGAAGGCCACGCCCCGTTCTTGGAGCCGGCTCTTGAAGAACTCTTGAGCGGGGCAAGGAGCCGTGCGGCCTTGACTGCCACGATGAACGAGGCGGAAGCAATTAGCGCGACAGATATGGCCTTGGTCTGCGTGGGCACTCCTTCGGAACGCACGGGCGCAATTAAACTCGATGCATTGCGCACTGTCTTGACCTCGATCGGAATTGCGCTGCGCGAAAGGGAGGCTCCCTTCGTCGTTATCTTGCGAAGCACCGTGATGCCGAATGTCGCGGAGGGCCAACTAATCCCTCTTCTTGAACGGGCATCCGGTAAAACCCTCGGCGATCAGCTCCAGTTTTGCTACAACCCTGAGTTTCTCCGCGAGGGGACGGCGATCCGAGATTTCTATGAAGCGCCCATCGTGGTAGTTGGCCACAATGGAAGCTGGGCCGCCCAGATGGTCGCAGAACTCTACAGCAAGGTTAATTCACCGATCGTCTATACCGACATTGCGACCGCATGCCTTGTCAAATATGCTTGCAATGCGTTTCACGCGCTGAAAGTTTCATTCGCGAATGAGATAGGACACCTGAGCGAATCTCTCAACGTAGACGGCCAGCGCGTGATGGAAATCGTATGTATGGATACCAAACTCAATATTTCTCCGATGTATCTAAAGCCAGGCTTCGCCTTCGGCGGATCATGTCTGCCGAAGGATCTGAGAGCGGTCGTCGCCGAATCACGCCACCGAGGACTTCCTTTACCGGTAATTCAGAATATTCTTCCCAGCAACAAAGCCCATTTGGAGAGCTGCATAGATTGCGTGTTGAACACTGGCGCGAAGGCGATCGGCCTTTTCGGCCTCACGTTCAAAGAGGGTACTGATGATTTGCGGGAGAGTCCCGCGGTTGAGTTTGCCGAAAGGCTTATCGGAAAAGGGGTAGATGTGACGATCTACGAGCCGGCCATCTCGCGGGAAACGATCCACGGGACCAATCTTTCTTTCGTCGAGCGAAATATCCCTCACATCTGGAAATTATTGACCAATAATCTTGAGACGATGGTTCAAGAAGTGCAAGTTATCGTGGTGTTGAAGAAAATGAACGAGCAGGAGCGCCATATTCTTGAAGAATTAAGAGCCGATCAGGTTTGTATGGATCTAACCGGAACAATCAAGCTAGGTGAGGTCAAATCTCAAATTTTGAAACTTGGCACCCCCTCCTCCGAGGTCGTTTTGCAGTGAAGTCTATCTCGATGCGCTTGACCAGGATATCTGCATGAGATAAGCAAATTCCTGGGCGTCACTCCTGAAACCACCTTGGTCAACCATATGAAAGGCGAAGCTTGCATGCAAGAAGAGTGCTTATCGACAGTCGTCCCCGTTTACAACGAGGAACAGACACGCCATCATCGTTGGCAAATTGCTTGCGCTGCCACATTTACTTGGGATCGTGATCGTGATGATTGCTCAACCGATAGAACACCGGAGATTCTTGAGGAGTTGAGCACAAGACATGGAAATATTCACGCTGTGCACCATGGCAGGAATCGTGGGAAAACGGAAGCGCTTAAGACTAGCTTTCGCCTCACGCGAGGACACATCGTCATCATTCAGGACGCTGACCTTGAATACGATCCCCAAGAGATTCCTGACGTGATCGCTCCAATTCTGACCGGTCAAGCAGACGTCGTTCTTGGCTCCCGATTCTTGGTGAGAAAAACCACACGCGCCTTGTACTTTTCTCATTACCTCGGCAACAAACTTCTCACGTTCTGCTCAAACCTCGCGACCAACGTTAACCTTACGGATGTGGCGTTGCAGAGCTATATTACATCCTTCGCTACAATCTGATCGGCATCCTGAAGGCAAGTTTCTGTCATATCCCACACTCCGACTGCACAGACATGCCGCACTAAAAAGTCGCAGCGAGATCGCCGCGCGAAGCCACATAAGGGCCTCGGGCATCTAGGCCCGGTCCCGTATTGAATGCGAAGTGGGTGAGGATAATCCATTGCAGATGCATGAATCTCTCGGGCCCGGCCAACTTCTGTCGAAGTTGCCCCAATCCCGTTGGGCACTTCCGATCTTAATTTCCGTGGGGCTGGTAATTCCCTGCTTCTGGCGACCCATTGTTTCCAGCGTTGACTTGCAGAGCCATCTTTATAACGCGTGGCTGGCAGAGTTGATACACAGCGGCACCGTCTCCGGTCTCTGGATCGGCCACCAGAGCACCAACATCGTGGTCGATATGCTACTCCCCTCGCTACTGAAGGCCCTTGGCGTTTCAGGAGCCGAAAGAGTTGTTACAACGGCATTAGTACTGATCTTTTTCTGGGGTGCTTTCCGATTCATTTCCTCGGCTCGAGGGCAGTCAGTCTATTGGCTACTTCCATGGCTTGCAATTCTTTCCTACGGATTTGTGTTCCAATGCGGACTACTGAACTATTACCTCTCATGCGGCATCGTTCTCTGGCTACTTGCCATTCTGTGGAACCAACGCCTGCGATTACGAATGCTATGGTTTGCACCGCTTCTAATTCTTGCCTATCTCGCGCATCCCCTGCCCGTTCTGTGGTTTTTCGGTGTCGCGGCCTACTGCCAGCTTGCCCAGCGGTTGCAGATACGTTTCCAGATCCTACTTTTTATCGGGAGCGAAATCGTTATCTGCCTGATTCGCACCTACATCGTAGCGAAATACTTGACCATTTGGATGCCCCGGCAACTCGTATACTGGACTGGAGCGGACCAAGCTTTACTGTATGGATGGCTCTACTCGGCAGTAGCCTTGGGACTTCTCTTGTTTAGTGTCATTCTCCTGAGCCAACCGGAGAACCGCTGGCAAGCCATCGCGAGCGTGCCTGCGCAGGCATACCTTCTCACCGCGATCGCGATTGTCTTGGTCCCCTCGGCCTTTCGAGCCTCCATTGAAGAGGGGTGGGCCTCGCGTATCGCAGACCGCCTTTCTCTTCTCTCGGGCGTACTGCTGTTGGCCATTGTTGCCCGATCTAGTTATCGACGCTGGTATCTTCCCGCAGGACTTGTGGCGGCCGCGATTTTTTTTGCTGTCCTACACTCCGATATAGGGAGGGAAGCCGCGGTGGTGGCCAGAATGCAGATGCTGGTACAGGCTTTGCCTACCGGCGAGCGAGTGGTCTGGTACGATCACGCCGCGGACGTAGAACAGCTTACCGACCATTCGCGTCTTTCGCCGATCTTCACCAACCGTCTTAACTCGAAGCATCTGTTATCTCGTGCTTGTTTGGGGCACTGTTTCGATTACATGAATTACGAACCTTCGACCGGCCAATTCCGAATTCATGCAACGCCGGGAAACTCTGTTGTCGTGGCCTCGTACTCAAATGTCGTCGATATGATGGACGGAACCTACGCGGCAAAGGCAAGTGATCTTCCGCTCTTTGTACTGTTGGGCTGCGGTCCCGGTCCTGGCGACATCCGCATGCTCCCGCTGTCCAGAGGTGAATCTAGCGAAATGCTTGCATGCCCTGGAGCGGGCAAGGGCGCGATGAGCAGTCTCCGCTCGGCGTTCCGAGTTAGGAGCTCGCGGTCATTTGTGCACTGATCTTAAAACCGATTGCGGCGGCTAAGTTGCCTATTGGAGTTTTATTTGAGACTACGTTCCGCAATTGAGAAAGCGATCGCTTAGGTTTGTAATGCTGATGGATAAATTTATGCGTGTTCTAGGTAAGAAGGTGCGACGCCTTGATTTGGCTTCGTGCCTTCTATTCCTTGTTCTTGTCACGATTTCTGCCTTTCTTATAAGCGAGGTCCACTCCATCACTAACATCTACTACTCGGCGGTGCTTCGCGTGAAGACTTCATCGGCGGAGTCGGACCATACCTCTAATTACGATATTGACCAACAGATCGGGCCTTACAGTCCCGGATTGGAGATCGGCGCGGGCGCTGATGACTCGGGAAGGCAGAGCTACCTTTATGCTCCTTCCACAATCACCTCATTTGTCTTGTCAGCGACTGACTCAAGCGGAACCCAGACCGGCGCAAATAATCCTTCCCACACACGCTTCAATTCTTCCAAACCGCTTCCGGGGACTTTTTTTTCGATGGATTGGAATCACTTCATCCCTTCTGGAACGTGGCCTTCGGTTTCGTTCGGAGGGATTCGACTTTGGGACAATTACGCTTCATGGCAGGACATTGAAAAGGCCAACGGCACTTACAACTGGAACAATTTGGATAAATGGCTCGTGGCCGCGGATGCAAGCCATGCGGATGTTCTTTATGCCTTCGGGAGGACTCCCGCATGGGCTTCCCTTAGACCAAGTGAAAAGTGTAACTATGGAGCCGGTTGTGCCGCACCGCCGTCAGATGTGGACTCCGGCGACAATATATGGAAGGCATTCGTAACCGCTCTCGTCCAGCATTCGCTCTCATCGCCGGCCGCACACATCAAATATTATGAGATGTGGAACGAACCGGATTGTACAAAGGGTTGTACGTGGACGGGAACCGACGTGCAACTCGTGACTATGGCGCGCGATGCTTACCATGTCATTCACACGCTGGACCCCGATGCCTTGGTACTCGGCCCAAGCCCGCATGGGCTAAGTGTAGTTAAGTGGCTGCAAGCTTATTACGCCGCGGGGGGCGCAGCGTATCAGGACATAGTCGCTTTCCACGCTTATGTCGGTTCTCACCTTGATCAGTTGCCGTTAATCGTGGATAACACGCGAGCTTTGATGGCGCAATACGGGATTGGTAACCAGCCGTTATGGGTCACGGAGGGGAACTGGGGAGTCACTGGCCTCTCATCTTCCCAGCAGGTAGCGTATCTCGCCCAGGAATACATTATCTTGTGGTCGAAAAACGTCGCCCGGGTATATTGGTATTCCTGGGATGGCGGGCCCCAATGGGGTCAGCTGTGGACTGCCTCTACCGGTATCAATTCAGCTGGTGTCGCCTACGGCCTCCTCGAAAACTGGCTTATCGGTTCGGTCAGTCCGCCATCGCCTTGCCAGCAAACGGGCGATGCAACGTGGAATTGCACTCTAACTCTTTCGAACGGGGATCCCGCAGAGATTATTTGGAATCCGAATACGTCAAGTAAAGAAGCAATAAGCCCAGGATTTACGACTTATCGCACTCTTGACTCCAGCGCGGTGAATTCGATTGTGGGTAACACCATCTCGTTAGGCAATGAGCCTATTCTACTCATCGCAAGCGGGAAACACTGAGTAGTGGACACATATCGGATCGGTATAGCCAATTATCTCTATGGCTGCTTCACGGAGGAGTGTTTCATCACTCAAAGTGAAAAAATGGCCGGTATATAGAGCTGCTGTAAACTCTTCCCCGCACCGTTGAATTAGCCAAGTCTTTTCTTATGGATCGACCTGCCGCATCTGTCTCGGTATCCGAGCGATTAACTTGCTTAAAGCTCGATTTACGGCAGCAAAGCGCCCAGCTCGGATCATAGTTGGCAAGGATGTCTATAGTTCCGAAACAACTCGATAGCAGCGGGGTACCTGGGGAACGGCGGCACGTCCCGGCCCGTTTGCTCTCGAACCCTTCTGGAGCAGGCGCCGGTCTATTCCTTTCGTGTTGAGGAGGATGTCTCGTCCGACCTCGAACTCCACCGTTTTCCATGCAACGACCCCTGCCGTCGACCCCATACCACGCGCCATCGCTCGGATCGCAGACCGGCAAACTCCCGACAAATTTCCATTTCCGGCCTGCGGCATTGCCGATAGGGGCGGGGTTGGCAGTTCCTACCTGCAGCGAACCTGAGGACGTTTCAGACACCGTGACAGTTCGGCAGAGTGTCGCTCCGTCCCACGAACTGCCCAGTTAAGCGAAAGCAACCGTTCCTCTCCGAGTGCAACATGTCCGAATCGCGCTCCTCAAGATAGACATCGAGGGCGCCGAGTTCAGCGTGAACGATCTCCTCGAAAATAATAGCGGAGCAGCTGCTCGTCGAGTTTCACCACCGCTGGAAACAGGAATCTTATAGAGACGCCGCGGGTAAAGTGTACGGCAAGGCAAGGCGGCTTTTTCGTGGACTGTCCCACGGATAATTTCGGCTTTCGCTCGCTGATTGCCATTTTGTGGAAACAGGCAACTGTGGGTCGCGCGATGGAATCTGGGCAAGCCCGTGATTCGTTGACAAGTAGTGGTTTCTGAGTCGGACGGCGCAGACGCTCCGGTTGGAACTCTCCGTCGCGAACTCGTAAATATCCGTCCGAAGGTTCGCGAACCGGTCGGCGGTCGGTTTCCATACCCGCTAACTTGAGCGACGTTGACCTGGACCTGCGCTTGAACGCCGGCTCCGCCCGACCACACGTCGCATGCGGGCGGCGAAACTGCGGGACGAAAAGAACCTTACGCGAGGAGGGCAGAACGAGATAGAAGAATCAAGAACCGGGATTACACTCGTTGCATCCGCAGGCCGGCTTGCATTGATGCATAAGTAGGATAATGTTATAAGATCTCTGCACTTGAGACGCAGCCCAAAATGCGTCGCTCGACGGCTTTCTTGCAACATTCGGGACGAGATGTGCGTGCAGATTCGAGTCGCAAACGAGGCGGAGGCGAGCTTGAATTCTTTCGACGCCAACATCATTTTCTTTCTGAACCAGTTCGCACGCCGCTCCTCGAGCCTCGATTACCTGATCATGCTGATCGGCTCCAACACTCTCACGAAGGGCTGTGTGATCACATCCCTGATCTGGTGGGCGTGGTTTCGGTCTGGGGTGAATAAGATCCGAGATCGCGAATACCTTTTGTGTGGAATCCTTGCCTGCGTTATTTCTGTATTTGTGGCGCGAGCGCTCGCAGATACTTTGCCTTATCGCGAGAGGCCCTGCCTCAGCGCTGCGCTCCATTTTCAACTTCCCTATCACGTCGACGTTTCGAGCCAGGTGATCCATTGGAGTTCTTTTCCAAGTGACCACGCCGCGTTGTTCTTTGCGCTCGCAACCAGCATCTTTTTCGTTTCGCGGGGCGCTGGAATCCTAGCTCTCTGTCATGCCTTGGTCGTTGTCTCGTTACCGCGAGTCTACATGGGATTTCACTATCCGACGGACATCTTGGCGGGCGCAGTGATTGGAGTGGGCTCTGCTTCGTTGGCCAAAATCTCGGCGGTGAGAGCATCCGTGACTCGGCCTGCCATGTACTGGCTCGAGCGGTTTCCTGGAGCGTTCTATGCCTTCCTCTTTATCTTGACCTTCCTAATCACGGTCGTCTTCGACCCGGTCCGTAAAATCTTCGTTTTTGCCTTCGGAATCATGGAGTCCGTCCTTCATCGGTTACACTAGGTAGAATCCCAATCGTTTGGGGCGCCTCAGGAGATGATGCCGCGAGATTCGATCGATTTCAGTTGCTCGGCCTAGGTTCAGCATCTCACCCAAAGTGCCACCTCGTCCCTCGCCGAAAAATGCTTCAGCTCTTCGAGCTTCTCGAGATCATGCCGATCTCCGGACTCGGAGGAGGACTGCAGGTCTCTCGAATCTTTGAGAAAACTGCAATTCGGATGGTTGCAGGGCTTGTGGAAGTTACTGAAAGAAAGGAGATTTTGGTTGCGGGGGTCGGATTTGAACCGACGACCTCCGGGTTATGAGCCCGACGAGCTACCAGGCTGCTCCACCCCGCGAATTCATCATAGCGGATGCATACAGAGTGGTCAAACGAATCCCTGAATTGTCAGCCTCGAGCATTCCCGAAATCCGCGCGCAAAACGACACTTCTTTCAATACGAGCTATATGATTTGCCGTCGAATGGCGAGACTGAAGCTGACGCGGAATGAACGTCGCAAATTCCTCCGGCCACCTGGTCGGGGCTCAGCACGTCGTCGCAGGCGTCCGTGGTCCAGTCCTTCTCATGCGTAATCGGATCGGTCGGGATTTCGCCGATGTACTGCGACGTATGAAGATCGTCCAGCGACGTGGGAGCAGCAGCCTTGTCGAGCGTATAGTTTTGGATCGCCTGACGCATGACGAATAAATCTTGATGGAGAGCCGCTTCATGTGCGCGCACGACCGACTGTTCGTAGCGCACCGTGCTCATCGTCGCGAGGATTACGATGATCATGATCACGATCATCAGTTCGAGGATCGTGAAGCCTCGAGTCGCGCGGCCTGCGTGTTTGACGTCCACGTCCGATTGTTCGAATCCTGCCATTGATTTGCCCACTCAGGATAAGGCCGACTACCAATCCGAATATTTCGTTCCGTCAAGTGCTGTACCCGTCGCCCTGCTATAAACGTCGAAGACGTCCTGGCCTCCCCAGGATGTCGCATCCGCATCGTCCTGCACCGAGCGCAAGCCCCAGTCGGGGTTTCCGGTCATGGGATCCACTGGAATTTCGCGAAGGAATCGCATGTGGACGACCTGTGCGCCGGTCAATTGCACTCCGTGGACGAGCGTGTCCAGATCGGGAGGGTAATTCTCCGTGCCAGCCTGCACCTGAAACATTCCCTTGTCCGCGGCGTCCCGATAACGATCGATCGCGTCACGGATCTCGCGCAAGTCGTAGCGTAACAACTGTTCACGCTGTCGAATCACGGTAACGCGGGTCAGCGGCAGCGCCACGGTCGCCAGCACCAAGAGGATCGAGCAGGCGACCATCAGTTCGAGAAGCGTCATCCCCGCGGCAAACGCGCGCGCTGACCGGTGCCGCCGGGTGAACAAAGGAGCCAACGAAGACCAGCGCTGAAGAGTCTCGAGCATGCCAGGATTGCGGCGATTCCTGGACATTTTCGTCACTGCACCTGAATGGTGGCTTCCTGGGAAACCATCGGGACTGTTCGCTGCTGCGAATCGCGGGCATTGACCTGAAGAATCTGCAGGGCCGAAGTACCCGGAGAGACAGCGCGGACAACGATGCCAAGCAGCGTGCCAGAACCGTTCACGCCGGGCGTATTCGGCTGGCGCGTTGCTGAAACGACGATATCGCCTTTCTGTTGGTCAATCCGCTGCACGATCGCAATATCCTGCGGGCCGGTTCCGGACAGAAATCCGCCGTTGCGGATTTCCTCCACCTGGATGACGGCGGGATTGTAATGGATCAAAAGCGGGATCGAGTAGAGATCGCTTACGTTTGAAACAGCCAGGCCAAGCGTAGTCGTGTCCCCGGGCTTCATCGCTGCGTTCGCGGGTTCAAAGCGAAGCTGTGAAACTCCGATTGGGGCGCCCGCCGGCGCAGCCTGCGAAGCCGCGAACGGCGATGCCGGCTGCGGGACTGCAGAATTTGGCGCGTCTCCATCTTGACGGTATACGTGTGGATTCGAATCCGTTCCGGCCGCTACGGTCTGCAAGTTGCTTGCTTCAATCGACGGGAAACGAATGATATGCGGGGTCAGAACGATAAGGGTCTCATCCTCCTGAACCTGGTTGCTATTGTCGGAGAAAAGATAACGAACCAGGGGAAGCTGAGCGAGGCCGGGAATTCCGTTGACGGTCTTCGTCTCCGTGCGCTCAATCAACCCTCCTAGCACGCTCGCCTCGCCATCCTTCAACCTGATATCGTGCTCGATTTTCTTGCTGCCAATGACGGGCTGGTTGATTCCTCCGATGCTGTCTGTGCCCGTAATCTGAGATACTTCGACTGAAAGCTTCATGCTGACATCGCCGTCCGGATGCACGCGGGGCGTCACCTCGATGTCCACGCCGACGTCAATGTATTGAAATTGCGTATTTACCAGTGGATTGACTACGCCCGCCCCTGTACCGACGCCCACGCCGACACCCGCCTGAAAGCTGCCCGTGGCCACCGGAACGCGCTCTCCGATTTTGACCGTGGCTTTTTCGCCGTCGCTCACACGGACCTCGGGATCCTGGATGATCCTGGTTTTGGTGTCGGTAAGGATCGCGTTCGCTGTCGCGCCCGGCAATGTGGCGCTGTAATCCGCACCGGAAAGGTTCCGCAGGTTGTCAAGAGTGATTTGTGTCGGGCTTACGGTACTCGTCGAACTGGGGGTGGTCGTGCCTCCGGTGGTTGTGCCGTTGTTTGGTTGCACCGAAGTACGCGGGGAAAAGGTCACCGCGACGCTCTGTCCCGGCAGAATTCCGAGATCGCGCAAGCGGTCCACGCTCGCGGTCACCACCTGTACGTGGATCAAAACTTCCGGCTTGGCCTTATCAATGTCCCGGATGATCTTCGCGGCGAGCGCCAGCTTGTCTGGCGTATCGCGAATCACGATCGCGTTCTGTGCGTTCACCTGCTGGACCCTGCGCAGATCGAGGAGTTGACGCAGCCCCGTGACGACTTCGGTCAAATCCTGAGGCGTCAGCGTGTTCGACAGATAAAAAGTCCTCACCACCTCGTCTTCCACGTCCTTCCGTTTTTGCGGCGTGTCCGGGGCAACGAAAATCACACTGGGGGTCAGGGGTTTCCAGAACGCTTTGCTTTCGAGAGAAACAGCGTCGAGCGCCTGCTCGAGGGTCACATTCGGCAGTTCAACCGGAATACGCCGCGACGTGAAGTCAGGATCGAAAATCACACTCAGGCCGGCGAGCTTCGCAATCGTCTCAAAGGCGACGCGAGCGTCGTTGGTCATTTTCAAATTGATGGGCTCTGGCGACATCGGCTTCAAGCGTGGAGGCTCTGGAAGCAGATCCGCGTCGTCCACGGCATTGGGGTCGACTGCCCGGGGAGTTACGTTCGCCGACTTCGCCGATAGCAGCTCAAGCGTATGTTTCACCTGCTGGTCAGCCGCGGTATTGGAAGGGTCGAGCGCTTGGGTTTTCTGGAATTCCGTCAGCGCCTGCTGCAGATCGCCCTTTTGCAGGGCTTTCTGGCCCTGCTCCAAATGGAACTGACCGGCCGAGTATCGCGCGTGCATCTCGCGTAGCTTGAATTCCGCGTTGGCGGGTTCGGCCCGCAAGGCGCGTTCGTAATGGACCAGGGCGGTATCGTAGTCCTGCAAGGTCTCAGCCTTGCGGCCGTCGCTATAGTCCGCGTTAGCTTGATTAGCCTTGGGGCAGCCGATGAGGAAAATAACGGCAAACGCCAAGAGCGAGAGGTACGCTTTACGGTGCAACCAAACCCTCCGAAGGGGTGTACTCGATGCTATGGGAGTCTAGCACCCGGGGTATGATGCGGCAAGGAACCGGCCCCGTTGCCGGAGTTCCTTGAATATACGTCCTTTTCGATACCCGGATCACCAGCACATGAAGATACCAACCCGCGACCGGGCGGAAATATGCGGTTTTCCGTGACTTGCAGGCGGTCGCACGCGGCGGCTATGATAGCGACCCCATGAAGGCGGCAGCAAGAAAAGCAGAGCGGGAGAACAATAAGATCGTTGCCCAGAACCGGGCTGCCTCTTACAACTACGAGTTGCTCGACAAGTTCGAGGCAGGTTTGGTACTGGTAGGAACCGAGGTCAAGACCCTCCGTGAAGGCAAAGGGGCAATCCGCGAGGCCTATGCCGAGATTCGCACCGGAGAGGCTTGGCTGATAAACTGCCATATACCGGAGTACCGACCCGGCGGGCTGCGAAACCACGACCCGCTTCGGAAGCGCAAGTTGCTGCTGAACCGCCGGGAGATCGACAAGTTGGACGTTGCCATTCAGCAGAAGGGCATGACCGTCGTGCCGCTGAAGATTTATTTCCGAGATGGCCTGGCGAAATGCGAACTAGCGATCGGGAAGGGCAAGAAATTCCACGACCGCCGTGAATCCGAAAAACGCAAGGAAGCGAAACGCGAGGCGGACGAAGCAATATCCCGCTCGCGACGCCGGTAGAATCGAAAGGGAGACATGCAGATCCAACTCGAGACTCAGCCATACGCTTCGATAGATTCCGATGCCCTCGTAACCTACGTCTTCGACAAGGACGACAAATTTGACGGTGTTCTTGGCGACATTGACCGCGCTATGAAGGGCCGCCTCGGCTCGCTCGCCGCCAGCGGAGAAATCGCCGGCAAGCCGCTTGAGCTTCTTCTTCTGCATTTTCCTGAAGGGCTTGCGGCGAAAAAGCTGCTGCTCGTGGGAGCGGGGAAGCCGGAGAAGTTCGCGATCTCCGATCTGCGCAAGATCGCGGGGACGGCACTGCGTCATCTGAAATCTCGCGGGGTAAAGAAACTCGTTTTCCTCACGCGCGAAGGTGAACGCGGCCCCGCCGCGGCGCAGGCCGCTGTCGAAGGGCTGATCGTCGCCGACTTCGAATCGAACAAATATCACACCGAGAAGAAGGAACGCGAGATTCAGTCCGTCGCGCTGGCGGGATTCGATTCGGGTCTATGGACGAATCTCACCGCTGCGATTGACCATGGGCGCATCCTCGCCGAATCGCAGAATTTCGCACGCGACCTGATCAACGAGCCTTCGAACAAGCTCACGCCGCGCCTACTGGCCGCGAAGGCCGAAGCGATGGCCAAGGAAGCAGGCCTGGAAATCGAAATTCTCGACGAGCGCAAAATTGCCGAACTGAAAATGGGCGCGCTAATCGGCGTGGCGCAGGGAAGCATAGAGCCGCCGCGAGTGATCGTGCTGCGCTACACGCCCGAAAATCCGAAGCCGGGCGGCCCGGTGCTGGGCCTGGTGGGAAAGGCCGTGACGTTCGATACCGGCGGAATTTCAATCAAGCCTGCGAACAACATGGAAAAGATGAAGTACGACATGGGGGGCGGCGCCACGATGCTCGGCGCGATGCGCGCGATTGCGGCGCTGAAACCGTCCGTTTCGGTGATGGCCGTGATTCCCGCGACCGAAAACATGCCCGGCGGCCGCGCGCAAAAACCCGGCGACGTGCAGGTAGCAATGTCTGGCAAGACGATCGAAGTGATCAACACCGACGCCGAAGGCCGGATGGTTCTGGCCGACGGAGTCTTCTACGCGCGCAAGCTCGGGGCCACGCATTTGATTGACGCCGCCACGCTGACGGGCGCGATTGAAGTGGCGCTGGCGAACGTGCACGTCGGAGCGTTCGGCACGCCGCGCGAATATCTCGACACCTTCCTTGAAAGCGCCAAGGCCGCGGGCGAAAAAATGTGGCCTATGCCGATGGACGAGGAATATCAGCAGATGATCAAGAGCGAAATCGCGGACATTCGCAACACAGGCAGCGGCAAGGGCGGCGGCGCGAGCACCGGCGCGTGGTTCATCAAAGAATTCGCCGAGGACACGCCGTGGATCCATCTCGACATCGCTTCCACGTGTTGGGTGGACGAAGGGCGTCCGTGGCTTGCCAAGGGTCCGACGGGGATTGCCATTCGCTCGATCGTGGATTTCGCGCTCAAGATGTAATACCGCCCGGCATGTACGCGGGGACTTAATTTTGCGCCGTGATCCTTTACCAACCCTAGCCGCATGGTTCCAGGATGATGACTCCGAGACGACACGCTCGACCGCGGCCCCGAGTGAAGAATTCGCTTTCCTCGAGCCATCTCGTAATCCATCACATTTTCTCCGGCGCGGTTATGCCTAGCAGGCCGAGTGCGGTGACGAGCTGTTCGCGCACCAACGACGATAAGCGCAACAGGAACGCGCGCTTTTCGGCCTCTTCCTCGGAGAGAATGTGGTGCTTGTGGTAGAACACGTTATACGCCTGCGCCAGCTCGAAGGCGTAGCGTGCAAGAAACGCAGGTTCTTGCGCGCCGACGGCTGCATCCACACGCGCGTCCAGCGAGCCCGCCAGCAGAATTAGCTCCCATAGATCGTCGCCTGCGGGCGCGGCCAGAAACTTCGCCAAACTGATTTCACCGGATTCAATTCGCTTGAGGTTTGCGGAATTCGCGGTCCCAAAATTCGGGTCGGCTTCCGTGCCCTTTCTCACAATTCCGTTCACTCGTACGACGGCATACTGCACGTACGGTCCGGTTTCTCCCTCGAAGCTGAGCGCGTCCTTAAAATCGAAGGCGATGATGGTCGAGCGCGTGAAGCGCAGCAGGAAATAGCGCAGCGCGCCGATGGCGATCGCGTTGGCAATGGCCACACGCTCCTGTTCGGGCGAATCGGCGTGGCGCTCATCAACTTCCTTCCGCGCGCTCTCCTGGAGGCGGTCGAGCAAATCGTCGGCCTTCACGCCCTGGCCCTTCCGTCCGCTCACTTCGACGTAGGCCTTCTTCGCATCCTCCGGTGGAATCTCGTAGCCGAGTTCCCGCGCGCAGCGCGGCGTGAGTGCGACGACGTTGTACGCGAAATGCTTCAGATTGTCGGCCTGCTCCGTGTGGCCGAGAGCGCGCAGGCCCGCGACGACAACCTGCTGCGGATACGCCTGCCGCGAGTCAATCACGTTGAAGACCTGGTTTGCGTTACCGAATGCGGGCGCGCCCCTGTCAGTCGATCCGCCAGGCTCACTCGAAGTGATCCACGCTTCATGACCGTCGGGATGCGTGTGGAAGCGGCGGTAATAAAAATCGCGGCCGAGCAGGCCAAATTTCCACAAGTGATAAGCAATGTCCTTTCCGACGTAAGTAACCGTGCCGCTGGAGCGGACGATGATTTTCGCGTCCGCAAGTTCAGCAGGGTCTTCGTCGCCTTCGGGAGTCGCCACGTCGGAGGGAAGGGCCATCACCCAGCAACCGGCGTTTTTGCCAGACGTGGAAAACTGGATTGCGCCGCGCTGCTTGAGTAACTCGAATGCTGCGTCCCAAAACTTGAGGTGCAGGATTTCGCTTTCGCGCGACAGGAGGTCGTAATCAATACCGAGGCGGTCGAGCGTCCGCAGGTGGCAATGGACGATGGCGGTGGAAACGATCTCCGCCATCTTTGCCGAGTCGCCATGGCCGTCTTCGATGTCTTTCAGAGTTTGCGCGCGCAATTCGAGGTGGGATTTGTCATCAGCGAGGAATTGCGTGACACGAGCGTAAAGATCCCAGCAGAGATAGTCGAACTTGGGGGCAGCGGCAAGCGCTCGGACTTCGTCGAGCGATTTCGGCTCGAGGTGCATGAATCCCAGAACCACGTCCGCGACCTGCACGCCGGTGTTGTCTATGTAGTTCTGCACCTCGATGCGACGGCCCGTGTAGCGAAGCAGCCGACCAAACGTGTCGCCGAGGACGGCGTTGCGCAGATGGCCGATGTGCGCCGCTTTATTCGGATTGATGCTGGTGTGCTCGACCATCACCTTGGGCGCATTCGGCGCGGGGACAGCGGCGCCTTCGCGGCCAGCCTCTTCACACGCGGCGCGGAAAAATGCGGCCCGGTCGAGGAATAGATTCAAGTAGCCGCCGCCGGCGACTTCCACGCGTTCGACGCCAGGAATATTTTTCAGCGAATTTGCGATTTCCTGCGCGAGTGCGCGCGGCGGTTTTTTAAGGCGCTTGGCCAGCTCGAAACAGAGCGGGGAAGCGACCTCGCCCATCGCGAGCTTCGGTGGGCGCTCGGTGACTACGGGCACGTCGGTCTTGTAGCGCTCGTGGATGTGGTGGCGCAGCGCCTTGCGAATCCGGTCGTCAACGGCCTTGTACACGTGGCTCCTTATCTCGAATGAGTCCAAAGATTATACGCAAAGCGCGACAGTCGGGCCAAGAAATGGCGGGCGGCGCGTCCGCTTATTTGTGACCCTTCGTGATGGCATCGATCCTTTGTTTTCTGTGGCTTATGAGGCAAATTAGCTGGCATGGTGTGTCACCGATTATGGCAGACGAATCCCTTGGGTCGCGCTGCTTGCTCGGGACGACGACCCTCATCGGGCCGTCGATTGCTTTGTATGCTACGTCACTCGATCGCCGGGCGGATCGTGATCGGTCAGGTAATTCGTGGTTCCGGCCGGGACGCGGTGCCGATGGCCGGTTGGGTTTTGTTGCGGTGTCTATGGACTCGCCGAGGCGGCGTGCGGCGGTAGCCCTTCGCCCGCGCTCAGGACCATCAGGCCACCGCACCTCACATCGGTCCTTCGCAGCTCGGGCGCTGCCACCTTTCGTGCTGCGCATGATACTCGCATCAGCGCTCAGGTTAGCAAGAAGCGGTTCAGTTGCAAGCAATCAGGCCTGTAGAGTTTGCGCAGGCCCAACTCGGATCGCTGGGCGCTTGTCCGGCTAATCAGGACCTAATCCTCTGGAGCCGTTTCTATTGGAATGGTTACACTCTCTGCATGGAAAGGTTTCTGTGACTAATCTCAACTCCGCGAAGCGTCCCTTCGAGGTCACGTTCCTGGGTTGGTTATTTATCGCCGTGGGGATCATCAGTACGATCTATCACCTTTCGAAAGGTTCACTCGACCGTTGGGTGATCCCTATCGTACTGGTCGGAGGAATCGCTGTCGTCGCTGGCCTCTTCTTGCTCCGGGGTGCGGGCTGGTCTCGCTGGTTACTTCTAGTCTGGCTTGCCTTTCACGTCGTCGCAATCGCACTAGAGTCGTTGTGGGGTGCTGTAGCACACCTCGCGCTTCTTGTGGTCGTCGGCTATTTCCTGCTAGGGCCTCCGACTTCCGAATACTTTCACCATACTCAACGAAAATAATTTGATTCGGCTTAATCACCCGTAGAAGCTGGAGGCCGATTACATCTCGAAAATCCAGGCGCCTGCGGTGAAATTGGATATCGTGCCGGGAGCGGGCACTGGACGCACCTAGCTGAGTTTCTCAACTCCTTGCGCAGAGACCGCTGTCTGCCTCGATAAAGCTCGGCGTTGCGGACTAGCGAACAAGACAGTTTTCGTTGCTGGTTCTAGGGGTATAATCCAGCGCCAAATGACACCGCCTCCGGCACTCGCGTGGGGCTTCCGACTACAACGCATCACGACCCGCCTTGTTAGCGAGGATGACCCGGAATTTCGGATCTGTGGAGAGACAAATGAGTAGGGCCCTGAGTTATACCCTCATCGCCATCGCCGCGATGCTGATGGCAACTTCGGCGTTTGCACACCATTCGTTTGCGATGTTCGACCAGTCGAAGTCGGTCTCGCTGCAAGGCACCGTCAAGGATTTCCGCTGGACCAATCCCCATGTCTTCATTCAGCTGCTCGTCAAGGCGGAGGGTGGCAGCGAAGAAGAGTGGAGCATTGAGATGACAAGCCCGGAGCATCTGGCGCGAGTCGGGTGGCGGCCCGGAACCTTGAAGCCGGGTGACCAGGTGACATTGATCATTCATCCGATGCGCGATGAGACCAAGGGTGGCCAGTATGTCTCGGGAACCGGACCGGGCGGACCACTGATCGGCTCACCAACGCCGAGCGGTGAAGGCAAGTGACTCTGCGGAGACTGGCACGAGCGGCGGCGATCCTGCTGGGGTGCGTGGCGAGCATGGGCGCGTCGGCAGAAATGCCGGATTGGAGCGGCCAGTGGGAAAATGTCGGTGCGACCCCCGATGCAACGGGAGGATTCAATCAATCGCTCGACGAGGTCCTCAAAACGATGCAGTGGGGACCACCCAACAAACCTGAGGTCCAGGCCAGAGTCGACAAGATGGTCGCGTCGGAGCGCAAACGATTAGCGGCAATTAACCGCGGAGAAGATCCGGGCGGGGCAGTGCGGGCCTGCACGTTCGGATTTCCGCTGGTGATGCTCGATTCACCGCTGATGTTCGAAGCTCTGCCGACGCCGAAGGAAACGACTCTGATCTTCTCGAGCCGCGAGATCCGCCACGTTTATACGGATGGAAGGCCGCACACCCCGAAGGACGACTTGTGGGCGACGCCCTGGGGTGACTCGATCGGCCACTGGGAAGGACAGACCCTGGTCATCGACACCATCGCGGTCAAATCGCCTTTTGCGTCTTCGGAGTCCGAGGGTGTCGCCGTCATGGCGTTTGGGGATGTCGAGGGCGCACAGACGATCACCATTCTAAGTCCGCAGGCGCACTTCATTGAGAGGTTCCGGATGATCGACAAGGATCATCTGGAGGATCAGATGACCGTGATCGATCCCACCAATTTCACGGCGCCGTGGCACCTAAGCCGCACCTACCAGCGGGTGGCTCACATCCACCGCATGGTCTACGAAGACTGCGAGGGCGAAGAACGCAATCCCATCGTCAATGGCCACTTCACGCTCGCACCACCGCCCTCGTCAGCGACATCGCAGCCAGCAACAGCACCGAACAGCGCTCCGTCCGCTCCATCCCCAGCCCCCCAATAGCTTTCCATCTCGCTGTATGGTGAGCAGTCGCGAGTGATTTGCGTGTGAACGATTCTGGCGGGGCATACGAGATTGTCGTGGTGATCGCCATCAGAAGATTAACTGGTTAAGCGAATAATGCACATTTGAATTGTCGCTTTGGCTGTCCGGCAGGCGTTCGTCAGGACTGGCAGCCGATATCCGAGCCGACAAAAAGGGTCCTAAGAAGCGGGCGCCTCGTCTGCGCGGCTCGCAAACGGATCCATCACCGCGAATTCAGGTTAATTGACAGGTTCGGCAGGCCAGACTAGTATCGCTTTCTTGCAGTTCCGCAGCAGAAATACGAACATTTCATGAGCCAGTCGACCGCGCCGAACGACAAGCCCAAGTTCTATCTGACGACGCCGATTTACTACGCGAATTCGCGGCCGCATGTGGGGTCGGCGTACACGACGATCGTGTGCGACGTAATCGCGCGGTACAAGCGGATGTGCGGGTTCGACGTGGCGTATCTGACGGGCACGGACGAGCATGGAGTGAACATTGAGCGCGCGGCGGAGCAGCAGGGAATCACACCGCAGCAGCTGGTGGACAAGAACGAAGCGATTTTTCGCGATTTGTGGAAACTGCTCGGTATCACGCACACGGATTTCGTTCGGACGACTTCGGCTGAACACGCGAGCGCCGTCGAAAGCCTGGTTCGCCGCACGATGGAGCGCGACGAAAGTCTGTTGCCCGAAAAACGGTCGATTTACAAGGCGAAATACGAGGGCAGGTACTGTATTTACGACAATTTGTACGTGAGCGACACGGCGGAGCCGGCGAACTGCCCTACGTGCGGGCGTCCCGCGGAATTGATTTCGGAGGAGAACTATTTTTTCAGGCTTTCGGCGTATGGGGACAGATTGCTCAACCTCTATGAGAAGCATCCGGAATTCGTCCAGCCAGATTTCAGGCGAAATGAAGTAATCAGCTTCGTAAAGAGTGGGCTGAAGGATGTTTCGATCAGCCGGAAAACGATCAAGTGGGGCATTCCTTGGCCGGGGGATCCTGAGCATGTCTTTTACGTGTGGTATGACGCGCTGACGAGCTACATGAGCGGGATTGGATACGCGAGCGACGATAAGAAAGAGTACGAAAGATTTGAGAGGTTCTGGCCGGCCGATCTGCACATGATCGGGAAGGAAATTATTCGGTTTCACGCAGTCTATTGGCCGGCGTTTCTGATGGCGGCGGAGCTGCCGCTACCGACGCAGATTTTCGCACACGGGTGGCTGCTCTTCGAACAGGAGAAGATGAGCAAGTCGAAGGGGAACGTGGCCTACCCGGAGCCGATCGTAAAGGTGCTCGGGAATGACGCGCTGCGTTACTACCTGATGCGCGAGGTTGTGTTCGGGCAGGACGGCAATTTTTCGCGCGAAGCGCTGATCACGCGGTACAACGCGGATTTGGCGAACGGGCTGGGAAATTTGGCGAGCCGGACGCTGACGATGATCGAGAAATATTTCGACGGAATCGTGCCGGCGATACCGGACTTTTCTCACCAGAAGATTGAAGTGCAGCAGGTTGCCAGCGCGGCGCGACAGTCCGTCGAGCAGCGCATGGCCCGTTACGACTTTTCCGGAGCCGTTCAAGCCGTCTGGCAGCTCGTTGGCACGATTGACCAGTACATTGCCGAGTCGAAGCCATGGAAACTGGCGGAATCGGGAGACCCGGAAGCCAGAAAGAAACTTGCCGCCGTGCTGTGGACTTCGGGGCAGGCGCTGCGATTTGTCGCCATTCTGACACACCCATTCATGCCGCGATCGAGTCAACAACTCTGGGAACTGCTGGGCCAGTCCGGGGCCGTGTCGGAGCAGCGGATCGATTCGCTGGGCTGGGGAATGCTTGAATCCGGCATACGGCTGCGAAAAGCTGAGGCTTTATTCCCGCGTGCGGACATTAAAGAAGCAACGGAAAGGATTGAAACAATGGAAGACGAAATACGGAATCCCGGGAACACGCCTCCGGCGACTGCTCCGGGCGGCGCGGTGCCGCCGGCGGGTGTAGCTCCGAGCACTAAAATCACGATTGAAGATTTTGCAAAGGTCGAGCTGCGCGCAGGGCAGATCAAATTGGCGGAGCGCATTCAGGGCGCGGACAAGTTGCTGAAGCTGACGGTAGACATCGGCGACGAAGTTCGTCAGGTTCTGGCGGGGATCGCGCTCGGTTACACTCCGGAAGAATTGGTGGGACGCAAGGTGGTGGTCGTCACGAATCTCGCGCCGAGGAAAATGCGCGGGCTGGAATCGAACGGGATGCTGCTGGCGGCGTCGGCTGGCGCGGATGGCAAGCCCGTACTGTGCACCTTTGCCGAGGATATTCCGGTGGGCTCGAAGGTGAAGTGACGTGGGCGGACGAACCGATTCGTACAACATTTCGGCCAAACACTATGACTCCGCATACGCGGTGAAGCAGGACCTGGCGGATTTACCGTTCTACGTGGAGCTGGCGAAACGGGTTGGCGGGCCGGTGCTGGAAGTCGGATGCGGAACCGGCCGCGTTCTGCTGAACATCGCGCGCGAAGGCATCCAGATTGACGGCTTGGACAATTCTTCGCCCATGCTGAGGGTTATGAGGGGACGTCTCGGGCGCGAACCCAGCGTCGTACGCGGGAAAGCGAAGCTGTTTGAGGGCGACATGCGAAGCTTCCGCTTGAAGAAGAAATACCCGTTGGTGATCGTTCCTTTTCGTCCCATGCAACACATGCTTACGGTGTCCGATCAGGTAAACGCGCTTGCGACGGCAGCGCTTCATTTGCGGGACAAGGGCCTGCTGGCGTTCGACGTGTTCTATCCGAAGTACGAGCGGATTCCCGCAGGCGTTGGGCAAGAGATCTTGGAGCTGGAATGGCCCACGGGTTCGAAGCCGCCTAAGACGGTGCGGCGCTATCTCCGGAAAGAATCATTCGACAAGATTCATCAGAATTTCAGTGCTACTTTCAGGTACAGGACATACGAGGGAGGCACGCTCACGCTGGAAGAAACCGAGCCCTTGCAACTGTCCTACTACACGTATCCTCATTTGAGAACATTGTTTCTGCTGGCCGGATTGGAGCCGGTCGAAGAATATGGCACGATCGCGAAGACACCGCTCGACAATCACGCCAGTGAAACGATTTTCGTTTTGTGAAAGGTCTAGCACAGCCGATCGTAAGCCGGCTGTGGCGTGTGCGGCTGTGTCTTAGGCAGGAGACAAAGCGAAGACCTGCTATGAGAGAGTCTGTGCATGGCAGTGCGCACGACTTCGGTGTCGGAGCTGAGACTCCGACCCCCTAAAGCGCGCGCCTTCCCTGAAGTCTCGCCACGGCAAGCCCTCAGGGCTAGAAGGCGGTCGCGACGAAATCCAGCCAAGTTAGGAACATTTGCCACATGGAAATCATTGACTCCCACGCGCATTTGGAGATGTCGCAGTTCGATGAAGACCGCGCGGCGATGCTCGAGCGAGCGCGGGCTGCGGGCGTGAAGACGCTGCTCGCGATCGGAAGCGGGCGTTCGCCGACCGAAGGCATGGACGCCGCGATTTCTTTCGCCGAGCAGCATGACTGGATTTACGCGACGGTGGGCATACATCCGCACGACGCCAATGTGGCGACGGAGGAACATTTCGCGCAGCTCGATGAACTCGCGCGCCATCCGCGGGTGATCGGCTGGGGGGAAATGGGCCTCGACTATTACTACGATCATTCGCCGCGCGACGTGCAGCAGCGCGTGTTTCGACGGCAGCTCGGGCAGGCGCGGGATGCGAGGCTCCCAATCGTAATTCATTGCCGCGACGCATGGGACGATTGCCTGGCGATCCTTGAGCAGGACTGGAAACCGACGGGACTCGGAGGGATTTTTCATTGCTTCACGGCGAATATCGCCGAGGCGCGGCGCGGGCTTGACATGGGATTCCTGATTTCGTTCGCGTGCAACGTGACGTACCCGAAAATGCAGCATCTGCGGAACGTGGCGCTGGAAATTCCGCTCGGGAAAATGCTTACGGAGACCGATTCGCCGTTTTTGCCTTCGCAGGGGCGCCGCGGCAAGCGCAACGAGCCCGCATTTGTGGTTGAGGTGGCGCAGGCGTTGGGGAATGTGAGAGACTTACCGCAAGAAGAGGTCGCGGCCGCAACTGCCGCAAATTTTTGTCGGTTTTTCAGGCTGGATGGGCGGGAAGCTCCGGGACAGAACCGGTGAATTCCCGGTAAAAGGCGGTACAACCATCAAAATGGCCTTCGCCGTACAAATCGCCAAAGGGATTTTCGATCTCGTCCGCGACGATCTCGCGCTGGTTGAGAAGGAGATTGCCGCGCAAAATGGAGCGGCGATCGAGCCGGTCGCCGAGATCGCAAGCTACCTGCGCGAGGGTGGCGGGAAGCGGCTGCGCCCGGCGCTGCTACTGCTGACAGCGGGCGCGGCGGCCTATCGCGGGCCGAGCGCGGTCCGAATGGGCGCGGTGGTGGAGATGATCCACAGCGCGACGCTGGTTCACGACGACGTGATTGACGGAGCCCAGACGCGGCGCGGGCGTCCGAGCACGAACGCGCGGTGGGGAAATCACATGAGCGTGCTCGCGGGCGACTGGCTCTACATGCAGTCGTTTGAGATGGCGCTACACGAGCGAAATTTTGCGATCCTCGACATCCTGATCGGCCTGACGCAGAACATGGTCGAAGGCGAATTGTTGCAGCTCACGTGGCTGGGACGGATGGATTTGACCGAAGCGGATGCGACGGAACTCGCGTATCGAAAGACGGCTTGCCTTTTCAGCGGATGTGCGCGGCTGGGCGCAGTGCTCGGCAAGCAGCCGAAGGATATCGAGGAAGCACTGGCGGGATACGGGCGCAACGCGGGGCTTGCGTTTCAGCTGGTGGACGATTTGCTGGATTTCACGGCATCGCCCGAAGAGCTGGGGAAGCCAGTGCTGAGCGATCTGAAGGAAGGCAAAGTCACGCTACCGCTGATTTTTGCTCTGGAAGCGGAAGGCGATGCCAACGGACATTCTCGGTCGGAAGGGCGACGGCTGGTTGCGAAAGTCCTCGAAGAGCGCGGTTTTCTGAGCGTGCGGCCGGAACAGATTGCGATGCTGGTGAAAGAAACAGGCGCGCTCGCGCGTGCTTCGAATCTAGCGCGCGATTACGTGAGCCGCGCGAAAGCATGTCTTGAGGAATTGCCCGAAACGGAATACCGCAGGGCGCTGCTCGCCGTCCCCGATTTCATCCTCGATCGCAAAAACTAGCGATTTGAAATTCAGGCGGTGGGAACACTCGCAGAGGTGGGTGGGCCGGCGTTTGGTTGGTTCCCTTGGTGCAGCGCTTGCGTGGCGTCTCCAATTAAGTCGGCGGGCTTCCAGTCGTTGTCCTGATACCACTTGTAAACGGTGCCCTCGGGTGAAATGACGGTCGTGCTCATGGAATGGGTGATCTGATCACCCTCCGTCCTGTAATACAGGCCGAAAAAGTTTGCGACGCTGGCTAATTCCTTCGGCGGCACGGCGGCGAATTGCCAGCGTGCAAAAGGGTTGCCTCCTGTGGTCGCGCGGAACGTCTCCGCATACTGGCGCAGCACCGCGGGCGTATCGTGCTCGGGATCGAAGCTAACGCTCAAGAGGTGGATTTTGGGGCCGAGCGACGGTTCTTTCTGAGCGTAGCGTAAATCTTCGAGAAATTCCTAGAGACGAGCGGGCAATAGTCGGGAAACGGGCAGCGCGTGTAGATGAACGTGACGAGCAAGACGTTGCCCTGATACTCACTCAGATGGATTCGCTTTCCGTCCTGATTGACCATGGCGAAATCGGGAACTTTGTCGCCGGGCTGCGGCGGATTCGAACTTCCCGTGGGACCCTTGGCGTCACCCTTCTTGATCACGACGATATTTTCAAGGTAGGCGCCGTCGTCCGCCACCACGACGTCCGCAGTGATTTCGTCGCCGGGATTCAGCGCGGCGAGGGCTTTCGTGTCGCGCACCGGATAAGCCATGGCCATCGCCGACATGAAGCCCACAATTTCCTGGCCGTCAATCATCGCGGATCCGTGGTCTTTATCGATTGAAAGGACCTTGCCGACGAGGTGGTAGCGCTTTGTCTGCGCCTCAGGCGGCGGTTCCGCTTTCTTGCTGCACGCGGCCGGGATCAGCGCAACGGCCGCGAGCAATATCGCAAACAGGAAGCGAGTCCGACAGCGTTCGCTCCTGGTATCTCGTTTCGACGTCTGCATTCTCACTCCCTTCCAGTGTGTTTATTGTACCCCTGCGCCGAAGCGCGGCGCATCAGTAATGGAAATGCCAGCGGATCTGGCCCATGATCTGGCGCGGCTCGTTGAAATGTGTGCCACCGAAGGTATTGCTGGTATCGAGCATGAAGCGCGCATTTGCAATATTCACGGCGGTGAAGGAGAGCGACCAACGTTCGCCGAAATCCTTGCCAACGGCCCAATCGAAGGTCGTATGCGCGGGCAAGTGTTGCGGACCGTCCTGGAACAAAAATCCGGAACCGAAATTGAGGTTGCCGGTTGTCCAGGTCTTGTACGGAAGCTGGAGAATGTAGCCGGTGCTGAGGGTGTCGCGCTGATCGTGGTCGAGGAAGAATATGCCGGAGGGCGGCGGCGAAAAATCGGTGACACCGCCGGTGACCCCACCGACGCCCTGCGCGGTTTGGTGAGAATACGACAGGTGCAGCCGGGCGCGATGCGCGATTTCGGGGGAGCGAAGAGTGGTCTCCCAGGCGCGAATGCGGGCGCGAGCGATTGTGAGCGGGAAGAAAATGTTCGAGTTGCCGAGAACGTCGTGATCGAGGAAATTGCGGGCGGCGTTGTGCGAGTAATCGGTATCGAGCACCCAGCCGTAAAAGGGAATCGCGAGACCGGCTTCGTATTCCTCGTCGCGTTCACCGTGCAGCGGGAGGAAACCGAATCCGGGTTCATTGTCGAGAAGCGCAGGCGTGACGGTATCGAGCGGCGGAGCTTGATAGTAGCGGCCGTAGGACCCGCGCAACACCCAGTGGACGCGGGGAATCTGGACCGCGGCGCCGATGCGCGGGTCGGCGGAATTCTCGCTGATTGGATTCAGGCTGGCGGTATTGGCGAAGTGCGTGAGACGCACCCCACCATCGAGAGTAAGCCACGAGGTGGGCTTGAACTGGTCCTGCAAAAAGATGGATTCAAGATTGCCCCAGACGGCGACAGATTGCAGTGGGATGGATTCGTCGGAGACTGGTGAGGCGACGCCAAACAGGTAGTCGTCGTGCTGGCCATAGACGTAGAGCCCCGCGCGGAAACTGTTGCGTCCTTTCGTAAGCGAGATGGCTGACTGAAGTCCGGCGTAGTTCGAGCGGCGCCGATCTTCCGGCGAACTCGGAAAATCATTTGGGCCGCCGATATAGTCCGCGCGGTTGTAGTGATAGAACGGCGAAACGGTCAGAACCGCTCCGGTATTAATGGTGTGGACCCAGGAAAAATTGGCGAACGAATCTGCCTCACGGTCCCGGTCGCGAATCGCGCAATTGTCCACGAGAGGGTCGGGATCGGGCGGACAGGCCGCCTGCTGACCGGGAGTGTTCGGAACTTGATAGAAATCGCGGCGGAGCGAGGCGACGAGGCGAAGCTGGTCATTCGGAGTCGCGTTGAACATCAGCGAGCCGAACCCGCCGACGCCGTCGGCGAGATCGTGAAGAATCGGCTCGTCCGGCGTTTCCAAGCCATCGTCGGAGCGGTTTGCGTTGACGCTCGCGTAGTACGCAAAACGCTTCGTGTGGCCGCCCAGGCTCAGCTGGCTATTCGTCTGATCGTAGTTGCCAAAGGTCGTTGTGAGTTCCGCGTCGTTATTGAGGTCGAATCCGGTTCGCGGTACAACGTTGAAGACACCGTAGGTGCGGTCGCCGTAGTCGGCCGCGTAGCCACCGCGCTGGACCTCGAGGTAGTCAATGTCCTTGGGGTCAAATTGCGGCCCCACGTTGCTGGCGATACTCGTGTTCGGCACGGGCACGCCATCAATGAGCCAGCTCACCTGATGGCCGCCGCGCACGTGGAGCTGGTCGTGAACCATGTACGCGCCGGGGACATAGTCCGTGATCATCTGGAGGCTGTTGGTGCGGTCGGCGCCGGGTGTTTCGGAGATTTGCACGCGAGACACGAGCGTCTGCGTGGTGGATGATTCCGCATCAATGGATTCCGTTGCCGAATTCACTTCGACACGCTGGTTGACGCTGGCCACGTTCATCGGGAAGTGGAACACAGGCGAACTGCCAGAGTCGAGCACGATACTGCGCGTGGTTTTTTCGAAATCAGCGTGCGTCACCGAGATCTCATATTCGCCGAAGGGCACGGCATCAAATTCGAATTCGCCATCCGAATTCGTCTGCGTGGTACGGGACCAATCGGACGTGCTCGATCGGAGCGTGACGGTCGCGTTAGCAAGAGGCCGGTGCTGCGGATCGTGGACGATTCCGCGGATACTGCCAAGAATTGTGGCTCGCGCGGGCTGCGCATACACCAGCAGTGCCGTGGCGAGCAGAAGCCATATAGCCTTCCGCATCAGGGTGCTCCATTCCAGATTGAATTTCCTATTGCAGTGGAATGAAGCTAGGCGCGAGGGGGTTCAAACGGAGCGGGAACAAATCCAGCCGCGATGGATTGGGAGAATGCGAAGAATATGCGGCGAGTATCTTCGGGGGCGTAAATGCGCACGAGCGCGGCTGGAGTCGCCGGAGGAATCGGGGCGATCAAACCCACATTCGGAAGGCGATTTCCGGACTTCCCGGGGCAGTGGCACATCATGAGCTTGCCCTGTTGCGAATGGGAGCCGTGCGGCAGGCAGCACATCATGGGCGCTGAGGATGCCTCGCAGGCCATGCCCCAGGCGATGGGCGCAAGAGGAACGGTCAGGAGAGCCACGATGGCGATGAAAGCGTGGATGCGACGCATCGCTGAGAGATTACCATAGCAAGTCGCTCGGCGGCGATGCGTGGCCGACGTCACGAGGGTTCGCGAGCTGTTACAGTTTTCCCCAGAAGGCGAAAGTCACGGCGCCGATGAGGAACAGAAAGGAGACCGCGTGGTTCCATTTGACGTTTTCACCGAGATAGATCCACGCGAAAACCACGAATACGCAGAGCGTGACCACCTCCTGAATGATCTTCAGCTGGAACGCCGTGAACTCGCCATAGCCGATACGATTCGCAGGAACTTGAAAACAATATTCGGCGAAGGCGATCAGCCAGCTGATGACGATGGCGGCGAACAACGGAGCCTGGCGATATTTCAGATGGCCGTACCAGGCGATGGTCATGAATATGTTCGAACAAATAAGAAGCATCACAGTTTTCATGGCGCTCGAATCGTATCACGCTCGGAAATTCGAGTCTCGCATCGCCCACAGACGGCGGATTTGCGTTTGCAAAAACTTCGCGGTAGGCTCGGAAAATCTTGCTGCCCTTCCCGCTCATCTACCACAAAGACTACGATCTGAATCTCGGCGCGCATGTCTTTCCGTCTCAGAAATACAGAATGATCCACGACCGGCTACTCGCGGATGGAACCGCCGCGCCAGGGGATTTTCTCGCGCCGGAACCGGCGGCTGACGAAGACGTGCTACGCGTTCATTTGCCGGACTACGTGCACAAATTAAGAACCGGCACGCTGAGCCGCGAAGAGGAGACACGGCTGGAAGTTCCTTACTCGAAGGAACTCATCAGAGCTTGCTGGCTCGCCGCGGGCGGATCGATTCTGGCTGGACGACGCGCTCTGGCGGACGGTTGGGCAGCAAATATCGGCGGCGGATTCCATCATGCCTGCCCCGATCACGGCGAAGGATTCTGTGTGATTCACGATGTTGCGATCGCCATCCGCCGGCTTCAGTTTGAAGGCGCGATCCAGCGAGCCATGGTTGTGGATACGGACGTGCATCAGGGAAACGGCACGGCGGCGATTTTCGGCGGAGACGCGACTGTCTTCACGCTTTCGATTCATCAGGAGCACAATTATCCACACCCGAAGCCGCCCTCGACCGTGGATATCAACCTAGAAGATGGAACCGGCGATGACGAATACCTCGCCGCTCTGGAAAAGCATCTGAAGCAGGCTTTCCGCGATTTCGCGTCGCAGCTTCTGTTTTATGTCGCGGGAGCCGATCCGTATCGCGAGGATCAATTGGGAGGGCTGGGGTTGACGATGGAGGGTCTTGCGCAGCGCGACGCACTGATCTTCGATTACGCGCGACGATATGCCACTCCGGTGGCGATTGCTTTGGCGGGCGGCTATGCGCGGCGCGTGGCGGATACGGTGAGCATTCACGTGGGCACGATTCTGGCGGCCCGCGATGCGGCAGCTCTACGAGCCCGAGCTACGCGAGGCTAGTGAGCGGTAACGAGCGCAGCCTGAATCGCAGCAGTGAGGGAATCGGTGAACGTATCACGCGGAAGGCCGCCGGTTCGATACACGACCTGGCCGTTGCGACCTACGACCACCACGGTTGGCAAAGTGTTCGCGTTCGTGAACGCATCGAGGCCGTCCGAATAGAGTACTGGAATGTCCCATTTCTCGCGAACGACGAACGCAGGGACCTGCGCTTCGTCGTCGTCCGCGCTGACGGCGAAGAAGACCACATCGGAATTTCCTATGTAGGTGCGTGCCACGGTGTTGAACATCGGCTCAAGCTCGCGGCACGGTGCACACCAGGTGGCCCAGAAACTAAGTACGACGATTTTTCCTTTCAGCACAGTGAGCGCGAACGGGCTTCCGTCGAGACGCCGCACGACGAACGAGAAAACATCCTTCGCGTCCCTGTTGCGGGCTGACGCTGCGATCGCCGCCGTGGTTATTGTCGTTGGATCGCCGTTGGACGAAGACAACAATGCGCGATCATACGCGGCGAGAATCGCGTCGCCCAAACCTTGCTCGCTTCCGTGGACCTGCTGCCAGTCGTTTCTGAGCTCCCGGAGGATGTCGCGGCGGTTCACGGTTCCCGCCGGGCCGCTTTCCGGCAGCGTAAACGCTTGCACGTATTCCTGAATCGCCGCGGCGGGATCGCCGCGCGTCTCGGCCACTTCGCCAAGTGTTTTGGCGGCGAGGGCGTTCGCATGAATGGAATCGCTGGTTCGGATGTCTTTGACGGCGGCATCGTAGTTGCGTTGGGAAATTTCGACCTGGCCGCGGACGAAGTAGAGCGCAGTGCGAAGTTGGGACTGGCCGTCTTGCCACTCGGCGATGGATTCGCGCGCCGGCCGTTCATCCGGCAGAACTTTTTCCACCCGATCGAGAATGCGCGTTACGTAGCCCGCGGCGCGCGTGAGGCTGGCTTCGTCGCCGCGCTGTTCGAGGAGATTGACGGCCACCAACATCATCTGCGAGTCGTCCGGGCGAGTGACGATCAAATGTTCGGCGTAATCGAGCGCGCAGGCTGTGTCGTGAGTCTGCTCGCAAGCTTCCACCAGTGCCCGGTAAACGGCTGTTTTTCGAGGGGTTTCGGGAAATTCTCGGAGATACTCCTTCAGATTCTTGATCATCGCGGCGCTGTCGTTTCCCGCATTCGCGAGGGCTTTTTGCAGTTCTGCTTCGGGATCGGGAGCTTTCTTAGCGGAAGCGTCGGACGATTTTTTCGAGGGCGGCGGCGTGGAATTCGATTCCTGCGCCTTGGCCGCAGGGCTCGACGCCAGAAGAATGCTTGCGCAAAGCGAGAGGCAAATTAAGCGCATCGGAAACCCATTCTATCGCGGGAATCCGGCAGGGGATGCGTGGAATCGCCGCACTCCGCCCTAGTGCAGGGAAATGCTGCCCGAAGAAGTTTCCACCTCGACGCGGGCTTTGCCGTCGCCGACGCGGGCCTCAAGATCGTGTTTTCCGGGAGTTCCTTCGGTGATCGAGGGAACCGTGACGTTGATTCCGCCCGAGCTGCTGCGTGCATAGAATCTGAAACTGGCGGTGGATGGAACGTGCAATTCCACATCGCCGGAGCTGGCGCGGATATCCCAGTAAGTCGATGGGGCCGGATTGCCATCCACGCTGATTGCGCCGGAGCCGGTGTGCAAGCGGACGTCCGCTGTCGCACCCCGCAATTCGATATCGCCGCTACCTGCGTTGGCTTCGACATTTGCACCGGGTTGTTCGATACGCATGTTGCCGGAACCGGTCCGAACGCGGACTTCGTCCTTTGCGCCGCGAACCACCACATTGCCGGAGCCGGCGGTCACATCAATTCGGCCCCGTGGATCGGTGAAAGTCACGTTTCCGCTGCTCACGACAGCGTGAACGTCGTTCGTGATGGCCGTGGCCGAAATACTTCCAGAGCCGACCACGAAGGTGGCAGGGCCGGCGATTCCGTTAACGTCTAGATTCCCGGAGCCAACGATGCCGTGCATTCGCGTGTCAGGCGGGACGATGATCGAGTACTCCGCAGAAAATGAGCTCATGCCCCAGCCCGCATGGTCAATCCGAATCAAGTTACCTTCCTGAGAGAACGGAGGATTGGCAACAATATCCCTCAGAGTACGATCCGGATTTTCCCATGGCCAAGCATACACTCGGAATTCAGCGTGCACGCGAACTTCGCCCGACGAGCCAACCGTGACGCGAGAATTGCCGCTGCCGTTTTCAAGCTCGAGCTCGACAGGGCCGCTGACTGTGAAGGTGCGGTCGGCAGTCCCGACGGCGCCCGATTCTGGACCGCATCCTGCCAACAATGTGGCCGCCAAAAGCGCTGCGGTGAACGTCGCCAGATGGATCTGTGGTTTCCATTGCGCCATAGTTGCTCGTCTGGTAGGCGGCTTCCATTTGCCCGCAGCCTTCCTATCATAGTTGTACGAGACGATGGGAAGGAATGTTCCGCGGGCGGGGCTGCTCGAGAAGGCCTGTGGATCGAACTGGTGCGGAGCCTCTATTGAAAATCCAGCAAGACGTCTACGGTTCCTTTCTTGGTGTCTTCCTGGAGGAACCGACCGACCTTTTCGTAATGAAAAGGCAGGCCAGTGAACGCCTCCTTGATTCCAGTGTTGATAAACTGCTGGTAGATATCCTTGTTGAATATCGCCCCTTCGGCGATTCCCCATGCGGCGCGAATGCGGCGCTCGCCCTCGATCGAGAGTCCCGTGAGGACGAGCTTGCCCATGCGGTAGGACGGCCCTTCGGTGATGGAAACTGTATAGCTGACGCGCCTCGCGTTGTCATCAAATTGCGGCGCAGCGGTTAAGTTCACGTCGAGATATCCGCGCCGGGCATATTCGTCGCGGACGGCGTCCCACATGGCTTCCAACTTCATTCCATCCGCTGAGTCGCCGGGCTTGAACGCGATGATCCCGTTGAGTACTGCTGAAGAAATGCTGGCGTTTCCACTCCATGTCACGCCACCCCACGCGAACGCCGGTCCAGGTTCGATCGGCGCTACGACGGTGACTCGCGCGCTACCGCCGCTGCCGGTGATTCGCGGGACGGGCGCACCGAAACGCACGTGAAGATAAGCGTGCGAGAGATAGACGGGGCGAACCTGTTCGAATTCGAAGAGTTCAACAAGGGTGCGGGAAAACTGCTGCCCGACGACGTCGCCGAGGCGCTGTTGAACGCCGCGGTCGCTTTGCGCGAGCGGGTCGCTGAATTCTACGCTGGCGATATTCACGCCTGCGTGCTCGACACGAAATTGCACAACGCGCGCGTCCGTGACCGGAGCGGTGGTCACCGAGCTCGAGACGCTCGAATTCACGCCGCGCATCTGGAGCAGCAATTCGAGCGCACTCGAGATTTCATTGAGCAGGCTGCCGTGTTCGGGCGCGGTGCCATCAAAAAGAGGAACCTCCTTTTTCAGTGAGGCGGTCAGCTCGTCGTCGGTGAACCAAGGGAAATTGTCGAACCAGACAGGCAGCGTCGGTGCGTCGGTCACCTGGTATTCGGCGCGGACGCCCAACTCCTCGGTGGCGAAGCGGTATTGAACGCTCGCAAACAGGCCGAGCTGCGCCAGACGATCCGCGCCTCGCTGCAAATCGTACTTTGTGATTGTGGTTCCGGGAGAAAGGCCGGTCTCGGACGCCATCTGCTCGGATCGATACTTTGCGGAGCCTGTAATCTTAATGGATTCGAGCTTTCCGTTCCCGTCCGCATCCGGAGCTTGGGCAGCGGCAGGAAGGGAAAGGAGCGAGCCGGCAAGCATAAGAGTCGCCAGGGGGGCGAGATGGCGCCATTGGGAGAAGCGGGACTGCATGGGCAGCATTTTATATGCGCGGCGACGGATTGAGTAGGCTATTCGACGGTAACAGACTTCGCGAGGTTACGCGGCTGGTCCACGTCGCAACCGCGGCGCACGGCGATGTGATACGCAAGCATCTGTAGCGGGACGATTTCGAGAATTGGCGCGATCAATTCCGGCGCCATTGGAATTTCGATGACGTGATCGGCAGCGGCGCGCGCCAGTTGGTCCCCCTCGGTGACGACGGCGATCACGATACCGTCGCGGGCCTTTACTTCCTGCAAGTTCGAAACGGTTTTCTCGTAGCGCATCATCGAGGCGGGATCAGATTCGTCGCGCGTGGCAATCATTACAACCGGCAGGTTCTCGTCAATCAGCGCGTTCGGACCGTGCTTCATTTCGCCGGCGGGATAACCCTCGGCGTGGATGTAGGAGATTTCCTTCAGCTTGAGCGCGCCTTCCAAAGCAATGGGGTAGTGGATTCCTCGTCCTAGATACAGAAAATCGGTGTAGCGGAAGAACTGCCGCGCGAGTTCTTCGATCGCGGCGTCGCGTTGCAAGACGGCCTCGATCTTATGCGGGATGCGCGTAAGCTCCTGCATCAGAACCTTGGATTCAGCGGCTCCGAGTTTTCCGCGCACCTGGCCGAGATGAAGCGCCGTGAGCAGAAGCGCAGTCAGCTGCCCGGTAAATGCTTTCGTGGACGCGACGCCGATTTCCGGGCCGGCGTGAGTGTAGATCGTGCCGCTGGATTCCCGCGTCAGCATCGAGCCGACCACATTGCAAATGGAAAGGACCTTCGCGCCCTTTTGCCGAGCCTCGCGCTCGGCCGCAAGTGTGTCCGCCGTCTCACCGGACTGGCTGATGGCGACGATCAGGCTATGCTTGTCGAGGATGGGATCGCGATAGCGGAATTCACTGCCGTAGTCCACTTCGACCGGCACGTGAGCCAGCCGCTCGATCATGAATTTTCCGGCGAGTCCTGCGTGCCAGCTCGTGCCGCAGGCGACGATTTTCACGTCGCGGAAATTGCGGAATTCCTCCTCGGTAATATCCATCTCGTCGAGGAAGACTTTCCCGGTTTCCTGCGAAATCCGTCCGAGCAGCGTGTCGCGGACCGCGCGCGGCTGCTCGAAAATCTCCTTCTGCATGAAATGCTTGAAACCGCCCTTCTCGGCCATGATCGGGTCCCAGGTGATGTGCTGGGCCGGGCGGCTGATGGGGCGGCTTTCGAAATCGAACAGTTTCACTCCCTGCGGGGTGAGAACCGCCATTTCGCCATCGCCGAGGAAGAAAACGCTGCGCGTGTGCGCGAGGATCGCGGGAATATCGCTCGCGACGAAGAATTCCTTGTCTCCGAGGCCAATCACAATCGGCGGTCCCAGGCGGGCGGCGACGATCTTGTTGGGATCCTGGGTCGAAAGGGCCACGAGTGCATACGCGCCAGTCATGGCCTTAACGGCGCGAAGGACCGCTTCCTCGAGCGACGCGTCCTTCGAGAATTTCTCAATCAGATGGGCGATGATTTCCGTGTCAGTTTCGGTGACGAATTTGTGGCCTTCGGTTAGGAGCTGCCTTTTCAGGTCAATATAATTCTCGATGATCCCGTTGTGCACAACGACGATTTCACCCTTGCAGTCGCGATGCGGATGCGCATTTTCCTCCGTGGGACGTCCATGCGTGGCCCAGCGCGTGTGGCCGATGCCGTACACCCCTTCCAGCGGGGTGAGGCGGATGGATTCTTCGAGATTGCGCAGCTTGCCGGGGGCGCGGCGGATGTCGAGCTTGCCGTTGTCGCAGACGACTGCGATCCCGGCCGAGTCATAGCCGCGATATTCGAGCCGCCGCAGGCCGTCCAGGATCAGCGGAACAACGCGTTTTGCCCCGATATAACCGACAATTCCACACATAGCGCGTATCTCCGGGTTTGCACCAGCGGAGGGGTCCGCCAGCGCCAACCTAACTATGCTAGCACAATCGTCCAGCGACTCCATGGCGGCGAGTGAGCGCTGTTACCGCGGGATAATCGGAGAAACGGGGGCGACAGGTGGCGCAGGCCAGTTCCAGCCGGTCGGAGTTCCGTAAGGCTCGTTGGGGAGCATGAATGCCTGGATCATCTGAATCTGGCCATGATCCACCTTAAATAACTCATTGAGAATGTTGTTGCGGGGGTTGGCAACGGCTGGGGGAGCGGGAACCTCCTTGCCGTCCCGAATCCACGTCTTGCTGCCGGGGATATCAAAGACGACTTGGGCGACGACAAGCCCGCGCGCCTGGTCAACGACCGGGAACCGGCGGTCGCGAACCCGCGGTATATAAGTGAAAAGCTTCGCCTGGAATTGTTCCTGGCATCCGAGCGGAGGCAGCCCCTCGGAATTGGTCGGATTGTTGGTCGTTAGTTGCCCATTTTCGATCCGGTTGCATCCGGGCGCAAACGGAACGTGGCCGGGCTGATGCTCGATACCGTCGAAATAGGCGTTCGCTGCGGCGATGAGTTGTGCCCGGGAGGCCCGCCGCGAGACTTCGCCCTCCAGAAACGGTTTGATCGCCGCGAGAAGCTGCAGGTCAGGCATCACTTCGAAACCGGTGCGCGGCGAGTCGGGCGCCGAGCCGTGCGCGACAATCGTCTCCGCTTCCTCAATCTTGGCGCTGGCGATTTTCAGGCGAAGCATCAGCAGGGACACATGATCTTCTTCGATTGCTCCCCAGTACGTGACCTGCCCAGTGCTGGGATCAGAGACCGTCTCGCCCCGAAACTTGATGTACTTGAGAGTCTTCCAAATGCCCTCGCCCAGGGGTGTGGGTTTGGTGTTCTCGGTCAATCTTGCGTCCGTGGCAACCGGCAGCCCCGAGGGATCGTGTATCAGCAGCGCCGCGAGGTATTGGTCCACAAAGCCGCTCAGGCACGCCTGATCGCAACCGGCCTTCGCAGGACTTGCAGCATGCACCGCGCACAAGTGCGCCGTGAAGCTTCCGGCAATCAACAAAGTCATAGACACAGCAGCGGCGGCGCACAGGTTTCTGCGCATGGATTACCCCGAACGGCTCATCGAGTGCGTTGCATCTATACCAGAGGGCGCAAGAAGTCTGCAACCAGTTCTCGCGCAGAATCTGTAGGTATCAATCGAGGACCTCGAAGCGGAATTCTTCGATGACGGGATTCGTGAGGACGTCTTTCGCAATGCGTTCCACTTCACTCTGCGCTTCGGCGCGGCTCAGGCCGTCCAGTTCCAGAACGAAAAACTTTCCCTGGCGCACGCCCTGGACTTTCGTGTGGCCGAGGGACGATAGCGCGCGGTGAATGGTTTGTCCCTGGGGATCGAGGACGGTGGATTTCAGCATGACCCAGACGTGTGCTTTCATTTTGTTTCCCGTGTGTCGCGAGTGATTATAGCAGGCCCGCTGATTTTGCCGCCGCGCGAAAGTCCTCGAGCAATGGGCGCTTCTCGATCGGCGGCAGGAACGACGCGTTGAAGCTCTGCTCGGCAAGTTGCACGAGCTGGCTATTCGATAGGCCGAGCGACGCGGCGTGAGAGTACTCGGTCAATAAATCCGTATGGAACATCGCGGGGTCGTCGGTAGAAAGCGTGACGATCAATCCCTGGGCGATCAGCTTTGCCAGAGGATGGTCCGCGAGAGAGGCGTTTGGATTTTCGGTCTGCCTTGCGAGAGCGCCTGTGCACAGATTGCTCGACAGGCAGTTTTCGAGCACAACCCGACGCGTCGCCAGCGATCCAACAAGGGCGGGATCGTGCATCACGCCGATGCCGTGGCCAACGCGTTCGGCGCCAAGTATCTCGACCGCCTCGCGAACCGATTCGGGTCCTCCTATTTCGCCAGCGTGGCAAACGATGCGTAAACCTTCGCTGCGCGCCAAATCGAACGCTGGGCGGAAGTTCACCGCGGGAAACGCCATCTCGTCGCCACCCATTCCGAAAGCGATCACGCCCGAGTGATGCAGCTTCGATGCGCATCGAGCCACTTCCATGGCGGCTTCGGGTCCGAATTGCCGTGCGGCGTCCACAATCCACCCGGTGCGAAGACGTCTGAAAAGGACGCTTTCAGATGCCTCGCGAATGGCCGTGAAATTTGCTTCCACATTTTGCATGCGCCGGAGCATCACGCCGACAGAGATCGTGATTTCGGCGTAAACGACGTTTTGCCGAACCAGTTCTTCCGCTAGCTTTCGGGTGATCAGTGCGTAATCTTCCGGGTCCCGCAAGAAGGAGGTGACCCACTTAAAAGCCTCGATGAACCCGGCGAAGCTCGAGTAGTTGTACCGCGCAGTTACGTCTTCCACCCGGAGCTTTACATCATGACGCCCGGCGAGCTCCACTGCGGTTTCCGGACGGATCGAGCCTTCGAGGTGGAGATGCAGTTCCGCTTTGGGAAGGGCGTCGAGGACCGTTGGTTGCCGTGTCGTTTGAGTCGCCACGTTCGTTTAATTGCCCGGCAATTGCGGGCGTCCCGCATTGATCCACGCCGTCATCCAATAGGATCCGACGTCGGTGGAAGCATCCGAGAGCTGGCGGATCAGGACCGCTCCCGCCTGGGCGTAAAAGCGGTCGTAATATTCACTGGTGTAGCCCGCAAGTCCCTCGTGAGAACGGCGGTCGGCGAGAAGAATGTTTTCGAGCCAGGAGTGCGCGTCAAGCGATATCTCAAACGCGTGATCGGTGGGATCGCGGATGAACGCTGCCTCGTTCGGCTTCATGAAGAAGAAGCTCTGATAGCGGTCCACCAGGCCAACGCCAAACCGTTGATTGACGCCCTCCTGATTCGAGAGCAGTCCAGCGCTATCCACGGTGGACTTGAAGGGATCGTGCGCGGCGGCGACGTAGTGAGCAAGAAGAGCGGCGGAAGTCCTGGCATCTTCCCAGTTATGGGCGCGAAATGCATCGGTCAGTTTCTTGCTGTAGAGCCCGATCTGCCAGGGAAGCACGCCGTGGGCGTCGAGCGACCGGCGTCCGTATTTCGCGACAGCCGCGGTGTAAGCACGAGGCAGAGCCGTGAAGGGAAACGGTCCGTAGTGATCGAGCTGGATGAACCCTTTGGGCTGTTCCGCCGGCGTCCGCGCCTCGGATTGAAGAGGATCGGTCACATGTTGCATCAGAAACGAGCGATTGGCCTCGAAGAACAACTGCATCTCGGCCGGCAGCGTGTCCACGGCTTTGTCCACGATCATGCGCTCGGCGTTCTCGCCCCAGCCAAACGAAGAAGGGAGCGCCAGGAAGAGAATCGTCAGGAGAAGCACGGGTACAGCGCGAAGTCCTCGGCGCGTCAAGCGGCGCATTAGCGGGGACCTGCCATCGAGGCTGCGTCCAGGTTCGCGTTCGAAAGCTGGCTATGTTTGCGACTGTAGAAGTAATACACACATAGTCCGATCGCCAGCCAGACGAAGAAGCGGATCCAGTTCGTCACGGTGAGTCCCATCATCAGCAACAGGCACGAAAGAATCGTCACGATTGGCGCGAGCAACCCACCCGGGGCGCGGAAGGGCCGTCGGCGGTTCGGCTGGCGATAACGCAGTATCAGCACGCCGCCGGCAACCAGCGCGAAGGCAAAGAGAGTTCCAATATTCGAAAGGTCCGCGAGAGTGCCAATGTCGAGCAGCCCGGCAGGAATGCCGACCACGAATCCAGCAACCCACGTGGAAAAGTCCGGGGTGCGGAACAGGGGGTGAACCCGGCTGAAAATGGCGGGCAGCAATCCGTCGCGCGACATCGCGAACCACACGCGGGCCTGCCCGAGCTGAAACACCAGCAGCGAAGAGATCATGCCCATCAGCGCGCCGATCAGGACCACCAGTCGGATGTTGCCAAAATGCAGCCGCTTCATTGTGTTTACGACCGGCGCGGCGTCATCAACCAATTCTTGCCACGGGACGATTCCCGTAAGAACCACGACGACTCCCACATAGAGCGCGGTGCAAATCACGAGCGTGGTGATGATTCCGATCGGTAGATCGCGCTGCGGATTTTTGCATTCCTCGGCGGCGGTGGAAACCGAATCGAAGCCAATGTACGTGAAGAAAATGATCGAGCCGCCGGTGAGGATGCCCGGCCAGCCATTGGGCGCGTACGGATGCCAATTCGCGGGATGAATATAGCGGGCCGCGAATCCGATGAAGATGAGAATCGCGACGATTTTCATCAGCACCATCACGTTATTCGTGCGCGCCGATTCCTTGATTCCGCGCACCAGAACCACCGTGAGGAGCATGACGATGACAAACGCAGGCCAATTGAATCCGAAGTGCCAGCCGGAATTGTAGAGCGTGTTTCCCTGTAGATCGGTGAGGCCCGACGGCAGATAGGCGGGCGTGATCCAGCGCAAATCGGGGTGCCAGCCAAACCAATCGAACAGGTCCACCATGTGCGCCGAGAACCCCACGCTCACGGCCATATTTGAGACGGCGTATTCCAGGATCAAATCCCAACCGATGATCCAGGCGATGAGTTCGCCCATTGTCGCGTAGGTGTACGTGTAAGCGCTGCCTGCGATGGGAATCATCGCCGCCAGCTCCGCGTAGCAGAGAGCGGCAAAGCAGCACACGATGCCCACCAGAGCGAACGACAGTGCGATCGCGGGTCCCGCGCCGGGCCTGCCAAAGGACGCGGACCGATAGATCAGGTATTCAATGACGGTGGAGTTGAAGACCGAGCTGAACTGCATCTTCTCGCCGGCAATCGCTGTTCCGACGACGGTGAAGATTCCGGACCCGATTACCGCGCCAATCCCGAGCGAGGTCAGGCTCAGCCAGCCGAGCGACTTCTTCAGGCGCTTTTCGGGCCTGTCGGCGTCGGAAATGAGCTGATCGATGTTCTTGGTTCGGAACAGCTGTGAGCCCAATCGCCACCTTCCCGGTGCGACCGAAGAAAACTCTACCTTGGCAGACCCTTCCGCGCAACCTGTCCGTAGGGACAAGCGTGGCTTTCAGTAAATTCAGGCAAGTTGCAGATTCGCATAGCGTTCGAGCAGTTTCTTGGGGCCGAAATCCTGGAAGCTGACCGTGATTCTGCGGTCTTCGCCGTCGCCTTCGACTCCGATAATCGTGCCGATGCCGAACTGCAAATGGCGGACTCGCGTGCCGACGAGAGGATCTTTTGACGCGCGGGCCTTCGGCTTCCTACGCTCGTAGGGAATTCGGGTACGACGATAGCCATAGCCCTCGGAAAACTCCGGATCGGCTTCGTAGCGGCGCGTTTCGCCCGGCTCTGCCTGCGAACCGGCGGCGGCTTCGATCAGGTCGCGGGGAATCTCGGAAAGAAAACGCGAGGGCAGGGAAGCACGCAGCCGCTCTTCACCATAACTGCGGCGATAAATTGCGCGAGAGAGCACAAGCGAGCTCTTCGCGCGCGTCATGCCGACGTAGAAAAGCCGCCGCTCCTCCTCGACCTCGCCGGGAGTATCGAGCGAGCGGCCGTGGGGCAGCACTCCTTCTTCGAGGCCCGCGAGAAATACGGCGTCAAACTCGAGACCTTTCGCGCTGTGCAGCGTCATCAGCGACACAGCCACGTCTTCCTGGTATTGATCGGCGTCGCTGACGAGTGCCGCATGATCGAGCAGGTCCTCGAGCGTCTGCCCCTGCTCGGTCGCCTCCGCCATGGCGTTGGACAGCTCCCGGAGATTTTCTCCGCGGGACGTGTGCTCGAGATTGTCCTGCTGCTCGATCCAGTTGAGGAAACCGGTGCGATCGAGCACGCGCTCGATGATTGACGCAGGCGGCAATTCGCGGCAATCCTCCTGCAGCGCTTCGATCAATTCGCGGAAGAAATTCAGCGCGCCGGCAGTCTTCTTGCCGGTCGAGAATTCGCGCGCGCGAATCGTCTCCCAGAGCGATTTGCCGGTTTCTTTGGCGCCCGCTTCGAGGCCAGCGACGGTGGAGGCGCCGATACCGCGCGGAGGTACATTCAGCACGCGCAGCAGCGCGACGTCATCTTCGGGATGGAAGATCAGCCGCACGTAGGCGAGGGTGTTGCGAACTTCGGCACGATCGTAAAAGCTGAATCCGCCGACTACGCGGTAGCGAATGCCCAATCGCCGCAAGACCTCTTCAAACGAGCGGGATTGGGCGCCGGTGCGGTAGAGAACCGCGACGCGTGCTTCGGAGTCGTTGCGTACGACCGAGGAAACCTCCTGGCAAATGAATTCCGCTTCCGCCGCGGAATCGGGCGCTTCGAAGAAACGCAGCCGGTCGCCCGCGCCGAGCGTCGCCTGGAGAGTCTTGCCGAGCCGGTCGGAATTGTTTTTCACCACGGCAGCGGCCGCGTCGAGAATCGTCTGCGTCGAGCGGTAGTTTTCCTCGAGGCGGATGATCTTCGCGCCGGGAAAATCCTCGGTGAAGCGCTTCAGGTTTCCCGCGCGCGCGCCGCGCCATCCGTAGATGGATTGATCTTCGTCGCCGACCACACAGACATTCCCCCGCGCGCCGGCCAGCAGGCGCACCAGCTCTTCCTGCGCGCGATTCGTATCCTGGAATTCGTCCACCATTACATATCGGAATTGCAGGCTCCATCGCGCACGCACGTCGGCATGATCGCGCAGCAGCTCGACAGCGCGCAGAAGGAGGTCGTCGAAATCCAAGGCCGCGGCCTTGCGGAGGATTTCGTTGTAGGCGCGAAACACCTTGCCAGCGTCCTGGCGCCCCGGATCGCGCATTTGGCCGGCCCGGGATTCCATCTCATCGGGAGTGATGCCGTGATTTTTTGCGTAGCTGATCTGCGAGCGGATGCTGCGCGGCGGGTAATCCTCCGCGGACAAGCCGAGCTGCACGAGGGCGCGCTTTACGGCAGCGGTCTGATCGTCGTCATCGTAGATTGCGAAATCGCGCGGAAGGCCCAGATGTTGCGATTCGCGGCGCAGCAGACGCGCGCAAAAGGAATGAAACGTGGAGACCCAACTGTCGAACGCGCCGCGGCCGCCGGCGCGCAGAAGTTCGCTGATTCGTTCCTTCATCACGCCCGCAGCTTTATTAGTGAACGTAACGGCTAGAATTGAACTCGGCGGCACTCCCTGCTCGATCAAACGCGCGACGCGATAGGTGATCACACGTGTCTTACCGGTTCCAGCGCCCGCGAGGACGAGCAGCGGTCCCTCGGTCGTGAGCACGGCTTCGCTCTGGCGTTCGTTGAGGCCGGCGAGGAGTGGCACCCTCTGGGAAGAATCGCTCAAGCACGAATTCTATCCGACCGGCTGCGATTGAGCAATTTGCCGTCGGGCGCGTTTCAGGATCGCGGAACAAACTCTGCTACAATCGGCCGGCTTCATCGAGGATTCCCAGCGACATGCAACAGATCAAGCTGCCTCTTTGGCTGGCCGCACTGGTCGCTTCGATGGGTGGCGGCGGACTGTTCGTGGCCACGTTCCTTGATTCCTCGGTGCTTACTCTCCCGTTTATCGCGGATGCGGTGGTCATTGACCTGTCCATTCAGCGGCCGGCGCGGATGCCCTATTACTGCGCCATGGCTGCGCTCGGCTCGCTCGCCGGTTGCATCTGGATTTACTTGATCGCAAAAAAGGGAGGCGAGGCGTTCTTTCACCGCCGCGCGGGCAAGGCCGCGAAGACTGCAAAGCGCTGGGTGCAGCACAACGCATTCTTGAGTGTCTTCATGCCGGGAATTTTGCCGCCGCCATTTCCTTTCAAAATATTCGTGATTGCTGAAGGCGTGTTTCAAGTGCCACTGAAGACATTTGTGCTTGCTCTGCTATTGGGCCGCGGGCTGCGGTATTTCCTCGAAGGGATTCTGGCGGTCCGATATGGAAATGTTCTGCTGCCTTTCTTGATCGCGCACAGAGTCGGCTTCGCTTTGTGCGTGCTCGCTGTTATGTTGCTGCTGTACGCGGCAGGCCGGTTGCTCCACCGCGACTCGCCTGCGGCCGATTGAACAGGGACCGCTCGCCGGCGGTTGCGCCCCGGTATGGCCTCGGCTATGATCCCGGCACACGTGCGCGCGGGATTACGAGGGGAACAACATTCACTTTCCTCTTTACGTTCATGTGGGCCGGTTTTCAATTCAAGCTCACCTGCTCCTGGAAACTTTGGCCTACACGCTTGGGTTTTTGTTTTTCCGCAGGCTCAGAAAAAACCTGGGTGACGCAGTTTCTGAAGCGACGCGATGGTCGGTCATCACGGCTGGTGTCGCCGGGGCAGCGGTCGGAAGTCGAATGCTTTTCTGGTTCGAGGATCCAGGGCTTACAGTCACGCATTGGCACGACGCCGTCTATTGGATGTCTGGAAAGACGATCGTAGGAGGGCTGATCGGCGGATTGTTTGCCGTCGAATGGGTCAAGCGCCGAATGGGCGAAAGTTCTTCGACTGGAGATCTGTTCGCCGCCCCGATTGCGTTGGGACTTGCGATCGGGCGCATCGGATGTTTTCTTGGCGGGCTGCCGGATGAAACGTACGGAACGCCGACCTCTCTGCCGTGGGGAGTTGATTTCGGAGACGGCATCCCGCGGCATCCTACGCAGCTTTACGAGTCCATTTTCGCGTTTGCACTGTTTCTTCTCTTGCTGCGAATGATGAAGCGCCCGCATCGCAATGGCGACATTTTCAAGCTATTCATGTTGATGTACATGGGCTGGCGGCTTGCGATTGATTTCTGGAAGCCGGAGATTCGCATCGCGGGATTTTCAAGCATCCAGTGGGCTTGTCTTGCAATGCTCGCCTACTATCGCGGCGAAGTTTGGAGATGGATTCGGGAGCGGCGCGCGACCGGGACTCCGGCGGCCGAGGCATCAACGAAGAGCGTCGCCACGGGCGCACGAGTGAACTAGGTTCTCGCGAAACTCATCGGTGTAGGCGCGAGAAGAAAGGGAACGATGGCTAGCGGAATAAAACAGAAATTTCCGAGATGGTGGCAGGGCCTGATCATCCTGGTTAGTGGAGTCGTGATCGGCTTTTCGTCGTGCGCCGGGTTTCTGAGCGGGCTCAATTTCGGCGGATCCCGTAACGGCAACCAAAGCCTGTCAGCGCTGTTTGCAATCGGATTTTTCGCAGGCCTTGCGATGGCTCTCGTTGGCTTCGTGTTGATGCTCATCGGCATTGCCCGTGCGGTCGTAAATTCTTTGAGGCTGCCCGCCCCTCGCTCGCACATGCCGCCTGGAGGAGGGGTTATTGGCGCGGGCAGACCTGCGTTTGAGGATCTTCCAGAGCAGAAGATTCTCCGCCAGTTCCAGATCGTTTTAGTGGTTTTCATGTTAATTCCGGCAGGCAGCATTGCTTCGAGTGTGCTGGTTCTCCTCGCCAGGCCGTACGCGTGGAACAGTCTGGTCTTGATTGTGATTTCATACGCGCTTTCGCAAGTGCCTTACGGTTTCGCACTGGCGAGGACACGGAGAGGCCTTGACCGCCTCGGAATCGCGGTCGCTTTTGCGGCAAGTTGCGTGCTCGTCGTCGAAGGCTTGCTGCCGTTCTTGCACCTTCCGGGCGTGCTCACTACCCGCTTCGGATTCCTGGGATGGCCCTCGCTATTCTTGATGGCCCATGCGGTTGTGGCCGTTTTTGCGTGGCGAGCCGGGAAACTAACCCCTCCCGAGGGCGACGACATGGCCTTGATCGCGGGAAGCTTCGTGGGAGTCGTAGCGTACTTGATATTCGTCCGTTTTCTTGAAATGCACTTCATCAGGATTTTCTTGCGTTGAGGTTTTTTATCTTGTGCTTCTGGGCGGGATGGGAGTTCTTTGATGACGGATCGTGTTCGGCCCTATCTTTTCTACGACGTGGCGGTCTCGATCTGCTCGGTGTGCTATCGCAAAGTCGAGGGGAAAATCGTATTCGAGCGTGGCAACGTCTTCCTTTTGAAGCACTGTCCGCACCACGGCAACGAGAAGATTCTGATGGCAGACGATATCGATTACTATCGCCGCTGCCGCGAAGTGTTCATCAAGACGCCGGAAATGCCGCGCGTGTTCAACACGCCGGTCAAATGGGGCTGCCCCTACGACTGTGGATTGTGCTCCGATCATCAGCAGCATTCCTGCCTTTCGCTGATCGAGATTTGTGACTCTTGCAATCTCACCTGCCCGGTCTGCTATGCGGAAAGCGGTCCTGACAGGCAGCAATTTCGTTCGCTGGCTCAGATCGAGAGAATGCTCGACGCCGTCGTGCGCAACGAAGGCGAGCCTGACGTGGTCCAGATTTCCGGCGGGGAACCCACACTGCATCCCGGCTTGTTCGAGATTCTGGAAATGGCGAAGGCGCGGCCTATCCGGCACTTGATGATCAATACGAACGGTGTCCGGATCGCGCAGGAGGAGGATTTTGCAGAACGGCTGGCCGATGCCATGGCGGACGGAGAGGTATATCTCCAGTTCGATTCATTCGAGCGGAACGCGCTAATGGAATTGCGCGGCGCCGACCTGCGCCGTGTGCGCGAGCTGGCCCTCGAGCGATTGAACCGCCTGGGAATTTCAACGACGCTCGTGGTGACGCTCAAGAAAGGCCTCAACGATGGAGAAATAGGGCACATCATTGACTTCGCTCTGACGCAGGATTGTGTGCGTGGCGTCACGTTTCAGCCGATCCAGGCCGCGGGGCGACTCGAGCACTTCGATCCCGCAACCGACCGCCTCACGCTGACTGAAGTTCGCCGTCGAATTCTCGAGCAGACATCCGTATTCCGGCCGGAGGACGTAATTCCCGTGCCATGCCATCCCGACAGCCTCGCAATGGCGTACGCGCTGAAGCTGGACGGCAAGGTCGTTCCGTTGACGGGTATGATCGAGCCGGAGGTGCTGGTCAACGGAGGCCGCAACACAATTCTCTACGAGCAGGACCAAGCCGTGCGCGACGGCGTCTTCAAGCTTTTCGCGACAAACCATTCGCCCGAGTCAGGGGCACAGAGCCTACGCGATCTGCTTTGCTGTCTGCCGCGAATCGCGGCGTCGCCCAACCTGACCTACAAGAACATTTTTCGGGTGCTGATCGTTCAATTTATCGACGCGTATTCGTTCGACGTACGCTCGGTGAAGAAGACTTGCATACACATCGTGCATCCCGACGGGCGCCTCATCCCATTCGATACCTATAATTTGTTTTATCGCGACGGTTTGCAACAAACCCGCCTTGCACCTCTTCGCCAATGGGCCGCGGGGATGTGATGCCCCGTTGCGATCGAAGAAGCAAGCGACTCCTAACCGTGCGCGATCCCTTGGGAAAATACCCTGCATTGACTGTGGTTTGGCGGACTCAGTCGTTTGGCGATGATGCGAAGTAAAACCTCTGGTGGGTGATCCGCATGCTACTGTTGAAATCCACGCGCACAAACACGTTCGCCAGCTCGTCATCGTCCGCGAAACGCAGGTCGCGCACTTCCACCCGATAACCCGCCTCGAGCGGTTGAACTCTCGCAAACGGAACCTTCGCATATAGAAGGAACCTCTGAGACGCTTCCGATTTTTCTCCGGCGGCGAGCGCGGGAGAATCTTCGGGCTTAAAGAGGGTGACGCTTCGGTCCGCATCGAATTGATCTCCGGGGCCTAGCGGAACGTCTACCTCTTCCATTGTGTTGTCCGTCTCGGCGATGCCGCGCCATGAAAAAGGCGCGGACGATTCGGGAAACGCCGCGGCTGATAGCGCTATTCTGCCGTGGTATTCACGCGAAAGGATCAGATCAATCGCCCGGCTGTGCAGGTTTGCCCGCGCGCCGAAATACGCTGCGAGCAGCACCAACGTGACGATTGCTGCGCGGCTGCCGCCTGGACCTTTCTTTCGTTCACCGACTTCTTCATTGACCAGCGTGAACAGCAACGGGAGCAGTAGCCCGACGATGAGCAGAAGCAGAGTCCAGACGTCTAGATCGGTGATCAGGTTCCATCCGGACCAGTGTGCTTGAAACGGCCAGAGCAGCTGCACGCCTACTCCACTTGCGACATCGAGCAGCATGTGGCCAGCAGCACCGATGGCGCATACCGCGAATGCGGCGCTGAACGCGAGCGGCGCGACTGTTTTCACCTGCTGTCTCTTCGGCGGCATTCTGCGGTCCAGAACGCAGAATGCACTGGCAACGGCACACGCCATCACCGCCGAGCCGGTGAGTGAGTGCAGCAATGTGCGGTGAAATCGCATGAACGCGCCCGCGCCGCCGAAATAGCTCGCATAGTCGAGATCGGGCGCGAGGCCGGTAATGACCATCATGGTCGTGCCGAACCGCGGCAAGCGCTTCCCTCCGGCGCGGGCGAGCGCGAGCGACGTAATTGCATGTGTGAAAGGTTCCACGATTTTGTCTTACAGGGAAAATTCGACCTATAGCGCCCCGGGCGTCACAATTGAAAGCGCGTCGGGCACGATCCGAAACGCCATGGGCAGAGGTCCGACCGGCTCGCCATCCACTTGAGCGTACACCGGTTCAATGGTGGCGGATTCGCAAATCACTTCGGTCGCCTTCCACGTCTCGATGGCATTCCTGTTGCGCAGCGTGCCCATCCACAACGCCGGAAGGCACGACAGATAGCCGAATCGGCTGCGCGTGGAATTCGTTAGAAACTCAAAAGAATCCTCGAAGAGGCTGGCTTCCGTCGTGATCTTGAACGGGCCACCATAGTGCGCGGTCCTGCCGACAACGATGATCGTCGCCTGCCGGTCTTGCCCGGCCGAATGAATGCGCATCTCCGGAAAGCTGTAGCGAAAGAGTTGCCGAAAACCTTCCACCCAGTAGGCGAACACTCCGGCGTTCCTCTTCAGCCCTTGGTTCACACAGTTGACGATTGCGCCATCGGGCCCCGCACCCGCGACCGAGAGAAAATAGCGGCCCTCCCGCGAAATATCGGCAGAGTGGTTTCCGTTCGTCGGCAAAGCCATGCCGAGGGCGATTCGCCGGACGCTTCCGCCGGGGATCAGCCGAGCCGCGCGAGGAATATCCCACGGAATTTCCAGCTCTTTGGCGAGGATGTTCGCGGTGCCCGCCGGAAGCAGCGCCATGGGCACTTGACTGCGCGCCAGCCCGTTGACGATTTCGTTGATCGTGCCATCGCCGCCGCAGGCGATCACCATGCCCCGGCGCTGGTCGACGGCCTGTTGCGCAATCTTGCTCGCCGCGCCGGGCCCGGTCGTGGGTGCGAGCTCGGCGGTAATGCCCGCGTCCTTCAAGATACGGACCGCGAGTTCGATTTCCGCGAAGCGGCTTCGGCGTTTTCGGCCACTCGTGGGGTTATAGATCAGCAGCGCGTCTTTGATTTCATGCGGCATCGGATCGTCCCGGAGGTTCGGGGCAAGCGCGCATTGTATAATACCGGCGGTCTTTGACGGACCAAGTCTCGGAGAGATTTCCATGCCCGGAAGTAGCAAGGCTGCCAAAGAGATCGAGGCGCTGCGCGCGAAGATTCGGCGCCACGAACATCTTTATTACGTCCTCGACGATCCGAAGATTTCGGACTCCGAATTTGACAGGCTAATGAATCGTCTGAAGGAATTGGAAGCCGCGCATCCGGAGATGATCACACCGGACTCGCCCACCCAACGCGTGGGCGGCGCGCCGCGCGAAGGCTTTCAGCAATTCCGCCACAAAATCCCAATGATGAGTCTCGACAACGCCTTTTCCTTCGAGGCCCTCGGCGACTTCAATCGCCGCGTTTGCCAGACGACAGGGCGCGAAAAGGTCGAGTATGTTTGCGAGCAAAAGTTCGACGGCTTAAGCCTCTCGCTGATTTACGAGGGCGGCAAACTCGCGCGCGGTGTTACCCGAGGAGACGGAGCCACGGGCGAAGAGGTCACGCCAAACGTCAAGACGATTCGCTCCGTTCCCCTGGCAGTCGATGCGGCTTCGTTGAAGAAGGCCGGAATAGGGCCAAGTTTCGAAGTGCGCGGCGAAGCGATCATGACGCGGAAGGCGTTTGACGATTTGAACGAGCAGCAAGAATCCCAGGGCGGCAAGCGGTTTGCGAATCCGCGGAACGCGGCGGCGGGCGCGGTGCGCATGCTCGATTCGAAAATCACTGCATCGCGGCAACTCGAATTTTTTGCTTACTACCTCCTCGTGAACGGACGCATACCGAAGAAGCGCCATTCGGAAGTTCTCGAGGCGCTTACCACGATGCTCTTCAAGGCCAGCTACGATTGGCAGATCTGTCCTTCCATCGAACAAGTCGAGCGCTATATCAACCGCGTCGAAACGAAGCGGGAAAAGCTTCCCTACGAAATTGACGGCGTCGTTGTCAAGGTTAACGAGGTTTCTCTGCAGAACGAACTCGGCTTCACGTCGAAGGCGCCGCGCTGGGCCATCGCCTATAAATATCCCGCGCGCCAGGAGACGACGCTGCTGAAGGAAATCGCGATAAGCGTTGGTCGCACCGGCGTGCTCACTCCGTTTGCGATTTTCGAGCCCGTGCAAATCGGCGGCGTCACTGTCACCAAGTCCACGCTGCACAATCTCGACGAAGTCCGCAGGCTCAATGTTCATGCGGGCGACACGGTTCTTGTCGAGCGCGCAGGAGAAGTGATCCCGCATGTGCTGAAAGTGGTGAAGCATGGAACCGAAGAAAAAGAGTTTGACATGCCGTCGAAGTGCCCGGTGTGTGGCACGCGCGTTTATCACACCGATGAGGAAGTCGCATATCGCTGCGTCAACGTCTCCTGCCCGGCGCGCCGCCGCGAATCTATTCTGCATTTTGCAGGCCGTCACGCCATGAACATTGACGGGCTCGGTGACAAGATTGTCGTCCAGCTGATCGAGAAGGATCTCGTCGAGGACTTTGCCGATCTCTATAAGCTCGATCTCAAGACAGTTGCGGGACTCGAGCGCATGGCCGACAAATCCGCGCAGAACCTGCTCGCCGAGATTGCGGCGAGCAAGAAAAACAGCCTGGCGCGACTAATCTACGCGATTGGCATCCCCTTCGTCGGTGAACGCACGGCGCAGCTTCTCGCCGCGCATTTCGGCTCCATGGACCGGCTGCGCGCTGCGAGCGATGAAGAATTAGTGGCTGTTGAGGAAGTCGGCCCGAAGATCGCCGAGGGAGTTCACGAATTCTTCGCCGAATCCGCGAATCGCAAGATCATCGACCGCCTGCGCGCCGTCGGCGTCAACATGAAGGATGAGCACGCCGCGCTCAAGAGCGCGAAGTTTGCCGGCATGACATTCGTCTTCACTGGCACGCTGATGAAGCGATCGCGTGAAGAGGCCGAAGCTCTCGTCGCCGCTCACGGTGGTAAAGCCGGGTCGTCGGTGAGCAAGAAAACGAACTACGTGGTCGTCGGCACCGATCCCGGCTCGAAGTACGAGAAGGCAAAATCCCTCGGCGTTCCGGTCCTCGACGAAGCGCAATTCGAGAAGCTCGTCTCCTCCAAGTAGGGAATTCCAAGCGGTCCTGCTAGAACTAGGTTCCCCTGCAATACCCTCGGTATTGCTCATCGAACTTTTCTTCCGGCACCTGTACTTCGTTTCGCGCTCTCGCGACTTGCGCGGCGATCAGCACAGCGAAAACCAGCAGCAAATAGCGTCGTCCCAAGAGCAGAAGAGTTCCGCCAATGCGATGGAACCAAACAGATAGATCGGACTCCGAATCTTCGCGTATAAGCCTTGCGTTACTGGTTCACGCGCTTGCGCCCCGACAGCAAAGGATGCGCCGAGTTGGACATGTGCCGTGAGCCAGAGCGGGAAGCCCACCACCGTCCTGCAGATACCGAGTGTTCGCATCCACGTTCACGGATTGGGCGGATAACTCCGGAAGAAGAATGCGATCGCAACGGGAAGAAGAGCGAATCCGATCACTCGCCGCTCTGGCTTCATCGCGGGGCACCCTCGTGACCCGGCCGGATGTAGACGCTTGCGACGAGCTGCCCGAGGAGAGGTGAACCGCAAAAGAATCGCGATTGGTCGAAGCGATTGTGGGGTTCCCCGCGACGTCGTATAATTTGGCCAGCGGGTGAGTCGGGTGATCGCCGGTTTGCCCCGCGCAAGCGGGACGAACGGGAGGAAAGTCCGGACTCCGGCCGTGGTGAACTCGCAAGAGCCGGCCACGGCAGGGCAACGCGCCTGGTAACGCCAGGGGGTTCGTCGTGAGGCGTCCTTCGAAGCTGCCACTGGCAGCTCCTCAGGACCTTGCGGCAGCTACGGAAAGTGCCACAGAAAATAAACCGCCGGTGATGCTTGTACCTCGGCGGCAGGCTTTCGGAAAAACCGGAAGCCCGCCTGTTTCGGGCGAGCGCATTTGGTAAGGGTGAAAAGGTGGGGTAAGAGCCCACCGCCCGGATGGCGACATCCGGGGCACGGAAAACCCCGCGTGGAGCAAGGTCAAATAGGAGGGGAGGGCTGGCCCAGCCCGTATGCGTTTCGCTCGCAAGAGCGATGCGCTGCAACCCTCGGGTAGGCTGCTTGAGTCCCGGAGCGATCCGGGACCTAGAGGAATGATCGCCGCGCTGCGTGTGCCTCAAGCATCTTGGTGCAAATCAAGGTGCCGGTCACGCAGCGGACAGAATCCGGCTTACAGACTCGCCCGCTAAATTTTCGATCGCCTACGCGTCGGTTTTCGACGAGATGTCTCCTGACGCTATTCTTGGGGGGTCTCGCAACTCGCCCATCGGCGACGGAAACCCTTCCGACGGCTCCGCCAATCTGGAGCTAGTTCGTCAATGCCGGGACCGGCCGCAGGATCGAACGCGCGGAAGTTTGCCGGTCAACTGTATGTGGAACGTCACGCTCTAATCGAGATCTAAACCGCGGGTTTCGGAAGGCGCAAGCGGCTCAGCTTGGCGCGTAGGCGGTCAGCATCGAGCCCGGCGGATTGGCAAACGGCTGGGAAATCCTTTTGATCTTGGAAGAGGTATTGTTCGGCTTGGCGCTTCGACCTTAGAGGGCCTGAAATCCATTCTTGAATCGCCGTCACGATCACGGCTTGCCACAGGCGTGTTTCGAGGCCTGCGGAACATTCAGCCAGCACCGCTGCATTTGTAGCCATTGTTCCCCCGTGTGCCACCGCGGCTGAGTGCGGCGGAAACTCGATTTGAGTTAGTGCAACCAGTCAGCCGAAGGGGCGGGCGACTGCGCTGTTTTTCAGCACGATGTGCCGTTTCAGTGAAGAGCGAACGCTATGGTGAGACACGATTTAGCTTTTGGCAGGGAGCGGCCGCGCTTGGCATCGCCTCATCGTGGTGAAGCGCCATCGTACGGCAAGGGAAAAACTTCCGGCGGTAGATAACTTTTTCCGGTGAAGGCCCGGCCGTCAGGCGACCGGACTAGCAGACCTAGGCGTTTCACCACGACTGTCGTTTGTTTTTCCGCAGCTCAACGGCTCCTGATCGCTCAAGACCCGATACGAACGTGATCGAGCGAATGAAGGAGTCCAAAAACATTTAGCAGCCACAACACGACAACGATAACCACGACAGCGTTCAAGATGGATTTAATCGTTCCCTGCATCGGTATGAAGCGGTTGATGAGCCAAAGGAGAATACCCACCACGATCAGAACCAGTACTACCTGAACTAGGGGCATGAGATATTGACCTCCCTTCTTGCGCAGCCTGACGATCGATCCCGTCGGGCAGAACGGATCCAGCAAATGGCATCCAAGGAATGCTATGGGGAATCTGACAAACGGTCGATACAGCAAATCGCTTAGATCGCATGGTAATCCGGCTTATGAACTCGTTCTATCGTTTCTTAGGTCACGGCGACGTCTTCGAACATATGGCATTCGTGCCGCCAGTCTCAAATCCCTGCCATTCGGCCCGTTCCCGGGCGTTTGGCAGTCGCGAAGGGATCGCAGCGCAAGACGGCGAGGCGTTCGTGCGCGCCGCCCACGGCTCGGGAAACTCTGCAGAGATTCTTGGCGCCAACGAGTTCGCCAGGATGCCCGCAAGGTCGAGGGAATGCGGCGTAGCGGAAGAATTGCTGAACCAAATGAGATTCTCGCGCCGTTTGAGGGTAAACTCTCGAGCTTCCGAGGCTCAATTGCTGGAATCTCGGGCGGGCTCGGTAAGCCCAAGAAATGTAACCGAAAAACTGGCGGCACGCGAGCGCGGAGGCAAAAGCGATGAAGAAGATTTTGGTTGCAGACGATGATCGCGCAACCCGCCATATGTTGAAGAGTGTGCTGGGAGAAGCCGGATTCGAAGTTTCCGTCGCTGTGGACGGGAACGCCGCGCTGAAAAAAATGCACGCCGGCGCGTTCGATTTGCTTCTGACGGACGTTTGGATGCCGGGCATGAATGGGCTGGAGCTGCTCGCTCGCCTTCGCCAGGAACCGAATCATCCCCGTACGATCGTGATGACGTCTGACGAGACCTCCGAAGTAATGTTGCGGGCAATTCGCGAGCAGGCATATCACTACCTCCGAAAACCCATGGACCCCGGCGCGGTGGTCGAGCTGGTTAAGGACGCGCTTTCCGCCAAGCCGTCCTCGTCGCCGATTGAAGTAGTTTCCGCCGTTCCTCATTGGATTGAATTGCTCGTGCCGTGCGAGCTCGAAGCCGTCGCCCGAATCATGGGGTTTATGGCGCAGATCAAATCCGAATTGTCCGAAGAGGACCGCGAGCACGTGGGATTTGCGTTCAGGGAGCTGCTCACGAATGCGATCGAATGGGGTGGAAAGCTCGACCCAAATCAAAAGGTGCGCATCTCGTATTTGAAAACGAAACGCATGGTCCAGTATCGAATCGCGGATCCCGGTATGGGCTTTCGTGTTGACGATCTGAGCCATGCGGCGGTCAGCAATCCCGAGGGCGATCCCATGCTTCACAGCGAGGTCCGCAAGCAAAAGGGGCTGCGCCCCGGAGGCTACGGCCTTTTTATGGTTCGCGATTTGGTTGATGAGCTGCTCTACAACGAAGTGCACAACGAAGTGGTCCTGGTTAAGTATTTGACTCCCGCATGCTGAGCTGTCGGCGCCGAACGGAGCACACCATGCAACCGAAGTCGTTTTACGGCTGGAAGCTCCTCCTGGTTTTCTGGGTGATCATCGTGCTGAACTTCACTTTCCCCACGTTCGGCACAAGCGTCGTCAACACCTACATGGCGAAAGCCATGCACCTGAATCGCAGGGATCTGGGTCTTGCGTTCACGGTGTTCAGCCTGATGGCTGGATGGCCGGGGCCGCTGGTGGCCATGTCAATCAGGAGGTTCGGGATTCGGCCCACGCTCGTGGTAGGAACGCTAGTTTCTTCGATCGGCGCGTTTCTAATGGCCACCGAAGTGAACAGGGTGTCTCAGGCGATTATCGTATTCGGAATTGTCGTGGGTGCGGGAGTCGCGCTGGCCGGGACGATCGGGCCTCAAGTCGGAATAGCGCGTTGGTTTCACGAGAAACGCGGGCGCGCGATGTCGCTGGTGCTCACGGCCTCGGGCATCGGCGGATTTATCGCCGTGCCGACGTTGAACGCGACGATCGCGCGCGCCGGAGGGAACTGGCGCGCAGCGTGGTGGTTGATGTCCGCGATGTCGCTGGTCGCCGCAGTGGTCGCCGCGCTTTTTGTAAAGGAGAGCCCAGCGCAGGTGGGGCAGACGCCGGATGGCGAACCGCTTGCGGGCATGTTGGCAACCTCCGATCCGCGTGCAGCGCGCGCGAGCCACGGAGTCTACAAAACCACCGAGGATTGGACGCTCGGCGAAGCGTTCCGCTCGCCAACGATTTGGCTGCTGATTCTGACGTACCTTGGGTTTTTCATGGGCTTCTTCATCTATATCGCGCACGGCGTGCTCCATCTCGAAGGGCTCGGCTACGCGCCGGGAAAAGCGGCAGAGTCGATTTCCATCGTTTTGATCTCGTCGATGATCGGCCAAACGACGGTGGCTGCGATCGGCGATCACGTCGAGCCCCGCTTCATTTCAGCCGTGGCCGTGTGTTTGTATGGTGCGGGAACGCTGCTGGCCATCCACGCGGTCACGCCTGCGCTGATGTATTCCTACGCGATCCTGATGGGCACAGGATTCAGCATGGCGTTCACCTGCATGGCGACGATTCTGAGCAATTACTACGGGCCGAAAGTGTATCCCTCGCTGCTGGGCATCACCACGCCGCTCGGGACGACGCTTGGCGCGATCGGCCCGGTAATCGCCGGGGCTTTCTACGATCACTTCCACACGTACAGCCAGATTTTCTCGATCGTCGCCGCGCTGTGCTTCCTCAGCGCTATCCTCTACTTGTTGGCCAAGCCTCCGGTCCGGAGTTCTCTTCGCGCCCGCGTCGCGCCCGCGCAAGTTACCTAGACGCTTTCACCATCGCCCTAAAATCGCCTTAGAAATCGAATAACCCGCGCTTCGTACTCTGCGGGCTCGTGACCGAGAGCCGACACATGTTCCGCTCCATTGACGACCCACAAATCCTTCGGTCCGATCGCGGACTTGTGGATACGCCCGGCGTGGCGGCAGGGAATCGTGCGATCTCGCGTGCCGCAAATCAGTCGTGTGGCGAACCGACGCTCCGCAACCGCCTTTTCTGGAGATACTTCAGTGCGCCTGCGACAGCGACCGGGTCATAGCGTTCTTTCCAGCCATACGTCGCCATATCGCCGCCGCTCGCGCCGTGCGCGCGGGAATCCAACATCACGACGCTGTAGCTGTGGCGCAGCAAAAATTCCGCGTGGCCCAGAGTACCGGTGCGATTATCCGATACGCCATGGAAGAGAAGCACCCAATCGCCGCTTGGCGCAGGCGCGTGTATCTTCCACCCGTGCAGCTCGACGCCATCGGATGTCCGAACGGAGAAATTCTCTTTTGTAGCTCGGGCGCTGGCAAGTGTCAGTGCAGTTTGCTCCAAGCGCTGTGGATGCAGGCGCATGGGATGGAGAACACCAGATCCGATCGCGTGGCCTGCAATCCCAGCAAGTATGGGAGCGAGCGCGAGGAAGATGATGACGACGTACGCGATCCAGCGCATCCGTACCTCTAAAGTTGATACGGAATCGAAAGGCTTGGTGTTTCATCGCAGGACGAAAACGACTGTTGCGGCTCTCGGTTTTATCGGCCGGAGTTAAGGCTTGGCGTGCTCGCGGACCATACGAATCGGTTTGACGATCATGTCTTTCGGCGCATTCACCTGGTGATCGAGCACCGGCTTGAGTTCGCCTTCGTCCCCGGACTTCGGAGCAAACCTCCATTCCGTTGACGGAGCGTACTGATCTTTCTGCATCACCACGAACACCAGCGCCCCCGATTGGAAGCGGGTATTCAGAAGCGGAGCGTCGCCTTGGTCCCTGTGCGTTGGATCAATCAGGTTTCCTTCCTTATCAACGCTGATATCGAAGTTATTGAGCGTGCCTGTGAGTGCGCCACCCTGCCCCTTGAGGACAAGGATCGCAAGAACCTCGCCATTGAAAGTCGCTTTCCAGGTGCCCACAAAGGCCTTTAGATCGGGCGCGGTTTCCTTTGACTGTTCGGCGGTTTGGTTCGCGGATCTTGCCGAGCAAAGTGCCGGGACGCCCACCGCTGCGAGGAAGAGCAAACACCCGAGGAGAACGAATGTGTATCGACGCGTGCGAGACGCGAGACGGCAATCGATGAAATTCACGACGTGCTCCTCTCCACCGCGAATGCTACGAGCCAGTCGAGGTGTAGTGGCGGCTGCCGAGCGTCCAGAGCGATATCGCGGTCGTAAGGAATACCGCAGCGACCACCGGCACGAGCCGCGCATATTCGGGCGTCACGACACGCCCAAGCAAGCGCACACTCGGGTAAAACGACGCCAGTCCGAATGGAATCACCCAGCACAGGACAAATTGCACGACGCCATTGTAAATCGTCAGCGGATAGCGTCCAAATGCGATCACGTTCCACACTGGCGGACTCACGCCGATGCGGTCCTCGAATCGGAAGGAAACGGTTGTCAACATCACGAAGATGGACATATAGATTGTGGCCGCGCAAATTCCAAAGAAAAATAGCATCATGAATTTTCCCGGCGTCCAAACCAATTCGAGGCGCCGCGACGCCCACCACATGCAATAAACTCCCGTGGCCACTTCCTGCAGCGATTCGATCCGGAAAGTTTCAAAGAGCACCTGAAAGAGCGACGAAACCGGCCGCAGCAGCACCCGGTCGAATTTCCCCTCGATGATGTAGTTGTTCCCGAAATTGTAGAGATTCAGGCTGATCACGTTGAACAGCCCGTAGGGAATCAGCGAGAAACCGTACAGAAACAACACCTCCGGAAAGCGCCAGCCGGCCAGCTGCGGAATCTTCTGAAACAGGACGATGACAAAGCCCAATTGAAAGCAAGTGGCTGCGAAGCTGGTCGCCAGGCTGATAAAGAAATCCGCGCGATATCCGAACTGCACTTTTGCGTACTGCGTGAAGTAATCGAACAGGAGCATCGCGTGCCGTTCTACGCCCGCGGCAATAGCTGCCACGACTGGGAGACCGCGCTTTTCCGCCGGCAACAAAGCAGTCATTACCTCATCCTCCTTGAATTGTCATGGTGCGCAGGCAGCGACTCCACCATACGTGCGCGAGGATTAGGAGTGCGAAAATCCAGCACCATTGAATGGCCAGCGCGTGAAGCGCGTGCGGCACATCGAGCTTCCCGAGATAGATCTGCAGCGGCGTAAATGCGATGTGCTCGAACGGCAGCCACGCCAGCACTCTCTGAAGTTTCTCGGGAAAAAACGCCATCGGAATCAATAGCCCCGAAAGCAATTCGATCAGCCACTGCTTGGCGCGAATCAGCGCCAGAATAGACTTCAGCGGCACCGCGCACGTCCCGATCATGAAATTGATCGCGCCCATCAGGAAAAAGCTTCCCATCACGCCAACCAGAAACAGCAGAAAGTTCTCGCGCGACGCCGGCCTCTGAATCGGGAACGCAAACCCGACCACCAGAGCAGTCGGAAGCGTCAGCAATCCCAGCCGGAAGGCCGATTCACCCATCGCGCGGCACAGCCACATCCATTGCACCGACACCGGCTTGATCAAGTCCATGGCGATTTTGCCGTCAATCACCTCGTACGCCATTTCCTGGTCGATTGTGTTCCAGTAGAACGAGCGAATGATCCAGCCAACGCTAACGTAGGTGATCATCTGCGAGAGGTTGTAGCCGACGAACGACGGCCCGGAGCGATAGACCGCGCTCCACACAAAGTAATAGACGGTGACGTTGAGCGAATACGTGATGATTCCGGTGAAATAGCGCAAACGGAACGCGAGGATGTTCACGAATCCCACGCGCCCGAATTCCGCGTAAGGCGCCAGAGCCTCCACCCAGGCGCTCACACGTTCACCTCGGTTAGCGCATCGCCGGCGTAGATACGTTTCACGACTTCCTCGATAGGTTCGTCCTCGATCAGCAGGTCGCGGACATCCACTGCGGCGAGGATTTTCCGAATCAAGTCGGCGGTCGCCACCTTCGTGCGGTCGAAGCGGATGCGATACGTCAAATCGTTCACCTGGTCGAGCTGCAGACCGTCTCGCGAAAACGCGGACATGCCCGCCACTTGTGCGCGGTCCTTGAGCACGCATTTTATTTGTTTGGTGCGCAGCAGCTTTTCCTTCAATTGATCGAGCGGGCCGTCGTAGAGCACGCTCCCGCGGTCAATGATCATCAGCCGATTGCACAATTCTTCGATATCGTCCAGGTCATGGGTGGTCAGCAGGACAGTGGTGCGAAATTCGCGGTTCACCGCACGCAGGAATTGCCGAATGTGGTCCTTGGCGACCACATCGAGCCCGATGGTTGGCTCGTCCAGAAACAGCAGCGGGGGATTGTGCAGCAGCGCCGCGGCCAGATCGCAACGCATGCGTTCGCCCAGCGAAAGTTTGCGCACCGGCGTGCGCAGGTAATCGCGGATGCCGAGGATTTCGTTGAATCGCTCCATGCGCGCGTCAAAATCGCGTTGTGAGACGTCGTAAATCCGTCGCAGAAGCTTGAACGATTCGATCACGGCAATATCCCACCAGAGCTGTGTTCGCTGCCCGAAAACGACGCCGATCGTTTTCACGTACTGCCGCCGCTGGCGAAACGGTATAAAGCCGTTGATGCGAATCTCACCGCTGGTCGGGACCAGGATTCCCGTGAGCATCTTGATCGTCGTGGATTTGCCCGCGCCGTTCGGCCCGATATAGCCGACCATTTCGCCGCGCTCGATGGAAAAACCGATGCGATCGACAGCCGCCACAGTGTGGTATTCGCGCACGAAGAGATTCTGAATCGAACCCCAGACTCCTTCGCGGCGATCGAACGCGCGGAAATGTTTCGAGAGATCTTTGACGTGGATCAGGGAATCAGCGCTCATGAACAGAAAGATTCTAACACTTGCCGCGCGGCGGGTGCGCGGTCAGGAACGGGAACCGAAACTGCTTGCACTTCCGCCCCAGCGGGAAAAGGCATCCCATCCTCGGGCGTTCAGCACCCTGCGATGTGCGGCTCGCAGGAGCCGCGAGATGCGTGCACCAGCAACTCCGGGCCGTTTGCGTAGGCAAGCCCGGAACGGGTCTGTTACAATTTTGTGATTCGTGGGGCAGGCCGCAAGCGGATGTACGGCTCATCATGGCGGAAAATAGACGGAAACCGATTACTTTGATAGTCGTCGCGGTGCTTGTCATCGCGATCATTGCCGTTCTCGCCCTTCGGCGGCAGGCGCCAGTCGTGACGGTTGTGAGCGTCGCGCGCGAGGATTTGAGCGCCACGATTACGAGCAATGGCAAAGTCGCGCCAATATCGCCAACCATAGCTCGTGCGGAGTTCCCGACTTTCGTGGACAAAGTAGTGGCCACCGAGGGCCAAGCGGTGCGCCGAGGACAGGTGATCCTGACCCTTAATGGCGCGGATGTGCGTTCCCAACTCGCGCAGGCGCGGGCCGATCTACTTTCCGTCCAGAACGACCTACGCAACGCGCGCGCCGGCGGTCCGCCGGATCAGGTGGCGCAGCTCGACGGCGATTTGCAGGCTGCGGAGGTGCAGGTGAAGAATCTCGAGAGCAACGAACAAGCGCTCGAGGGCCTTGTTGCGAAGCAGGCGGCGACGCGAGACGATCTTGCCCAGACCCAGGCCAGCCTGGCCAAGGCGCGCGGCAATCTTCAGGCACTTGAGGCGAAAAAGAAGGATTTGACGCAGCGAGCCTCGGCTATCGTGCAAGGCGCGGACCTGCGCGTCAGCCAGGCGCAAGAACTGGTGCAATCGCTCGAGGAAAAAGTGCGTTCGGCCACCGTCACCGCGACCTCCGATGGCACGCTCTATTCGCTCCCCGTGCATACCGGCGACTATGTGAAAGTCGGAGACACGCTTGCCGAAATGGCTGATCTGCGGCATGTGCGAGTGCGCGCATTTGTGGACGAGCCGGACCTAGGCGCGCTCGAGCCGAATCAGAATGTCGCAGTCACATGGGACGCGAAGCCGGGCCGCACCTGGAACGGCCACACCGAGGAAGTTCCGAAACAGGTGGTGCCGCGCGGAATGCGCAGCGTGGGCGAAGTCCTTTGCTCGGTGGACAATGACCGTCTCGAGTTACTGCCGAACACCAACGTGCAGGTCCTGATCATGGTGCGCGAGCGGCACGCTGCGTTGGTGGTCCCGCGCACAGCCGTTCTCGGCGACAGCGCTCAGCACTACGTACTCGTTTTTTCAGACGACAAAGTGCACCGCCGCGACATCTCAGTAGGCGTGGCCAGCGCATCGAAGTACGAGGTCGTATCGGGTTTGACGAGCAATGATCGCGTCGCGCTGCCCGGTGAGAAACAGTTGCACGACGGAATGGAAGTTCGAGCCGAGGAGGCTAATTGAGAACTTCACACAGGCACTTCGCGGCAATCGCGTCGGGCATTCTATGGATGAGTCTCTTATTTTCGCCGTCCGCACTGCGCGCCGATGCGTCCGCCGCGATTCAATCGGCGCAGCATCAGATCGACGCCGGGAATTACACCGGCGCGATTTCAACGCTGCAAGCGGCCGTTCCCGGAAACCCTTCGAGCGCCGAGCTCTATTACTGGCTCGATCGCGCCTACTACGAAATGCGCGACTGGGACAACGCTGTCGCGCAGGGCGAAAAGACCGTCTCGCTGGATCCGAAGAACTCTTTGTATCACCAGTGGCTCGGCCGGTCGTATGGAGGCAAGGCGGACCGAGACAGAAGCTTTTCCCTTGCGAAGAAAGTGAAATCGGAGTTCAAGCTAGCGGTCGGCCTGAATCCCTCGAATCTCGCCGCACGGCGTGACCTCGAAGAGTATTGTCTCGATGCTCCCTGGATCGCGGGCGGCAGCAAGGATGAGGCGCTCGAACAGGTGAACGCCATCGCGGCTGTTGATCCCGTTGCGGGCCACCTGGCGCGCGCCCTCTACGATCGAGAAGGCTTGAAGAATCCGGACGACGCCGAGAACGAACTTCGCCAGGTTCTGGCCGCCAAGCCGAAATCCGCTGATCCGTATTTCGAAGTCGCGGACTTCTTCAAGGAATTGAACAAGCCGGCCGAGATGGGAACTGCCATTGACGCCGCCGCACAAGTCGGCCCGAGCGACCCGCGCCTGGCGTACTTCCGCGGCGTTGCGGCGGTACTGGCAAACTCGAATCTACCCAATGCCGAGCGCGATTTGAAATCCTATCTGGCCAGCACGCCCGACCGCAGCGACTGGCCCGCGCATGCCGCCGCTCGCGAATGGCTGGGCCGCCTTTACGAATTGCAGGGCAAGCGCGCCGACGCTGCCGAGCAGTACCGCGAAGCCCTGCAGCTCGAACCGAAGCGCAAGGAAGCGCAGACGCGCCTCCAAAAGCTCGAGAAATCTCAATAGCAGCGCGCCGCCGGCGCTCGCGAATCAGCATGGCAACGACGCAAAACACAGCAGCTTTCTGGACCGAAACTTGGTCTCTCGCCATGCAGGCTTTGCGCGCCAATAAGATGCGCGCGATGCTGACGATGCTGGGCGTAATTATTGGCAGCGGTTCCATCGTTCTGGTGGTAACGGTCGCGCTGGGCGGGCAGCGCTACGTCCTCTCGCAGATCGAAGGGATCGGCGCAAACCTCATATCCGCCCACGTCGTCAGTTCCGAAAATGGGGGTTTGTTGACGATCGAGGATCAGATTACACCGGCCGATCTTGAGGCCGTGAAGCAGGGCCTGCCACAACTGATCTCCGACGCTGTGGGTACGAACTCGCTTCCGATGACGGTCGTCGTCAGCGGTCAGGAGCGTCCCATTACTCTGCTCGGTGTGACGCAGGGTTTTAATCGGATTCGCAATCTTGCGATTTTGCACGGGCGCTATTTCGATTCCGACGATATGGACTCGCGGAGCAAAGTGTGCCTGCTGACAGAGGACCTTGCCCGCCGCGTATTTCCCTTTGACGATCCCGTCGGCAAAGGCATCCGCGTGGGCGAACTCGTCTTCACCGTGATTGGCGTTTTCAACGAGCGCGTGGCTAGCTTCGGCCAGACGGAAATCCAGAAGGAATCCGTGGTCGTTCCATTTTCGTTGCTGCAATACTACACGGGGACAGCATATTTCCGGACGCTGGATGTCCAGGCCGGCCGTTCCGAAGATGTCCCGGTCGTGACAAGCGAAGTATCGGAAGTACTCCATAGCCGCCATCGCGGTAGTGCGCAGTATCGCGTCCAGAATTCTACTGGCATCCTTGAGACGGCGCGGCAGATCGCGCTCGCGCTGATGATTGTCCTCATTTTGATCGCACTGATCGCGCTGGTTATCAGCGGCGTCGGGATCATGAACATCATGCTCGTCACCGTAACGGAGCGCACGCGGGAGATCGGCATCCGCAAGGCCATTGGCGCGACCCGGCACGCGATCCGCTATCAATTCCTGATGGAAGCGATGGCTATCAGCGGAACAGGGGCGCTCGCCGGAGTTGCCATCGGCGTCGCAGTCCCAGGTTTCCTCAATTTCCTGATCGGTTTTTTCCCGGAGGCTGCAGGTATTACCATTCCCGTGTCGTGGGTCTCGGTCGTGCTCGCGTTCGTAGTATCCTGCTCGACGGGCTTGGTGTTCGGTTATCTCCCCGCCAATCGGGCGGCCGGCCTGGAACCCACGGAATCGCTTCGTCATGAATAGTCGCGCGAACCAAATCATCCAACGGGGGCGGGGTATTTTTGCGCTTGCCGGATTCGTCGCGCTGGGCGCGCTTGTCGCCCCTGTTCCTGCACACTCACAGGACACGGACAAACTGACGCTGCACCAGGCCGTGACGCTCGCTCTCCAGAACAGCCGCGACGTCAAGCTCGCACAGGTTCAATACAACGTCGCGCTGGGTGAAGTGGGCGTGGACCGCGCGGCTTTTAGGCCAAACCTCTACACCGGCGCGGGCGCGGCCTATACGCACGGTTTCCCTGCACTCCCCGGCGGACAGGCACCGTCTCTTTTTGAATTGGACTATACCCAAGCGCTCTTCAATCCGCTCTTGAAGGGCGAGCAGCATGCCGCCGAGGATCGCGCGAAGAATCAGAAACTCGAGCTCGACCGCGTGCGCGACGACGTCATCGTGCGCACTGCGACGGCCTATCTTGAATTAGCCGAAGTTCGGCATTCGCTCGAACTAATGCTTAGCGAGCAAGCGAGCGGCGCAAAGATACTGCAAGCCATTCGCGAACGCGTCGCGGCTAATCAGGAACTTCCCATCGAGGTGACGCGGACTCAATTGGCGCTGGCACGCATCTCGGAGCGAGTCGTGAAATCCGAAGATCGGGACGCCTTTCTCGACGCGGAAATCCGCGACCTCACGGGCATCTCTGACGGACAGTCGCTCGAAGTCGAGCCACAGGACGCGGCGTTTAGCGCCGAGCTTGCGACGGCGCAATCGGAAGGCGAAATTGAGAGCCTGGCTATCCAGAATGACCGAAGCGTCGCGGAAGCGGAAAACGAGCGCGCCGCCCGCCAGCAGATCCTGAAGGGAGTTCGCTCGAGCTACTTTCCCACCGTGGAGCTGGTAGGGCAGTACAGCGTGCTGAGCAACTTCAACAACTACCTCGAGTTTTACAAGAAATTCGAGCGAAACAACGTCAATGTCGGCGTGCAAGTCACGATTCCGCTTTTCGCTGCCAAGACCTCGGCGAACGTGGCGCTGGCGAAAAGCCAGTTCAACGAGGCCGAGTTGCTGCTGGGCAACAAACGCCAGCAGGTTCGCTTCGACGTGCAGCAAAAGGCGCGCAGCGTGCGCGAGCTGGACGCGAGCAGGGAAGTGGCCCGAATCGATCTCCAGTTGGCGCAGGAAACCCTCCAGTCCGAGCAGGCCAAATTCGACCAAAATCGCATCACCCTGCAGGAAATTGAGCAGGCTCGCCTGGAGGAAAACGACAAATGGGTGGCCTTTCTCGACGCTGATTTCGCCCGCCAGCAGGCCCAGCTGACCCTGCTCCAGGCGACCGGCCAGTTGGCTAAGGTATTTCAATAGAACCGATGTAAAAAGGGGCGCTTGGGCTGAACCGCGAAATGCAGTAGAATGAGTGTGCTGGGTCGTATTGCTTGAAGTTCTGAGGGGGGACACCGTACATGCCGTCTGTAATGAAGACTCTGCTCCTGAATCCGCCAAGTTTCGAGAAATTTGACGGTGGCGCAGGCTCCCGCTGGCCTGCCACACGTGAGATTGAGTCGTACTGGTATCCGGTCTGGCTCGCTTATCCCGCCGGGATGCTGCCCGGCAGCCGCCTGCTCGACGGTCCTCCGCACCATATCAAGCCCGCCGAAGTTGTCCAGATCGCGCGGGACTTTGAATTCGTCGTGCTTTTCACCTCGACGGTCGGTTTTCTGAGCGACCTGCGCATGGCTCGCGCCATGAAGGAACAGAAGCCCGACACGAAGATCTGCTTCGTCGGCCCACAGGTGCAAATCAAGCCAGCGGAGAGCTTGCTGGCGAGTTCCGACATTGATTTCGTTGTGCGCGGGGAATTCGACCATGCCGTCGTCGAGTACGCGCAGGGCAAGCCAGTTTCACAGATTGCCAACGCCAGTTACGTAAAAGACGGCAAAGTCGTGCACAACCCGTCGCGGCCTCTGATGCAAACCGCGGAGCTGGATGAACTTCCATTTGCCACGGACGTGTACCAGAAGGACGTGCAAATTGAAAAGTACAACGTGCCATTTCTTCTGCACCCGTTCGTTTCTTTCTACACGGCGCGCGGATGTCCGGCCCTTTGTACTTTCTGCCTATGGCCCCAAACGCTTTCCGGCCATGCGTGGCGCACGCGTTCTGTCGAGAGCGTCGCGCGGGAATTCCGCCAGGCTCACAAGATGTTTCCGCAGGCCAAGGAATTCTTCTTTGACGACGATACCTTCAACATTCGTAAGGATCGTGTCTTGGCCCTCTGCAAGGAATTCGAGCCTGTCGGCTTCCAGTGGTCCTGCACGGCCCGCGTCCATGGAGATTACGAGACGCTGAAGGCCATGGCGGACTCTGGCTGCCGCCTGTTGATCGTCGGTTTTGAATCAGGCGACGCGCAGATCCTGAAGAACATCAAGAAAGGTCAGACGCTCGAGATGGGCCGCAACTTCGTCAAGAACTGCAAGAAGGTCGGCATCCACGTTCACGGAGACTTCATCATCGGCCTTCCTGGCGAGACCAGGGACACCATCGAGAAGACAATTAACTTCGCGAAGGATCTCGATTGCGAGACGATTCAAGTCTCGATGGCTCACGCGTATCCGGGCACCGAGCTGTACGATCAAGGCGTCCGCGAGGGTTTCCTTGCTGGCGAAGCGATCACTGACGACGGCGGCCACCAGCTTCCTCACCTCGAGTACCCCGGCCTCTCCAAGGAATACATGGTCGAGTCCGTCAACCGCTTTTACGACAGCTACTATTTCCGTCCCAAGGTCGCCTGGCGCATCGTCCGTGAAGCGCTCTGGGACTCCCACGAGCGCAAGCGCCTTTACCATGAGGCCGTGGACTTCATGAAACTTCGCGCCGATCGTCGCAGGGTATCCCGCAACCGGAAGGGCGTGGACAAGAAGGCCATCGTTGCCGTGCCGCCGATGAACCCGCGCTCCGGGCTCGGCGAGTCTCAAGGAGCATGACGGCACCGCACCGCCTTCACTTCAAAACTTCCGTCCTGATCTTGATCATGATCTCGGTGGCTCCGCTTGGGGACACCTTCCTGGGTAAGGGCATGAAGCGCATTCCCCCGATGACAGGCTGGGCTCCCGTCGACGTGTTTCAGTTCTTCTTCCGCGCGTTCACCTCGGGCACGATCTGGATCGGAATTGGTCTCCTGCTCACTTTTTTTGTCGCCTATCTGCTCGTTCTTTCGTGGGCTGACTACACCTACGTGCTGCCGGCCTCGTCCATTTCCAACCTGCTCATCGCCCTGTTGGCCTATTTCGTTCTGCACGAGACCATCACGCCGACTCGCTGGGCTGGCGTTGCGCTGATCTGCGTGGGCGTATTCGTCGTCGGGCGCACTCATCCCCGGACCACGGGACACGGGTCGTGATGAACGGATTTATTTTCTACTTCTTGAACGTGTTTCCCGGCACGGGCGGCGAGATCTGCATGTCGCGCACGATGAAGACCGTCGGTGAGGTAACGGATTTCCGCCCGCGCTCCATCGTTCGCGTGATCGGCCGCGCCATGCGCGTGCCGTGGTTCTGGGTCGGCATCACCATGATGGCCGCGGGATTTTTTTCGCTGCTGGGATTACTGTCCGTGGCCAACGTCAGCTTTGTCTTCCCGGCCACGGCGATCAGCTACGCGGTGGGAACGCTCGGCGGTAAGTTATTTCTCCGCGAGCGCGTGACTCCTCAGCGCTGGGCCGGCGTGCTTCTCGTCTGCGTCGGCGTCGCGCTCGTATTCCTAGGCACCAAGTAGCCGGGCGGCGGAGATCTGGGTTTCTTTAAGGGGTCGGAGTTTCAGCTCCGACATTAGAATCTTGCGCGTAGCGGCATCCTTCGCGCCCTGCCTATCGCAGCAAATGGTCGTGTGCCTGCGCCGAATTCTTCAGATGGGCGGCGTCTCGTCGCCTGCATGACTCGACGGGCTGACTGGAACGATTGATCCCATCTACTGGCTGATGCCCGGCATTTGTGAGATTGTCAGTAACATCATGACCCCCTGGACGCTCGTTCGCGATGTGCTATTGCTGGTGGCCGTTGCGCCCTTCGCGTATTACCTTCTGGCAATCATCGCTGCGAGCAAGTTTTTCAACCCGACGTCTGTTCCTACCTATGATTTCAGCCCGCCTGTTAGCATCCTGAAACCGATCCGCGGCCTTGACCGCGAAGCCTACGAGAACTTCGCCAGCTTCTGTAGTCAGGATTATCCTGAGTTCGAAATCCTGTTCTGCGTCACCGACGAACAGGAGCCGGCGGTTCCGGTCATACGCCAACTGATTGCCGATTTCCCCATGCGCCCGATTCGGCTGCTCATCGGTGCGGACCCGCTAGGCGCGAGTGACAAAGTCAACAAGCTCTGCCGCCTGGTCCGCGAGGCGCGCAACGGAATCGTGATCGTCAGCGATAGCGACGTGCGCGTTGAACCGGGCTTTCTCGCCGCCGTCGCAGCGCCGTTTGCCGATCCCGCTGTCGGCGGCGTCACCTGCCTTTATCGCGGACTAACGGACCGCTGTCCCGCCGCCAACTTCGAAGCGCTTGGCAATAGCGCCGATTTCGCGCCGGGCGTGCTCGTCGCCTGGATGCTCGGCGGCCGCAAGCTGGATTTCATGCTCGGCGCCGTGATGGCCACTACGAAAAAAAATCTCGCCGAAATCGGCGGCTTCGAATCGCTGGTGGATTTTTTCTGTGACGACTACGAACTCGGCAATCGCCTCGCCGGGCGCGGCCGTCGTGTTGAGCTGGTTCGCTTTCCGGTGGACATCGTGTACCCGCGCGAAAGGCTGCCGGAAGCCTTTCGCCATCAGCTCCGCTGGAATCTCAGCATCCGCCATTCGCGCCCCTCGGGACATCTCGGGCTGATTTTCACGCATGGCCTCATTTGGTCGTTGGTGGGGATCTCCCTCGCGCAATCGTGGCTCGCTGTTTTCGCATTTGCCCTTGTGTATTCGTTGCTGCGCTACGGAATGGCGTTAAGCACCGGAGCACGCGGGATGCGGGACCGACTCGTCCGGCAGAAACTGTGGATGCTGCCGCTGCGCGATGCCTTCGCCTTCGTCGTCTGGGTCGCCAGCTTCTTCCCGCAGCGTATCCATTGGCGCGACCGCGAATTCTACGTCCGCAAGAAACGCCTCGTCCCCATCGCACCGCCCTCGCAATAGTCGAACGCGTGCGCCCAGCGCAGTTTCTTCCTAGGGGCACGAACGATCGTGCCCGGCGCCGATTCTTGCCATCTGGCGGCCCATTCAGCCGTGCTGGATTTTTCTTCGGCGCCGCCACCAATCGCCCGGTTGACGAATGGTTCTTCCGTCGCTAAAGTAGATCAGGTCGCTTTGGCGGCCTTTTTTGTTGTCTCCCATCGGCTGGGAGGTCGTACAATTGGCAGTACATCAGATTCTGGATCTGATTATCCTGGTTCGAGTCCAGGCCTCCCAGCCAAACTTCTCCTAACAAACTTGTTCTCGCCTGTCTCCGCGCCGCGGGGGTATGATACCGCCCACCCGGAGCCGCGCAGTGGGGTCCCGCTTGAGGCATTCTTCCGGAGGCTGAAATGAAAAAGACTCTGACGATTGTCGCTGTCATCGTCGTCGTTCTGATTTTGATCGTTATCGCGCTCCCCTTTATGATTGACGTCAACAAATTCAAGCCAACGATCGAATCCAACATATCCGACGCGCTCGGCCGAAAGGTCGAGGTCGGCAACATTTCGCTTGCCATTCTTTCCGGTGGCGTCTCAGTGGACAACGTCGTGATCGCAGACGATCCGGCCTACAGCCGCACGCCCTTCCTGCAGGCGAAGCAGGTGAAGGTCGGCGTGGCGCTGCTCCCGCTGATCTTTTCCAAGCGGCTTGAGGTGAGCTCGTTCACGGTGACCGACCCGCAGGTTTCGCTGCTGCGTTCCGCTTCTGGTGAGTGGAATTTTTCAACCATGGGTGCGGGCGCATCGAAGGTGAAATCCAAGGACTCCTCCGCTCCAGCGAATTTCTCTGTGGAAAAACTGAAAATTTCCAATGGCACGATCGTCATGGGCACTGGCGGCGCCCATCCGAAGACACAGACCTACCAGGAAGTGAACCTCGAGGCTTCCGATCTCTCCTACACTTCGCAGTTTCCGTTCAAATTCTCCGCGAAGACGCCTGGCGGCGGCACGGTGAAACTCGAGGGCAAGGCTGGCCCCGTCGATGCGACCGACGCGTCGCTCACTCCGCTCGACGCAAAGATTGACGTCGAGCATTTCGACATCGCCGCGAGCGGCGTCGTTGATTCGGCCACGGGCATTGCCGGAGTGATTGATTTCACCGGCAACCTTGCCTCCGATGGCCACGAAATGAATTCGAAGGGCGCCCTCAAGGCGAACAAGATCCAGGTGAAGCCTGCGGGGTCTCCCGCAACTGTGCCAGTGGATGTTGATTACGATACAACTTACGATTTGAAGCGCCAGGCGGGCACTCTGAGACAGGGTGACGTGCACATCGGCAAGGGCCTCGCGCACCTCACTGGCAGTTACGACATCACAGGCGATTCCCCAACTCTCAACGTGAAATTGAACGGCCGGGGAATGCCCATTGAAGATCTCGAGGGTATGCTGCCGGCCGCCGCGATTAAGCTTCCTCCGGGTTCGTCGCTGAAAAGCGGAAGCCTCGACGTGAGTCTCGCGATTAGCGGTCCGGCGGACAAACTGGTTATCAGCGGGCCAATCCATCTGTCGAACGGCAAGATTGCGGGTTTCAGTGTGAAATCCAAGTTCGCGTCCTTTCCCGGTCTCGGAGGCCTGGGCGGCGGGAATGCATCGGACACCGAAATACAGACCCTTAGTGCCGACGTGCACGTAGATCCCGCCGAAACGCAGCTGAGCAACCTGGACGTCGTCGTGCCTTCGATCGGTGCTGTCACGGGAAACGGAACTGTCAGCGCGGCAGGTCAGCTCAATTTCAAAATGTCCGCGAAGCTTGCCGGCGCGATGGGCTCTATGACTTCAGTGATGTCGCTCGGCGGCGGGAAGAATTCAAACGGCGGCATCCCGTTTACAATTACCGGCACGACGGCGAATCCCGTGTTCCTTCCTGACGTCGCAGGAATGGCCGGCAGTATGGTCAAGGGCGTGGGTGCCGCTCCAGCCGACGCGGCAAAAACAGCCACGAGCGCGCTGGGCGGCCTCTTCGGCAAGAAGAAGCAGAACTAGCCGGCTCGCATGGTTGCGGCTCTCGGCGTCTGCCGAAGCCCTGGCCAAGGCGCACCGATGCGGTGTGTTCTCGCAGCCAGCACTTAGGCGGCTAAGCGCTATTGAACTGTGATGCTCACGGGCGTCCGGTTGGCCGCAGCTGTTGGTGCGTAATTTGAGTCTCCGGGATAGTTAGCCGTTACGGACATGACGGATCCCGAGTTAAGCGTTGTTGTGAGCGTTGCTTGCACAACAAGCGACGCCGGAGTAGTTGCGGTGCCGTTATTGGATGTAACCAGCGTCACCGCGCCAATCTGAACACCTCCTGCGCCGCCCCCACCTCCGCCAGCTCCACCGCCGCCACTTCCGCCCCCGCATCCTACAAATGCGGTGACCAGCAATGCCAGAAGCGCGAAGCTGGAAAAGGCAAAGGCATGTCGCTTCCTTGGTCGACACGCCACGTACGCGAGATATAGGAGGATGGTGCTTGCGAGCAGCCAGTAAGGGAACTGCGGAATTCGAGGCATTGTTACGACAGGCACCACAGCGATTACGGTACCGTTATTGAGAAACTGCACCGTTGTGGGTCCGGTCGGGGCCAGTCCGCTGCTGTGCGTCGCGACAGTAGCCGTCAGAGTCACCATGCCGCCGGACGCGACGGCCGTTGCACTAGACGAAATTGAAGTTGCGGTCGGAGCTGTGCTAACGGTGACTGCAACCGTCTGAGATGGATTTGAAGTGCTTGCGCTACCGGGTTGGAAGCTATTGTCACCCGAATAATTGGCATCGATCGTGTGCATGCCAACAGTCAGGCAATTTTGCGTACCCGTGCAGTCCATGAACTCGGCTCCGCCTTCGCTGTTCAACGGTAATGCTGCGGTCGTGAGAGTTGACGTCGACCCACCGACCTTGTCAGTAATAGATGTAATTGAGCCCGTGCCACTGCCGTCTCCGACGCAACTTCCCGCGGCGCCGGTCACGATGGCATCGAACGCCAGCGAAGTTCCGTAGGCAATTGAGACGAGATTGGAAAAGGTCGTTGCCCCCGCGGGTAATCCCGCGAACTCGACGCAACTGGCCTCCTTCGCTACCGTTACCGGGATTGGAGCTGATTGGCTACTTCCAAAGATTCCGTCGCCAGGATAGGTAGCAACGATTTGGTACGTTCCGCCGGGTAGGAAGTTGATGGATCCCGTGGACGCCGTCCCGTTACTCAGGATAAGCCCCCCGATTGTCGAGGTCCCCGGTATTCCGGCGATGCTCTGGTCCGTGACCAAGCCAACCGTGCCGGTCGGACCCACGCCACCGACGGCCCTCATCACACTCACATTCAGCGTCACGTTCTGACCGTGCGTGATGCTGATGGATGCCGGCGACGACGTCATTGTCGTGTTAGAGCCTTGGAAAGTGGCCGTCGCCCACGCGTTCACAAGGTTATTAGCGTCCACCGATCCGAGCCCGGTCGCGAGATCGTATCCGGTGCCGGCAGGAAACCCATTATCACCAGCGGCGGGTTCGCCGGTAACGTCGTCGCCGGGCACGCCGTTGTTACCGACAGTCACGTCGTTGAAGACGCATGTGGTTGGAGTGTTTGGATTCGTACGTGTGTTTGAATTGCAGCTGCCAAAGTTTTCCTTCATAGCCAATGAATACAACACGTAATTCGCGAGTCCCTGCGGCGCGCCGAGCTTTTGATCGACGATCGCCATGATGCCGGCAAATGAGGGTGAAGCAAAGGACGTCCCGCCACTTACAAAGAACATCGGGTTGGTAGTCGGCTCGCAACTTGCCTGGAAACATTCTATGTAGCCATCATGGTTGGGCCCGGCGCTTGAGAGCGATACGTCCGGCAGTGCACGCGCAGTAAAGCCTGCGCCGGTCAGTCCCGTGATGGCGAGCGATTGGTAACTCGGTACCCCATACAGAATACTCAGACCGCCTCCCGAGGCACTGAGGCTATCGTCTCCGTTGATGCAAGCCGTGCAACTCTCGTTCCACACCATTTCGGGAATGTAGCCCACCGCTGATTCGTCGGTAGCAGAATTCATTGCGGCCCAAAAGGTCGCTGCCGTCGTGGGGGGATTGGGCGGCACGCTGTCGCCCGCTCCCGTTTCGTTGAACTCTGTACCGCCAACTGCCGTGTCATACCAGGTAGAGGCAATACCGCTGACGCCCAGACCGTTGACCGCGCCCGGTGCCGGCACTGGGGCATTGGGATCACACCCGGCAGCGCCTGTATCGCCAGTTGAGACGAAAACGCTGATGCCCTGCGCGGCCGCCTGCTGCCAAACGGAGTCGAAAAAGACATTGTCCGACGAGCCCACGCCGCCCAGACCCGCTTCGCATGCGCTAATGCTTACACTCATCACTTGGGCCAGGTTTTGGTCCACGATGAAAAGGGACGAAAGCTCAACGGCGGGCGAAACCAACGTATTTGCAGTGATGACTACGTCAACGGTCGCGCCAGGTGCGACGGCGCCCGACCATTCCGTGTCTATAGTTGCCTCTTCGTCGGCATCGGGCACGTCCCCGGGATCTTCGCCGTCGACGATGATGTTGGGATTAGTCGGAGTTGTCGGGGGCAGGCCAAAGATTGTCCGAAAGTCCGAGACATCCTGCGGGATGATGTCGCTGAGCGCGACGATGGCAATTGTCTCGCCGCTGCCATTCAGCGGAGTAGCAGCAGCGTAAAGAGGTTTCAAGTCGTAGATCGTGGCGAAGTCACCCGGCGCCAGGGCGTGAATCGTAGTGCCCTGTGTGTTTTGCAAGTTTGCGTCGGGGCTTATGACTTCATATTTTCCTGCGGCCGAGCGGCGCACTCTTGGGCCGTGAATTAGCGCTGGCTTCGGGAAAAAGTTATTCAGAGAAGCGATCCCTCGTACGACCGGAGCCAGAGCTGCCGGAATCGAAACATTTGATGCGTTCGCGACGTGCGCTTCACCGTTTACTTGGTAATGCCGCATCTGCGTCTGAAAAGCAGTTTGCACCTGAGCGGCAGTCCCGGAGAATTGAATGTATCGTCTGCTGCGAGCGACCCTGTCCACGCTGAAACCCTGCTGTTGAAGCCATGCGGATACCGTCTGAATGTCCTGCGGTGCGGGGCCGAACCGCTGACCGAATTGATCCGGCGTCAGCCAGCCGTGGTATTCCGGTGAGCCCTTGCTCTGTTGGCTGTCCAAGAAGGCTCCCAAAGAGTAGTCCTGGTCGGGCGATCCGCCAAGCATCAGGATCATGCGAGCCATCCGCGTGGCGCCGTCGAGCGCGCCTGCATCGAAGGTTGGCTGCGCCAGCGGGTGCGTCGAGTGGGGAATTGTGACCCGAGACGTGTTGTCAATGGCCACGGTGATGCGCGGTTGGACGACACTGGTCTGCGCGGAAGCCAGCGCGGGAGCCACGAGAAGGATTACGACTGCCAGCCACAAACGGGACAGGTACCGCGAATCGATTCGCATAGCGCCTCTGGGTGTGACCCATGCTTCGAGTTAGGTTAAATGCTTTCCCGCGTAGATGTAAACAGCCTGACAAAGGTTGGCCATCTTACGCTGGATGAGCGACTACGACTTGAGAAAGATTGAGGAGTGCATCGTGGATACTGCCAAAGGGCAGAAAGTGAGTCAACCGTAAGTTGCTAAATGAGTGACCGTATGATAATTTCCGGCGCCCTGAAATCAGATCCCATCGGACCTTAGAGCATCTGGCGCAGGACGTACTGCAGGATGCCGCCGTGCCGGTAGTAGGAGACCTCGAACGGCGTGTCCACCCGCGCGGTGGCGGTGAACTGGCGCACCACTTGGCCATGTCCGTCACGTGCGGTCACTTGGATCGCCTTGCGCGGCTCAAACGCCTGCGAGAGGCCTTCGAAATCGAAGATTTCGAGACCCGTGAGGCCGAGCGATTTCGGGCTTTCGCCGGGGAGGAACTCCAGTGGCAGAACGCCCATGCCGACGAGATTGCTGCGGTGAATGCGCTCGAAGCTTTCGGCGAGAACGACGCGGACGCCGAGCAAGATTGTGCCTTTGGCGGCCCAGTCGCGTGACGACCCGGAGCCATATTCCTTCCCGGCGATGATGACGAGCGATACGTTCTCGTCGCGGTATTTCATGGCAGCGTTGTAGATGGTCATTTTTTCGCCGCTCGGCTGATGGGTCGTCCAACCACCCTCGGTGCCCGGTGCGAGCTGGTTGCGCAGGCGGATATTCGCGAAGGTTCCGCGCATCATCACTTCGTGATTTCCGCGGCGCGCCCCGTAGGAATTGAAGTCCTTCGGTTGAACGCCGTGCGCGATCAGATATTTTCCAGCCGGGCCGTCGGCTTGAATCGAGCCAGCCGGTGAAATGTGGTCGGTCGTGATGCTATCGCCGAGAACGGCGAGGGCGCGCAATCCGCGCAGATCCGCGATAGCGCCGGGCCTGACCTGCATGCCCTCAAAGTACGGCGGGTTCTTGATGTAAGTGGAGTTATCGTCCCACGCGTACAGATCGCCTTCGGGGATCGGGAGGGCGCGCCAGTGCTCGTCACCGGTGAACACGTCGGCATATTCCTTGGAGAACATTTCACTGGTCACCGAGCTGCGCATGGTTGATTCGACTTCCTGCGGAGACGGCCAAATATCTCGCAGATAGACGGGCTGCCCAGCCTTGTCGATTCCGATTGGCTCGTTGACGATGTCCAAATCCATGCGGCCCGCGAGGGCGTAGGCCACGACCAGCGGCGGCGAAGCGAGATAATTCGCGCGGCACAGGGGATTGATGCGGCCTTCGAAGTTGCGATTGCCGCTGAGCACGGACACGGCGACGAGATTATTGTCCTTAATCGCTTTGCCAATCGGCTCGGAAAGTGGACCGCTATTGCCGATGCATGTGGTGCAGCCATAGCCAACGAGATTGAACCCGAGCGAATTGAGCGAGGGCCACAAACCGGCCTTTTCGATGTAGTCGGTGACAACTTTTGAGCCGGGTGCGAAGCTCGTCTTCACCCACGGCTTCGAACGGAGGCCGCGCTCGATGGCTTTCTTCGCAAGCAACCCCGCGCCGAGCATCAGCGATGGATTCGATGTGTTCGTGCAGCTGGTGATCGCGGCGATTACTACGGAACCATCGGCGAGATCGAATTCGTCGTCATTGTTCTGCACACTGGCGTATTTGGGGGCCTCGGTGAGGGATTTCTCGAATGCGCTCTTCGCCTCGGTAAGTGGCACGCTATCCTGTGGACGCTTCGGGCCGGCCATGGTAGGAACAACGCTTGCGAGATCAAGCTCGAGCCGATCGGAAAAAATCGGATCGGGCGTCTGATCGGTGCGGAATAGGTCCTGCTCTTTTGTGTATGCCTCGACGAGCCGGACCTGATCTTCAGCGCGCGCGGTAAAGCGAAGATAGGCGAGCGTCTCGGAATCCACCGGAAAAAAGCCCATGGTCGCGCCGTATTCGGGCGCCATATTGGCAATCGTGGCGCGATCGGGAAGCGTGAGGCTGGAAAGCCCCTTGCCGTAGAACTCGACAAATTTCCCCACGACGCCTTTCTTGCGCAGCATTTGCGTGACGGTCAGGACGAGGTCGGTGGCGGTGGCGCCCTCGGGCAGGCGTCCGTGGAGTTTGAATCCGACGACGGCAGGAATCAGCATCGAGAGTGGCTGGCCGAGCATGGCTGCTTCCGCTTCAATGCCGCCGACGCCCCATCCGAAGACCCCGAGGCCGTTAACCATCGTCGTGTGCGAATCGGTGCCGACGAGCGAATCGGGGAATGCGATCCAAGCGCCGTTCTGTTTTTCACGGAAGACAACCCGCGCGAGATATTCGAGATTCACCTGATGGCAAATGCCGGTATCCGGCGGCACTACTTTGAAATTCTCGAAGCCCTTCTGGCCCCAGCGCAGGAACGCGTACCGCTCGATATTGCGCTGCATTTCAAGATCGGCGTTGAAGGCGAAAGCGTTCGCCGCGCCGAATTTGTCGACTTGTACGGAATGGTCAATCACCAACTCCGCGGGAAGGAGTGGATTGATTTTCTTGGGGTCGCCCCCGAGCGCGCGAATAGCATCGCGCATTGCAGCGAGGTCCACGACTGCCGGCACGCCCGTGAAATCCTGCAGCAGGACGCGCGCCGGCATGAAGGAGACCTCTTTCTCGCTAGCGCCGCCGGCGCTTGAAGGATCCCAGCCCGCCAGCGGGGGAATATCGTCGGTGCGCACGAAGCGTTCATCCTCGTGGCGCAGAAGATTTTCGAGCAGGACCTTCAGGGAGAAGGGAAGGCGCGCCACATTGCCGACGCCGGCTCGTTCGAGCGCGTCCAAGCGATATATATCAAATGAATCGCTGCCGACGCGAAGCTTCGCGCGAGTGGAGAATGAGTTTTTCGAAGGTAGGCTCATGCGAGCGAGAGTCTCTCCTGTAGTGGAAGCAAGTCTATCTTAACGCACGGGCCGTGACAGGCTGGCGAATTTCTGGCAGTTTGGGTGTCAAACGAAGCTCGAATTTTATGAAACTTGGCGAGGACTCCGGCGCTTTGTTTTGATCTGGTTCGCGCGAAATCTGCTCGACACCGTGTGTCGAGTAAATGTGCCAGCGCAATCGTCGGAAACCGGAGCCCAGAATCCATTGGCTGGAGGGATCGGACGGGGCACTCGCCCAGGCGAGACTCGCGCGTTGGCGTCCCGCGAACCACTGCGGGCCGGTGACTTCGCGTCTCGATATCAGCACGCAATCTCACTGTGTCCATGTTAGGCGCGGCGAAATCGTTGTCAAGTGCGAGCTGCTGTAGACTTCTTGGTGTTCGCTCCGCGAAGCCGGAAAGTCCGCGTTACGAGCGGAGAGACGTAGGAAGCGCGTCGCACGCAGAGACGGCCCGAAGATATTTTCCGCTACTTCCGTCACAACGTGTGCAGATAGGAGACGAGATCGTCGAGCTGCTGCGGCGTGAAGGAGTTGCCGACGGCCGGCATCATGTTGCGGCCGGTGAGAATTGTCTGACGAAGAAATCTTTGATTGGCGGGCAGCCCGCTGGGAAGAAATTGCTTTTTGAGAAGGCTCTTCAGGCTCGGGCCGTTTTGTCCAGGGACGGTGTGCGCGTCGTGGCAGGCCGCGCAGTACTGTTGATATAAGTGCCGACCGGAAGCTTGTTGAGCGTTCAATCCCAACTCCGTGTCGGTCTTCCCGGAGGTGTCGTCACTGCACCCGGCGAGAAATGCCAGGAGAACAAGGACGGCAAGAAATGAGGTTTGCATCAAGGGGCAATCATACAAGACTCACCGCAGAGACGCAGAGCAGCCAAGACCGCGCGCCATTATATTCCGAAATGTAGAGCACTGGCCATTCTGTTCTCCCATCGGTGTTTTGGTTGGATTCGGGCTCCGGCTCGCGTATATTTTGCGAAGGATGGCTATGCCTAACACGGAGAAAGAGCGCTGGCGTTTGTCGCGAGTGTACGGAAGCATGACCGAGGGCGAAGTCGAAGAGCTCGCCGCGGATGCTGGCTCGCTTTCCGACGCAGCAAAATGGGCGCTGAAATTGGACCTGTCGCGGCGGGGGCTCAAAACCAAGCTTGAGGAACTAGGTCCGCTACCGGAGGCCGTCGAGCTCTCGAAGGTCGTCAATCTCCGCCAGTATATGACTCTGCCGGAAGCGCTGCTTGCGCGGAGCATTCTAGAGTCGGCTGGCATCGAGTGCTTTCTCGGCGATCAGAACATCATCCGGATGGACTGGTTTTTGTCGAACGCCCTCGGTGGCGTGAAATTGCGCGTGCGCGAAGAAGACGTCGCTGAAGCTGATGCTTTGCTGGGACAGAGCTGGGTGAATGCGTCCGAAGTCTAGAATGCGAAAGGGTAAAGGCCGGCGCTCGTAAGAGCAAAGATCCCGCGGGACGCCAGCGCTAGGAAAAAATCAACGACGTTTTTCGCGTGGGATTTTTTCACCAGCGGGATCCCAGGCGGCAGCGACGGTCTTGTGCTCGCGGAACAGGCTGCTTTGAACGCGAATCTGGCCGCCGCGCACGAAGCGCTCGTGATTTTCCTCGAGTTCGTCGGGCAAGTAGCGGTAGTTGACCGTCACGCCGAATGAAGCTTCCATTCCGTAGGGCCGCAAGTTTCCAAAAACATTGATGCGTTCGAGACGCGCGCCGTTGGAAAGATGAAACGTGGCGACAGGATCGTAGAGTTTTGTTCCGCGCCGGGCCCGCGTGAGATAGGCAAGGGCAAGACGCTCGAGTGGTTCCGCGAGAACCCTGCGATGCAACAGCGGCTGCTGCAGCAGTTTGAAAAGAGCCTCAACGGGATCGTGGCGCTTGGCGGCGGACATCAGCGCGTCCGAGTATTCGGCCAACAATCGCGACAAGCGGTCGGTCGTAAAGCCGAGCTCATTGTTCGTGTCCTGGAGCGCCCGGGAGAACAGCGGCAGGGGCGAAAGCGTGCTGTAGTTTCGGATGTTTGGGAATTCGGCCGCAAGCTCCGTGACAACCTGCTTGATCAGGAAATTTCCGAACGGGATATTGCGCAGGCCTTGGAGGCAATTGTTGATGGAATAAAAAATGGCGGTATCGGCCTCTTCCGGCGGGAGCACCGGGGCGTTGAGATCGAGCAAAGGCTCGAGGTCGCCGGTCAGTCCCTTCGACAGCGCTACTTCGACAAAAATGATGGGCTCGTCGGCGAGCGCAGGGTGAAAAAATGCGAAGCATCGCCGGTCGGATTCCAGCCGGCGGCGCAGGTCGGGCCACCCGTTGATTTCATGCACCGACTCGTAGTGGATCAGCTTTTCGAGGATGCGGGCGGATGTCTGCCAGCTGATTCGTTCCAGGCGCAGGAAGCCGCGATTGAACCAGGACCTGAACAGGTGCCTCAGATCTGAATCGAGCGCTTCGAAATTCGAGCCGTTGGAATGTAAGGAAAGCAGATGCTCCCGCAGAGTGACCAGAGTTTCGGTTCCGCCCGGCGCCGTATTGATCCGCCGAATCAGTTCCTGGCGCGGCGCTTCGACAGCGTCTGAAAGCGCGGCCAAAGTTGCTGTGCTGGGCGAAGCTTCGTACGCAGCAGTGGCCCGGCGGACGTCGGCTTCGTCAGGCGAAAACTCGCGAGAAAGGATTTCGAAAAACGACGGCCGCTGGTCCGGCTTCATGGAGTCGTAGGCCGCGATGATTTCCTGTGCAATCGCAGTTTGGGACGCCTCGCCGCGCTCAGAGAGCAGGCGATGGCAAAGGAAACGCATGTCCCTGCGGCGTCCCTGGAGCGACTGCAGGAGGTTGGAGAGGAACCCGGGCATCGAAGTGAAAATTATAGCTTAGACGTTCGATCGTTTGTGTTACAGGCGAGAGACTGTTGCCACCAGAACAGGTTCAGGGGTCCTGCGATGGTATTCGGGTGCGGGCTACGTTTTCCGAGGCTGCTTTGTTCGAGGGATCGAGAGCAAGGGCTTTGTTGAATTGCTCGAGCGCGTCGGCGCGCCGGTTCATCTTCAGGAGCAACTCCCCGTAGCTATTGTGGACTTCCGTGTCATTGGGATTCGCGGCCACCAGCGCAGTGAAATTCTTGAAGGCCTCCTCGAGCTGGCCAGACTTGGCGAGCGCCTCGGCCAGGTTGTAGCGCGCGTTCGCGTAATCGGGACGTAGCGTGAGCGCCATTTGAAATTGCTCGATCGCTTCGCGCGTTCGGCCCAGCGAGCCGAGCGCAAGTCCCAGCCAATTGTGCCCCTCCGATTGCTTCGGGTCGAGGCGTACGGCCTGTTCAAGTGCCGCTTCGGCGCCGCCCGGATTGAGTCGGGAAAGCATCAGCGCGCCGAGCCAGAGACGCGCCCAGAAATCGCGCGGGTTTTTCTCCACGTCGTGACTCATCACGGCTTCCTGAAGTTCGCGCCGGCGGTCCCCCGGACCACGCGGCAAGACTTGAAGCCATAGATGCGCCATTTCGTCGGTGGATTGATTGCCGCCGACGACCCGCTGCGGGGGGCGGTGCGGATTGCGCGGGTTCGCGGCGGAATTGTCAAAGTGCCAGCGCATCGAGACGACGCTGCCTTTGGGAAGAAATACCGGCTCGCGATAATGATAAACGGCCTGCCAGTTCGGATCCCACTGCGGAATTTTGATGAGCCACTTGCGCTGGCCGTTCGGGAGACTGGCGTAGCCTTCGAGCTGATGCCCGAGATAGTGTGCGTGCGGGTAGATGGCAAGCACGTCCACGTCGAGCGGAAGGCGAAAATCATCTCCGACCACGAAATCACGCGCTCCGGCGGGAATGTCGAGCTGGCTGTCGCGTTCAAGTTCGATGAGTAGCGGGAAGCGATCCGGCGGCTTATCGGTGAAGTAGAGACCGATGGACGGCTTCACGTTCATCGGCATGCCCATCGTCATGATATGGGCGTTGAGAATGAGATCAGTGCCGGGATCGAGTTCCCACGCGAGGCCGTCCGGTTCGACCCAAGGGGTGCTGCCCGGTTTCCAGAAAAGGAAGTGGCTATCGAAATCGAAGACGCTGCGTTGAACACTGAGATCCATGCCGGGAAAGCCCGCACCGGGCGCGGCCTCCAGCAGGCGCGCGGAGTGCCCGCGATCGACTAGCAGGTTTGCGTGATGGACGCCGTGCGGAATCCCGGGACGGACTTCGATCGCGCGCACGTAGCGCCTGGTGGTCAGGGAAGGCGAGAAAATAAAATTCCAGAAAACGTCGGGACCGGAAGCCGGAACGGAGTAAGCGCGCGCTGCGTCGAGAATCATGTCCGGAGGGCCGAGCTGCCAGCCTTCGGTGAAATGCGGCGGAGGCGGAGTCTCCGAAGCTGGACCCTGGGGCACGCCGCTTCTCACCCACTCGACGATGAGGCGAATTTCCTGGTCGGTGAGGCGGGATTCGTTCGCGAAGTCGCCGTAACCGTGCTGGGGAAGCCAAGGTGGCATCGAGCGTGAGCGGACTGCGGCGGCAATCTGCGGTGCGTATTGCTTGGCGTCGTCGTAGGTCAGCAGAGAAAACGGGGCTGACTCACCGGGACGATGACACGAGGCGCAGGAGCGGTACAAGATCGCAGCGATATCGTGAGAGTACGTCGGTGGGGGCGCGGTTTGTGCCGCTGCGGGCACGGCGAACACGAGCGCGACGAAGACTCGTGCCGCCACGCGCTTCACGGAACGCATAGGAGCGCTACTTCTGAATGACGCCGCAGGCGATGCGATCGCCGGAGTTTCCAGACGGGTCGCTCATGAGGTCGTCGGCCTTCGCGTGGATGACGAGTGAGGTGCCGCCGTCGTGGAACAGGGAATTGATGCCGTCACCGAGAGTGACGCCCTTCGCAAGCACGCTGGCGCTGCCCTTGCCGTTCGCAGCCACCGTGAGGTTCGGCAAATCACCGGCGTGCGGGTGAGGGTCCATAGTGTTGTTGACGCCATGGTGAGCGCTGGTCGGATTGAAATGGCCGCCGGCCGTCGTGAAGGCTGGGCCTTCGCATTTGCCAACTGCGTGAATATGGATGCCGTGATCGCCCGCGGTCAACCCATCAACCTTGACCGATATCTGGACGCCGCCCCTAACGGTCTTGAGTTTGGCGGTGCCGATCTTCGCTCCCTGGGCGTTCATGATGTCTGCACGCGCGGACTTCGCGGCCGTATCGGCCAAAGCGGCTGCCGTGCAAATGCAAAGCAGCGCCGGAACCAGAAGTAAATTTCGAATGTACATCGGTGTGTCCTCCCTCGGAGGCGTAACCAGCCATCCTGACAGGCGAAATTCTAACACAGAGGCGCGAGTCGGCAATCGGATGCAGAGGATTGCTGCAGTCGTCGGTCGGGCACGGCATGCCGCGCCCCTACCCCTAGGAAACAACGACGATGCCGCCTGAAACCGCTTAGTGCTTGGGAACGACGAAGCCTTCCGGAGGTTTCGACCCGTCACCGAAAAAGAACTGCTCCATTTGCTCTTCCATGATTTTCTGCGAATTGGGGTCCATCGGATTGAGGCGAAATTCGTTCAGAAGCATCTTGGAATGGTCCACCCACATTCTCCAGGCGTCCTTGGAGACGTGCTCGTACACGCGCTTGCCGATTTCACCCTTCCAGGGAATGCGGTCGAGGCCGGGCAGCTCTTTGCCGAGTTTCACGCACTTCACCATGCGAACGTTCTGCCCTTCATCGGCCATTGTGGGAAAGCCTCCGCTGAGATTCGATAACCATCTTAAGCGCGGATGCAGCTTGACCGCAACACGTGACGACGAGCACGGCGCCTGCGGCTTGACATTGGAGAGAAGCGCCAACAGAATCTTTACCTTTTCTATCTGTCGCGTAGTTCAATTGGCGTAACAGGGGGACGAGTTGCAACACGTACGACTTGGTTCAACCGGTTTGAGGGTTTCGAGGCTTTGCCTCGGCACGATGACGTTTGGCTACCAGTGTGACGAAGCGACCTCGTTCGCGATATTGGACCGCGCGTCCGCTGGCGGCATAACTTTTCTTGATAGCTCTGACGTGTACCCGCTTGGCGGCGGATCCGAGCGCGCTGGGCGCACGGAGGAAATTATCGGGCGCTGGGTCAAGGGCAAGAGGCACGACTGGGTCATCGCCACCAAATGCTTCGGCGCGACCGGGCCGCAGCCGTTTCATGCGGGAAACAATCGACGGCACATGATGGACGCCGTGGACGCCTCCCTGCGGCGGCTGGGCACGGACTACATCGATCTATACCAGCTTCACGGCTACGATCCGAATGTGACGTTGGACGAGACGCTTGGGGCACTCGACGATCTGGTCCACGCCGGCAAGGTTCGATACATCGGCTGCTCGAATCACCTGGCGTATCAGGTGGCGCGGGCACTTGGTCGCAGCGACGTGCGCGGATGGGCTCGCTTCGTCTCCGTGCAGCCGCGTTACAACCTGCTTTATCGCGAGATCGAACGTGAGTTGCTGCCCCTGTGCGCCGAGGAAGGCGTAGGCGTGATCCCATTCAACCCGATCGCAGGAGGAATGCTTTCCGGCAAGTACGACTTCACGAAGCCGCCCGTCGAAGGAACACGCTTCGCGTACACCGGGCGAATAGGGGACTTGTACAGGAACCGCTATTGGGAGGAAAACATCTTCAAGGCAGTGGGAGATTTGCACGGCATCGCGACGCGGGCCGGAATTCCCCTGCCAACGCTTGCCACAGCGTGGACGCTAAACCATCCGGCAATCACAAGTCCTATCATCGGCGCAAGCAAGCCGGAGCAGCTAGAAGCCACGCTCGCGGCGCTCGATACCGCGCTCAGCGCGGACCTGCTGGCGGAGCTGGATAAGGCCACCGTCCAGTTTCGATAGGGTGGTTCGAGGACACGGTCGCCAGACCGGCTGTGCCAAACCAAGCATCGTCGCCGGGTACAGCACGCTGTGCCCCCAGTAAAACCGTTCGCGACCGGCTCAAGGCTTCGTTGCGGCTTGGCTGCGGCGCCAGGCGTAGTAGCCGTCCAGGACCTGGAGCTTCTCGAGGTTCGGGGCGGGTATCGCCTTGGATGGATCGTTGAGATTCATCACCTGTTGATTGGCGTCGGTGAACGCGGGCCACGCGGGTAATGCTGAACCGTTCGGATCTCCTGCCTTGGCGAAATTCACCCAGTAGGAAGAGACCTCGTCCGACACGCGTTTGTCGGCGTCGGTCGCGGGCATCGCCGCGGCGAAATTGCCGAATACAAAAGCGATCTCGGAGCCGTGTGCCGCGCCCCAGCTCTTGAACTGCGGAGCATCGGGATACTGCGGGCGATGGCTGAAGTAATACACATAGGTTTTCCCCTTGCCGGTTTTCGATTGCAGGCGCGCCCAAGACCATGTGCTCCAGGCGAAGAGGGAGTCCCGCTGGAGGTCGCGGGCCGAGCGCAAAGCCTCGGCGTCCGATCCTGCCGGATACGCCGCCAGAATCTTGTCGGCGTAGTCGGCGAAACCGGCGCGAACGTTGGACTCATACGCCGCGGCAGTAATGGACGGGACGAAAAGCGCGCCTTCGTCCGCGTTGGTGCCGATCAGGATCGGAGTGTCATTGAAGTGGCTCGCCTCATAGAGTTTGTACTGGTCACCGAGAAGCACGTAGCCGTCGAAATTGGGCCATGAACCGCCCAGACCCGGGGCCGAACTTTTCAATATTTCGTCCGCGGATTTTTTCCGGGCATCGCCGATCGAGGATGCGCCGAGCTTGGCAAGGAACGCGGTGCCATTTCGTTCTGCGACGGCAAGCGGCGGCACGTTTTCGCCGCCTTCGTTCCCGAGACGAGGCGGCGCGAACGAACCACCACTTTCCGAAATGGCTCCGGTGAATAGCCCCTTAGCGAGCGGCGAAGCGGCCAGCATGCTGACCGCGATTCCGCCGGCGGATTCGCCAAAAATGGTGACGCGGTTTGGGTCACCGCCAAATGCCGCGATGTTCTTCTTCACCCACTGCAGGCCCGCGATTTGATCCATCAGACCGTAGTTCCCGGAATGGCCTCCCTGCTCGGCGCTCAGCTCAGGACTTGCGAGAAACCCGAGCGCGCCCAGCCGATACGCTATGCTAACAAGCATTACTCCTTTCTTGGCCAGGTTCCTGCCGTCGTACTGGGCCAAGGAAGTGCCGCCGATCGTAAATCCGCCGCCGTAGATCCACACCATCACGGCGAGCTTGTCTTTGGGCATTTTCGCGGGGGTCCAAACGTTGAGGTAGAGGCAATCTTCGTTTACGGTCAAGGCATCGAGTCCGAGCGCGGGCATCACGACCGGTACTTGCATGCATGCAGGAGCGAATTTGTCGGCCTGTAGAACATCCTTCCAGGGTGCGGCAGGCTTTGGCGCGCGCCATCGCAAATCTCCCAGCGGCGGCGCAGCGAAGGGAATACCTTTGTAAATCGTGATCCCGTTTTCGACGCTTCCCTGGACGGGACCGGCATCGGTGCGGACCGGCTTGGGAGTTTGCGCAGTCAGCGTTGATACGAAGATCAGAGCAGAGAACACCATCGTGGTTACGGTTGCGAATTTGAAACGGTTCATATTCCCTCTCCCTCGCGGCGGCCGGGAAGTCGGGCCGTCGCCATGCGTGAGTTTACGTCGCTTTAATTCCAAGCTCGGGTGGGCGCTTGCGAGGGATTCGTTTCCCGCGGCCCGGGAAGCGCGCGAGCACCTCACCATCCCAGAGGCGGATAATCCGCTCGGTGAACAGCCAATGACCAGCCACTTTCGCGAGTTGATCGTCCCAATAGCCCGTGAAGCGGATGACGTAGGGCGGCTCGCCCTGGCATTCCGTCACGAGCGCGAACGATCGCACCGAGCATCGCTCGCTATTGCCATTCACCACGGATTGGGTGAGGTGGTGTTGGCGGCCGGGAAAATTGGGGACATTGCGAAAGTGCTCGGCAAAGCGGCGAATATTTTCGTGTCCCTCCCAGCGATCGGGGTCCTCGAAAACTTCCTCGATGATAACGGCGTCGGGCGTAAAGCTCCCGACGAGCGCGTCCACGTCGCCGGTATCGAGCGCCCAAGCGTATGCGGCGAGCAGGTCGTTGATGGCGATGCGATCTTCGGTTGTAAGAGGGCCAGCGTTGGGCATGGATGACCTACTCGATCAATACCCAACGGTGATGCGCTCACGGTGGTGCTGCGGGCGTTCGAGTTCGTCGAGCAGCGCGACAGAGTAATCTTCGAGCGAAATCTTGCTCACGCCGTTCGCGTCATAGAGGACGTGATCTTTGCCCAGCCGGAATTTACCCGTTCGCTCACCCGGCGCGATCGTCACGGAGGGGGCGATAAACACCCAATCGAGCTCCGGTTCTTGCTTCAGCAAATAGTAGAGCTCACGCGTGCCCCGAATGCCGGGCTTGAAAGCTTCGTAAGCAGCAGGGAAGTCGGGAGAGTCAATGAGTTCGATGTTGGCGGGCGTCTTCAAACTGGCTGCGCCACCGACTCCGAGGAACCGTTTAACCCCGGATTTCTTGGTGGCAGCGATAATGGCTTTGTGTCCCGCAACGTGCTTGTCGAAAACCTCGGGGCCAGCTACTCCGCGGGCCGGATTAAACGAGCTGATCACGACGTCATGACCCGCGAGGATGCGAGCCAGCTCGTCCACTTGCAGCACGTCCGCTTTTTTCGCGGTGAGATTTTTCTGCGACTCAAGTTTTTCGGGATTGCGAACGATTGCAGTGACCTGATGCCCGCGATGAATTGCCTCGGCGAGAACTTTGGAGCCGACGAACCCGCTGGCCCCGATGAGTGCGATTTTCATTGCCAACCTCCCTGGGAACTGAGATGTGCGGCCATGGATGGCAGCCAATCTCGGCCGCGCGCAATGATTGACAGGCCTTAAGAACCGAGGGATTGTATCACTTCGCAAACCAGAGGTGAGATTTCCGATGACAGACCTAGGGCCGTTTGGCTCGGCGCGGTCGACACTGCAAGAACCGAAACTGGAATTCGCGTTCGAGGTACGTTTGCACTTCACGCGCGTGCAGAATATCGAAAAAATGCCTACAGGCGCCGGGCGCGGCGCAGTGTACGTGGACGGCGGCGAATTTTCGGGGCCCCATTTGCGCGGCAAGGCGGTGCCAAATAGCGGCGGCGACTACTCGCTGTTTCGTCCGGATGACGTGCTCGCTTTCGATGCCCGCTACATGCTACAGGAGGACGACGGCACCCTCATTCTTGTCCGCAACAGCGGATTTCTCTGGGGACGCAGCGCGGACACCATGGATCGACTGCGGAAGATGGCGTTTGCCGCGGGGCCGACCGTCGATCCCGCCGACTACTACCTTCGCGCGTTCCCGACATTCGAAGTTAACACGGGCAAGCATGACTGGTTGATGCGGCACGTCTTTGTCGGCGTCGGGGAACGCAAGGCTGACGGAAATCTTATTCGGTATTTTGCGTTGCTCTAGCGCGGACCCAGAGCAAAGGCTCGAGATCAGCTTCATGTCTTTTTCCAGGGGCTCAAGGCTCCAGCCTTCCACGGAGTCCAGGTCCAATGTCTGGGCGCGAAGGGATGATGCCCGGTGTGCGCCAGAGTTGTCGCAAGGATATCAGGCGAGACTCACCGCAAGGGCGCAGAGAGGAATCAAGCGGAGAAAGGCCCGAGACTTACCACGGAGGACACAGAGCAGGGAGAGCGACCATGGAGGAAATTAAGATTCACCGCGCCTTCGCCAAGGCACACAGGACAGGAAGGCCCAGAGAAGCGGGCCGACCGGATGGCACGACTACGCGGTCCAGTGAGCGTAAGGAGCGTTGGCGTAGGTTATGATAGGCTGTTCTTGCGGAGCGATTTGAGTCAGGGAAGAAACTTCCGGACCGCTTCCTTCGGCCGAGTTTTCCGCAACAACCCCCTACGGAGAGCGCCGATGAGTACGCATCCCACCGAAGTTGCCGAAGCGCCGCGAGCCGATTCCTACTTTTGCGAAATTCCCAATGATCCCTGCGCCATCGTGATGTTCGGCGCCTCCGGGGACCTGGCGCGGCGAAAACTTCTTCCGGCGCTGTACGATTTGGCGCTGCATTCCTGCCTCGCTCCGCGATTTAAGCTGCTCGGATTCGCGCGCACGGAAATGAACGACGATGCGTTCCGGCGCGGCGCCGGCGAGTTTCTACTGAAGGGCGACAAGTCCGGCGCGGGCGGCGGTAAAGAACAGGAATTCCTGCAGCACCTGAGTTATTTCCACGGAAATTACGATGATCCCGAGTCGTACAAGAAGCTGGCGCAGCGCCTGAAGGAACTCGATGGCGAGGGCCAGCTCGGAGGCAACCGGCTTTTTTATCTAGCGACGCCTCCGGAGGTTTACGAGCACGTGATCGAACAGCTGGGGAGCGCGGGCCTGGCACAGGCAAAGAACACCGAGTCGTGGACCCGCGTGATTATCGAGAAACCGTTTGGCCACGACGGCGCGTCCGCGCGCGAGTTGAACGCGAAGGTACTGCAGGTGTTCGCGGAACAGCAAATCTATCGCATTGACCATTACCTCGGCAAAGAGACCGTGCAGAACCTGCTGGTCTTTCGCTTCGGCAACGGCATTTTCGAGCCGCTATGGAACCGCAACTTTATTGATCACGTGCAGATCACGGCGGCGGAATCACTGGGCGTCGAGCGGCGCGCGGCGTTTTACGAATCGGCCGGGGCCATGCGCGACATGATCCAGAGCCACGTGCTGCAACTCACGTCGCTGGTCGGGATGGAGGCCCCCGCGAGATTCGACGCCACCTCGGTGCGCAATGAGAAGATCAAGATCTTGCAATCCATCCGGCCGTTTAATTCCGAGACCGTCTGGAAATCCGTGATCCGCGGCCAGTATGGTCCGGGAACCGTGAATGGCAAAGCCGTGCCGGGGTATCGCCAAGAACCCGGCGTGAAACCTGAGTCCGCGACGGAGACATTCGTCGCGTTGAAGCTGCTGGTGGACAACTGGCGGTGGAGCGGCGTGCCTTTCTATCTGCGTTCGGGAAAGCGGCTAGCGCGGCCGATGACAGAAATCGCGATCCGTTTCAAGAAGGCGCCGCATATGGTGTTTCAAGGCGAAAGCGTTGAGCCAAATTCGCTGGTCCTGAACATTCAGCCCGATGAAGGAATTTCGCTTTCGTTCGGCGCGAAATCGCCTGGATCGCAAATGCATATCAGTCCGGTGACGATGGATTTCCGCTACCGGCAGGCCTTCGGTGCGGGATCGCGCGAGGCGTATGCGACGCTGATCAACGACTGCATCCGCGGTGACGCAACGCTCTTCGATCGCGCCGATAGCGTTGAAGCGGCGTGGGGACTCGTGGATCCGATTCTCGAAGCGTGGCAGAACGCGTCCGCGCCGCCTTTCCCAAACTATCCGTCCGGGAGCGACGGGCCGCGCGCGGCGGATGATTTGACGGTGTCTGACGGCCGTCGCTGGCGACCGGTCTAGCGCCGCATTTCATGCTTGAAGATTCTGAACAGTATCACCTCACGGTTCGGGGGGGCGCGTGATCCTTGCGGGCGACATCGGAGGAACGAAGACCAATCTTGGCTTGTTCGATGTGCAGCAGGGAAAGCTGAATCGGGTCGCGGAAAAGCGTTACCCGAGCCGCGAACACAAGGGTCTTGAAGAAATCGTCGCCGATTTCGTCCGTGTCACCGGAGCAAAGCCGATCGCTGCCGGGTTTGGAATCGCGGGCCCTGTGGTGGACAACCGCGTGCGGACGGGGAATCTTCCGTGGGTTATTGATGGCGCGACCATGGCGAAGCAGTTGGGGCTCGAGCGAGTACGGCTGCTGAATGATCTTGAAGCCGCTGCTTTCGGAATCAGCGTGATGGGACCGACGGACCTCGAGACGCTTCACGCGGGGGTCGAGGCGCCGCAGGCTCCCCGGGTCGTGATCGCCGCGGGCACGGGATTGGGCGAAGCCATCCTCTTCTGGGACGGAACCAAGCACATTCCCACCGCAACCGAGGGCGGCCATGCCGATTTTGCTCCTCACACCGATCAGCAAGTGGACTTGTGGAAATTTATCAAGGCCCGCAGCGAATTTGTGAGCAACGAACTGATTCTTTCCGGCAGGGGATTCAAGACTCTGCACGAATTTCTGAATCCAGGCGTTCGGCATCCGGGATTTGAGGATTCCTCCATTGATCCCGCACCGGAAATCACGCGCATGGCGCTGTCGAAAGAGTGTCCCGTCTGCGTCGCGGCGCTCGATTTGTGGGTCGAGATTTATGGCTCAGAAGCTGGGAATTTGGTGGTGCGGTCCGTTGCGCGCGGCGGCGTGTTTGTGGCGGGCGGCATTGCCATCAAGATTTTGCCGGTGCTGAAAAACGGGCGCTTCGCGGCCGCGCTTCAGCAGAAGGAAAAGATGACGGATTTCCTGGCGCAGGTGCCGATTTACGTAGTGCTCGACGAGGAGTGCCCGCTGAAGGGCGCAGCCTACGCCGTGTGGAAAGGACTTTAGGCGTCGGTATCGCTGCAGTGGATTCGCAGTTCCATTAGTTCTGGTACCTGCCTTTTTTTGAGACTCCACTGATTTTCACACAAGTGAGTGCAAATTCCGTATCGCGCTCGTAGACCACAATTTCCGGCCGCAAGCTTCCAACGTAAGTCATTCAATCGCCTTTGGATAGTCGGGCGGGCGCATCTGGCAGGGCAATTGCCATTCATCCCTGTACCACCGGCACGGCCGGTGGATGAGAGGCAACCCACTATGAAGAAACTGCTTGGAATTACGACCATCGCTCTGCTGTTTTCGATTCCTGCCCACGCGCAAAGTAGAAGCACCTCTGTAGGCAGCGCCGCGTCCGCGAGTGCCAGCAACGGCGGCGTTGGTATGGGAAGCAGCGTGGGTGGCTCGAGCAGCTCTCGACTTCCCATCTATCCGCGCGCGACGCTTGACGTTCGCGCGGTCAGCGGCGGGGATCCCAGCTTTGCTCCTTCGACATTCCTTTCGTTCGATCAGGCAGTCGCGGAGGGTAAGGCGATCACCGATGCCAATCAGAAATCCCTCGCGCAGGCTGCCTCGGAGAACAGCAGCGCTCCGAAGGCCAAGGCCAAACTCTCGTTCGTGCAGGATGCCCGTGGCAAGGTAGTCTCAACGACTCAGCAGTAGGCGCGCGGCGATGCGCGGTGCGGCGGGAAAGCCCGAGCCGCTTGCTCCAGACGTTTCGCTGAAAATGGAGCGGCCGCCCGGCGGGGGATCGAATGCCGGGCGGCCACTTCCTTGCAGAACCCCCGCTCCGTGGAGATGGAGACGCGGTTCGAAGATCTACTTCAGGTTCGCGCTGCTGAATGAATAGACGAAGCTAATCGTCGCCGTATTCTGTTCCTTTACGAACTTGTCATTCGAGAGGCTTTGCTCGAATATCGGCAAGCTCGCAAAGTCATACCGGTATTCCCCCCGAATCAGAAGTGCACTCGTGAGGTTGTATGAGTAGGTTCCCGTAATTTCCTGTGCCCAACCGCGACTGCCAGCGGTCAGACCGGCGTATCCTTGCGGGTCGTCGAAATACTCGTAGCGCACGGCAAAATTGGTCTTGGGATTCCACGTATATTTCGCATAACTTGCCACACCCCACCAATCGAACGAAGAGGACGGAGCGCAGCTTGACGTGCCACCAGGTGATCCGCCAATGTCGGAGCACGGACCGTAGGACCTGGGCCCAAAGCCGTAGTCGCCGTTAAGTTGGAAGGCCCACTTGGAATTTGGCGTGTAACCGATAACGGTGTCGGATATCTGCTTCCAGTCGTCGAGGGTCTGTCCGGAAAGCCCGATCCCATCGCTTACAGGGCCAGCAAAGTAATTTTCGGTCACCGACCACTTCATATTCGGCGTGTAAGCCAGGCTGGCGCCGTACGTGAGTCCCGAGCTCGTTCCGAACGGGGCAGCGTGGTTGATGATGGTGTTGTTCCAGCCATTGACGAGATAGCCGGTGAGGGCCCACTTGGGGTTGAACGCATATTTCGCGTTGGCCCCGAAATGGAAGAACGGAATCGCGTAGTTGAACAGAAGACCGCGCGAGTAGTTCCAGTTGGCATTGCTCTCGATCACTTCGGCGCCCATGGGCGTAACGAACTTGCCGACGGTGATCGTCAAGCCCTTCCCGACGGGAGCGAGATAAGAAACGTATGCTTCCTTGAGGAAGAAGTTGCTATCACTGGGATCAAAACCAGTGTTGTCGGATCCATTAATGAGCTTTGCAGCGTAGCCGTAACCTGCCGATATGTGATAACCGAGACGACTTTCTGCCGACGTCGCGTCGGGCGCCTTGTCCAAGATCAACTCCGCCATATTGAAGTTGAACCCGTTCGTGGGCGCCTCAAAGGAACGCAGACCGGACAGATTGTCGAACGGATGGTTGTTGTCGTACCCGTAGTACACGTCGCCGAAACCGCTCAACGTGATGGGGCCGAGAAGACTCGCAATGGTGATCTTTGGTGGCGCGTCATCCGCGGATGCCGGATTGAGCGCACCCGCTCCCGCTGAGCCGCCCCCCGCCGATGGTTCCGTTAGCGCCGCGGTCTTCATAACTGGTGTGCTGTCGTTCTTCAACGCTGCAATTTCCTGCTGAAGGAGCGCTACTTCCTTTTCGAGTTCTTCCAATCGCTGGTCCGCCGTCGGGGGCGTTGTTGCCGCCGGCTCGGTAGTGGCGGCCGGCTGAGCCGCGGGCTGGGTCGCGACTGGACTATCCTCGGCTCTCGATGGAGGCGACCAGGGGATCCCTACGGCCAGCGCCAGTATCATTGCGGCCCATTTGGTAAGGCACCTCTTCGTGCGGTTCATGTGGTTATCCTCTCCCTCCCTGCCGCGCTCAAATTTCCACTGATGAGTTCGCGACGTGTGCGTTGAAAAAGATTCGGTAAGACAAAATACAGACCATCATTCGAATGGTCCAACTCATTAAATCTATGGATTGAATCAACAGATCGTTGCAATATGCTTATGAAATCCTTACGTCGCCTGGCCGCAAGATTTTGCACGGGAGCCACGATGGGAGGTCGCGGTGAACCGGCCTCCATCGCGCCACACCAAGGGGTAGCGGCTAAAGGAGATAGACGCGAAGGATCAACGATGCTTCAGTCGATCCCTCGGGAGCGGGCCAAATGATAAGCGAAGGGGTGTGACGGTTGGCAGGAGGACGCTACGAGAGGATTTACAGTGGTATCGCGCGTGGAAATTGGATCTAGCGGTTCAGCGTTTTGCGAAGTAGAACATCAGTCCAAAAATGAGGATGGGAATCATCGCCAGCATGATGTAGAACAGCACCTTCCGCACCCAGGGCGTACGCCGCACCTTCCAGTCGCGCAATTCCGGGCGCTCCGCAACTCCGACCTTGTCGGGCTGCTGGAGATCCAGCGCCATTTCGTGGGCCGAGGCGTAACGGTTTTTGGGGTCTCGTTCGAGCGCGCGATAAATGATTTCCTGCAATTCTGGTGAAATCGTAGGATCGACTTCGCGAGGCGGAATGGGATTATTCAGTAGCCGGTCATTCATGATGGCAAAAGGATTCGGCCCCTGAAAGGGCGTCTTGCCGGTGAGCATCTCGTAGAGGATCACGCCCAGCGCATAGATGTCACTGCGCGCATCCCCTCGTTTGCCCTTGACCTGTTCCGGCGAAATGTAATCAGGCGTCCCCATTACCTGCGAAAGCTTAGCGAACGTCAGCCGCCGGGCGCCTTCCTGGCCGGCAATGCCGAAATCAATCAGTTTGATGTTGTCATCGGCATCTACCATGATGTTTTCCGGCTTTAGATCGCGATGCACGATCCCGTGAGAGTGGATATAGCTAAGCGCATCGAGAATTCCGAGGGCAATCTTCGTCGCGCGGTCCTGGGGGAGTTTCCTGCGCTCAGAGAGGATTTGCCGGAGCAGCCTGCCCTCGACCCACTCCATAACCATGTAGAGTTGGCTGCGGTCGTCATCCGTGAAGACCTTCATCACCGACGGGTGATCGAGGACTTTTCCGATTTCCTGTTCGCGATGAAAACGATCGAAGAGAACCGGGTCCATTTCCATTTCGGGATGGGGGACCTTGATCGCAACGTGACGGCCGTTCCGGAGATCCGTCCCGCGAAAAATGGAGGCCATTCCGCTGCGGGCGGCAACGCTGTCAATGCGGTAGTGATCGAGTTGGTCGCCGGGGTGGACGGGAGTTCTCGCGAGTGCGTGTTGGCAGAAAGCGGACGGCGAATCCGAAACTAGGGAAGCCGATAGGGTCGTCCGCGGTACATGCCAACGCGTTCGACGCTGCGAACGCGAATCATTTGCAGGCTGATATTATCACCACCGTCTCGCTGGTTGGCAATATCCACCAATCTCCTTGCCGCTGTTGACAAGTCACCTCCGTGGCCAGCGAGAGCGGCCATCTCCGATGCTTCAACCGAACCATGGAGCCCGTCGGAGCAAAGCAATAGCACATCACCGGCAAACACCTGATGCTCGTTCACTTCTACATTGACTGTCAGATCATTTCCGAGCGAACGACTCAGCATGTGTCGCGTCTCAGCGTGGGCCGCATCTTCTTTCGAGAGCAGCTTCAGCCGGACGTGTTCGTTCGCGATCGTATGGTCGCGAGTGAGAAGATTGGGTTGACCCCGGCGGATCAGGTAGCAGCGAGAATCGCCGACATGGGCGACGGCGGCGCGATCGTAACGCAGGGCGCAGGCAACAATCGTGGTTGCCATCGAGAGGCCGCCCGACCCAGCCGCATGACCAACGTCAATCACGCGCGTGTTCGCCGTTCGAACCAGGTTCGTCAAAAGGGAAGCGTGTGGTTCGCCCGGCGTTGCTTCGCGGAAACCAGCCAGCACGCTTTCGATCGCGGTGTGCGAAGCGACTTCCCCGAGATCGTGGCCACCAACTCCATCCGCGAGCGCAAAAAGCCAGCCACGCGCGCGCACGTCCTTTGGCGCCGCAGGGAGCGCGTGCCCGAGATAATCTTCATTTCCCTTGCGAACTCGCCCAACGTCAGAAAGTTCCGCGAACTCGACATCCATAGAATCGTTTTGGGTCGGGCGGTAGGCTGGGGCGATCCCGCCAACATTTGAAACCGCTGCCGCCTGAATGCCCCTATACATTAGACCTCATCTCTGCCCGCAAAAAAAACAGGGCGGGCTTTCGCCCGCCCTGCGTGGTTAACGGTTTAGGCTCGATCAAGCACGGGTTGTGACCAACGTGGTCTTGCCCTGTTTCTTGCTGTTGAGCATGAAGTAGATGCCACCGTAGATTGCCCAGACCGCGGCGATTCCCAAGGCAAAGAACGGTTCCATCTTGGTGCCGTAACCCATGAATGGAAGCACGATGTACGCTCCCATGCACACGAGGTTCGCGGCTACGCCGAAGACGGGTACGACCAAGTGTTTGATAAAGCTGAAGTTCGGGTGACCCTGATAGCAGAAGATGCAGGTTACGCAACTGAGCATGTAGAGCACAAACGTCCCGAAGTTCGAAGCCAGAGTGATTGTCAGAAGGCTGTTGGGTAGCTTCGCCATGGTGGCCTGAGACGCGTACCCGAAGCTCGACCAGAACCCATGGGGCAAGGCTTGAATGGTGGCGTCCGTGACGGTGCCATCGCCGAACAACATCGACAGTGCGACGCAACCGGTGATTGCTGAAATGATCGCCAACGCCCAGATGGCGCGATGAGGGCTCAGATTCTTGTCGTGGAGAAGGCCGAAGTTTTCTGGCACCTCGTTGTCCTTGCCCATGGCGTAGGTTACGCGCGCTCCGGTGTTCATGCAGGACAGGGTCGTCCCGATCAGCGCCAGGAATACCGTGACCGCTTCGAACAGCATGAAAGTGCGGCCATGTCCGGAGCCGAACAGTGCATCGCCCACCATCACCATCAGGTCCCCGATGGGGGCTGCCGAGCCGGATGCATTTTGCATCGTGTAGCCGCTACTTAAAGCATAGTTTGCGGCGAAATACTCGAATAGGTAGCAAACCGCCCCCTGGACCAATAGGGAAGTGATCACGGCAATCGGCACGTCCCTCTTGGCGTTGCGCGCCTCGCCGCCCATGGATGTTACCGATTCAAATCCCACCAGGATCAGAATGGCGACCGTGGCTTGTACGAACATCCATTGGAATTTGTGAAGTCCGATTACCGACTTGGCGTTTGGATGCGAAAGGAAATTCCCGCTCGAGTCGTTCGTGGGGTAGTCAACGTGGAACGGAACCGGCTTTCCCGCGGCGTCGAGTTTTGCCACCGGAACCATGTTCGCGTCGCGCGTGATCACATCGGTAGCGGTGCCGCCAATGTTTTGACTCGTAGTGGCGAACTCGTAGTTGTAGGCTTCGTTGGTCGTCGAATCCCACTGGAAAGCCACGCTGCCCGGCGGGTGACTCATGCGGTAGCCGATGGCCATCACGGAAAAGACGATCAGCGCCGAAATTTGGATCACGTTGATGGCGATGCTGACGGCCGTCGAGCCGTTCACGCCGCGATGCGCGATGTAGGCGACGCCGAAGGAAAAGACGACCGCAACCAGCATCATGAACATCGGGCCTGGGTTCGTGGCGCTCATGAAGTTCGGCCACAGGGTACCTGTGATGTAGCCGCAGAAAACTCCCGTGACAGCGACCATCACCCCCGGATAGATCCAGTAGTAAAGGTGAGAACCCCAGCCGACAATAAACTTCATGAGGCGGGCATACTTCCATGCCTTGTCGTGATTCAGAAAGGCCTGCTCGGCAAAATAATACGAACTTCCCGTGCCGGGATACAGCTTTGCCATTTCTGCGTAACAGACCGCGGTAGCGAGGCAAAGCAATAGCGCGAACACGATGCCGATCCACATCGACGGCGTCGTGGCTCCCTCGGTCGCCTGCGGCGCAAAAGTGAGCCATAAGAACGCGCCGGGTGCAATCAACGCCATCGCGTTCATCGTCAGCCCGGTCAAGCCTAACGTTGCTTGCATTTCTCCAGTTGTCTTCTCGGCCATTAGTACTCTCCTCTTGGAAAGTAGGAACTTGAGAGCCGGACATTATACGGAAGTAACGTTTGCGTAAAATGCAACGTTTCGATGGAGGGGATAGATGTTTCAAATGGCTGCAAATGGACCCTAAGACACGCCAATTCATTGGACTACGGGTGGGTTGGCCCGAGTTTTAGATCTGGGTTCGGGCGCCGGAGTTGCCTTCTTGTCGGCATATGAGCGATTTCGAAACCAATTTGGAAACACATATGATTGCCATAGTTTTTCGATTCAACGCGGCGGATCGCCGCCAGCCAGTGCGGCGAGGCGACACGGCCGCGCGATTTCGTTCGTTCGCGATCGGGCCGATTCTCTTGCATCAGTGGACGCGCCTGTTAGTATGTTTCGATGACTTTCGCTCGTTGACGCCCCGCGAAAATGACTGAAAAGCGACAGTTCAGAGCGGTTAAAGGTACGCGCGATATTCTTCCGCCGGACTCTGCGCTATGGAATTGGTTCGAGCGGGCGGCGCGCGAGGTCTTCGAATCTTATAATTTTCGCGAGATTCGTCCACCCATTTTCGAAGAGACTGATTTGTTTGCGAGATCCATTGGCGCGGATACGGATGTGGTCGGTAAAGAGATGTACACGTTTCAAGATCGCGATGACTCGTCGATAAGCCTGCGGCCCGAGGCGACGGCCAGCGTCGTCCGCGCGTACATCGAGCACGGGATGCAGACGCTGCCTGGGAACGTGAAGCTCTATTACGTCGGCCCCATGTTTCGTCGCGAACGACCGCAAAAGGGACGCTACCGCCAGTTCTACCAGATTGGCGCGGAGGTGCTGGGCCAGTCCGACGCCCCCGCAATCGACGCGGAAGTTCTGGAGATGCTGCTAGTGCTGTTCAAGCGCGCCGGGCTTGCGCTAATCACGCTTTCCGTCAATTCCATCGGCTGCAAGGAGTGCCGCCCGAAATATGTCGAAGTACTGCGGCTGGAACTGCAGAAGGTGAAGGACAAGCTCGGCCCGGACAGCCAGCGCCGCATCGAGACGAATCCGCTCCGCGTCCTCGATTCGAAGCTGTCCGAAGAGCAGCCGATCATCGAAATGCTGCCGCACATCTCGGATCATCTTTGCGCTGCGTGCCGCCAGCACTTTTCGGAGTTGAAGGACGAATTGAATCTGCGCGGAATCGCCTTCCAGGAGAATTGGCGGTTGGTGCGCGGCCTCGACTACTACACGCGAACCACGTTTGAGGTTACCGCCGAGGGCCTCGGCTCGCAGAATGCGGTCTGCGGCGGCGGGCGTTACGACGGACTGGTCGAGCTTCTCGGCGGCCATCCAACGAAGGGCATTGGCTTCGCCATCGGCAGCGACCGGGCGATCTTGTCCATACAGGAAGGCGGACAGGCGCCGAAACTACCGCGCCTCGGCGTTTGTATCGCCTGGATGAGCGCCGCGACGTACCCGGCAGCGGTTCGAATCGCACGGAAGCTGCGCGATTGTGGCGTTGCCGTCGAGCTGCCGCCCGAAGCGATGAAATTCAAGAAGTCGCTGGGCCTGGCGGATAAGCTGGGCGCGCGCTATGCCCTGATTATCGGCGAAGACGAAGTCGCGTCGAGCACGTACACTTTGAAGCACCTCGCAGATGCCGAGCAAAAGAAACTCAATGAGAATGACCTGTTGGAATACCTGGAATCGGAACGAAGGGGCTCCGGTGCTTGACACTCTCGGGAAATTGAAACGGACAAAATACTGCGGCGAACTGCGCGCGTCGGACGCGGATACCGACGTCGTCCTGATGGGCTGGGTCCATCGGCGGCGCGACCTTGGGCAGCTGATTTTTATCGATCTGCGCGACCGCGCTGGAATCGCGCAAATCGTCTTCAACCAGGAGCAGAACCCCGAGGCTCACTCGAAGGCCGAGGACTTGCGTTCGGAGTTCGTGATTGCGGTGGAAGGCCGGGTGATTCGCAGACAAAAGTCCAATCCCGAGATCGCGTCCGGCGAAGTGGAGGTTGTCGCCACGCGGCTGCACATTTTGAACACTTCGAAAACTCCGCCGTTCCAGATCGAGGACGAGGTGACCGCGAACGAGGAAACGCGCTTGCGCCATCGTTATCTCGATCTTCGCCGGCCGCGCTTGCACAACAACATCGAATTGCGTCACCGGATTGTCTTCGAGATTAGGAAAGCGCTCGATGAACAAGGTTTTTTCGAGATTGAGACGCCCCTGCTGACGCGGTCCACACCGGAAGGGGCCCGCGATTGCCTCGTGCCGAGCCGTATTCATCACGGGCAGTTCTATGCGCTGCCGCAATCGCCTCAGATTTTCAAGCAGATCCTAATGATTTCCGGCATGGACCGCTATTTTCAGATCTGCAAATGCATCCGTGACGAGGACTTTCGCGCCGATCGGCAGCTCGAATTCACCCAGCTCGACTTGGAAATGTCATTTCCGCGTCAGCAGGACGTGTTCGACGCGATCGAGCGAGTCATGGAGCGCGTCTGCGCGCTCGTCGGCGTGAAAGTGCAGCGGCCTTTTCGTCATATGCAGTACAAAGAAGCGCTGCGCTGTTACGGTTCCGATAAGCCCGATCTGCGCTTCGGCATGGAGCTCCATAACGTGACGGAATTCTTCGAGCCGGCGCGCGGCGTGCTGCATTTTGAAGGCAACGTGCAGGCGGTGGTCGCACCGGCAGCGGCGGCATGGTCGCGCAAGCAGCTCGACGAACTTGCTGAATTCGCGAAGGGCGCGGGTGCGCGCGGCATCTATACCGTGAAAGTGACGCCCGAAGGAATATCGTCGCCACTCGAAAAAAATCTCGGCGCGGACGGACTGAAGAAACTCGCCGAGACCGTTGGTGCAAAGCCGGGCGATCTAATCGTCGCCGCGGCAGCCAAGGAGCAAATCCAGCACAACGACACGTCCCTCAACGTGGCGGGGCAAATTCGCCTGCATCTTGGCGACAGGCTGAATTTGATCGACCGCAGCAAATGGGAGTTTCTCTGGATCACCGGATTCGCCCTGTTCGAATGGAGCGAGCGCGACAAGCGCTGGGTCAGCGCGCAGCACCCGTTCACCGGCGTTTACGAAGAGGATGTCGAGAAACTCGAGACGGCGCCGTGGGAATGTCGCTCCAAGGGCTACGACATCGTGCTGAACGGTAACGAGCTAGGCTCGGGCAGCATTCGAATCCACCGGCAGGACGTGCAGGCGCGCATGTTCAAGGCGTTGGGCTTGACGGACGAACAGGCGAAGCACCGGTTCGGATTTTTTCTCGATGCGCTCACCTACGGCACTCCTCCGCACGGTGGAATTGCACTCGGCATTGACCGCATCGTGATGCTGCTGGCCGGCGAAAAATCGCTGCGGGACGTGATCGCGTTCCCGAAAACGACCAAGGCCCAGGACTTGATGTCCGAGGCGCCCTCGACCGTAGATCAGGAGCAGCTCGATGAATTGGGAATTGTGATCAAGAGGGCAGAGTAGTCGATGGGTTTGTTCTCCCTAATGGAGCCAGCAGAACGAGATTCGAAATATCGGTATCGGTCTGTCCCTGTGATCGTTGTCGTTGCGTTGGTTTCGATTGGCCTGTTCCTGTGGCTGGCGAGCTCCTTGCCCTGGTGGGTTGGCTTGCCGGCAGGCGTTGCCCTACTCGCCCTGGGGTTCTTGATGCTTTTGAGGCTGGTGAATTGCATTCTTCCGAAGAAGTTTCCAGTGGCTGAGGACTCTTGATGTCGCGGATACGCATACTGGCGGAAAACGTCGCGACTCAAATTGCGGCGGGCGAGGTCGTCGAGCGGCCCGCGTCGGTGGTGAAGGAGCTTCTCGAAAACGCGCTCGACGCGGGCGCGCGCTCGATTCGCATCGAAATCGAATCGGGCGGCAAGCGCATGATCCGGGTGATGGACGACGGCGGCGGAATGAATCACGACGATGCGCTGCTGGCTTTCGAGCGTCATGCTACGTCGAAGCTGCGCACCGCCGATGATCTGCTCTCGATCGCGACGCTCGGGTTTCGCGGCGAGGCTCTGCCTTCGATTGCCTCGATTTCGCGCCTGCTTCTTGAAACGCGAACTCCGGAAGAAGAGCAGGGAACCCGCATCGAGTTCGCGGGCGGGAAGCTGATCAGCGTGAAGCCCGCCGGCATCCCGGCGGGGACCTCAATCAGCGCCGCGGATATTTTCTACTGCGTGCCCGCGCGGCGAAAATTCCTGAAATCCGAGATGACCGAGTTGGGCCACATCGCTTCGCTCGTCACGCACTACGCACTCGCCCATCCCGAGACTCATTTTCTGCTCAAGACGCCCTCGCAGTTGATCCTCGACTGCGCACCGGTGGAAAAACTCTCTGAGCGCGTCTACCAGCTTTTCGGGCGGCAGGCGCTCGACGAGTTGATGGAGATTCCGCGGAATGAAGGCCCGGTGCCGTCTGCGATCACCGAGCCTCAGCTGGAAGCCGACGAACCGGCGGCGACACTGCGCATCAGCGGATTCGCGTCACGCCCCGAGGTGCAGCGGTTGAACCGTAATGGGATCTACATTTTCGTGAACCGGCGGCTCGTTCGCGACCGTCTGCTGCTCCACGCGATTCACGAGGCCTATCGTAACGTCACGCCGCCGGGAGTTTTCCCCGTTGTGTTGCTATTTCTCGATCTGCCGTATCAGGAAGTGGACGTAAACGTGCATCCGGCGAAAATCGAGGTGCGCTTCCGCCATCCGCAATTCGTCCACGATTTCACGCGCGACGCGCTGCGCCACGCGCTTTCGATCGCGCGGCCGATTCCCGGATTCCCGACGGCGCGGGCAGCGGTAGCGGGTGCTGCTTCTGGGGCTTCTGGCTCGCTCGCTGGCGGAGCGCCTCCGAGTTACGTACCATCCGGCGCGATCGTTCTGCCGCCTGGGCCTCCGCGCGCTGAAATTCCCTTGGTCCTTGGATCGAGCGCTGCTACCGCCGAAGCGTTTGAGTGGAGCGTTGGATCCGACCGGCCGTTTGCGCAGCGGCTCGGCTTTGATTCGAACGCCGCGATGGATTTTTCGATGCCTGCGCAGGGGGCTTCAGCGGACGCCGCTGCCGCGATGGCTGGCAGCGACCACGGCACGGGCGCGCTTCCCAGCGCCGAAGAAATCGCGGACCTGAAGCCGCTCGGGCAGGTGAGCTCGAGCTTCATCATCGCGGTGAATGGCGAGGGCCTCTGGATTATTGACCAGCACGTGGCGCACGAGCGCGTGCTCTTTGAGCAGCATCTGCGGGCGCGGCGCGAGGGGGAACTGGGCGGCCAGAGAATGTTGCTTCCCGTGATGGTGGAACTCAGCCCGCGGCAGCTCGTGACATTCGAGCAGATCGGCGAAGAGCTGCGCGCGAACGGTTTCGAGGCGGAGTTAATGGGTGCCAGGAGCGTGGCAATTCAAGCCGCGCCGTCGGGCATTACGGGCGGCGATGCTGAAAAGCTGCTCTTTGAAATCCTGGATGGAATCGCCCGCGAGAATCAGTCTATCTCGATTGACTCCCTGCAATCTAAGATCGCCGCTTCCACTTCTTGCCACGCCGCGATCAAGGTGAACACGCCGCTCGACACCACGAAAATGGAATGGCTGCTTGGCGAGCTCGCGAAAACCGAGTATCCAATGAGCTGCCCTCACGGGCGCCCGGTGGTCCTGCGCTATTCGGTGCGCGAAATCGAGCGCGCGTTCAAGCGTATATGACGATGCGGCCAGCATCGTCATCCTGAGCGAAGCGAAGGATCTCTCTTCCAATGACTGCGCGGAAACTCATCATCGCGATTGACGGGCCAGTCGGCTCGGGGAAGAGCACGCTTGCGCGGCGCGTGGCGGCGTTGCTCGGTTATACCTATATTGACACGGGCGCGATGTACCGATCGGTGGCGCTGAAGGCGCAGCGGCGCGGCGTGTCGCTCGACGCCGGCGATCAGCTTGCGGCGCTCGCGGGCGAGACGCGAATCGATCTTCACCAGCACGCTGGTACGGCCGAGGGCATGCAGCAGGTTCTGCTCGATGGAGAGGATGTGACGGCGATGGTTCGCACGCCCGAGGTGGCGCAGGCGGCTTCGAAGGTGGCGCTGGTGCCGGGCGTACGCAAAGTGCTGGTGGCCGAGCAGCGGCGCGCCGGCGAACAGGGCGGCGTGGTGATGGAGGGGCGCGATATTGGCAGCGTCGTATTCCCTGACGCGCAGCTGAAGATTTTTCTCACGGCGTCGCCGGAAGTCCGGGCGGACCGGCGCTGGCGCGAGCACCAGCAAAAGGGAGACGCGATAGACCTGGCACGCACGCTCGAGGAAATTCACGAGCGCGACCGCCGCGACCGTCAGCGCGCCACGTCGCCGTTGATTCGCGCGAAAGACGCCGTGGTAGTCGACAGCACTGCGATGGAGCCCGAGGAGGTTGCGCGACTTGTGGTGATGTTGGCAAATGAGCAGGCGACTGAGAAAGCTCGGTAGATATTCGCCCCGAAAGCGTCACTCGATTCGGGATTCACTTCCTTGCGCCGGTGGATGAATCCAGAATCGCGGCCTTCGATTCTGGTGAATGGCTCATCAACTTACCCATCCCGAGGAAGAGACTCCAGTGCAAGTGGCAGGCGGCCCTTACGGTGGTCCGCCGCAGAGTCATACTGCGATTGGGGTTTTCGACCCGCCCGTTCCGCCCAAGAGCCGGATCTCGCCGGCTCCCGCGATTCCTCGAACGACAGTCAAGCTGCTCGCAGCCCTCATCCTCGTCGGACTGGCGTTGGTCGCTGCGGTGATGATCTGGAAGGTTTGATGACCGCGCGAGGTATTTAGATGAGCCAGATTATGTGGGGCTGGACATGGACGATAGGAATTCGCCGTTCGTCTTCGTTTTCGAGAGGCGGCCCAACAGAAGTTCCATCGCTTCGACGGTTGAGAGTGGGCTGAGCACCTTGCGCAGCACCCAAATGCGGTTTAGCTCATCGGCGGGAAGTAGCAGTTCGTCTTTTCGGGTTCCCGAGCGGTTGATGTCGATGGTCGGGAATACGCGCTTGTCCACGAGCCGGCGATCTAGGTTGATTTCCATGTTGCCGGTGCCCTTGAATTCCTCGAAGATGACGTCGTCCATACGGCTGCCGGTATCAATCAAGGCTGTGGCCATGATCGTGAGCGAGCCGCCTTCTTCGATGTGCCGTGCGGCGGCGAAAAAGCGCCGAGGACGCTGCAACGCGTTGGCGTCAATACCGCCGGAGAGAACCTTTCCAGATGGCGGCGTGACGGCGTTATAGGCGCGTCCCAGACGCGTAAGCGAATCGAGCAAGATCACGACGTCGCGCTTGTGTTCGACCAGGCGCTTGGCCTTTTCAAGCACCATTTCCGCCACTTGAATGTGGCGCTGGGGCGGCTCATCAAACGTCGAGCTGATCACTTCGCCCTTCACAGTGCGCTGCATGTCGGTGACTTCTTCCGGCCGCTCATCAATCAGCAGAACGATTAGCGCGATTTCGGGATGATTCGTGGTGATCGAATTGGCGATGGACTGCAGCATCATCGTCTTGCCCGTGCGGGGAGGAGCGACGATCAATCCGCGCTGGCCCTTGCCGAGGGGGCAAAGCATATCCAGGACGCGCCCGGTGAGGTTCTCTTTAGTGGTTTCCAGGCGAATGCGCGCGGAAGGGTAAAGAGGCGTCAGGTTGTCGAAGAAAATCTTGTTCCGCGTGACTTCCGGATCCTCGAAGTTGACTGCCTCGACCTTGATCAGCGCGAAGTAGCGCTCGCCGTCCTTCGGCGGGCGCACTTGCCCGGAGACGGTATCGCCCGTGCGCAGGTCGAATTTGCGGATCTGCGACGGCGAGACGTAGATATCGTCCGGGCCGGGCAGATAGTTGTATTCCGGGGCGCGGAGGAATCCGAAGCCGTCGGGCAGGCATTCTAGAACGCCCTCGGAGAAAATCAGGCCGTTCTTTTCCGTCTGGGCGCGGAGGATCTGGAAGATCAACTCCTGCTTGCGCATGCCGGAGGAGCCGGGAATATTGAGCTCCTTGGCGATTTTCGCCAGGTCGGTGATGTTCTTGTCTTTCAGTTCTGCAAGGCTAATGCTCATCGATTTCTTTCCTTCTCAAGCCTGACGGTCAGGCGCGATGGTTGTTTGGTATTGATCCGGGGCGGGCGCGTTCGATTGAGGCACTCAATCCCAGATTACGAAATGGGCTAACTTACAGAGAATCCTTACACTTCGGTCGCGGGCCGAACCTGCCGAGCAGCAGGATGTGGGAGGACCGAAGGCCTTAATTGGTTAATTCATTGTCCTGCGTGACATCCGCGCCAAACTTGGGTTCCACTCCGTCTACCGGGGGGTGCCCAGCAATGGGCAGCGGCGTTTCAAGCGCAAATCCAAGCACCTGATCCATCGACTCAACGAAATGGATGGACATCTGCGCCAGGATCTCTGGTGGAATATCCGCCAGGTCTTTTTCATTGTCTTTCGGGAGAATGATCGTGCGCAGGCCCAGACGGTGCGCCGCGAGCAGCTTTTCCTTCACGCCGCCGATTGGCAGGACCTTGCCACGGAGAGTTATTTCGCCGGTCATTGCGACGTCGCAGCGAACCGGAATGCGCGTGAGCGCGCTGACGATCGAAGTGCAGAGCGTAATGCCGGCGGACGGGCCATCCTTGGGAATGGCGCCTTCGGGCACGTGAATGTGGATATCAATGTGGCGATAGAAATCCTTGGGCAAGCCGAATAGATGGCTGCGCGACCGGACGTAGCTCATTCCAGCCTGCGCCGATTCCTGCATGACGTCGCCAAGCTTGCCGGTTAGAGTCAGCCGACCCTTGCCCTGCATCAGCGTCGCTTCGGTCGACAGCACCTGGCCACCAACTTCGGTCCACGCCAGGCCCGTCGTCAAGCCGATTTCGTTTTTCTTCTCCGCCAGGAAGTCGCGGTACTTCAGGATGCCTAGGTAGTCGTTGACGTTCGCCGGCGTCACCTCGATCGTAACGTTCTTTCCTTCCGCAACAACCTTGCGAGCCATTTTCCGGCAGACGTTGGCGATTTCCCGGTCCAGGTTGCGCACGCCCGCTTCATGCGTGTAGTGGCGAATGATGTGGGTGATGGCTTCGTCGGTGAATTTCAGGTTGTCCTTCGTAAGGCCTGTGGCTTCGAGCTCGCGCGAAACCAGGAACCGCTGCGCGATCTGATGCTTTTCCTGCTCGGTGTAGCCGGGCAGCCGGAGAACTTCCATGCGGTCCTGCAAGGGCTGCGGAATCGTGTGCAGCACGTTGGCCGTGCAGATGAACATGACCTTCGAGAGGTCGTATTCCACGTCGAGATAGTGGTCCGTGAACGAATGGTTCAGTTCTGGATCGAGCACTTCCATCAACGCCGCCGACGGATCACCGCGGAAGTCCATGGACATCTTGTCCACTTCGTCGAGCACGAAGACCGGGTTGGTTGTGCCGGCCTTGCGCATCATCTGGATGATCTGGCCGGGCAGGGCTCCGATGTAAGTGCGCCGGTGGCCGCGAATTTCGGCCTCGTCGCGCACGCCGCCAAGCGACACGCGCACGAATTTCCTGCCGGTAGCGCGTCCGATGGACGTCGCAAGCGATGTCTTGCCCACGCCCGGAGGTCCGAGGAAGCAGAGAATTGAGCCCTTCGGATTCTTCACGAGCTGGCGAACCGCCAGGTATTCCAGGATGCGCTCTTTGATTTTTTCCAGGCCGTAGTGATCTTCGCTAAGAATTTGCTCCGCGCGCTTGATGTCGCGGATTTCCTTCGACCGCTTCTTCCACGGCACCGCCAGCAGCCAATCGAGATAGTTGCGCGAGACGGTGGATTCAGCCGACATCGGCGGCATCATTTCCAGCCGCTTCAGCTCCTGCAGGGCCTTTTCCATCGGACCTTCGGGCATGCCGGAGGTCTCAATCTTCTTCTTGAGCTGCTCGATTTCGTTCGCTTCGCCGCGCCCCAGTTCCTTCTGGATGGCCTTGAGCTTCTCGTTGAGGTAGTACTCTTTCTGGGCGCGTTCCATTTGGCGCTTCACGCGCGTATTGATCGAGCGATCGACGTTGAGTTTCTCGATTTCGACTTCCAGAATGTCTGCGATACGGTTCAGGCGTTCGGCGGGCTCGAAGATCTCGAGCAACTCCTGCTTTTCCTCGACGGGAATCTGCAGGTTGGCCGCGATGGCGTCGGAAAGCTTTCCAGGGTCCTCGACGCGCACGGCGGCGATCATCGTGTCGTAGTTCAGGCTCTGCGAGAGCTTGACGTACTGCTCGAACAGCGTGGTGACTCGCGCGGAAGCCTGCTCGATCTGCGGTCCGGGCTCGACCTTCACGGGAACCAGGCGAACGGAGGCGCGGAAGAAGCCCTCCTCACTCGTCACCTGCACGATCTTGGCGCGTTCGGTACCTTCGACCAGAACCTTGATATTGCCGTCTGGCAGCTTCACACTCTGCACGATATTGGCGAGGGTTCCAACCTGGTAGATTTCCTCGGGTTTGGGATCATCCACGGAGGCATCGTGCTGCGTGACCAGGAAGATCTTCTTGTCGCCTGCTAGCGCGTCTTCCAGCGCGCGCACGGACGCTTCGCGGCCGACGATGAATGGGTGCATCATCTCCGGGAAAATGACCATGTCCCGCACCGGCATCATCGGTACGCGCTTCATGTCCGCTTTTTCCTTGCTGAACATTGAGACTCGTTTGACCTCGACACTTCAGACTCCCACGGCGAAGAAAAAGTTCGTCGCGGCTTCCTGGAGGAACTAGCCCGCCTTTTCGAGCAGGCTCCAGTTGATTTCGCGGCCTTTGACCATGTCCGCGGTGACGACGAAGTCGCGAAGTTTACGCTGCGCCGGCAAGTGATACATCATCTCGAGCATCAGATCCTCGAGGATCATGCGCAGGCCGCGCGCTCCCACCTTGCGCTGCAGCGCGAGTTCCGCAACCGTCTCCAGGGCATCGTCGGTGAATCGCAGGCGGACGTTCTCAAATTCGAAGAGTCTCTGGTATTGACGCACAAGAGCATTTTTCGGTTCCGTCAGGATGCGCACCAGCGCGCTCTTATCCAGATCGCTCAATACTCCCATCACCGGCAACCGGCCGACGAATTCCGGAATCAGGCCGTAGCGAATCAGGTCCGTGGGCTGCGCCTGCTCGAGCACCTCGATATTTCTGCGTGTCGCCGTGGTCGGCTGGGTGTCCGCATGAAAGCCCAGCGACTTCTGCCCCACACGGCGCTCGATAATCTTTTCCATGCCAACGAACGCCCCGCCGCAGATGAACAGGATGTTCGTCGTGTCCACCGGCGTGAATTCCTGGTGTGGGTGTTTGCGTCCCCCCTGTGGCGGAACGTTGGCGACCGTGCCCTCGAGAATCTTCAGGAGTGCCTGCTGAACGCCCTCACCTGAGACGTCGCGTGTAATGGATGGGTTCTCGTCCTTCTTCGAAATCTTGTCGATCTCGTCTATATATATGATGCCTTGCTGGGCCTTTTGGACGTCTCCATCGGCGGCTTGCAACAATTTCAAGATGATGTTTTCGACGTCTTCGCCGACGTAGCCCGCTTCGGTCAGCGTCGTCGCGTCTACGATTGCGAACGGCACCTCGAGCATGCGCGAAAGCGTCTGCGCCAGGAGCGTCTTTCCGGTTCCCGTGGGCCCAATCAACAGGATGTTCGATTTCGTGAGTTCCACGTCGCCCGGCGTGCGGTTCAGGAAAATCCGCTTGTAATGGTTGTAAACCGCGACGGCCAGCTTCTTCTTCGTTTTGTCCTGGCCGATCACGTAGCCGTCGAGAAACGCTTTGATCTCCGGCGGGCGCGGAAGGCGGCGATTCGCCGGCGTTGCTTGTTCGCGCTTCTCGTCTTCGAGAATCTGTTGGCAGACGCCGACGCACTCGTTGCAGATATAGGAGCGCGGATATTCCGATGGAGAACTGATGAGCTTCTCCACCTGCTCCTGCGTCTTATGGCAGAAGGAGCAACGCAAAGGCTCTTCTGGGGTGAACCGCTTCACGATTGACGGCCCCTCTCACCGGAACCACACCCGCGACGAATCTGAACCCTATTGTAAAACGGAAGACTCACGTCTTACCCGAACTCATCGCTTTCACTACTAACCATTAGGAACGCCACCCGTTCGGTTCCCAACGGTGCAAATCCATCCACCCGTTCCGCGCAAGATCGATGGGCTGTGTCCATCATACGGGAACGGAACTAGCGATGCTTGGTGATAATTTCGTCCACGATACCGTACGCCTTGGCCTGGTCCGCGGTCATGATGAAATCGCGCTCTACATCTCTCTCGATCTTTTCCACCGGCTGGCCGGTGTGGCCCGCGAGCAATTGATTGAGAGACGCGCGAGTCCGGATAATTTCCTTCGCGTGGATATCAATGTCGGTCGCTTGTCCGGAAAGGCCGGACATCCATGGCTGATGGATGAGTACACGCGAATTGGGCAGGGCATAACGCTTCTTGGGCGTGCCTGATGCCAGCAATACGGCGGCAATCGATGCCGATTGGCCGATGCAGTAAGTGACCACGTCGGGCCGGACGAACTGCATCGTGTCGTAAATCGCCATGCCCGCCGAAATCGAACCGCCGGGCGAATTGATGTAGATGGAGATGTCCTTCTCGGGGTCTTCGGACTCGAGAAAGAGCAGCTGGGCCGTCACAAGGTTGGCCACATGATCGTCAATCGGCGTGCCGATGAAGATGATGTGGTCCTTCAGCAGCCGGGAATAGATATCGTACGCGCGTTCACCACGGTTCGTCTGCTCGACAACCATGGGAACCAGCGTTGTGGCACGCGGTATCGCGTCGTCATTTTTTATCATTGGGAATATTTTGCGCGCTGAGGAAACCCGAACCAAACTTACTTTTCACTTTTGGCTGTCTTCTCGATTCGGGCGTTGCTGTAGAGCCAATCAATTGTTTTGTTGCTACGCAACTTCGATTTCATCGTATCGAGCGTCCCTTGCTTTGTCAAGCGAGCACGGAAAGCCGTTGCCGATTCGCCACCGTGTTCGGCGAGATGCTCAATCTCCTTTTCGATCTCTTCCTCCGTCGCATCGATCTTCTCTGCGGTGGCAATGCGGTCGAGCAGCAGTTCGGCCTTCACATCTGTGACCGAACGGTCGCGCTGCTGCCCCCGAAGCGCGGCCCAATCCACATTCATGCCGCGCGGGTCCACTCCCTGCGACGCGAGCGACCTCACCATTCGCTCCAAGCGCGTGTCCATCTGGCCTTCTATCAAGGCTTCGGGTACCGGGAAGTCGTGCTTCTCGACGAGTTGCTCGAGTATCCTGTCGCGAGCCTGAGAACCTTCCTGTTGTTCCTTCGAGGCTTCCAGATTCTCGCGGACTTTCTTACGGAGTTCGTTGAGGGTCGCCACTTCAGCCTTCTCACCGGCAACTTCCTTCACAAATTCATCATTCAGTTCGGGCAGCTTCTTTTCCTTGATGTCCTGAACGTCCAAGGTGAAGTCATAGGTTTTTCCAGCGAGCTTCTGATCGGGATAATCGTCTGGATAGCGCGCTTCGAATCTCTTGGTCTCGCCCGCGGACGCACCACGCAAATTCTCCGTAAAACTGGCGAGAGTTTCATCCGCGCCCAGAGGAACCAGGATATTGTCAGCCTCTACCGGCTCGCCGCCGCCGGTGGGAACGCCCTTTAGTTTGATGAGGACGGAATCGCCGTCCTTGGCTGCGCGACCCTCAACCGGAACAAACGTCGCAGCGCGCTCGCGCATCTCCTCGATCGCTTGATCCACTTGCGCGTCGCCCGCCTCGATCTCATCCACCTGAACTTGGAGATTCTTGTAGTCCCCGAGCTCAAATTCCGGCAGCACTTCGAAGATCGCGCGGAACTTCAGCGGCTCGCCTTCTTTGAATTCAACTTTGTCCACTTCGGGGCGCGTCACCGGGACAAGTTTCTTCTCGTCGAGAGCTTTTTCCAGATATTCGGGAACGAGTGATTGCACTACTTCGCCCTGAATGTCGTCGGCAAAGCGGCGCCGCACCAGCGTGATCGGGGCTTTGCCCGGACGGAATCCCGGAATGCGGGCGATGCGCGCGATATCGCGCGCCACTTTCTCAGCCACCTTCGTGACGTTCTCCGCCGGAATTTCGAGTTCGATCTCGCGTCTGCAAGTCGCTTCGGTCATAGGGAAAAGTCTCTCCAGGGTAAACAGCCCGCAAGCCCCCGGCTTCGATCCGCCTTTCGCCTGTTCGTTATCGGGAAGGAGGAATGCAGGGATGAGCGGCGAGCGTGCGCCGCAACGGAAAATTCAGTATAGGGAATCGGTACGCGCGCGTCAACCGCGCCGCGCACGGGCTCGCGTATCTTACTTGAGCAGATAAAATGGATTCGGCAGCTTGAAGACGCGTTCCGAGCAGCACCCTGCGAGGTCGCTTGCCTGGTCGCCGATATTCAGGACGATCCGGTAACCCTTGTCCACGATTGCCTGCCGATCCTTCGGTTTGAACACGCCGGCGGGATCTTTGTTTCCGTCGGGTTGCATGATCAGGTCCGCCCATCCTGAATATCCAACCTCATTTAGGTTCTGGATCGTGACGGCTCGCTCAGCCTCCTGCCTTCCGGTCACAAAAAAAAGCGTTATCCCCTTAGACTTCGCAAAATTGTAAAGCAGGAGCACGGGAGCAATCGCAGGATCGTGGTCCTCCGAGTAGAGCTTCCTCTCAACGGGATACGCACAAAACCCGCAGCCGGCCATCGAATTCCAGTTCGAGAGAGATGTCTCATCAATGTCGAAAACGGCTGCGAGTTTGTCCAGTTTCGGCGCCGATTTGACTACACCATCCAGATATTCACGCGCCGCATCCGTCACACTCTGAATTTCACGATCGTACTCTCCGTAATCGTGATAGCGCATCAAACGCTCAATCACGAGAGTGTGGTTCTCGGGCTCCTGTGTAGTGCCCTGCGCGACGACAGAAACGCTGCTCAGAGCCGCGATAACGAGCAATGGAATGAATCGCTTCATGTTCGTAACCTCACGGCTGCTGAACTGTGGCCGCTAGAAGGACCGGGAAGTCGTGGTGCGGAAGAAGGGACTCGAACCCCTACGGCCTTTCGGCCACCAGCTCCTAAGGCTGGCGCGTCTGCCAATTCCGCCACTTCCGCTTCCGCCGAGTATAACACTGCCCTTGCGCTGAATTGCGCTTGCCCATGCAGCAGCGTTTTGCTAGTCTCCGCCGCCAGCGGGGAGTTTCCAAGGAGGAAAATGATGGCACATTGCACAAAGTGCGGAGCAGCAGTTGCGGACGGCGCGGGTTTTTGTCCCGCCTGTGGCGCAGCGCAGGGGGCGTCTGGTGCTGTTCAAAGCGCGCCGTCGGCTGGCGTGCCGGCCACGTCGCAAATGGACGAAAAGGTCGCTGGGTTGTTGTGCTACGTGCTGGGCTGGATCACTGGCCTGATCTTCTACTTCATTGACAAGCGCCCGTACGTCCGCTTTCACGCGACGCAGTCCATCGTAGTTTTTGGCGGGCTGCACATTATTAGCATTGTCCTTGCCATGTTTTTCGGTTTCAGTTTGCTGGCAGGAGGGTTCGCTGGTTTCTCCATGGGGTACGCATTCTACGGGCTCGTCAATCTCGTCGGCCTGATTTTGTGGATACTTCTGATGGTCAAGGCATATCAGGGCGAGCGATTCCGGGTGCCCGTTGCCGCCGACATCGCCGAGAAGCTTTTCGGCAAGGCGTAGTCTGATTCGCGAATTCTCAACGTGCGGGGCTGTGGTGGTGGCGCTCCGCACTTTCCTCTCGGCTGTTTTCTTCCGGACGCTCCGTCGGCACCCTCCTGACGTCACACCGTTAGCTGCCGCTCTGTCAACGCAAAGTAGAAATGTCCGGATTTGTGCCAGATAGAAATGTCCGCTTCCATGATTTCCTCCAGGGGTGATCGGCAGGCACATGGTATTTAGGTTTAATTTTGTTGGGGAG